>RRZT013036731.1_pt1 | contig 50617 bp, 46 predicted proteins | sample 2165551 | NCBI WGS metagenome assembly RRZT01 (sample SAMN10456910, study PRJNA506462) | wastewater metagenome | biome: wastewater; feature: sludge; material: wastewater sludge; isolation source: wastewater sludge with Escherichia coli K12::gfp cells carrying plasmid... | place: USA: Moscow, Idaho... | reverse complement strand
CATCTGATAACCAGAGCATTTGTCAATAAGATAAGTGCCGTCTTTTGTTTTGTCTGAACTGAAATAAATTGTTGTTGCAAAACAACGTAACATGTAGATTATTAGTTAATTATATTATAAAGAATTTTCGTATGAAAAAATTATTATCCCTACTCAGTTTTATCCCCCTGTTTTTATGGGCAAACGGACCCACAACTATAGCGTTGAACGATGGTTGGCAGTTTTCGCAAACCAACAAAGAGCAGTGGCACCAAGCCACAGTTCCGGGTTCGGTGCAACGCGATCTAATCAGGCTAGAGATATTGCCCAGTCCCTACTATGGCACAAACGAAGATAGCGTGCAGTGGGTGGAAGATGAAAACTGGGACTATAAAAAGAGTTTTCAGTTGACCCACGAGCAGCTCAAATATCACGATGCCTTGCTCACCTTCGAAGGACTAGACACTCATGCCGATGTGTTTTTGAATGGCTCAAAAATATTCCACTCGCAAAATATGTTTGTAAACCACGAAGCTTCTGTAAAACATCTATTAAGAGAGGGCGAAAACAACCTATACATCCGTTTCTACTCGCCAGTTCAACACCTTATGCCCAACCGCACAACCAATGGGTTTGAGTATCCTGCTGGCAACGATGCAAGAGACGAGAAGATGAGCGTTTACTATCGAAAAGCTCCCTACCACTATGGTTGGGATTGGGGAATGCGACTGGTGCAGATGGGAATATGGCGACCCGTACACCTAACTCTATACAACCATGCACGCATCGACGACCTCTTTGTAAAACAAGAAACTGTGTCGAAAGAGGTAGCAAAGGTGACAAACTTTATTGAAATACAGAGTGTTGACAACAACCCAACTCCTGCAAAATTGACTGTTAGCTATGCTCTGCCAGGCGAGGAGAGAAAAACAGAAGAGAGAACAATTACCCTAACAAAAGGGGTGAACAAGATAGCCGTTCCGCTTGAAATTCATAATCCACAACTTTGGATGCCCAATGGATGGGGAGAGCCACATTTGTATGATTTCACGGCACAGTTATTGATTAATGATGATGTAGTGGCAGAAAAATCACATCAAATAGGATTGCGCAACATTCGTGTTGTGGCAGAAGATGACGAGCATGGACGCTCGTTCTATTTTGAGGTAAATGGCAAGCCCATGTTTGCCAAAGGTGCCAACTACATTCCTGGCGAGATAATGAATACCCTGCAAGACGATGCATATTATGAGCGACTGTACGAAAATGTGGTGGCTGCCAATATGAATATGATTCGCGTTTGGGGTGGTGGTTTTTACGAGAGCGACAGGTTTTACCAATTGGCAAACGAAAAGGGAATTCTTGTGTGGCAAGATTTTATGTTTGGCTGCACCCCCTATCCTCACGACGATAGTTTTTTAGAGAATGTGGCACACGAAGCACGCTACAACATTAAACGACTACGCAATCATCCATCAGTATCCATTTGGTGTGGCAACAACGAAGTGGAGGAGTCTATCAAATATTGGGGATACGATAAAGTATATTCGAAAGAGATAATGGAGGGTTTTAGAGAGGGATACGACAAAACATTTCGCGAACTATTGCCAGGCATTGTGATGGAGCTCGACCCCGATAAATTTTATGTGCATGGATCGCCCGACACTGCCAACTGGGGTCGCATCCCCTCGCTAAGCTATGGCGATGCTCACTACTGGGGTGTGTGGCATGGTCGCCAACCTTTTGAGGTGTTAGACAAAAACGTGCCTCGCTTTATGAGTGAGTTTGGTTTCCAATCATTTCCTGAAATGAAAACCATTCGCACCTTTGCTACCCAAGAGGATTTTGATATAGAGTCGGAAGTAATGCAATCGCATCAAAAAAGTAGTATTGGCAACGAAGCCATCAAAGAGTATATGGATATGTATTATCACACACCTAGCAACTTCGAAGACTTTGTATATGTGGGTTTGGTAATGCAGGGACAAGGCATGAAACACGGTTTGGAGGCACATCGCCGCAATCGTCCCTTCTGTATGGGCACACTCTATTGGCAGCTCAACGATAGTTGGCCCGTAGTTTCATGGTCGGGTGTGGATTATTACAACAACTGGAAAGCAATGCACTACAAAGCGCGCGATGTGTTTGCCCCCATTGCACTTAATGTGTATCAAGAGGATGGAGTGATGGATATATATACCCTATCGGACGAGCTTGCTGATGCCAACAACCTTAGATTGAGGCTCTCGCTTATCGATTTTAAAGGTGAAATAATTAAACAGATTGAGCAGCAAGTAGCAGCCAAAGCCAATGCTAGCGAAAAGGTTTACAGCATTGCTGTGGCAGACTTTGCAACCACTGCACAACAAGAAAACAGTGTGGTAAATGCGCAACTTATCGATAGCATGGGCGAGGTAATTGCTACAAGCAACTACTTCTTCTATTGGCCCAACAAGTTGAACCTGCCAAAAACCAAGATTGACAAATCTATTGTTTATGCCGATGGTGAATACAGGGTTACCCTAGAGAGCAACTATTTGGCAAAGGATGTCTTTATTGAAATTCCCACACAAGGGGCAATGTTTAGCGACAACTTCTTCGACCTACTTCCTGGCGAGAAAAAGGTTGTAACTATCAAATCGCCCCAATTGACTAAAGAGGGTAAAACAGAAATTACGGTTAAGCATTTGAGAGAAACCTATTAGAGTGTAGGATGATATTTTGTCATTTCCACACATAGAGATTAATGATGTATAAAAACCACTCTATTTGGTGCAGGTCTCTGACTTGCACCTTTTTTATTTGCATTTCTCCCACTTTCTTATCAAAAATGCACTTTTAGACCCCTTTTTTTCTGTTTTTGCCCCTTTTTCAACATTTCCACCGCCGTGTCTACAATTTTTGCACTGTAATTTCAAAAAACACCACCGTGTTTATTGAAAACGCACAATAAATTGAATTGTCACATCGATAAATGAGAAAACTGCACTTTATTTTCAATTTTCAACGTGGTGTTTAGAAAAAATGCACTTTATTTTGAAAAAACACAGTGGTGATTTCTAAAGACTCACTTTATTTTGAAAAAGCACGCTGGTGTTTAAGAAAATCACACTGTTTTTTTGGGACTCGACCTGATGTTTAGAATTTTCACACAAAAACATCAATTATCGAGGTCGTGTTTTTGAAAAACACAAAAAACACTCAAAAAACACCGCGGTGTTTTATCCATTTACAGTGCAAAAATTGTAGACACGGCGGTGTTTTTTACAATTACAGTGCAAAGTTTCTAGACACCGTGGTGTTTTTTACAATTACAGTGTAAAGATTTGAAACACGACGGTGAATAAAGTAATTACGGTGTGAAAATTGTAAACACCATGGGGGATAAAGCAATTACACTGCGAAATTTGTAAACACTATGAAGGATGATGCATTTACGGTGCAAAGTTTAAAAACACCACGGGGGATGCGGCAATTATGGTGCAAAATATGCAAAAACCATGGTAGAAATGGCGAACAAGAGTTGAATTTTGCAAACACCACGGTAGATGTAGTAAAAAAAGATAGAAAGTATGAAAACACCATGGTGGATGGCACAAATAAACCTCGATATTTGAAAACAGTATGGTAAATGAGACAAAAGATGCACAAAAATTAAGAACACTACAGGTAGATTCGACAATCGAAGCTATGAAGTTGTAAAAACTATAATGAATATGGCGTATAAAGTACGAAATATTGGGAACACCAAGGTGGATGCAGCAAATGAAGTCTAAAAATTAAGAAAAACCATGGTGGATGGAAAAATCAAGCCTTGAAAGTTGAAAAAACCGTGGTAGATGAACAGGTAGAGATTTATCGCTTCAATATCCAAGCATCTTTGTACTGTGGATTATCTTTGTGAAAATTGAGTAGATAGCTGTGCGCCTCCTCTCTTGTAGCAAATGAGGCTGAATATACATCAATTCTCATGGGTCTTTCAATCATCGAGGCTGTGTCGAAACCTTGACTCTTGAGTCTGCTCAAACTTTTTTCGGCAATCTCCCTCACTTCATACACCCCTACAATAATGTAGTATCGCTTTGCGCCTACTGCGGTGGTGGTTGACGATATTGAGGGTTCCTCGGTTACATCGGTAATACTGCTACTACTATTGTTGCTAGCAGCGGCAACAGACTTTTCAACCTCGGCTACACTTGCTATTGGCTGAGCCTCTTTCACCACCTTCGCTTTGTCAACTGTGCTGCTAAATATCAATGGTTTTGAAACAATCTCGGCATATTGACTATCAGGGGCACTGTTGTTGTATGACAACGCCACAAAAAACAATACCACTGCTGCAGCTATAGCTGCCGATACATATTGCACAACAGTTTTAATTGGTATAGCATTGTCATCGTCAGTAGTAGCTGTTAAAGCAACTGGCGTAAAACGAGCATTTGTCAACCCAAAAAACTGTGGACGCACATAATCTTTGTTAGCCAAAAAGATAATACTGTTGTCTTTGTCAGTTTTAAAAGTGCCCAAGTTGTCCCACTCTACCTCTCCATGCTCTATCAATTTGCTTTTGAGCTCTTCGCACCCCTTCTCTATCTTCTTTATTGCAACATCATACGACACATCGTTTGTTCTCATTAGAGATTCTGCTAGCAGACCATCGTTGTAGGTGAGTTTACTGTTAAACAGCACCTCGAAACTAGGAGCATCCAATCCCCACAAACCATTTTTCTCTACACCCCTACCGTTTACAACAAAGCCACCCAAACCGGGCACAATGACGCAATCGTGTGTGTGCAGTAGAAAATCGATATGTAGTGCAATTTCATTCATAAAGCAAAGTTATAAAATAACATTCAACAATGAAACAAAAAAGTCCTTTATTTTTCCGGAATTATTTAACAACGCTAAAGTTACAAATTATTTTGATACCCTCTTAGAGTTTTTCTTAGCAAAATCCTTCCAATCCTTATATTTAGTAGTCTCGGCAGGTACTCCTGTTTGATAAAAATGACATAAAGCTGCTGCCAAACCATCCGAAGCATCTAATTGTTTTGGCATACTATCGGCAGGTATTTTCAGTATTTTTTGCAACATATACAACACCTGCTGTTTGGATGCACGACCACTGCCCGTTATCGACATCTTTATTTTAAGGGGTGCATATTCGCATATTGGCACATCGCGCGATATAGCTGCTGCCATTGCCACACCCTGTGCCCTACCCAGTTTGAGCATGCTTTGCACATTTTTTCCATAAAAAGGGGCTTCAATAGCCATCTCATCGGGCAGGTACTCCTCTATTAATGTTATAATACGCTCGTATATTTGGGCTAAACGCAAATAGTGATCATCTTTGGTGCTCATCTTCAACACCCCTACCGCCATCATCTGAGGTTTATTGTTGATTACCTTCAATATACCGTAACCCATCACCTGCGTTCCGGGGTCTATGCCCATTATTATACGCTCTTTTTGCATCTATAATTGTATCTCTTCTAGCAGTGTTGAAAAACCTGCTACTTTATGTTGGAATCTCTTTATCAAAGCCTCGTTCAATTTCAATCCTCTACTCTTATCCCAATTGTCTAAATCGTCAAGATTATTAAAAGTAAATTGCACCGAGTATGAAATTCCTTCCTCAACCTTTTGTGCATGTATCCTGCATAGTTTGGCGTGAATCAAATTCTCGTCAGTAGCAGCACCTGCAATGTATATATGCTTCATATAGTCGATAAAATCGTGCTTAATATCCTCATCTACATGAAAAGTTGTGTTTATGATAACCATAGTTTGCCAATTATTGTAAGTTTTATTTGTGTAATCTGATTGCAAATATAAACAATTTATATATCTTTGCCCTCAGAAAATCAGAAAAGGGGGATTAGCTCAGTTGGCTAGAGCGTTTGACTGGCAGTCAAAAGGTCATCGGTTCGATTCCGATATTCTCCACCCTGTAACTATAAAGCACTGCGGACACCTATCTGTGGTGCTTTTTTTACACCTAGTTTAACTCTTTCACCTTTATATTTCTAAACCAAACATCATCGCCATGGTCTTGCAAACCAATATATCCCTCTAAGTTTTTGCCGCCCGCATTAATAAAATGCTCACAATCTTTAAATTTTCCCTTCTCAACCATCTCCTTCCACTGATCTGTCCATAAATTATAGGTCAAAACATCTTCTCCATTCTGCGAGTGTGTTACTGTGCCTTTATAAACTACAATGCCACCGCTATTCCATTCACCAAAAGGGTTGGAGTTTTGTGGCACTGCTGGTATAAGATCGTATAACGATGCCGACTGACGATTGTTGTTGACACCCCTCTTTGCATCTCTATGGTTAGCATTGTCTAAGATTTGATACTCGGGCGAGGATTTCCAAATAGGCTTTCCCTCTATCTCTTGTACAAGATAAAACACTCCACTATTGGCTCCTTTAGATACTTTCCACTCAAAAGTAAGCTCAAAATCTTTGAATTTGCGGTCGAAAATAATATCGCCACCATCCACAGCACCAGCCTCACCTCTGTTCGCACCATTAATTTTTATTGCACCATCCTCTATTGTCCACGCTGTGGGCATATCGTTGCGCCCGTATCCACGCCAACCATCAAACGACTCTCCATCAAACAAAACACTCCATCCATCACTATCAACAATCAGCTTTCTCTCTTTTTTACTATTCACACAAGATGCAAAAGCAGCAGCTACTACAATAATGCTCAAAAATACAAAGTCTATTTTTCTACCAAGTTTCATTACAATATTCAATTTAATAAGTGTATATAACTCCAAATTTAGTTAATATTTATATCGCAGCAAACTACTTTTGCACTATATACACTAAAATATTGTACCTTTGATTGCAATAAACAGTTTTGCTGCCTTTTTAAACAAAATAAATAATTGTCATGCACAAAAAGAAAATATACGATATCGTATTTATTATAGCTGCAACAGCCATCATCATTATTTTAAATGAGTTTTTTGGACTACTCGAAAAAAATATAAAATTCTTACTGGTTCCAATAATACTTGCATCCTATTTTATAGGACAATTTGTAGAAAGAAAAGCAGGAAATAAACAAGAACAGTGAACCAAAAAAATCATCATGCAGTAATATACCCCTATGGGCTTTTCTGCATTTTAGTTCTTTTATAAATAAAACAACTACTACAACAACCACACACCCCACATTATCAACATCTTAAACAATGATGGCAAACTGAACAATCTTCAACTATTATTGTTTTATATGCACACCATTGTATCTATTAAGGATAAACAACAAAACAGATTAATACAGCTATGGCAATAATTGACAAACAGACACGTATATTAAACGACTTAATACTAATAAACAACGATAGAGTAACCAACTACCGAAAAGCAGAAGAAGAGCTAAAAAAAGAGGATGCCGATTTAATACAACTATTTCAAGAGAAAGTAGAGCAAAGCAACAATTTTATTGATGAACTTACACAAAAGGTAACTGAAGCCGGACACAAAGTGGAATCGGGTACTACCAATGCTGGAAAAATATACCATGTGTGGATGGATGTGAAAGCTTTCTTTGGCGGATTTAACAGAAAAATTATACTCGACAACTGTGTAGTTGGCGAGGATGCTGCACTATCGGCATACAACGATGCTTTGACCTCTGAGGGACTATCTCCTGAGATTCGCTCTTTGTTGACACAACATCATGCCGACTTGATAGTATCGTACAACAAAGTCAAAGCTTTGAAAGAGGGATAGAGGCAACAATATCACTTATCTTTTTGAAGAAATCGCACCCAATCGATATGCATCTCAGCAGGAAGGTCTTGCTCGTTTACAGCTCCTATCGATTTGCCACCCAACTGCATATCCAGTAGAAGATAGTACTCTCTATCGCCAAAAGGAAACTGTCCGCTTCTCTCTGTCTCGATACGTGGATAGGTGAATGTGTGGGTATCGTTTATAAAAAACTTAACCGAGTCGGTAAACAGTTCCACGGCATATACATTGTAATTGTCGGGTTTTATGTATACTACAACAGCCGATTTAGGGTTGTCTTTCATTTTCTGATTAACGGTGTAGTCGCTGTGCACAGTTTGATACACATACCCATCCATATTTAATCGTTGCATTATATCTATCTCTCCCCCATGAGGCCATTTGTCATCTACGGGCAACAACCACAATGCTGGCAATGCGCTGCGAGCAGCAAATAGCTTTGCTCTTATTTCTAATCGTCCGTTACTAAAAGTTCTTTTATCTTTTGTGTAAATTCCGCCTGTTAAATAGGGAGCAGGATCGTCGGGCAACATAGTATTTTTGATTCCTCTCAATATAAGATTACCATTTGTTATATCGTAGAGTTGGTCATAGTTGCTCATATAATTGTTCCAATCGCTTTTGCCACGTGGTATTTTAGACCAATTGGTTTCAAGCTTGGTTGAATCTTCAAAATTTTCCTCCCACACAACAGTGTAGCCTCCACTAGTTTTTGGCTCTTGTTTACACGACATTAAAAGTATGAATGCTACAAAGAGAATAGTGGTTTTTAATATTTTCATAGTTTCTATTGTTTGTTGTCTAAATTAGAGAGTGCAAATATACAAAAGCATTGGCTAATCAATCAGATTTAGACAATTTTCTTAAATAAAGAGCGATAGATAAATATGACAAGTTGTCAGCATTGAAAACTAAAAAAGAGATGGCAAGAGGCATCAGCAAACCGATCTATTCACTCCACGTTTTTTTGTATCACAAGTACAAGAAAACTATTTTAAAAAGTGTGTGTGTAAAATATAAAAAGAAGCCTCCCAAAAGCTTTAGAGTTTGCAGGAGGCTTCAATTATTAGCTTTAAATGCTATTTAAATATACTGAGCATTATTCTTCTCTATTTTTCACATACTTTTCCAACCATTGATCTTGCTCCCACAACAGATGCAACACATTTTTCTTAGCTGCATAGCCATGGCTCTCTTTTGGTAGGATAACCAATCGAGCAGGTGCACCAAAGCTTTTGAGGGCTTGGAAATAGCGCTCGCTTTGCATGGTGTGCGTTCCAGAGTTATTGTCGTCTTCACCATGAGTGAGCAGTAGTGGAGTCTTCATTTTATAAGCACTCATAAATGGCGACATTCCGTTGTACACCTCAGGTACATCCCAATAGCTGCGCTCTTCGCTTTGGAATCCAAAGGGAGTAAGTGTGCGATTGTATGCACCACTGCGAGCAATACCCGCTGCAAACAAGTCGCAGTTTGACAATAAGTTGGCAGTCATAAATGCACCATAAGAGTGTCCACCCACTGCTACTTTGTTTCTGTCGATATATCCTAACTCATCTACAGCATCGATAGCTGCTTTTGCGTTAGCTACAAGTTGCTCTATAAAGGTATCATTGGGCTGATCATCACCTTCGCCCACAATTGGGAAAGATGCATTGTCCAAAATAGCATATCCACGAGTTACCCAATAAATTGGATTACCATAAGAAAGGAAGGTAAACGAGTTTGGATTGGCTGTGCTTTGACCCGCACTGCTCTTGTCTTTATACTCAGTTGGATAAGCCCACATAATCATTGGAAGCTTCTCTTTTTTCTCCATATCGTATCCTGCTGGCAAGTATAATGTGCCCGATAGTTCTACACCATCTTCGCGTGTATAGGTAATTACCTCTTTATGAACATCGGCAATACTCTTAAATGGATTTTCGAAAGTGGTTAGCGGAGTTGGGGTGCTATTTTTCTTCTTAATGTTTTGCACATAGTAGTTTGGATACTCTGTAGCCGACTGCATCCGTGTAAGCACTGTTCCTTTTTTGATATCGATAAACGAATATAGATCTTCTATCTTATCAGTATATGATGAAGTGTACAATCTTTTCTTCTTCAAAGTTTTCAAGTTAAACTCGTCGATAAATGGAAATTGTCCTTCGGGTGTATATCCATCGCCAAATAGATAAATATTGTTTTTATCAATTGTAAGTACATAGCGGTCCATATCGTTGCGCTCTATATGTGGCGTTCCGGGTGAGCTATAAACGTCCTGATAGTTACGGTCGGTAATAATGGTGGGCTCTACGCTATTGTCTGATGGATTAAAAACATATACTTTTTGATTCCTAGTATTCCACCATTGGTCTGTTAAAAGAGCATACTCATCATTTCCCCATTGAATACCACGATATCTATTAATTGTTTTGGTTAAGTATTGGGGAGTACCAGTAAAGGGTGCATCTAGTTGATACACTTCGTCTCGGAAAGGCACTTCGTTTGCAGGATCTCCGCCGTCAAGGGCTTCTGCCCAATAGAGTGTGGCAGGCTTGTCGGCTCTCCAAGAGATGCTTCTTTTTCCTGTTTGAGTTGCCATAAATCCAACTGGTAGGTTCTCCAAAAGTTCGCTTTTGTGAAACTCTGTAACCAATTCGCCTTCCATTGTATAAATGTCAGTAGCAGCTGGGAAGCTATAATATGGCACTATATAAGAGTATGGAGGTGTAATAGTAGTGATAAGCACATACTCTCCATTGGGCGAAAATGAGATGCCTCTATGTAAATCTTTTTCTTTCCATTTGGTTGTAGAACCATCAATACCTACTCTGTGTAAATCTGAAGTCATCAACGTTTCGAAATTAATTTCGTCGGTTCTGTTTTTCAGCAAGTCTTGATAAGTTCTGTTTTGAGATATTTGCCCATCGCTAGTTGTAACAATTGGTCCAGTAGGCAAAGACTCTTCTCTAGTTATTAAAGCTTTTCTATCTTCGGGAAGTGTTTTCACAAGCATAGATTTACTATCTCTAAACCAGCTATAAGGCGACCCTGTATTGGCATTAAGTATTGCATCGGTTAACTTGGTTGCTTGCAATGTTTGCAAGTCTACAATCCATAGTTCAACACCTTTGTCTGTAGTATGTGTAAAAGCCAATTTAGTTTCGTCGGGCGATAAAGATGTATAGGCAATACGAGCCTCTTCTGGCAGATTGGCTATCTGATGTAGCTCACTGTCGTTTATTTTTTTATACTTTATATTTGTATAAAAATTCATTGTGCTAGAGATATTAGTATTAGGATTGATGCGCAATCCAGCTAAGCGAAGCTCAGGCTGGCTCAAGTCTGACAGCGACTTAAATGCATCGCGATAGTAGAAAAGCATTTGCTCTTTTTTACTATCAATTGAAACTATGGGAGCTCTCTCCACATCTACTAATTCGAGTATAGACTCTGGCGGTTGCTGATACTCTAAGTTCTCTTGCGAATGCGCAATAAGGGCAGATAACATAAATGTTAAGCTTAAAATAATTTTCTTCATAACTTTAACTTTAGATATTTAAACAAATATATCAATATTGTTTCAGAAAGGCAAACAACTAACTCCTTTCTGAGAATTAAGATTTATTCTTGAAAAACACGGATGATGATGCTTGAGCTGTAGGCATCACAAGCATATCATTGATATTAACATGTGATGGGCGCGACACAGCAAACCAAATACAATCTGCAATATCTTTAGCCACAAGGGCTTCATAGCCATCGTACACTGTTTTGGCTCTCTCAGCATCGTTGTGAAACCTCACCAACGAAAACTCTGTTTCAACAGCGCCTGGACAAATCTGTGTTACTTTAATATTGTACTTCAACAAATCCATCCGCATACCTTTACTTAATGCATCTACTGCATGCTTGGTAGCACAATAGACATTGCCGTTTGGGTAAACCTCCTTGCCAGCAATTGAGCCAATGTTGATAATGTGTCCTTTTATTTTATGCTCTTTCATTATCTGTGCCACTTCGTATGAAACATACAAAAGCCCCTTTACATTGGTATCGATCATTCTGTTCCAATCATCCAGGCTACCGCTATCAATAGGATCTAGTCCTGCAGCCAATCCTGCATTATTAACCAACACATCAATTTTTTTCCATGAATCGGGAAGTTCTTCCAGGGCTTTTCTCACCTCATCTTCGTTTCTCACATCGAAACATAGATCTAAAATCCGCGTTGAATCTTTCTCGAGCTTCTGTTTAAGTTTTTTCAATCTGTCGGCTCTGCGTCCTGTGATTATTAAACTATAGCCATTGGATGCAAACATACAGGCAGTGGCTTCGCCTATTCCTGATGTTGCACCCGTAATAAGGGCAACTTTTTCCATAGTTAAGTGTTTTATATGTATTAAATAAATTTCGTTCAAATTTAATTCAAAAATAGGAAATAAACCATTTTTTTTGATACAAAACCAGTTTAATTATGTATATATTTGTATGAAATAAAAAGCAAGGAGGGCATTATGGATTTAATTACAATCAAAACATTCAATTTTCCATCGGAAGTTGAAGTAGCAAAATCATTTTTAGAGATGGAAGGCATAACAGTGTACCTAAGAAATTATACTGCAAGCCAACTAGCATACTCTATTGGTAATATCGAGATGCAAGTAGCAGAAGAAGATTACGACAGAGCAAAAAGAACACTCATAATAGGTGGATTTGCAACTCCAAAAGATTTTCAACAATAGACTCACACCCAACAATATAACATTTTCTGATAAATGATTGATAAGAATAACAAGCAACACAAGTATATTCTAATTGGACTTTTAGTGTTGCTTGGATTGATATTTTTTAAAGAGGCAAGACCTTTTCTGAGCGGATTGTTTGGTGCATCTACACTGTTTGTAATGATGCGCAATCAAATGGCATACCTTACGGAAAAGAAAAATTGGAATCGCCATTTAAGTGCAACCATTATTTTAATCGAATCTTTAATGTTTTTCTTGATTCCACTTACAGCTTTTGCTCTTTTGGTAGTAGATACACTATCGGGTATTGAGTTCGACATACAATCTCTACTACTACAATTGGAGGATTTTATTAATGTAATTGAAGAAAGAATTGGATATGACCTTATTACATTCGACAACTTAGCGTTTATTCCTAAAATTGGCGGATCTACCCTTCAGTTTTTGGCAGCAAGCACCTATTCATTAATTCTAAACAGTATTGTTATTCTGTTTATTCTCTACTACATGCTTTATAATTATAGAGAATTTGAAAGTGGCTTTAAAGAGGTATTGCCTTTTAGAGAAGAAAACAAAGATATACTTGCCAATGAAACAAAAGAAATTATTCGTGCAAACGCAATAGGCATTCCGCTGTTGGGAATTATTCAAGGTATATTTGCTCTTGGTGGATATATAGTATTTGGTATACAACAACCGATACTATTTGCTGTTCTTACAGCATTTTCAACCATATTGCCTGTAGTGGGCACTATGGTAGTGTGGGTGCCACTGGGTATTGGAATAATTGTTTCTGGAGATATACTTGCGGGCCTTCTCTTCTTATTATACGGTTTGGTTGTAATTGGAGGGGTTGACAATATAGCACGACTCTTGCTGCAAAAACAGTTGGCAGACATACACCCACTTATAACTATATTTGGTGTTATCATTGGGTTGCAAATGTTTGGTTTCTGGGGTGTTATTTTTGGACCCCTGCTCCTCTCCTATTTAGTGCTGCTCTTTAATATGTATCGCCACGACTATATTCCGGGCTCAAAAGCAAAACCTCGCGTTACAACAAAATTGAAATCTCGGTCGCTACCAATACATTTAAGCGATAGTGAGACAAAAGAAGAAAAAAAAGAGGAAGAGGAAAAAGGGAGATAACAGAGCGCCTCTAAAAAATATGCAGAACCAATTTATTGAATAGAATTGAAAATGAACGAGTGAGAGACTCATTATAACTAAAGATTACAAGGTATAGATAGAATCAATGATTCATAGGTAGATATATATTTTGAATACTGTTAAAAATTCAGTACCTTTACACTTACAATTAAAACAATTAACAAGCAAAAAATTATAAATTAAGTATGAAAACAACAGATTATTTAAGTTTAGACACAAACGCTACAAAGAAAATTTGTGACGAATTACAAAGCCTATTGGCAGACTTTCAAGTATATTACACAAACCTTCGTGGTTTCCATTGGAATGTTGTAGGACAGCAGTTCTATAGACTTCACAACGAATTTGAAGAGTTGTATGACGAAGCGTCTGACCAAATTGACGAAATTGCAGAACGCATCTTAATGTTGGGTGAAACTCCAAAGCACAACTTTAGCGATTACCTAAAGGCAAACAAAGTTAAAGAATCAGGTGTTGTTACAGATGGAAAAGAAGCAGTAAAACATGTTTTAGATTACCTAAAAGTGTTGATTGCTAAAGAGCGCGAGATCGTAGAATTAGCAGGTGATGCTGGTGACGAGGTAACAGTAGGTTTAATGGTTGGATACCTTGAAGGTCAAGAAAAAACAGTTTGGATGTTAACAGCTTACTTATCGTAGTAAACCTTTTCATTTTAAACAGTCTAATAAGCGGTGCATTACTTGTAATGTATCGCTTGTTTTATCTTATAGCGAGACACAATTATGCTTGTTAATAAAAAGGTGGCATTGTTTTTGCTCATAGATTATATAGAAGTAATTATACTAGATATAAAATAACTGCTATATTTGTACTTAATACAATATTATAATAGAAGGAAGGAAATAATAAATGAATAATAAATTTTCTAAGCGAGTCAAAGACATCATGGCATATAGCCGTGAGGAGGCTGGAAGACTACAAAACAACTATATTGGTCCCGAACATCTGATGCTGGGTATTCTTCGTGATGGGGATGGCTTGGCTATTCAGATTTTAAAGGACTTTGATGTTAATCTAAAATCCCTAAAGGAGCAGATTGATACTCAAATAAGAGAAGTAAAAGAGCCTGAAGAGGATAGCAATGAGTTGGTAGTAACAAAAAGCACCGAGAAAATACTAAAGATGAGTATCTTAGAAGCGCGAGGCACCAAAAGCACGCCAACCGATTCTGAGCATTTGCTATTGGCTATACTAAAGGATAAAAAAACATTGATTAATTCAATTATGCAATCATTTAATGTAGACTATCCAAGCACGCTACGATATGTGAAAAGTATAGTTGAAAACAGCGATGACGAAGAATTGGACGAGAGCACAATTGCTCCAACAATGGGTGCAGACTTTACTGACGACGACGATGATGGCATGAAAGGACGCGCCTCTCAAAGACCTCTTGGAGGGTCGCCTACTGCAAAAACAACATCTGACACACCTGTACTAGATAATTTTGGAACAGATATAACTAAGGCTGCTTCCGAAAACAGACTTGACCCAGTAGTTGGACGTGAAAAAGAGATAGAGCGTTTGTCTCAAATTCTTAGTCGAAGAAAAAAGAACAACCCTGTACTTATTGGCGAACCCGGTGTGGGCAAGTCGGCAATTGTAGAAGGATTGGCATTGCGCATAATTCAGAAAAAAGTTTCTCGTATACTATTCGACAAGCGTGTTATAGCACTAGATATGGCATCTATTGTTGCTGGAACAAAATATCGCGGACAGTTTGAAGAGCGCATGAGAGCAATATTAAATGAATTGTCGAAAAATCCCAATATAATTCTATTTATTGACGAAATTCACACCATTGTTGGTGCTGGTGGTGCTGCTGGTTCGCTAGATGCTGCCAATATGCTTAAGCCTGCTTTGGCAAGAGGCGAGATACAGTGTGTGGGTGCAACTACACTAGATGAATATCGAAAGAACATTGAAAAAGATGGGGCTTTGGAACGTCGTTTCCAAAAAATAATTGTCGACCCCACAACTTCTGAAGAAACCCTACAGATACTGCAAAATATAAAAGATAGATACGAAGAGCATCACAATGTAAAATATACTGACGAGGCTCTCGATGCGTGTGTTTCTCTTACCGAGCGATATGTAAGTGATAGAAACTTCCCCGACAAAGCAATTGATGCTCTTGATGAGGCAGGTTCGCGTGTACATATCTCTAATATTACTATTCCAAAAGTTATTGAAACAATGGAGCAGGAGCTAGAAGAGGTAGAACAACTTAAAAATGATGCTGTAAAAGCTCAGAAATATGAGTTGGCTGCTAGTTATCGCGACAAACAGCGTCAGCTACTATTAGCTTTAGAAGCAGAAGAAGTGCGCTGGCAAAAAGAGATAAAAGAAAAGCCCGAGATAGTTGATGATCAAAAAGTAGCCGAAGTAGTTGCTATGATTTCGGGTGTGCCCGTACAGCGCATTGCTCAAGCCGAAGGACAGCGCTTGATGCAGATGAAGGATGTTCTTAGATCGCAAGTAATAGGTCAGGACGATGCTGTTGAAAAAATTGTAAAGGCTATACAACGCAACCGTGTAGGACTTAAAGACCCCAATAAGCCAATAGGAACATTTATGTTTTTAGGCCCAACGGGTGTTGGTAAAACTCACTTAGCTAAAAAGCTGGCAGAGTTTTTATTCGACTCTAGCGACAATCTTATTAGAGTGGACATGAGCGAGTATATGGAAAAATTTACCGTTTCGCGTTTAGTTGGAGCACCTCCCGGATATGTAGGATATGAAGAAGGTGGCCAGCTTACAGAGAAAGTAAGACACAAACCATACTCTGTAGTGCTGCTCGATGAAATTGAGAAAGCTCACCCCGATGTTTTCAACCTCCTCCTACAAGTATTAGACGAGGGGCATATAACCGATAGTTTGGGTAGAAGGATTGATTTTAAAAACACAATCCTTATAATGACATCAAACATTGGTACTCGCCAATTGAAAGACTTTGGTAGAGGTGTTGGCTTTAGCACAGGTACAGACTTATCGGATGTTGAGCATGCACGTGGTGTAATTAAAAAAGCACTATCTAAAGCGTTTGCTCCCGAGTTTCTCAATAGAGTTGACGACCTTGTAATGTTTGACCAACTAAGCAAAGAGTCGATTCATAAGATAATTGATTTAGAATTAGAAGGATTCTACAATCGTGTAAATGAACTCGGATTCACAATCAAAATATCTGACGAAGCTAAAGAGTTTATTGCCACAAAAGGATACGATGTACAGTTTGGTGCACGCCCACTGAAACGCGCTATCCAAAAACACCTTGAAGACGAAATGGCTGAGATGATAATTCTTACCAGTGTAAGCGAAGGTGACGCTATTGAAGTGGAGTTTGACAAAGAGAAAGAGAAAATTGTGATGAGTGTAACCAAAGCCAAAGATGCAAAAGAGAAGGCTGAAGAGTAATTAATTCATCATTATATATATAACATAAAAAAACCGTTTGCTGATAATCAACAAACGGTTTTTTTTATGTGTTTAAAGCATCTAGTTTTTTACTTTGCTACTTCATATTTTTTTCTGCCCAATTCATAGCTGTTATTCCCCTCAGAATCTATCACTACAATAACGGGAAGTTGGTTTACTTGCAATTTGCGAATAGCCTCGGTGCCTAAATCATCAAAAGCTATTACCTCTGCACTTTCCACACAACGTGCCATCAATGCAGCTGCACCACCTATAGCGGCAAGGTAAACTCCTGTATGGTTTTTTATTGCATCTACCACCTCTTCGCTTCGCGACCCTTTGCCTATCATCACTTTCAAGCCATGCTCGATAAGGGTAGGCGAATAGGCATCCATTCTGCCGCCTGTTGTAGGTCCAACAGAGCCGATAGGTTTGCCAGGCTTTGCCGGACATGGACCTGCATAGTATATAGCTTGTCCTTCGAAATCAAAAGGCATCTTCTCGCCTCTATCAATCATTTCGCACAAACGCTTGTGTGCAGCATCGCGTCCAGTATAAACAGTGCCTGAAATATAAACCATCTCACCGGCTTTCAGCGATTTAATTTTTTCGTCAGTAAAAGGTGCTTCTAAAATAACTCTATCTTCCATCTTCTTTATAATTTTCCTTCAGCATGACGTGTTGCATGACAACCTATATTTACCGATACAGGCAGTCCTGCAATATGCGTAGCATTAGTTAAAATATTCACGGCAAGTGCAGTGGTTGTTCCACCAAAACCTGCTGGTCCAATACCTAATTTATTAATCTCGTCTAAAAGTTCTTTCTCAAGTGCAGCAAGCTTCTCATTTTCATTGACAGCGTCAACAGAAGTAAGTAAAGCCTTTTTGCTTAAATAGGCTGCTCTCTCCATTGTTCCACCAATACCTACACCCACAATAATAGGTGGGCAGGGGTTTCCTCCAGCAGAAGAAATAGTATCGATTACAAACTTCTTGATACCCTCTACCCCATCACTCGGAGTAAGCATTTTCAATCCACTCTTATTCTCACTACCAAATCCTTTTGGTGCAACCACAATGTTGAAATCTGTGCCAGGCACAAGCTCATAGTGAATGATGGCTGGTGTATTGTCATTTGTGTTGATTCTATCAATAGGATCGCTCACAACAGATTTTCGTAAATAGCCTTTTTCATAACCATTCCTTACTCCTTCGTTGATGGCATCTTCGATAAAACCACCTGTAATACGTACATCCTGGCCCATTGTCACAAAAACAACAGTCATGCCTGTGTCTTGACAAATTGGGTTTCTCTCTTCTTTGGCTATTTCGGCGTTTTCAATCAATGTTGCCAACACCTCTTTGCCTAAAGGAGATTTCTCGGTAAACAAACTGCTTTTAAAACCCGATTTAATATCGTCAGTAATCACACAACACGCTTCGATGCACAAGTGCTCTACTAACTCTGCTATATCTAATGCTTTTATTTCTCTCATTTCATTTATTGTCTCTTTAGGAAATAAAATGTATTCCTATTTTCCATATCATTTAAGTTGCCATCTATAACACCTATTAGATTATACACTTTTGTCTCGGGGTCTTTTATCAACTTCTTGTAAATAGAGAAGTTTTTAATCTCCGATGTGTTGTGCACATGAAAACGAGCCCCATCGCAATGAATAATCTTGTCTCCCATTTTTATATGATCTTCATCATAATAAGATACATCTAAGTTTTGCGACAAAATGTCCTGTGCTATAGCCTCTAATTTTTCTAGATCAACTTTTGGCTCCTTAGGAAACTTCAGCACAAACCCATTCCTCATGTCTGAACTATAGAAATCATCAGTAGTTATTCCAAATTCGCTCTCCAAAGATTGCACCACAGCCTCTTCGGCAGTATGTGCCATTTTTCGATAATTAAGAGACTGATGTACTATTTCATAAATACTTTGAGGATTGGGTCCAAAAATTGTGGGACGAGTTACAATAATCTCCTCCCCTATCCCTACAATAATATCAGCATTAATGCCCAACGCTTCATACAATAGATTGAAGTGTTCAATCACAACACGACGTTTTCTCCTCATCACTTTTTTCACAAAATCTACTATTTCGTACATTTGTGTAAAAGCCATCTGAAAACGCATATCTAAATGATAGGTTCCTGCGTCAGGTATATCGTGCATTAAGTCTCTCACCTGCATAATTTTACGAGGATTGATATTATCATCGTCATTTGAAAGTTCAAGACCAGGAAACATTCCATTTATTAATGAAGATTTACCCGAACCTGCATCGCCTACAATACCAATTAAACTGTCACTGTAATGCAAATGCTTTTGAGCAATTTGTTCTCCTAAAAACATCAATCGCTCTCTCCCTCTCGGCGCATAATACTGCGACGAAACCATGTATTCTTGTATGAGGTTGCGCATAAGCTTATATTATTGTTTAATGAATCTTACTAAATAGGGTGTTATATCCCTCTTCTCCCTTATTTAAAGGGTAAACTTAAAGTTCATAAATGGAGCATGTTGTTGAGCTCCATACACATCTGTTTCGCCCAATGCTCCAGAAGAGATGGGTCTTACAATAGTTACTTTTACTGCTTTGGCAGGATCGAAATAAACTAAACTTATGATATCTGATTCGGGAATGTTGTAAAGTGCAGCAAACTCTTTTTCATTGATAGCTTTTGCTTCTTTCACTTTCTTATACATTTCAAACTCCTTGAAGATAACATCAAAAGTCAATTCGTAAGGACCCGAGTTTTTACTACGTATTACTGAGGCAATATCTACTAATTTGTATTCCATTGTTCTGTTGTTTTTGATTATTTTTTAAACTCTATGTACTCTATTGGGAAAAGATCTGTTGGATTATCCACTTTCAATAGATGGTATACACTAAACTCATACACCTCTCCCATTTCACTATCCGATGGAGAGAATGGGAAAGCCAAGTTGCCAGCTGTTGCAATACGTCCGTCGTATCCAAAATGCAGCAATGTACTACGTGCAAAACCACAAATAGTGCTTGCTTGCTCTTGGGTAGGTGCAACTGCTTCAATAATAATCATCAATTCATCACCAACTTTCACATCTTTTGGTTCAAACATTCCCATCACACCATTCTTACCATAGATTTTAAAATCTAAAAAGAAATCTGTAAGTCCATAGCTTTCAAAGTTGTTTACAACCCTATCTTTCACGCTTTGAACAATACTGTCGATTTGAGATATCATTATTGGATCTTTTACTCCAGCACATGAAATAGTGCGGTATCCAACTTTTTTAACCCCTTCGAGCTTTACAAAATAGTCATCTGTAGGCACAAATCTACTACCCGATACTTTTACTTTATCATCATCAACCTGTACAAATTCGCTTTCGTGTAGATTGATTGCTCCTCCAGGTCCGGGTAAAATATAAGGATTGCTTTTTTCGTACAATGTATGTGCCGCAATAGATAAAGTTGTGCATTTTCTAAGTGGAGAAAGTGGCTCAAGCACGAAATTGTCTTTGCGTAAATATCCAAACATACTGTCGCTACCACTTCCTGGTAATGCGGCAATAGCAGCACACTCCAATATTTTACCCATATGAATGGCAAGACCTTTATCAAAACCCTCTTTAATAGGAAGCGATGCAAAAACAGATGGATCATACGACCTACCAGCCAATATCACATTTGCGCCCTCATCCAAAGCTTTCATAAAAGGCTCTTCGCCCATTTGCGCAACAATTCTAACAGTTTCATCTATTCCCTCTTCTGTCAATTGTTTAGCAGGATGTAGTGGCTCAATATTTCCATCTTTCAGACTTTGCTTGATAAAATCTTTATCAAACTCAGACTGAATAACAGCCAATTTAAAGCTAAGAGACTTCTCTTTAGCAATCTCTCTTATAATGTTTAAGCAAAATTCTACGTGAGGTCTTCCACCAGAACCACCTGCTGTACCAATTATTACAGGTATATTTTGTTCTAAAGCAGCGGGAATCATTATTTCTAAGTCTCTTTTTACTGAATTTCTATCAGTAAATGATTTACCTGCACCTAAATAGTACGGACCCGGATCGGTTGAACCAGCATCTACAGCTATTACGTGAGGTTTGCGTTTCATTCCTTCTTGAAATGATTCCATTGGGAAACCATATCCCAATATCGCCGTTGGCGAAAGTATTCTTAATTCTTCCATGTTGAATGTTTTTTGATCGACGTCTCTGCAACCCTATTATAAAGTAACAGAGACGGGGAATCCTAAATTATAAATTTAGTGAATAATTATTTTAAAAGTTGACCTATTGTATCTTCTTGCAGTTGCTACAATACGTCTTTTAGAGCCAATACTCTACTCATCTCGTTGTGCACAATCATATAGCCTTCGTCAACACCCATACCTGGTTTCCCTAGATATTGTACTGGAGAAGTTGCCATAGCAATATGCGCACATACTTCGGCAGAACGATTAGTTTCGTTGCATGTTCCACCTATATAGGCAAGAGCGTCGTGCTCTTTACAAAACAGAACTGCCTCGATAGAATTGTTTATTCCACCCAAGTCAGGAGTTTTTATTTGAATCATATGTCCTGCTTTTGCAGTTACAAAATCCTTAATATCCTGAAGCGTGTTACACCACTCGTCGGCTACAATCTGAACATCGCTGCCTTTCTCTTCCAATAGAGCTCTAAGCTTGCTAAGGGCTTCAATTTGATCTGCCTTACCATCCATATCAACAGGTCCTTCCACTCTTAATTGATATGGTTTTGCTATCTCGCCCAATTCAACCATATAGTTGGCAATAGCCTCTAGGTCGTTGTCAAAAACCACACTCAATGTTCCGTACACATCAATATGAATAGCAGGATTGTAGGTTGGATAAGGTTTGTTACTTGTAATTCTGTTATTCAACCACTCAAGATACTCTTTTATCTTCTCTCCATTCATCCCTACTTTTGTCTCAACATGATTAAATAGAGCATGTGGTAATACATCAACCCCTTTCATAATCATCTTATCGGCATTCAAATATCTATCATCACCCGATTGAGAAAAGATTGGAATTATTTCCGACGAAATCTCTGTGTTGTACTCGTCTGCAATAACCTGAGCCATAACCTTCGATTTACTCAATGCTACAGCATGCAAACATGCTTGCGTTACACCATAACGGATAGCTGTATGATAAGCTTTTCCGTCTTCTTTGATGTGTTTGTCTACTCTGTCAGCCATCTCTTTAAAAGATGTAATCTCTTTACCCACATATAGTGGAGCAATCTCTTGCTCTATAATAGGTATAAAGTTTTCGGCTAAAAACAAAGGATCGCGTCCACCTGCACCCGAATATTGTACTGCTGCACAATCTCCGTGAGCAACAGCTCCATTTTCAAGAACAAATAAAACAGATATAGATTCACCTGCTTGTCTTACTGAGGTGAATCCGGGAGTAATAGCCTCGCCTTGATAGAATGCTCCATCATTTTTTGCACCTGCTTTAATAGCTTTTTGATCATCGAAATAGAAACCAGTTTTACCTGGTGCACAGATCACTTTTTTTATTTTCATTGTATGTGTTGTATTTTAAAAATTGTCTATTGAATTAAGTTAACTATTGCCTAAAGCAATAATTCGTTTAGCTCCTTTTCTTGTCAAGAGCAAACATTTATTTAATGAGGGCGTCCTACTAAGAATCCTTTACCGATAGCGTATACATCATCTATCACCATTTGAAAACTAACAGGTCTGTTCTCAAATGCACCCCTCTCTTCGAGTTTCTTTTTATGGTAATCTTTCAAGTCTTGTGTAAATGGTAGGTTACCAACTTCAAGAAATCTTATTGCACCTTGATTATCACGTGCAGGTAATACTTTTCCGGCATTAAAACGACTTGGAGCAAAAGGCACATCAATAACACCAGCTTCAAAAGCCGCAATTGCACCCAAAGCATAGTCGCCTTTACCCAGCTCCTCCACTTTATCGAGGATACACTTCATCTCCTTCATTATAATCTCACTTTCGGTAATTACAGCTGGTATCTCAAGAAAATCTTGGTCTTTTAGCATCGAAATCACCTGTTTGGTAGCTCTCAATCCTGCCGCATTGGCTTCTTTTGTAGGAACTCCCATTGCCTCGTGAGGTGTTTTCACAATCACTTTAGTTGCTTTTGCAAGAGCTGCAGCAGCTGCACCCCATGAAATTACACCAAACGATTTCGACTCATCTTGTGGAAAACCACCCATCCATTGGTGGAATACTGTAGTTATACGCACATCGGTATATCCAAATCTATCTAAATATGAACGAGTAAGAATATTCAATGAGCGAAGAGCCGCCACATCTTGTATAAGGTTACCACACTGACCATATCCTACTGTTATATCCTTCACTCCTTGTGTTGCAGCCAAAATAGCTTCTATAACAGCCACTGAGTTTGAGATACATGCCGGAATAAGTGTTCCTGTAAGAGGACCAAACGGTTCGCGGTTTATAGAAACACCCGCCTCTTCGTACATTCCCACCAATCTGTCTGTATATTGCCAGTGAGCAATAGTTTTTTCAAGAGAATGGTTTTTTGAATAAGGAATATTGTAAGAAATTCCACCACCTTCATAAGATGTAAAACCACCAGCAATAGAAATCTCAGTAAGCAAACGAGCATCTGGAGTTCCGTGACGCACCTGAACTGGGTTACTAACGGCAGATGTTACATTTCTACAAATTTCCACACCATAGTTTACTGCGGGAAAACCATTAAGCATTGAACGACCCGTTTCGCGGCTTTTCTCAATACCCGCCTCAGCTTCTTTATATCTATTTAGTCGGGTATAGCTATCAATAGTAGAAGGCAATAAATCTGCTTCTCCCTCATCCTCTAAAAATTTCAGTAGTGCAATATGCTCCTGCTCCAAAGCAACACCAGCACGGGGTTGAATAAGAGTAATACCCTCTTCTTTAGCTTTGGCTAATTTGTTTCCAAATCTTTTTTCATCAGATATTGCTTTTTGGTAAGCTACAGATTCTTCAAAATCAACGTCCTGGCCTGTTTTCCATTGCCCCAATACTTCTTCGCGCTCTTTAAAGAACTGATCATTAGATAGTTTAGTGTTGCTAATCTTCATGTTTTAATTTTTTAATTACAAGTTAATGTATGTAATATCAATTTAAAAGCTTAGTTTTTTTTATTTATTTATTAGTAAAAGGTTTTCAGATAAAAAGTAATGCTTTTTTTTACTCTCTATCTGATAATATAAATCTATTTTATCTCTTTCTTCATTATCGTTAGAGCAAGCTCTGCATCAATTGCAGATAAAAGCCCCATAGAACCAAATATATACTTCTTGTCCAATAGATACTTTGGCTGCTTTGGCTTCAACGACATTAAGTTTTGCTTATCAGCTTTGGCACCCTCCAAAATATCATCAGCATTGGCAGAGTTTACTAGCACACCACCTATACCAACTACAGAGCCTACTTTTGTCAAATCTTTTCCTGTTACAATATACATTTCACCAAATGGTGTAAAAGTAGATTCCACTTTACCGGTGTGTCGTTCAACTGCAATTTTAAGTGCAGATTTTGCTAATCCCTCCTCAACCTTTTGATTGTAGCTGTTTTTATCAGCTAAAGTATTTGGAAACTTTTTGCATGTTTCAATCCACTTCAAAATATCGTCCACATCTACACCAATCTCGCTGGATAAAGCATTCAAATCTGTTTGATCGGCAAGAGGAGGTAAACTATACCTCATGCCAAGATCACCTTCAACAGTACGTTTATTGTAAGGCTCGGGCAATCCTTTTATCATTACATTTTCGAAAGTAGGGGTTCCTGCCGAAATAGAGTAAACATCAGTAGTAGCTCCACCAATATCAACTGCCATCAAATCGCCAATACCTTCGGTTGTATCAGTGCCTTTGCTTAGCAACTCGCATCCATTTAACACGGCAAGTGGTGTAGGTATTATCTCCGAGTTCGTCATACTTTGCACTTTATTGAGCCCCTTAGCATCAATAATTTTACTTATAAACAACTCTTTTATTTTCTGTTTGGCTGGTTCTATATTCAGTTTATTAAACTCTGGCATTACATTTTCTGTAATCACAAAGTCTTTTCCCGATTCAGAAAAAACCTTTTCTACTTCATCAGACGCACTTTTGTTGCCTGCCACTATTGTTGAGAAATTTCTATCAATCTCACAAAGCTTTCTAGCATTGCTAATAATTACCTCTTTATTCCCACCATCAGTGCCACCACAAAGTAGCACTAAATCAGGGTCGATAGCACAAATCTCATTCTGTTCCGCTTTTGATATTTCAAAAGCATAGGTTTTAACTACCTTTGCCCCAGCACTCGAAGCAGCCATTCTAGCTGCCTTTGCTGTTAATTCGGGCACAAGTCCCAAAGCCACCATTTTTAGCCCACCTGCTGCACTACTACAGCATAGAAGCTGGTCGTATTTAAACGCTCCAATCTTCTCTTCTAATCTTTGCAGGGCACAATTGTAGCCCTCCATTACATCAGTGTCTATAGTAGTAAATGCAGCCGAAGTGCCTATAACTTCGGCTTTAGTAGCATCTATTGCGGTTAGTTTTGTGTATGTACTGCCAAAGTCTGCAGTAAGATATTTCATGTCTATATAGAAAAAAGTTCGTTTAAGTCAGCGATTGTAGTGTCAAGTTGAGTATTAGGAGGATACACCTTGGTAAATCCCATATCCATAAATCTCTTTTCAACATCTTCAAAATCTTGCTTCCCAACTACCAAGTTTCCTCCAGCCAATAAAGGTATATCCTTCAAACCTGCCTCGTCACACTTTTCTCTCAATCCATTACAATCAATTTCTCCATGACCGTATAGAGATGATACAAGTATAGCATCAGCATTTGTTTCAACTGCAGCTTCAACAAACTCTTCTTGCGAAACCATTACACCCAAGTTTACCATTTTAAAACCGGCCTCTTCTAAGGCAAAGGTTAAAATTTTATTACCAACTGCGTGTACGTCAGCGCCAATAACTCCCGTTACAATAACTTTTTTGTCCATAATAGTGTTAATAGTATTATCTTTAATTTTTGTGCCACAAATTTAGTGACTTTATGAGAATAAAAAAAGATAATAGCATTATTTAATATCCTATAGCCAAATAAACTCAAAGTTGGTATGAATAATCGTTGTAAGAACTTTTCTCAAACCTTGGAAGTGTGTAAAAAATAAACACAATAAGTGCTAAAACTTCTATTACACCACACAAAATATATGCACCCGAATAGCCCACCACTTGAATCAAGTATCCAACTAGAAGCATACCCACCCCAATTCCCGAATCAAAGAGTGTAAGATAAGTAGAGTTGGCTGCCCCTCTTTTATCAGCCTCAACATTATGATTGGCTATCGCTTGAAAAGTTGCCATAATAATTCCGAAGCCAAAGCCTACTATAAGTGCCGAAGAGTGATATCCCCAAGAAGTTTTATTCAAAGCCAAATTAGCAAGCCCCACAATAAGCAAGCTCAATCCCAAGATGCATATCATTTTTGGACCCACCCTATCAAACGATTTTCCACTAAGAATACGCGATATAGCAATACCAACTGCTATAAGCAAAAAGAAAAGTCCACTACTTTCAATTCCTATTGATCTACCATATAAAGCAATAAAGGAGATAATGCCACCATAAGGAATCGTCACTAAAAACACATTAAGCGATACAGGCAGAGCCCTTTTCTCAATTAAAGAGGATATTTTAAACTTTCTCTTCAATGGCTTTATTTTTGGCACCCTAACAAATAAAGCAAGCACTAAACCAAAAAAGCTAAACCCCGCAGCTGTGTAAAACAACCTTTCATAAGCACTATCTCCGGTAATAGCAATAGCAATGAGTGGACCTATTGCCATTGCAATAGTCATCGATAAGCCAAATATACCAATACCCTCGCCCCTTCTTTTCTGTGGAACCAAATCAACAGCAATGGTTGACCCAGCAGTACTCATCGACCCCCAAGTGAGTCCGTGCATAAACCTCAGCACCAAAACAAACAGTATAGATGTAGCCCACACATACCCAAAGAAGACCGTAGAGAACAACAGCAAAGAAACCACATAAATACTATACCTGCTTACAACATCGAGCGCATAACCAGCAAAAGGTCTTATAAGCAATGCTGCAATAGTGTAAAACGAAAGCACCAAACCTATCTGACTTTCAGTAGCAGAAAAATTATCTGACAAAAAAACTGGTAAAACAGGCACCATAAAGTAAAAGGCAACAGCCATCAATAGGTTTGCCACTGTAATCAATGTGAAATCCTTAGTCCAAAGTCTATTTTTCATTGAGCAGTTGTTTTTTTTTAAATCAAATCTACAATTATATTTGCATTTAACAAAATAGTTTGTTTTATTATCTTGAACATTTAGTGCATAAACGCTGTTTATGCCATGAACAGACATTAAAAACAATAACAATTTTATATATCCTATGAAAATGAAAATCGAAGTATGGTCAGATATTATGTGCCCATACTGTTATATTGGTAAGCTACATTACGAAAAAGCATTACAACAATTCGAGTATAAAGATCAAATAGAACTAGAGTGGAAAGCATTCTTATTAAATCCCGATTTACCTGGAAAAGGCAAAGGAATACCGGTGATGGATTATCTACACAACACCGTTGGAGTATCCGAAGAGGATACAAAAAAGATGAATGAGCAGATTGCCGAATTAGCAAAAGAGAATGGAGTTAAATCGAACTTAGAAAATGCCATTGCAGCAAACTCTCTCGACGCTCACAGATTGATTAAACTAGCAGCCACTAAAGGATTAAGCTCAAAAGTGATGTCGCTTTTATCTAAAGCATATTTCGAGGAGGCTAAAGATTATAGCGACCACAAAATTTTGACAGAAATCGGAACTACTGCTGGATTAGATAAAAAAGAGATAAAAAAACTATTGAGCGGTGATGACTACGCTTATGAAGTGAAACAAGATATTCAAGAAGCCAATAATTTAGAGTTCGACACTGTGCCCACTTTCCTGTTCAATAGAAAGCATGCCCTTGTAGGTTCTCAACCTGTAGGCGCATTTCTAAAAACATTGCAAAAAGCCTTCTTTAAGTGGCAAAGACAAGACCTCAAACAAAACGGAGAGGTAGATGTGACAAAAGGAAAGTCGTGCTCTACTGATGGTACATGTGATATTTAAATTCGACTAACAGCTTTAATTTGCGACATATAGTTTATAATATGCTACGTTTTCACTACTTTTGTCCGATAAATATTTTGCACAATGGAATTTAAAATAATTAAACAAGACAATAGTGAACAGTGGGAAAAAGCATGGAATCTATATGAGAACAGCTTCCCAATGGCAGAGCGTCGTAAACTTGAAGATCACTTGCGTGCTTGCGAAAGCAATCTTTTTCATCCCGTATCAATTTGGGAAGACGATCAACTTATAGGAATAGCTTTCTATTGGGAGTGGAGCACCTATAGATATATAGAATACCTTGCAGTGCTCCCAGAGTTGCACGGAAAAGGATATGGCTCACAGATTATTAAAAAGATAAGAGACTCCGAATTTACTATTATATTAGAAATCGATCCTTTAATAAATGAATTATCTGTTAGAAGACTACAGTTTTACGAACAAGCAGGCTTTCAACTCACCCCTTATAGGTTTATGCATCTACCCTATCGATTGGATGGTGAGCCTCAAGAGCTACTCATTTTAAGTTATCCAAAAATGATAACCAAAGAGCAGCACCAAGACTTCTTAAGCTTCATAGACAGCCATGTACGCAATTATTGCGAAATGCCTTCTTAATAGGAATTGCAATACGTGAAATAAAAAAACTGAATCAATATAAAAAAGCTTCGATTTAAATAAAATCGAAGCTTTTTTATATCTAATATTTTTTGTTAGTCTTATCTTATTCTATTTAGAGACCTTATCAATGCCTCATCGGCACCAATCTTTCTTATAGCTAAATAGGTAAATACTATAGCTACAAAAGGCATAACAATGCCCACACCCATGTTTTGGAAAGTAGAGCCCACTTCAGGATTTCGCTTTAAAATATAAAAAGCAATTAATCCATAATACCCCAGTATCACGAATATATTAAATATAGAAAACCTTATTTGAAGTATCCTCCATTTATATATAAACACAGTTAGCAAGAAAAGTATTACACTAACAATCCCTATAACTAATAGGCTCCAAGTAGGAAAAATCATCTCCCCATTATTATAAAAGCCCATAGCCTTAAAATAGGCAGTTCCGTCAACATAAGTAAACACTGCCAAATTAGTCAAAAGGCTCACCACCATGCAAATAGATGCAAGCAGTAAGTATACGGTTTGAATGCGCTGCAACATAGTCTAAAGTTGTTCTTTTTCTCTATCTGGGTTACGGCTATAAATCTCGTCATGCTCCAACTCATCGATAGCTAATAGAGTTGGTTTAGGTAGTTTTTCGTAAAAGCGAGAAATCTCTATCTGCTCGTGATTTTCAAACACCTCTTCCAAATTATCGCTATAAGAAGCAAACTCTAGAAGCTTTGCATCTAAATCTTGTTTCATTACTACAGAAATCTGATTAGCTCTTTTGCCTAATACTTTAACTGTCTCATAAATGTTTCCAACCTTATCAGCCAATTCTGATATATCTCTCGTTTCAGTTGTTGTACTTGCTGTTACTCTTTTGTAATCCATTATAATATATATAAAGTTTTATTTGTTTATTATCTATCTCTTATTGTTTAAAACTACCTTCTTTACGAAGAAGGGAGTTTATCCACAACCTCTTGTGCTATTTTATAGTACTCTTCTGCCTCCTTTGTAAACTCACCCGAAGGATACGAGTTGATATAATTAAAATACTCGTCAATTACCGTTCTATAGCGTTGCGCTTTAGCTCTGCTAATACTGTTTTCAGCCAAATCAAATCGTGCTCTAAGAATGAGCATTTGAAACTCTTCGGCATACTTTGAGTAAGGATAGTTTTTTAATGCTTCGCGGGATGTTATTACACAAGCCTCATAATTATTGCCCATATAATTGCCCAGCCTCAGGTATAGCTTTGCAGCCATCAGCTCTTTTAGCGCCAATTTTTCTTGTAGTTCAAACAAGTACTCCCTGGCTTGCTCTGCCCTCTCTGTTTGAGGATACAACTCCATATAGCGTTGAAACTCCGATATAGATTTATATGTCTTCGACTGATCCAGCTCGGGTGGAGGCGAATCCAAATACATACCATAAGCTGCATAATATAGAGCAGGTTCAGCATATTCGCCTCTTGGATAGCTATTGTAGTAGGTAGTAAATATTTGTGTTGATGACAAATAGTCTTTCGAGTTGTAATAACTCTGTCCTAACAAATAAAGCGACTCCTCGGCATAAGCTGTTCCTTTCATATATGGCACAAGCTCCTCCAATAAATCTATCGAGCGTTTATATTTTTTCTCTTCAAAATACTTCTTCGCATAAGTATACTTCAAATCCCTATCGGTGCTTTTGAGTATTCGGTTATACTCACCACAGCCGCTAAAGAATACTGCAATAGCAAAAAGAAGGATTAATGTTGTTGTTTTATTTCTTACCATGTCGTTACTAACGAGTTTTAAGTTGCAAATTTACTCAAACTTTTGCATTAAAGCAGAGCAAGATACGATTTTATTCTATTTTAGTACTTTTGCGAAAGAAACTCAAGCAAACTATCCACATATTCCCTATTGTTAGCTAAGCGTGGCACTTTGTTTTGTCCACCCATTCTTTCCTTCGATTCCAACCACTTATAAAAAAAGTTGCGTGGCATCACTTTTACTATTGGCATTCGCAATGATAAACCAAACGAGCGTTTAGCCTCATAGTCAGAGTTGAGAGACTTAAGCGAGCTATCAAGCTCATTCCTAAAAAGCTCTAAATCTGATGGTGGAGTTTCAAACTCTATCAACCACTCGTGAGCCCCATTATTATTATCATCAAAAAAGACTGGAGCAGCTGTATACTCAGTTATTTTTGCACCAGTAGCCCTGCATGCCTCTTGCAGAGCATCCTCTGCATTATTTATCATCAATTCCTCACCAAAAGCATTAATAAAATGCTTAATTCTACCAGCTATTTTAAAAAGATGTGGTTCCAAAGAGGTAAACTCTATTGTATCGCCTATCAGATAACGCCACAATCCACCGCTTGTAGTGATAAGCATTGCATATTTCACCCCCACTTCAACTTCGTTTAAAGTTAAGGTTTCTGGATTGTCTTTATCCCAATCTCCATTTGGAATAAACTCATAAAACACCTCATTGTCAAGCAAAAGCAACATATCAGAAGAGTTTGGAGTATACTGAATCCCGAAAAAACCTTCCGATGCATTGTACGTCTCCCAATAATTCATTTTTGGAGAGGGTATCAATTTTTCGAACTGCTCGCGATAAGGCGCAAAACTAACCCCACCGTGATAAAACACCTCCAAATTTGGCCAAATATCCGTTATACTCTGTCCAGTATCTTTTGTTATCTTTTTAAGCAATACAAGCATCCACGATGGCACACCTATAAGCGAACGAATGTCTGCATTTATTGCATAATCGGTCAACTTTTGCAATTTCACATCCCACTCGGGAATCAATGAAATCTCTTCAGGAGTGCGCCTTCTTTTTGCCCACCAAGGCAAATTCTTAACCAATACTGCCGAAATATCGCCCGTAAAAATGCCCTTCCCAATTGTATTCACTTGTTGGCTGCCACCCAACACAAGCGATTTACCAAGCATATATCTATTTTCGGGAAAATGCTTTGCATACAAAGCCAGCATGTGATAGCCGCCTCTATAGTGGCAATTCTTCAACGACTCCTCAGTTACTGGAATATACTTACTTTTGTCATTGGTAGTTCCCGACGACATGGCAAACCATTTCACCGGAGTATCCCAAAGCACATTGTCCTTTTTTTCGTTAATTATTATATCTAAATAAGGCTTCAAATCCTCGTAACCCATAATAGGGACACGTTTTTTGAAGTCTTCGGGAGTTTTTATCTGATCAAACTTATTTTTTTTACCAAAGTAAGTCCGCTTTCCGTGCGACAAAATATAGTCAAACGTTTGCAACTGCTTTTCCCATGGTTTTTCAATAAATGCATCTATTGGCTTATAGAGTGATGAGAATACTAAGTCAAATATATGTTTAATCATTGTCCACTATTTAATATTTGTCACAAAGATAATGGATGCTTGCAAAAAGCAGCTATAAAAATTGAATTCTTTAAGTTTAAAAATGCAAAGCAAGCAATAGCAGAGTATTTGTGTGTTAACCAATACGGCTTATTTTTTGCAACCTATCTTCGTCTATAATCTTAATTTTGCGCCCATCTAACGATATAATTCGCTCCTTCTCAAAAATAGACAGCGTTCGTATAGCATTTGATGTAGTCATATTAGATAGATTTGCCAAATCTTCACGTGCCAAATAAACACCTATTGTAGCACCATCCTCCTCCAAACCATAACTCTCTTTCAAGAAGATAAGCGACTCTGCCAATCTGCCCCTAATATGTTTTTGAGTAAGATTTACTACACGCCTATCCGAAACACCCAAATCAATAGATAGCAGCCGTATAAGAAGCATTGCCAATGACCCATTGTTGCGCAAAATTTGCTCAATAATCTTCATCGGTATCAAACACACCACAGACGATTCAAACGCTGCAGCAGTTGTAACATAAGGCTCTTCTGCAAAATAGGCACGATACCCAAAGTACTGAACAGGACGCACCACCCTAACAATTTGGCTACGTCCGCCCACCCCATCCTTATATATTTTTATTTTACCTTTCAGCAAACACATAAAGTCGACTGGCTTATCATTCTCGTAATATACAATCTCATTTTTCTTGAGATTGATAAAACGAGCAGTATCGCGTATCAACTTATGCTCCTTTTCATTCAAAACCCTCCAAATGTCGGGTAGCGACTCTGAAATATCTATTGGTTTGTTTTTTCTCACATTTACTCCCTATTCATTAGTAACACGTATGTTATACAACATTGTTGTAAAACACAAAAATAGAGAAAAAATCTCATAAACTACAATATTTCACTAAGTTTAAAAACAATAATATCAGCAAAATCCTTCTTCAATACATTAATATACATCATTTAAGTCAATTTTTTACCACAAAAATATACCATTATTGAATAAAACTTGTAAGTTTGTATCTATTACAACTACAAAAATGAAGAAAGTAATTCTGTATATATTTTTATTGTTGCTCTCAACAAACTCTAAATTATTTTCTCAACACAAAGAGTCAATCGACACTATCATGGCAAGATCCATGAAAGCTGCCGAGCATTACTCAGATGTAGTTGAAGAGTATGATGCTGAAATATATATGCGAATGTATGTTGAAACATTAAAGAAAAACTTCTTTTATCGCTACACACACTTAATACCCAACTTTGTACTACACAATAGAAACGGCGATGAAGGAGTGTTTGAAGTAATGAGCGACTTAAGATTCAAACACCCCAACACATACACTGCCGATATAAAGCAACTATCAACTACATTTTCTCAAAAAAAACTCGACGAGATGTTGCCCTCGAGTCTTGTACACCTCAACGTTTACAACGAAATGTCGAGCAACGAGCGCTTCTTTATGCCATTAAGAGAAGAGTCCAAAAAATACTATCGCTACGAACTAAAAAGAACATTTGCCGAAAATGGCGTCACTTTCCACACTGTCTCTTTCACCCCCATATACAAATCGCCCAAATTGCTCGAAGGAGCAGTTGTGTTGGAAGAAGGCACCTGGCGCGTCATGCAATTTGTATGCGAAGGGGTAGATTTGGCATCAGAATTCTCCATAGAGTTGTATATGGGCAACACAGCATCTACCAATATGCTCCCTGTAAATGCTGTTATTCATCAAAAATTCTCCTATTTAGGAAATATCGTTACAAACAGATGCTTGGTTAATATCGACTACCGGCTAATACAACTAAAAGAGAACAGACCAAAGAGACAAATCTTCAATATTAGCAATTTATACAAAGTAAGATTAGACTCTGTTCCACTTGTAAACGACCCATCCTTTTGGGAAAAAGAGCGAAAAATTCCGCTACAATTAAAAGAGCGAGACATCATCGACGAATTTGTACTACAACAAGAACAAAAAAAACAAGAAGAGCAAGCCACAGACACATTAAACAAAAAAAACAACGCAGCCGATTGGGCTAAAAGCATGGTTATGAGCTCGCGCTACAAATTCAAAAACACCAGTATTAGCTATAGTGGCATTATCAATCCTTTTTTATTAAGCTATTCTTCTTTCGATGGATTGAGCTATCGTCAAAAAATTGGTGTAAACTACGAACTAAAAAGACAGTCGAGCATCGAAATGAAAGCCTTTGTTGGATACCTATTCAAACGAAAAGAGCTACTCACAGATTTTACTACGGCGTGGAACTACAACCCCACTCACATGGGCAAACTATCGCTATCTGTAGGAAATGGCAACAAAACCTACAGCTCTATTTTCTTGGAAGAGGTTCAAGATAGCCTTATCAATAGTGGGCTCAAGCTAGACGACCTCGACTTTGAGTATTACAACGACTACTATTTTAGGCTTCACAATACCATAGAGGTTACAAACGGTTTCACTGTAGGCACAGGTCTCGACTATCACATTCGTAAAGCAGCCGACAATAAGCTCGATAACTTAGACACCCCCTCATCCATTGCCATGTTTAATACAAATAATGATGAAATCACCAAAATGTATAGACGCCAAAAAATATTTGCACCCGTAGTAACGCTAACCTGGACACCCGAACAGTATTACCGTTTCGAACGACGACAAAAAATATATGTACGCTCGCCCTATCCTACCGTAAAACTACAATTTTCAAAAGGATTTAGAGGCGTCCTAGGCAGCACCTCGGGATACAATAGAGTAGAGCTCGATGTATCTCAAAACATTCAGCTCGACCTCATGAAATCAATCCATTATCACATCGGAATGGGATTCTTCAGCAATCAAAAATCCGAATATTTTACCGACTTTGCCTTCTTCTCAAAACGCAATTTCCCCGAAACATGGGACGATGGCATTGGGGGTGTTTTCAATCTTTTAGACAGAAGGTTCTATAATGCATCCGATACATACATTCAAAATCATATTATGTACGAGTCGCCCTTTCTTATACTAAACTTTGTTCCCGTAATCTCAAAAGGGGTAGTTTCAGAAAGATTGTACCTTAGTCATCTCTACAATCCATACATCCGCTCTTATACAGAGGCAGGCTATGGCATTGGCAACAAATTCTTCAATGCTGCCGTCTTCGGCTCATTTCACAAGCTAAAATTTCATGAAATAGGCTTCAAAATCTCACTCAATATATTCTAAAACTCGCTGCAAGCCTACACTGCCACCTCATCTTCAAACAGCGCTTTCACATTATCGTTTTGCAGCCTCATCTTCAACCAATCTTCAATACTCTACAACTTACACCCACAAGAACAAAAAAGCGACCAAAACCAACAGGCTTTAGTCGCTTCTCAAAAACACACTGAAGTTAAATAACAAGTATAATTAATTAGTAAGTGTAATTCTTATATTCAACTGCTTAGCGAGCTAGTCTCGGTCAGAGCCTCACCCTCCAGCAGATACTCCTCGCCCGAGTTCCACTCCAAACTATTTCTATATCCCCGTCCATATCTTCTCTGCATTGCATCCGACGATATTGGATACTGATACCTCTCCAGTTCCTGGCTCACCTCAAGCTTAGAACCACTTGGCACATATATCTCCACCACCACAAACTGCTTGCGAAAACCCTGCTCTATGGGTGTCTTAAAAAACTGAGGTATCCACAATACCGAATCGCTTTGCTGCAACGTAAAATCAAACTCCTTCAAATTGGCTTTCGCACCCCTATAATTTCTATCGAAACTCGAATAAATAGTCTTCACATGAAACAGCGTATCATTACTCGTTTTTATTTTCAGCTCAATACTATTAAACAACAGAGAATCCTCCTCCACATTATAAAAAGGCAAACTGTTCAACTCATCATCACCAAATCTATGTCTGCCTATAGTAAACATGTTGGTTCCCGGTGTCACACTAAAATAGTCATCAGCATAGCGCGCCATATCCACATACAACTTATTATTTGAAGGCGAAGTCAATTCAATACTGGTCTCCTGCAAACTCTCAACACTAAATTTACGTGTCACCCTAAAACCCAATGTCAACCCTGCAACAATACCCACAAACCAAAGAGCAGCAATCATAAAACCAATCACAGGTCTCGATTTTGCCTTCATCACTCTACGTACTAGCCAAATAACCACCCCCACAATCGGTATAAGCAACGTTAGTATAATAGACACCCACAGCAAGGTTTGCTCCATTCCAGCATCTAAAAAGAGCGATTGCAATGGCATCAACTTAGCCCCAGTAAAAATTAGCGTAAACAGCGAAATCATAAAACCAGCAGCAACCAAACCCACAACACCAAAGAAAGTCACCTTCAATAGCCCTATCAGCAAAGTCAAACAACCCGACCTTTGTGGTCCCTCCATCGTATAGGGTGTGTGTGACGCTCCTGTGTATGGAGGAGGTGGCGGCGTGTCACCATCCACTACATTTGCCCCAGCCCCAACACTTGCATCGGCTGCATCAGCCCTACTACTTCTTGTTGTTTGTGCCATATTGCTCACCCTCTCACGTATCGTTCGCAAATACTCCTCTTCGCCCATCATCTCAAGCTTTTGCTTCACAGTTACCGCCTTTGGCACAATAATCCACAGAATAATGTATACAGTTGCAAAAGAGAAATTTATCATACTATAACCCGACAAAGAGAAAGAATACCTTGTCAAGCCAAACACATTAAACATCAACGGTAGTAAGAATATCAAACGCGGAATCCACACATCTATCTTAAAGTAAGCCGCAATACCACTACACACACCACCAATAAACCTATTATTCGGATCGCGATACAAACGTTTGCTCACATTATTGGGCAATACCCTCTTGGGCAATACAATCCACATTACTATATACACCCAAAACAACAAACTAGAAAACAACACAAACACCAAACGCACAAACACAGGATCGACCTTCAAATAGTGAGCCAACCCACTACACACCCCACCCAATATTTTATCGTTCGCCTTTCGGTAAAGCTTTCGTCTCTCTTGTTCCTCTACAGGCGGCGGCGTTGCCCTCTTCTCGCCCTTCGGTAGCGCAGGAGGCACCTCAGTCTCTTCACCAATAATGGCAAAATCCGAGTCAAAATCCTCCACCCTCCCTATAGTATCAATAATAGATGTCACATCATCGTCCGTAATACACGATATACCATGCTTCAATCTATTGCCAAACAGCTCAGCAATACGGTTCTCAATATCGTTCACTATCTCATTCCCCTCAGCCTCTCTGCCAAAGTATCCCTTCAAGCTCTCTATATATTGATTCAACAAATGGTAGGCTGTCTCTTCAATAGTTATCAATTGACCTTGAAAATTGATGTTAATTGTCTTTTTCATCTCTTTTGTCTGTTGATATTATTTATAAATCTGTCGAAGCGCTCTCATCCTTCACCTCGTCATTCTCTTGTTCACTCTTCTTACTTGTCAATATATCCACACTAGCACTCAGCTCGTTCCAGGTAGATTCCAATAAGTCATAAAATTCTGCCCCCTTTTCGGTAAGCGAAAAATATTTACGAGGAGGTCCCTCCGTACTTTCCACCCATCTATAACTTAGTATATCTGCATTTTTCAACCTATTAAGAAGAGGATAGAGCGTACCTTCAAAAAGGTGCAACCCCGCATTTTTCACCTCCTCCATAATATCTCCAGGATATACCTCACCCTTTTTAATAATCGAAAGAATGCAATATTCTAGCACCCCTTTCCGCATCTGACTTTGTATATTTTCGACTTTCATTGGTTGTATATTATCTATTTACACCACAAAAATAGACAATACTCGCTATTATGCAATACAAAGTACTATGTTTCTTTCACTAGTTAAGATTATTTAAGAGTTGGTCAATCAATTGACAATTGAAAATGGACAATTGACAATGGTTCCTCGCAAAGACATTTGTTGTGCCAAATACAGTGAAGTATCTCGTTGATAATTGATAATGATTGCTTCCAAAAATTATTCTCATTCCAACACCAAGTGAGAAACCTCATCAATATCATCAGTAAAAACAGATTGTTTGGTGAGATTGATTAGCCTATCACATACCTCGCAACCCAAACCCCGAACCTCGCATCCCGCACCCCACCCCGTACCACGAAACCCGCAACTCGCAACCCGACCCTCGCACCCCGCACCTCGCACCCCGCAACCCGCACCTCGCACCCCGAACCTCGCATCCCGAACCCCGCACCTCGAACCCCGCACCCCGCACCCACATTAATAATAAATAATTAACAATTCACAATTAATCATTAACCATTAATCAACTATCTTCGCACCATGAAACAAAAACTACACCCCCTGCCCTATATACTCCTATTACTATTAATAGTACAAACCACCGGCTATGCACAATATGCCGAACCATTGAACATACCCCCTGCTCTAAGTGCTGGTTTTGGCGAACTCCGCAACAACCACTTCCACTCTGGCATCGATTTCAAAACCCAGCAGGTAGTAAACAAACCCATATTTGCAGTAGCCGATGGCTACATATCACGCATATCAGTATCGCCAGGAGGCTATGGATTGGCACTATACATCGATCACCCTGAACTTGGACACACCTCAGTATACGGACACCTCAACAGTTTTGCAAAACATATAGCCCAATACGTAGAAGAGAAACAATACCAACAAGAGAGCTACAGAGTAAACCTTTTTCCAGAGCCACACCAATTGCCCATTGCCAAAGGCGAGCAAATAGCACTAAGCGGCAATACAGGCTCATCCGGAGGTCCACACCTACATTTCGAAATACGCAACACAAACACACAAGCACCCATCGACCCCCTACAATATGTAGCACAAAAGGTAGTAGATACACGCAGTCCCGACCTCCGTGGCATAGCCTTCTACCCCATCAACACACAAGGAGTGGTCAATGGCACCACCACACCCACCCGTCTCACAATCTACAAATCTAAAGCAGGCACCCCACTACCCCTACAAAAAGAAATCACAGCCTGGGGAAAGATAGGAGTAGGCGTAAAAGCTTACGATAGAATGGATGGACAAAACAATATATATGGCGTAAAACATATCCGCCTCTTTGTCGACAATACCCTTACATTTAGCAGCACCATCGATGAGTTTAGATTCGACGAAACACGCATGCTTAATAGCTTTGTCGACTTCGAAGACTGGCGCAACAACAAATCCTTCTTCATGAAATCCTTTATCGAACCCGGCAACACCCTTCGCATCTACAACAACTCCCTCGATGGCTATATCACCATAGACCAAGAGAGAAACTATGCCATGCGATACGAACTAGAAGACCATCACGGCAACATCACCACCTACCCATTCACAGTAAAAGGCACCCCACAAGATATGCCCCTCACCCCCATTTGTCAACACCCAATGGCTTGGAACACCTTCAATAGATATGCCCACTACGATTTCATGCTCACCATCCCCCAAGGCAACCTCTATAGCAGCTTCTGTTTTCAGCACACAAGCACACCACAACAGGGCAATGATTACTACTCAAACATACACACCGTAAACAACACCCCAGTGCCATTACACCAAAATGGCAACATGTGGATAAAAATATGCAGCGACACCCTACCCCAACGCAATAAATATGGCGTGGTACGCATCAACAAAGGAAACCAACGAGACAGCTGGATGGGTGGCACCTACAAAAACGGAGGTGTAGAGCTCGCCATTAACGAACTGGGCAACAAATATGCCATCTCTATGGATACCATTCCGCCCAAAATCGAACCACTTAACCCACAAACATGGAAACAAAACGGTCGTATCCGCATCAAACTAACCGACGACTTAAGTGGCATTGCTTCATTTCGTGGCACTATCGATGGCGAGTTTGTGCTCTTCAAACACGACAGCAAATCCACCATCTACACCTACACCTTCAATCGCCAACGACTTGGCGAACTGCCCATCAAGCAGTTCAGGTTTGTAGCTACCGATGGGGTGGGCAATGAGGCAGTTTATGAGATTGAGTTATAAATTAAAAATTAATAGTTAAAAGTAAACGGAACCTCGCACCTCGCACCTCGCACCTCGCAACACGCACCTCGCACCTCGAACCCCGCAACACGTTTAACAAACAAATAAAAACAGTATGCTAAAAAACGAAGTAAACAAAATAATCCAATACGAACTACAATTTGGCAATCAGCGCCAACTATACCACTACAACTGTGCCGAAGCCATACTACTAGGAGCCAACAGCTACTACAACCTACAACTCGACCCCCGCAACCTAAAAATCATCAAACCCTTTGGTGGCGGAATGAACACCGGCAACACCTGCGGCATCCTCACCGGTGGCATTGCAGCAATAGGCGCCATATTTGCAGAAGATATGCCCAGCCTCAACCACACCATGAAAGAAGCTACCAAGCATTGGACAGAGCAGTTCGAAAACAGATTCAAAAACACCAACTGCACCCAAATCAAACAGCTCAACCAAATAGGAAACGAAGGCTGCGCCCACCTCATCCTACAAGCTGCCGATCTATTGCAGCAAGTAATAGAGAAATACAAAGGCAACAAAACTACTCAGTAAAACAAAAAAAGTATACACAACAAAAAAAGGGAGAGGCATCACACTAGCCACTCCCTTTTCTATTTACATATACCGCCAACTCATCACATCAAGCAATCAGCAACAACAGCGATATATACATACACCATCAAAATATAAATCAACACAATACTTTTTATTCTTTAAAACCACGTGGTTTGTAGCGCACCAAACGAATTGCATTTAAGATAACCAAAAGCACACTCAACTCATGTATAAGCATACCCGAAGCAAGGTTCACATTCTTGGTAAGCACACCCATCAATAGCAGCACCACAGTACCAATAGCCAACACCATATTTTGCTTCATATTCAGCACAGTAGCCTTAGAAAGCTTCAACATATAAACCAATTTATCCAAGTTGTCAGCCATCAACACCACATCAGCAGTCTCCATGGCAACATCCGTGCCAGCCACCCCCATTGCAATACCCACATCAGCCGTTGCAATTGCAGGAGCATCATTCACACCATCCCCCACCATAGCAATCCTACTGCCCCTACCCATACAATCCTTCACCCTATCCACCTTATCCTCGGGCAATAGATTGGCAAAAACCCTCTCCACACCCACCTCATCAGCAACAATATTGGCAGTATATTCATTATCCCCCGTCAACATCACTGTATGCTTCACACCAGCCAACTTCAACTCCCTCACAGCACCTGCAGCCCTCTCCCTCACCTTGTCGGCAATAGAAATCACCCCAAGCACACCCGCACCATTAGCAACAAACACAGCCGTATTGCCCCGCTCCTCCTGCTTCAAAGCATAAGCACTCACCTCATCATCAACCACAACACCATCCTCGGCAAGCCCTTTTCTATTACCAATAAAGAGAGAATTTCCATTCAAACTCACCTTAATGCCGCGCCCCTTCAACACATCCACATCAGTAGGCTCCTCCACAAGCTCTATCTCCAACCTCTCTGCCTCTCTCACAATAGCCTTTCCAAGATGATGCTCCGACGCCGTTTCAGCCTCGGCAGCCATCCTTAGCAACTCCTCTTGCGATACCCCAAACGACTTGATAGCCGTCACAGCAGGCCTCCCCTCGGTAAGCGTACCCGTTTTGTCAAACACAATAGCATTCAGCTTAGCAAGATTTTCCATCACCTCGCCCCCTTTAATCAAAATCCCATTCCTAGCCCCATTACCAATACCCGCCACAATAGAAACCGGCGCAGATATCACCAAAGCACCCGGACACGCAATCACCAAAAAAGTAAGCGCCAAGTGAGCATCCCATGTTATCAATCCCACCAATAGCGACAAAACCATAATTCCCGGCGTGTAGATAGCCGCAAACCTCTCCAAAAATCTTTGCGTTTTTGCCTTCCCCTCCTGAGCCTCCTCCACCAACTCAATTATCTTATTAAAAGTAGTATCCTCGCCCACACTCTCTGCCACCACCTCAAGAAAACCACCATCCAATATAGTTCCACTAAACACCCTATCGCCCATAGCCTTAGCCACTGGTGCCGACTCTCCCGTAATGGTAGCCTCATTCACAGCCCCCATCCCCAACAGAACCTCCCCATCAATAGGAATCTTCTCGCCCGTTTGTACCACAACCACATCACCCACCACCACATCCTCGGCCTTTATTATACTGCGCACACCCTCTCTCACCACATTTGCCTGCAGCGGCGCCATCTCCATCAACGATCTTAGCGAAGAACGAGACTTCTCCAGCGAACGCCCCTCTAGATAAGCCCCAAAAAGAAACAAGAAGGTTACTGCAGCCGACTCGACATATTCACCAATAATCAATGCCCCTATAACAGCAATTGTAACCAATAGCTCAATGCTAAACACCCTCATAAAAGATGCACTCCACGCCTTCACAAAAGTGGGATATCCTGCCAACAAAGTTGCCATAATCAACAGAGCATTCAACACCCCATCATTCCACTTAAATAAATACGCAGCAAGAGCACCCAAAAGAATCAGTGCCGACGCATACATTATTCTATTTATATCTTTAGCCTTCATAACCTTACTTGTTTTTTTACTTAAAAATAAATTATCACTTCAGCACCTCAAAACCAACCCGCTCTATAAGCTCCTGCAGCTGGTTGGCAGATACCACCTCATTATCATACTTTACCTTCACCTTACTAGAGTTGAACAAGACCCTCGCCTCCTCCACACCCTTTTCTTTACCCAATACACCCTCAATCTTAGCAATGCAACTTGGGCATGTAAGCGTTTCCAATTGAAAATTTACAGTTTTCATATCTTCCTTTTATATTTAAATTATTCATTAATAAATCCTACCTTCACACACACCACTCTATTAGTGATGCATCGAGCCGTGCAATATATGCTCAAGCGCCTCCATAGTATGCGTATACTCTACATAAGCCTCCACATAAGCCCTACCCTGCTCCACAGAGTTGTCCTTAGTTTTGCTCAATTCAAACGCCTTTGCAAAACGCTCCTTCAACACCTCCACAAGATGACTAGCTACCTTGTCCGCCACCACATCAATATTATTCACCTCAAGCGAATTATCAGCCATTCCCACCATCGGAGTCATCGATCCCATTGGTTTCAAACCAGTAAAAGAAGCACCCTCGCCCTCTCTATGCAAACGCACCAGCGTTTCCAAAAAATGAGCTCTCACCACCTCGTTCATCTCCTCGTTACTTCCAAGAAGCCTCAAAGTTTGATTAAACTTATCCGTAATAACCCCCTCATACTTTGGCTCAACCCACTTCAACACAAGCTCCACATTTTGCTGCTCCAATGCCACCATAGCATCCTTTATTACCGGACCATCATACGAATCGCAATGTGCCGATGCCATCTGCGGCATAGCAAACGCCAAAATAATACCACTTAATAGCAACACTACCCTTTTACTAAAACCTCTACCTAAATTTTTAATTGTTTTCATAATTTTCTTTTTTTGATTAAATAATTAAATTGACAAATAAATATATACGTTTATTCATAACGCTAATAAGAGACATCTTTGTCTTCTATATAAATAAAACTAAATCGAAACCCACATCACTACCCCCCCACCCTTTGCCTATCACCATCAAATATTAGTGATAAACACCGAGCCCAACTGCAAACTCTTGGCAAGATCGCCAATCGTTGTTTCCTCAAACGTCTTCAGCATCTTGTCTCTAGTTTCCACATATTGGTGGTGCATTGGACAGGGATGCTCAATAGAACACTGGCTCAACCCCAACACACACTCGTTAAATACAGCCAAGCCATCAACAGCATTCACAATATTAATAAGCGGAGTGTCAAGTTGGTGCGGTTCGCAATAAAATCCACCATAAGGACCCTTCAAAGAGCTAATAATACGATGCTTCTTCAATATCTGCAACACCTTGCCCGTAAAAGCCTCAGGTGCCTCAATATCCCTAGCAATATCCTTAGCACTCAACTTCACATCCTCGTTAGTTTCAGATGCTAAATGAATAGCTGCCCTAATAGCGTATTTACAAGATTTCGATATCATATCCTTATTATTTTGACACAAAGATACAACAAATTCTATAACAGACAAACTTATCCCTCATGAAAGTACATCTTTTATATATTTTTAAAAGTTTCACCAACCCACCCCCTACATATACTGCCTCATCACATCCAGCAACTGCTGCTTCGAAGCCACCCCCGAGTGACGCCACATAACCTCTCCACCCTTAAACAACACCAGTGTAGGCACACCCCTCACCTGATACTGCTGAGCAAGCGCCTGATTCTTATCCACATCAATCTTTATAATTCTAGCCTTGCCCTTTATCTCGGGTGCCAAATCCTTCAATATAGGAGCTTGCGCCTGGCAAGGTCCACACCATGTAGCATGAAAATCTACCAATACAGGCTCATTGCCCTCTATAATACTCTTAAAACTCTCTTTCATAATTTTCTCCTTTTAATACCGTTTATTAAATAGAAATGCAAAATACATGCCAAACATTAACAGCTAAAAAAACCCCAGAAGAAACAATACATCAATTACCCACGTGCACCCAACTATGTAGCACCTTCACAAAATCGCCATCATCCCCCTCAAAAGTCACCCTTAAATAAATATCAAAATAGTCAACACTAAAACGGCTACCCTCATCATTCAAAAACTTCCCCATAGCATACTCATCCATATACCCCATCCACTGCCCTATCTCAGCATCAGTCAAAGGTTGGTAACCACTCTTAGGTTTCTTCAGCTCCACCATCAACTGCTCCACCACCTCATCCTTCGAAACAGCTTCAAAAACACTCAAATCATAATCAGCCCTATTTGGACTCACATACCCAATCACATTACCATACATCACATCTGGCGAGGTCACATAACGCTCCTCTTCAATGTTCAGTACCTTCATCTCGTCGGTAGTTTCATACCTCATACCCGTCAACTTGATATATTGCAATAAATCATCATCCATATCCGACCACACCGACGGATACCAATGCAACACCCGCTCCACCCTCTTTATTCTATTCTCATAAGGCGTATTCACAACAACATACCCAACGGGCGAATTGCTAAGATAAGACAAAGCAATTGTATCCATCTCCATCCACTCGCTACACAAATTTATACCCATCGTAGTGCCAGCGCCCGAATAATAATCATACACATCCTGCTCACAATCCATCGCCTTGGGATTAGACGCAGAATAATCCCTTACCACCACCTCCGTTCTCATAAACATACTCTCACTACTCACCCATTTCTGCTTACCATGCTGCAAAAACTTCACAACCGCCTTATCATCCAGAATAAAATTTCCAAAAGCACCCAGTCCCTTCACAGCAAAAACATTCGATTGGTGCCTGCCCATCGTCTCAAGCGGCACCCTAGCCACCCCACTACTAAAACTTGCACTACACACCACATTGCCAATATCACCCTCCGTATCATTCACCACCACCACCTTATAAAAAGGCTGAAAAGCAACCAGCAGCAACACAGACAACCAAGTAAACAATCCCCACACAAACCACAATCCATATCGCTTGGGCAACCCCGCAGCAGCCACCTTCCTCCTATTTAAGAGCGCCCAGGGCAACCCCACAACAAGCAACCCCACATAAAAAAGTAGAAATAGCAGCGACAATGCCAAATACCCCACTAGCAACCACTCACCATTGATAAACGGCACTATATCAATAAAATATACCTCCACCGATAGTATCACTAGCAGAAGCAACACACCCATTAAAAATTTGTGCGCTTTAAAGAATCCTTTCAAAAACATGACATTAAATTTAGTGTTAACCAAGTATTATCTATAAGCATAAAATATATTCTCTTCTAGTTATTTACAACCTGCTCGGCATCTTGCCCTGCACCCTAATCCTTCATTTTTACCAGCGCATTTATAATCAAAAAGACTACCAATACTACTATAAAAAATAGTGTTGTACTATCCATATTTGGTAAATTTTACAATCGATTTCAAAAAAAAAGGCAAGATATCAAGAGTAAAAAAAAGGTGCCAGTTAATATTGGATTTAACCAGCACCCCGTTCTTTAAAACCGAACTATCCCTACCGTTTTGTTTAATTTATATCAGTCAACTATGTTTGGTAGGTAATTAATACTTATTGGTGCTGTAAATATAGAAGTATTTATTTTTATTTGCAAATAAAAAACGCAAACTTTTAGGGTACACATCAATACATTTACCACCATGTACATCGACAACGACGGAAACAAACACAACAGCTACCAAGACTATTGCAACTCCAGTATGCTCTACCCCGACATAGTTGCAACCTATCTATTGTCTGGAAAGCGCACACCACAAGCAACAACTACTCACAACACTCTCTATTTCTAAAAATAGGGTTGTTGTTTTAATGGCTTGTGTGGGGGGGGGGGGTAATGCCATCAGAGGCAGTAGTAAAGAATTTCTTTACTACTGCATTTTGCGCATAAACAACTCATTGGTAGGCTCAACAGCATATACTAACCAATGTTTTACTTAAAGGTCTCAAACGGTCAAAGCTTATGACTATACCACCCCTTTATAATTGTTTAGACAGCTCTTCTATTTTAACAAACTCAGTAAATGTGAGCCCTTCTTCATTTAATTGTGCAAAAAGATCATTTGCAAGAGAAACTTTATCTGCATTATACGGATTCATAAAGTTTTTTGGATTAACCTTATTTTTCAATTCATTTAGCTTTTCACTATCAATTAAAGTAATACCTAAATCCTCTACAGCTTGTTTTCCAATTTCCTCTAAAGCCTCTTTGTCATCAGAACTAACAGACAGCAATCTCTTGTATATATTATTGGCTCTATCTACTTTATCTTTATCATAGTTCTTTACAAAATTGGACGGATTGCAAAGCCTTAACAACCTGTCATATAAAGTCTCTTCTTTAATTTTATTACGTTTATTTTCAACAATCCATAATGGTATAACAATCAGCAACAACAACAAAGTCAAACCAATACCCCAATTTCTCCACAACCTATTCTTATCAGACTCTACTTTCCAATCCATTCTAGTTATTGACCAAGTTTCTGGCTGTGTTTTACCTAGGAATACTTTATAATATCCATTGTGCATATAACCTGCTTTTAAACTTGATTTGCTTTTTGAATAATCTTCAAAAATAGGAGTTCCAATACTTGTAAGTCTAGGAGTATCATCTTTTATGATTAGATAATATTCATTTATGCAATCGTATATTTTTGACCACATCTTGTTTAAGCAACCTTTTTCAAAAGTATCAATAAATTGTGATTTCGGACTTGTAGTCCAAAACTCAAAAGCCTCATTAACAGCTTCTTTCACACTCGGCTCATAATTATACATCCAAGAATCAGTCTGTTTCTTATATCCAACTGCATAAGGAAATAACCAACTTTGATAAACCCCATACATATCTTTTTCTAGTATAACGAAATTCCATCCATCCTCATCATTTTTGTATTTTATTTTGCTCATTCTATATAAATCACCATAATCATCATTCCATTCATCTATTCTTCTACTATCCATTTCAAATAATGAAAACGGTTTTTCAGGTATAGCAATATATTCATATCCCACTCTATAGCCAGAGTAAGAAATATCTATATATTGGTGTTTTGTAAAAGCGTTATTCAACTTTACTCTTATATCTCTACTCAATCTATCATCTTTTTTCTCAATAAATTTCTCTACACCAATAAACATGGCTGTTAAGCCTACTATCCATAAAACAAAAGTAATGCCAATAATTGTTGTCCTTTTCATTATGTAATTATATTATGCCACAGGTACAGTGACGATTAAAACACTTTAAACTTACATCTCTCAATTATAAACACTATCAATAACATGATTTTAAATCATCAGTTATCAATCACACACTACCCCCTATTCATCTTAAAATTCTCAGCCTGCTCAAAAATGTCATTATACACCTCATCCCTCTCGACAGGTGGATAATTGTGTTCGTCCAGTAGTAATATTAGTCCTACTTTAAGAGCAGATTTTATATCCTCTCGTTTATTCCAATCTGGAAATTTAGCTTGAGAGTCTACAAGGTCTTTCACAGCCTTTGCCAATATAATCAGCTTATCTTCAGGATATTTAAAATCATATTTCACGCACAGTTCCTTCAGAATATCGTAAAAAGCCTTCTCTTCAAGCGTAATGCCCAAAGAGTCGCCAGAGTCATACTCCTGCCTCATCTCCCAAAGCATTTCTGTCAAGTGTTCAGCCATCTCTTCATATACCTCGCTACGCAATATATCACTCTCTTTGCGCTCGTTGTACTGCTCCACCAGTCGCTCCATTTTCTTAGTAAAGTCAATACCCTTTACCTTATTCACCTTCTTCAACTGCACAATAGCCTTGGCAAGTAGTTGCTGCAAAAGCTTTATCTTCGTATTAGGCAGTTTTATCTTATTTATCTTAGCTATATAGTCCTCATCAAAAAGATCTTGCTCCTTATCTTCGCCCATTGTAAACAACTCCTCCACCCCATTGCTCTCCAAGGCTGCTTGTATCATCTCCCTCACCTTAGCATTCATCTGAGCCACATCTGGTGCATTACCCTTGGTTAGTTTAAAAACAATAGAACGCACAGCCAAATAGAAATGAATATAATCACGTTGTTTTTGTGTCAACCCATCACCACCTGCACAAATATCATAAGCAGCTTTCAGTCTGCGAACCAAGCCCATAAAACGAGTTTCAGTCTCCTCTGTTTTCTGCACAAACTCGGCAGCCATGTTCAATGTATTTAACTGCTGTAATGAAGTCCCCTTAAAGTAACTCCTATCGTCAAAACCATGAAATAGCTTCGATAACAAATTCAAGTGATTCTTCACCACCTTTACAGACTCTTTCACATCCTCAAAGTTGTCCTTGTCAGCCTTGTTATATTGCGCCAAAGCCATATTCATCTGCTTCTTGATGCCAATATAGTCAACAACCAACCCCTTATTCTTTTTCTTATATTTACGGTTGACCCTCGATATGGTCTGTATCAAATTGTGTTTTGAAATTGGCTTATCAATGTAGATAGTATCCAAGGATGGTACATCAAACCCAGTCAACCACATATCCACCACAATAGCCACTTTAAAGTTCGACTTATCGTCCTTAAACAACCTATCAAACTCCTTCCTATCTTCTTTCGTACCCAGCATATTGTACATCTCTTCTGGGTCGTCTTTCGCCCTTGTCATTATCAGCTCTATCTGTTCAGGTTTTAGCTGATACACCCCTTCGTTCTCCTCAAGTATCTTTATTATATTTAAATAGTGACGATAGGCTATCTCCCTATTACTACACACAAACATAGCCTTACCATTTACAGTAGCACCTTCACTTACTCTTTTGTTGTAATGCTCTACAAAATCTATGGCCACCTTCTCCAACCTATCAGGGTCGCCCAATATAGTATTCATAGTAGCCGAAGCCTTCTTGCTCTTCTCTATCTGATACTCATTGGCACCCTCTTCGGCAGCTTCCTCATAATATTTCTCTATCTCTTCCAGTTTACTGTTATGTAGAATCACCTTAGCAGCGCGCCCCTCATAAACAATGCGCACAGTAATCTCATCACGTACTGACTCATTCATCGTATAAACATCCACCACCTCACCAAACACATCCAAAGTAGCATCCACAGGAGTTCCTGTAAATCCAACATAAATAGCATAAGGTAATGAATCGTGCAGATATTTAGCAAATCCATACGACTTTCTCACACCCTCCGCTGTTACAATCACTTTTTGGTCAAGATTGGTCTGACTTCTGTGAGCTTCATCCGAAATACAGATTACATTGCTACGTGTAGTCAGTAGTTGAGTATCTTCTGTAAACTTATGGATAGTAGTAAGATACACACCCCCACTCTTTTTACCTTGCAACAAATCTCTCAACTCGGCACGACTCTCTACATTTTTCACATCATCGTCGCCAATAAACTGTTTGGCATTGGTAAACTGAGCCGAGAGCTGATCGTCCAAATCTGTTCTATCTGTAATCAACACAATAGTAGGATTGCTAAAGTGCACACTCTTCATCAGCAAACGAGTCAAAAACAACATCGTAAAGCTCTTGCCACTACCCGTAGCACCAAAATATGTACCCTGGAGTTCCTAACTTATTCCGGACAAAAAGTTAAGCTACCTTGTTAATAATTCGTTTTGTATATTCTCTGTTAAATTCTTCAATTGTTTTATACCCTAGATAAGAGTGCCTTCTTTTTTTCCTATACCATATTTCTATAT
>RRZT012095056.1_pt1 | contig 50765 bp, 33 predicted proteins | sample 2165551 | NCBI WGS metagenome assembly RRZT01 (sample SAMN10456910, study PRJNA506462) | wastewater metagenome | biome: wastewater; feature: sludge; material: wastewater sludge; isolation source: wastewater sludge with Escherichia coli K12::gfp cells carrying plasmid... | place: USA: Moscow, Idaho... | reverse complement strand
GTCGACGGGCGCATCGTCGAGTCGGGCGGGGCGGAACTGGCCGACGAGCTCGAGGAGAACGGCTACGTGCGCTTCACCCAGGCGGCCGCGGGAGCCTGACATGACGGCGTCAGTGGACCTGGACGTGACGGGAATCCGCGCGGACTTCCCGATCCTGAATCGGGTGATGCGCGGGGGAAAGCAGTTGGCGTACCTGGATTCCGGTGCCACGTCGCAGAAGCCGCTGCAGGTCCTCGATGCCGAGCGGGAGTTCCTGTTGACCTCCAACGGCGCGGTGCATCGCGGTGCGCACCAATTGATGGAGGAGGCCACCGACGCCTACGAGCAGGGTCGGGCCGACATCGCGGCGTTCGTCGGCGCGGATGCCGACGAACTGGTGTTCACCAAGAATGCCACCGAGGCGATCAACCTGGTGTCGTACGTGTTGGGGGACAACCGATTCGATCGGGTCGTCGGGCCCGGTGACGTCATCGTCACCACGGAACTCGAACACCACGCGAATCTGATTCCCTGGCAGGAGCTGTGCCGGCGCACCGGGGCGGAGTTGAAATGGTTCGGCCTGGATGGTGAGGGCCGTATCGACGTCGACTCCCTCGAGCTGGACTCACGGGTCAAAGTTGTTGTGTTCAGCCACCATTCGAACGTCACCGGAGCGGTCGCGCCGGTGCGCACGCTGGTGCAGCGTGCACAGGCGGTCGGCGCCCTGACGGTGCTTGACGCCTGCCAGTCGGTGCCGCACCAGCCCGTCGACTTCCACGCGCTCGACGTGGATTTCGCCGCGTTCTCCGGCCACAAGATGCTCGGCCCCACCGGCATCGGCGTGCTCTACGGCCGCCGCGAAATGCTCGACGCGATGCCGCCGTTCCTGACCGGCGGCTCCATGATCGAGACCGTCACGATGGCGGGCGCCACCTACGCGGCCGCCCCGCAGCGTTTCGAGGCCGGCACGCCGATGACCTCCCAGGTAGTCGGATTGGCTGCGGCCGCAAGGTATCTCGGTGCGATCGGAATGGAGTCCGTGGAGGCTCACGAAGCGCAATTGGTGGCTGCTGCACTCGACGGGCTGGCCTCGGTGCCGGGCGTGCGGATCGTGGGACCGACCTCGCTGGTCGGCCGCGGATCCCCGGTGTCTTTCGTCGTGGACGGTATCCACGCCCACGACGTCGGACAGGTGCTCGATGATGAGGGTGTCGCGGTGCGTGTCGGGCACCACTGCGCGTGGCCGCTGCACCGGCGGTTCGGGCTGGCCGCCACCGCTCGGGCCTCGTTCGCGGTCTACAACACCCCCGACGAGGTCGACCGGCTCGTCGCCGGCGTCAAGCGTGCGGTGGAGTTCTTCGCGTGAGAATGGAACAGATGTACCAGGACGTGATCCTGGACCACTACAAGCATCCGCATCACCGGGGCCTGCGTGAACCGTTCGCCGGCGAGTCCTTCCAGGTGAACCCCACCTGCGGTGACGAGGTGACCCTGCGGGTGACCCTGTCCGACGACGGCGGCACGATCACCGATGTCTCCTATGACGGGCAAGGCTGCTCGATCAGTCAAGCGGCCACCTCGGTGCTGGCCGACCAGGTGATCGGCCGAAGCGTCGGCGATGCCCTGAAGAGCCTCGTCGGTTTCACCGAGATGATCTCGTCGCGCGGCACCGTCGACGGGGACGCAGAGTTGATCGGCGACGGCATCGCGTTCGCCGGGGTGGCCAAGTATCCCGCCCGGGTCAAATGCGCGCTGCTCGGATGGATGGCATTCAAAGATGCCCTGGCCCAAGCGAAGGAGACCACTGATGAGTGAGACCCCGACGAGCGACACCACGAAGGACGAACTGCTCGCGGATGTCGAGGAGGCCATGCACGACGTCGTCGACCCGGAACTCGGGATCAATGTCGTCGACCTCGGGCTGGTGTACGGGCTGAACGTGGAAGAGGGCGACGGTGGCACCGTGGCGCTGATCGACATGACCCTGACGTCGGCGGCCTGCCCGCTCACCGACGTCATCGAGGACCAGACCCGTACCGCGCTGGTGGGAGCGGGCCTGGTTCAGGAGATCAGGCTGAACTGGGTGTGGAATCCGCCGTGGGGGCCGGACAAGATCACCGACGACGGCCGCGAACAGCTGCGCGCGTTGGGATTTACCGTCTAGTGAGTCGGTGTTCCCGAATTTAGGTGACGTACACCCCCCACCGGAAGAGTTGCAGTGTTAGGTTCTGCCTAACACATGTCCGCACCGGGGAGGGGCGCTTGTGTATCGACGGGTTGAGGTAACAGAATCTGCGGGGCGTCGGGAACCCGCATCGCTGATCGCCGGCGCAGTCATCGCGCTCGTGCTCGTCGTGACCGCACTCGACGTGATCGTGCGGGGCACGGCGGTCGGTCCTGATTCGATCTCCTACCTCTCGATGGCGCAGGGACTGCGACGGCTGGCTCCCGCCCATTGGAGCGGTTCGCCCCCCGGGCTTTGGCCGTACGGGTACCCGGCTGTCCTGGCGTTGATGGGCGGTCGGGCCCGAACGATCATCGAGTGGGGCCCAGTCGTCCAGCTTGCTGCGTTGATCGGTGTAGCCACATACCTCGTACTGATTGCCCGGCAGTTGGCCGCACGTCACCCGTCCCACGCGTACCTGATCGGCGCCGCCGCATTCCTGGCCTCGCCTGCTGTTCTCTTCGGTGCCGAATGGCTGAGTTCGGAACTCTGCTTCACGTTCATCGCGCTGGCGGTCGCCTATCACGTCATCCTGCGGAGCCTGCTGGATCGCGATGCGCCGCAGCGGTTCGACGTGTTGGTCGGCGCCGTGGCATCCTTTGTCCTGCCGCATGTCCGATTCATCGGTGTTGCGGTACCGCTGGGCCTCGCCGCCGGCGCTGTGGTCCTGCTGTTCCGCGCGGATCCAGATCGCCACCTGCTCACTCGCCGCGCCGCGGTGCCGATAGTGGGGGGCTTCGCCGGGTTCGCGACGGCATTGCTGGTCAACCTCTCCACCGCCCATACTCTGATGGGCGACAGGGGATCTCCGGTACACATAATGAATTGGACGGTGCTGCATTCCGTCGCAACATTCTGGCAGGTGCTCGTCGGTGACCACCGCCTGCCGCTGTTTCGTTACGAGGTGGTGGCGGGCCTGGCGGTGGCGGCGGTGCTCGTCGTCTTGACAATGCTCACCGTGAGAGTCGCATGGCGGCACGGCGACGACGCCTACCGGCGGTTCACCATCTGGTCGTTGACCGGCGTGGGTGCCTACCTGTTGATCCTCTACGCCACGGCACTCACCTCATTGCTCGACGCGATCTCGCCCCGGCTCGTCCTGCCCGTTCTGCCGATCACCGTCATGTGGCTGGTCGACAGCTATGTTGTCGCGAGCGGCACCGGTTGGAAAACCGACGCGTATCGTCTCGACAGGCTCGCCGGGTGGCTCGTGGTGGCCTTGTGGCTGGGTAGCTTCCTGTATTCGGTCGGCGCGAATCTCGCGCATCCGTCCGGGAACCGCGCTGGCGATCTGGCTGCGGTCACTCTCGGGAGTTCGGATCGTGCCTGCCTGGCCCGCATCGATGACGCCCCGGTGAATGCGCGCATCTCGAACAACGCTGCCCTCGTCTGGCTCGGCACCGATGAACGCGTGATGGCGAAACAAGCGACCTATGAGCGGACGTCGCCGGCAACCTTCTACTTCATCGACCTGGGATCTTTCGCAGCCGGCGGCGAGATCCCCGAGGCCGTGCTGTCGGACACCATGAGCACCGTCGTGTGCAGCGGCGAACATGTGGTCGTCCAGTTGCGGACGCGTCCCGGCGCCCAGCCCCGGCCCAGCTGACTACCCGAGATGCCCGGGGAACACCCGCGCGCGGACCGGCGTTGAAGAACTCGTGGCTACTCAAGACCTGACTGCGGCGCAGTTCAATGACACCATCAACGGAAACGACATCGTGTTGGTGGACTTCTGGGCCTCGTGGTGTGGCCCGTGCCGGGCGTTCGCGCCGACGTTCACCAAGGCGTCGGAGAGCCATCCCGACATCGTGTTCGCCAAGGTGGATACCGAGGCCGAGCAGGAACTGGCCTCGGCCGCGCAGATCCGTTCGATCCCCACTCTGATGGCGTTCAAGAAGGGCAACCTGGTCTTCAACCAGGCTGGTGCGCTGCCGCCCGCCGCGCTCGAGCAGTTGATCCAACAGGTCAGGGAGTTCGACGTGGAAGCGGCCGCGGCGCAGCAATCCCAGGGCGCCGAAGAAGTCTGATCCCGGTGCGCGCGATAGCGTGCTGTCCGTGAGTTGTGAATACGTCCTGGTCGACCGACCGCGCCCGCAGGTGGCGCTGGTCACGCTGAACCGTCCCGAGCGGATGAACTCGATGGCGTTCGACGTGATGCTGCCGTTGCGGGACGTGCTCGACGAGCTCACCGACGACAACGGCATTCGCGCCGTCGTGCTGACCGGTGCCGGTCGGGGCTTCTCGTCCGGTGCCGACCACAAGTCCGCCGGCAGCATCCCGCACGTGCAGGGGCTGACCCGGCCCAGCTTCGGTCTGCGTTCCATGCAGGTCCTCGAAGACGTCATCCTGGCTCTGCGCAAGATGCACCAGCCGGTGATCGCCGCTGTCAACGGCGCCGCGATCGGAGGCGGGCTGTGCCTGGCGCTGGCCTGTGACATTAGGGTCGCGGCGGACGCCGCATATTTCCGGGCCGCCGGGATCAACAACGGGTTGACCGCCAGCGAGCTGGGGCTGAGCTATCTATTGCCGCGTGCCATCGGGACGTCGCGCGCCTTCGAGCTGATGCTCACCGGCCGTGACGTCGACGCCGCCGAGGCCGAGCGGATCGGACTGGTGTCCCGGCAGGTGCCCGACGCCGAGTTGCTGGACACCTGCTACGAGATGGCCGAGCGGATCGCCGCGTTCTCCCGGCCCGGCGTCGAATTGACCAAGCGCACACTGTGGACCGGACTGGACGCCGGTAGCCTGGAGGGGCATATGCAGGCGGAAGGCCTGGGCCAACTCTACGTACGCCTGCTCACCTCCAACTTCGAAGAAGCGGTGAGAGCGCGCGCCGAGGGGCGCCCCCCGGTCTTCACCGACGAGAAGTAGCCAGGAGTTTCGCCCTTGATAACCGCAACGGACCTCGAGGTCCGCGCCGGCGCGCGCACGCTGCTGGCCGTCGAGGGCTCGACCCTGCGCGTACAGCCCGGTGACCGTATCGGCCTGGTGGGCCGCAACGGCGCCGGCAAGACCACGACGATGCGGATCCTCGCTGGCGAGGGCGAACCGTACGCGGGCACGGTCACCCGCACCGGTGACGTCGGCTACCTGCCGCAGGATCCCCGCGAGGGCGACCTCGACGTGCTGGCCCGCGACCGGGTGCTCTCGGCACGCGGGCTGGACACGCTGCTGGCCGATCTGGAGAAGCAGCAGGCGCTGATGGCCGAGGTCGCCGACGATGCGGTCCGGGACAAGGCAATTCGTCGGTATGGGCAACTGGAAGAACGGTTCTCGGCGCTCGGCGGGTACGCGGCAGAGAGCGACGCCGGCCGGATCTGCGCGAGCCTGGGACTGGCCGAGCGGGTGCTGACCCAGCCGTTGCGAACGCTCTCCGGCGGTCAGCGCCGCCGCGTCGAGCTGTCCCGCATCCTGTTCGCCGCATCCGACGCGGGCGCCGCGGCGAACACGACGCTGCTGCTCGACGAGCCCACCAACCACCTCGATGCCGACTCGATCGGCTGGCTGCGAGACTTCCTGCGCAACCACGCCGGCGGTCTGATCGTCATCAGCCACGACGTCGAACTGCTCGCCGAAGTGGTCAACCGGGTGTGGTTCCTCGACGCCGTGCGCGGTGAGGCCGACGTGTACAACATGGGCTGGCAGAAGTACCTCGACGCCCGCGCCACCGACGAACAACGTCGTCGCCGGGAACGCGCCAACGCCGAACGCAAGGCCTCCGCATTGCGCACCCAGGCCGCCAAGATGGGCGCCAAGGCCACCAAAGCCGTTGCCGCACAGAACATGTTGCGCCGCGCCGATAAGATGATGGCCGAGCTGGATGCCGAGCGGGTTGCCGACAAAGTGGCGCGGATCAAGTTCCCAACGCCCGCGCCGTGCGGTCGGGTGCCGCTGACCGCGTCCGGGCTGACGAAGAACTACGGCTCGCTCGAGGTGTTCACCGGCGTCGATCTGGCGATCGACCGCGGTTCGCGGGTGGTGGTGCTGGGCCTCAACGGCGCCGGCAAGACGACGCTGCTGCGGATCCTGGCGGGCGTCGAGAGTCCGGACGCCGGCGAGATCGAGCCCGGACACGGTTGCCGGGTCGGTTATTTCGCGCAGGAGCACGACACCCTGGACAACGCCGCGACGGTGTGGGAGAACATCCGGCACGCCGCACCGGACACCGGTGAACAGGACCTGCGCGGGCTGCTCGGCGCGTTCATGTTCACCGGGCCACAACTGGATCAGCCCGCGGGCACGCTGTCCGGCGGCGAGAAGACCCGGCTGGCGCTGGCGGGCCTGGTGGCCTCGACGGCAAACGTGTTGCTGCTCGACGAGCCGACCAACAACCTCGATCCAGCGTCGCGCGAGCAGGTGCTCGACGCGCTGCGCAGTTACCAGGGCTCGGTGGTGCTGGTGACCCACGATCCCGGTGCCGCCGAGGCCCTGGCCCCGCAGCGGGTGCTGCTGCTGCCCGATGCCACCGAGGACTTCTGGTCCGAGGAGTATCGGGACCTGATCGAGCTGGCGTAGCGCATCTCGGCACATCTCGTTGTGCGCCAAGGGATCCGCGGGGTTCGCTGTCGCCGGGCCGCGCGCTCGCGGAACAACCCCACACGCCGAACCTGGCGATTCGCGCCCGATCCGGGCGGTGGCTCCCTAGCCTGGCATGGTCGGGACTTTCCAACGCCGGGAGCCGTCGATGACGAAGCCGAACAAAGCACGCGATCAACTTCTGCGGGACCTGCGCAGCGCTTACGAGCGGGGTGCGAGCATCCGAACGCTGGTGTCCTCCACCGGCCGATCCTACGGCTCGATCCACAGCATGCTGCGTGAGTCGGGTGCCATCATGCGCAGCCGTGGCGGTCCGAATCACCGCAGTAGACCGGTGTGACTCCGCTCGCGCGGGAAACTCAGCGCTGCCGCACGGAGTCCTCGACGAGGTCGAGGACGGCGGACAGCCGCTGTGGATCATCGCCGGATGCCAGCCGGGCCACCAGGCCGTCGAGCACCAGATCGAGGTAGGTCTGCAGCACGTCGCCGGGCACATCCTCACGCAACCGGCCGGCCTGTTTCTGCCGGGCCAGCCGGTTGTGCGTGGCGGCCGACAGTTCGGCTGACCGCTCGGCCCAGCCCTCATTGAACACCGGGTCATTGCGCAGTTTGCGTGCGATCTCCAAACGCGTTGCCAGCCAGTCGAACTGTTCCGGCGCCGCGAGCAGATCGCGCATCACCTGGATCAGGCCCTCGCGGGTGGCCACATCGGCCATCCGCTCGGCGTCCTCCCGGGCCAGCTCGAAGAACAGCGAGTCCTTGTCCCGGAAGTGATGGAAGATCGCCCCCCTCGACAACCCGATGGTCTGTTCCAGGCGGCGCACCGTCGCCTTGTCGTAGCCATACTCGGCGAAGCAGCGACGGGCGCCGTCGAGGATCTGGCGGCGCCGGGCCGCCAGATGGTCCTCGCTGACTCTGGGCATCGTGTCGGGCCTGCGCGGACCGGATCAGGCCTCGAGCATGTTCCGCAGCACATACTGGAGTATGCCGCCGTTGCGGTAGTAGTCCGCCTCCCCGGGGGTGTCGATGCGCACCACGGCGTCGAACTCGACCGCACTGCCATCTTCCTTGGTGGCCTTGACGTGAACGGTCTTCGGTGTCCTGCCGTTGTTGAGCTCTTCGATGCCGGTGATGTCGAAGGTCTCGGTGCCGTCCAGCTTCAGCGACGCGGCCGATTCGCCGGCCGGGAACTGCAGCGGAATGACGCCCATGCCGATCAGGTTCGAGCGGTGGATGCGCTCGAAGCTCTCGGTGATGACCGCGCGCACGCCGAGCAGCGTGGTGCCCTTGGCCGCCCAGTCCCGCGAGGAGCCGGACCCGTATTCCTTGCCGCCCAACACCACCAGCGGGATGCCGGCCTTCTGGTAGTTCTGCGAGGCGTCGTAGATGAACGCCTGCGGGCCACCTTGCTGGGTGAAGTCGCGGGTGTAGCCGCCGGACACGTCGTCGAGTAGTTGATTGCGCAGCCGGATGTTGGCGAAGGTGCCGCGAATCATGACCTCATGGTTGCCGCGGCGAGAGCCCAGCGAGTTGAAGTCCTTGGGGTCAACGCCGTTGGCCTCGAGGTAGTCGGCGGCCGGAGTGCCCCTCTTGATCGAGCCGGCCGGGCTGATGTGGTCGGTGGTCACCGAATCCCCCAGCAGTGCAAGGACCCTGGCGCCGGTGATGTCCTTGACTGGCTGGGGCTCGGCGGGCATGCCGTCGAAGTACGGGGCCTTGCGCACGTAGGTCGACGCATCGTCCCAGTCGAATGTGTTGCCCTCCGGGGTGGGCAGTGAGCGCCAGCGCTCGTCGCCCTTGAACACGTCGGCGTAGCTGTCGGTGAACATCTCCCGGTTGATCGAGGAGGCGATGGTCTCCTGGATTTCCTGGGCAGATGGCCAAATATCTGCAAGGAAGACGTCGTTGCCGTCGGTGTCCTGCCCGAGCGGGTCGTTCTCGAAGTCGAAGTCCATGGTGCCCGCGATGCCGTAGGCGATCACCAGCGGCGGGGAGGCCAGGTAGTTCATCTTCACGTCGGGGGAGATGCGGCCTTCGAAGTTGCGGTTGCCCGACAGCACCGCGGCCACCGACAGGTCGTTGTCATTGATCGCCGCCGAGATCTCGTCGGGCAGCGGGCCGGTGTTGCCGATGCACGTGGTGCAGCCATAGCCGCCAAGGTAGTAGCCCAACTTCTCCAGGTACGGCCACAGGCCGGCCTTGTTGTAGTAGTCGGTGACCACCTGCGAACCCGGCGCCATGTTGGTCTTGACCCACGGCTTGGTGGTCAGCCCCTTCTCGACGGCCTTCTTGGCCAGCAGGGCCGCGCCGAGCATCACCGACGGGTTGGAGGTGTTGGTACAGCTCGTGATTCCCGCGACGACGACCGCCCCGTGGTCCATCACGAACGTCCCGCGCTCGGCGGAGGTCACCTTGACCGGCTTGGACGGCCGGCCCGAATGGCCGTTGGCGGCCGACGGGATGACGGCATCCTCCTCGGCGAACGTGAGTTTCGCGGGATCGGAGGCCGGGAAGGATTCTTCGACGGCCTCGTCGAGATTTGTCCTGGGGGCCGGGTTGTTCTCCTCGACGTAGTTGTGAATGTCCTTGCGGAAGGCGTTCTTCGCGTCGGACAGCTCGATGCGGTCCTGCGGACGTTTCGGACCCGAGATCGAGGGCACCACGGTCGACAGGTCAAGTTCCATGTACTCGGAGAACACCGGTTCGCGATCCGGGTTGTGCCACATGCCCTGGGTCTTGGCGTAGGCCTCGACCAGCGCCAGCTGCTCATCCGAGCGGCCGGTCAGCCTCAGGTAGTTGATGGTCTCCTCATCGATGGGGAAGATCGCTGCGGTGGAACCGAATTCGGGGCTCATGTTGCCCAGGGTGGCGCGGTTGGCCAGTGGCACCTCGGCGACGCCCTCGCCGTAGAACTCGACGAACTTGCCCACGACGCCGTGCTTGCGCAGCATATCGGTGACCGTCAGCACCACGTCGGTGGCGGTGACGCCGGGCTTGATCTCACCGGTCAGCTTGAAGCCGACCACGCGGGGGATGAGCATCGAGACGGGCTGGCCCAGCATGGCGGCCTCGGCCTCGATGCCGCCGACGCCCCAGCCCAGCACGCCGAGGCCGTTCTGCATCGTGGTGTGGCTGTCGGTGCCCACGCAGGTGTCGGGGTAGGCCAAGACATTTCCTTGCGCGTCGCGCCGCACCATGACCACGCGGGCCAGGTACTCGATGTTGACCTGGTGCACGATGCCGGTGCCCGGGGGGACGACCTTGAAGTCGTCGAACGCGCCCTGGCCCCAGCGCAGGAACTGGTAGCGCTCGCCGTTGCGCTGGTATTCCAGCTCGACGTTCTTCTCAAAGGCATCGGCGCGGCCGAACACGTCCAGGATCACCGAGTGGTCGATCACCATCTCGGCGGGCGAGAGCGGGTTTACCTTCTCCGGGTCGCCGCCCAGGGCTGCCACGGCCTCGCGCATGGTGGCCAGGTCGACGATGCAGGGCACGCCGGTGAAGTCCTGCATCAGCACGCGCGCCGGGGTGAACTGGATCTCGATGCTGGGCTCAGCGGTCGGATCCCAGTTGGCGATGGCCTCGATGTGGTCCTTGGTGATGTTCGCGCCGTCCTCGGTGCGCAACAGGTTCTCGGCCAGCACCTTGAGGCTGTAGGGAAGCTTCTCGGTGCCCGGAACCGCATCGAGGCGATAGATCTCGTAGCTGTTGTCCCCGACCTCGAGTGTGTTCTTGGCTCCGAACGAATTCTGGCTGCTCACATCAACTCCCGGCGTCTTGTCGTAGTCACTGACGGGCTGTGTCGGCGACCTGTGCCCACCTTAACAGTACGCGCGTACTGCAATTGCGCGGGGATCGGCGACCGTCGGGTACCAGTCTTCCCTTCGCGGGCGCGTGCTGCCACCAGGGACCCGGGCGTCGCGTAACCTGCTCGGCATGTCCGGGCCGCACGAGATCCCCGCGTTCCCCAGCCTTCCCGGGGTGCCATCGCCGCTGCCGGTCTACATCCCGCCCGAGATCGACATGGACGCGGTCAAGGCCGAGGTTGCCGCCAGCAGTGTGAGCGCACCGAAGGCCGATCGCTCCGGCCTCGAGCAGGTGGTGGCCGATGCCCGCGCCGACGGCATCAACCTGAAGATCGTCGTCGTCGGCGTCAACCCGCCGATCGACACGCCGCTGCGTGACATCGCCACCGTCGTCGGGCAGGCCAACCCGGGGTCGACCGTGCTGGTGCTGAGCCCGTCGTTCTCCGGCACCTACAGTCCCACCTACGACCGGGTGCTCCTGGAGGCCGGCGAGGATCTGGCCCGCACGGGTAATCCGGTGCAGTCCGCACAGAATTTCGTCAGCCAGCTCGGCACGCCGATATTTCCGTGGACCGAGTTCACCATCTTCTTGACCGTGGCGGTATTCCTGGCGGCCCTCGCAACACGAATCCTGCACGCAACTAGCAAACGTTGGCCGTCCCCGAAAATACTGCCCTAGCAGGCGATTGGGCGGCGCCCATAGCTCATCGCTAATTCAAATATAACCATTCGGTCACACTCCCGGTAATTACAATCCTGTAGTTTGTGACAAAAGTTTCACTTGGGACAATTGTGACGTACGGTGCAGAGGATGCCTATTGTTTTAGGTGAGCCTCCAGTGACTGATTGGTTCGGGGCCACCCAGTCGCCTTCGAGGGAGTCGTGAGTCGATGAGACGCATCCTGCCTGCTCAAGGTCTTTCGCCGTTGCTGACGGTCGCGCTCGTCGTGGGGACCCCCGGGGTGGCCGCGGCCAGCCCCGGAAACTCTCCGGACAGCCTGGCCGCGCTGATCGCTGACGTCGCCGACGCCAACCAGAAGCTGCAGGATCTCGGCGCGGCCGTACAGACCCAGCAGGAGAGCGTCAACAAGGCGATCGTCGACGTCCAGACCGCCCGCGACAACGCCGACGCGGCCAAGAAGGACCTCGCGGCCAGCCAACAGGCCGTCACGGCGTCCAACGGCGCGATCACTGACGCCCAGCGCAGGTTCGACACGTTCGCCGCCGCCACCTACGTCAACGGGCCGGGCTCCTCCTATCTGATGGCCTCCTCGCCCGAGGAGTTCATCGCCACCGCGTCGGCCGGCCAGACGCTGGCCACCAGCGCGGCCCAGGTGATGACCGGCCTGCAGAAGGCCCGCACCGAACAGGTGAACAAGGAGTCCCTGGCACGACTGGCGCAGCAGAAGGCCGACCAGACCACGGCCGACGCACAGGCCAGCATGGACACCGCGGTGGAGTCGCTGAAATCCGCGCAGCACACCTTCGCCGAGCAGCAGACCCAGATCAACGAACTCGCCGCACAGCGCGACGAGGCCCGCACCAAGCTCGAAGCCGCTCGCAAGGCCGCCGTGCCCGCCGCCGCTCCGGTGGCCAAGGCACCGGCGGCCGCGGCGGGAGCCCCGGCACCGCAGGGCGTGCCGTCGGGTCCGGCCAGTGGGTCGGGTTCGGCGGACTGGGACCGCACCGGCACCAACGGGGTGAAGCCGCCCTACGGGGATGCCAGCCAGTGGGACATGACGCTACCGATGATCCCCAGCGCATTTGTCTCCGGTGACCCGATCCAGATCATCAACGCCATCCTCCTCATTGCGCAGACCGCGGCGCAGTTCGTGGCCGACCTCGGCAAGAAGTTCCTGCAGGGCATCGGCCTGCTGCCCGCCGACCCGGTGAGCACCGACGGCAGCAACATCCCGATGGCGTACGGGTCCACGGCCGTCGAGTACGTCATCAAGCGCGGCATGTCCCAGATGGGCGTGCCGTACTCCTGGGGAGGCGGCACCGCAGCGGGCCCGAGCCGGGGTATCGACTCCGGTGCTGGCACCGTCGGCTTCGACTGCTCCGGCCTGATCCTGTACGCCTTCGCCGGCGTGGGCATCAAGCTGCCGCACTACTCGGGCTCGCAGTACAACATGGGCCGCAAGATCCCCTCGTCGCAGATGCGTCGCGGCGATGTCATCTTCTACGGACCCGGTGGCAGCCAGCACGTCACGCTGTACCTCGGCAACGGCCAGATGCTCGAGGCGCCCTACACCGGATCCACCGTCAAGATCTCGCCCGTGCGCACCAGCGGCATGACGCCCTACGTGGTGCGCTACGTCGAATACTGATTGGTTGGTCATGCGACACAAGCTCTTTCATTGGATGCGGCCGCTGGCCCTGCTGATCGCGGCGGTCGCGGTCGCACTCAGCCTCGCGTCACCGGCCGTCGCCGACGACGCCGGCCAGTGGGATCCGACGCTGCCCAAGCTGCTCAGCTCGGGCGCTCCGGGGGACCCGCTGGCCATCGCCAACGCCTCGCTGGCCGCCACCGCGCAGGCCACCGAGGCCACCATGAGCCTCGGCCGGAAATTCCTGGAGAGCATGGGCATCGTCCCCCCATCGGCGGCGAGCGCTTCGCCCGGCGCCCGGGTCCGCGGGCCGCAGGCCATCGAATACGTCATCCGCCGGGGCGGTTCCCAGATCGGTGTCCCGTACTCCTGGGGTGGTGGTAAGCCGACGGGTCCCAGCACCGGTGTCGGCGACGGCGCCAATACCGTCGGGTTCGACTGCTCCGGCCTGACGCAGTTCTCCTTCGCGGGGGTGGGCGTGCTGATCCCGAAGTACTCGGGTGACCAGTACAACACCGGCCGCCAGATCCCGATCTCGCAGGCCAAGCGCGGCGATCTGCTGTTCTGGGGCCCCGGCGGCGGCCAGCACGTCGCGATCTATCTGGGCAACGGCCAAGTGCTGGAGGCATCGGGCGCGGCGGTCCGGGTGGCCCCGGTCCGGACGCCGGGTCTACAGCCCTACGCGGCCCGGATCATCGAGAGCTGAGCCACGCCGCGACCCGCCAACGGTCAGGGCACGTCGACGGATTCCGAAGTGCCTGGAATAGTTGTGGCGGCGGCCCGGTACGGGCCGGCCACGTCCATAGCACTGCAGTAACTCTTGTGGAGGATTGTCGATGACGTCACCAGGTGGGTCGCCCAACAACAGTTCGGGCGCGCACGCCGCCCCCTCGGCGACCGGATCGGTGATCGGCTCGGCGTCACCCGGGTCCTCGGCCTCCTTCGCCTCGCCGGCTCCCGCCGCCGGACTCGCCGGTGAGGTCCAGACCCTCGAGCGGGCGATCTTCGAGGTCAAGCGCATCATCGTCGGCCAGGACCAGCTCGTCGAGCGGATCCTGGTCGGGCTGCTGGCCAAGGGGCATGTGCTGCTCGAGGGTGTTCCCGGCGTGGCCAAGACCCTGGCTGTGGAAACCTTCGCCAAGGTGGTCGGCGGCACGTTCTCGCGCATCCAGTTCACCCCCGACCTGGTGCCCACCGACATCGTCGGCACCCGCATCTACCGCCAGGGCCGCGAAGAGTTCGACATCGAGCTCGGCCCCGTCGTGTGCAACTTCCTGCTGGCCGACGAGATCAACCGCGCACCGGCCAAGGTGCAGTCGGCCCTGCTCGAGGTCATGGCCGAGCGCAAGATCTCCATCGGCGGCAAGACCTTCCCGCTGCCCAAGCCCTTCCTGGTGATGGCCACCCAGAACCCGATCGAGAACGAGGGCGTCTACCCGCTGCCCGAGGCGCAGCGCGACCGCTTCCTGTTCAAGATCAACGTCGACTACCCGTCGCCGGAGGAAGAGCGCGAGATCATCTACCGGATGGGCATCACCCCGCCGGAGCCCAAGCAGATCCTTCAGCCGGGCGATCTGGTCCGGCTGCAGGATCTGGCAGCGAACAACTTCGTGCACCACGCCCTGGTCGATTACGTGGTCCGGGTGATCACCGCGACACGGCGGCCCGAACAGTTCGGGATGCCCGACGTGAAGGCCTGGATCGCCTTCGGCGCCTCGCCGCGTGCATCGCTCGGCGTGATCGCCGCGGCCCGGGCGCTGGCCCTGGTGCGCGGTCGCGACTACGTCATCCCGCAGGACGTCATCGAGGTCATCCCCGATGTGCTCCGGCACCGGCTGGTCCTGACCTACGACGCGCTCGCTGATGACATCTCGCCGGAAATGGTGATCAACCGCATCCTGCAGACCGTCGGGCTGCCCCAGGTGAACGCCATTCCGCAGCAAGGCCATTCGGTGCCGCCGGTGGGCGCGGGGGCCCCCGTTCCGCAGTCCGCACCGGCAGTCGCCGGGCGCTGAGCGGACGTTGACCGAACCGCACACGCCGCACCCGCCGTCGTTCCAGCACGGCGAGATCGGCGACCCCAAACTGTCGGCGGCGCTGCGCACGCTCGAGCTCACCGTCAAGCGCAAGCTCGACGGCGTCCTGCATGGCAACCACCAGGGCCTGATCCCGGGCCCCGGTTCCGAGCCGGGGGAGTCACGGCCCTACCAGCCCGGCGACGACGTCCGTCGGATGGACTGGTCGGTCACGGCCCGGACGACGCATCCACATGTCCGCCAGATGATCGCCGACCGCGAGCTCGAGACCTGGTTGGTGGTCGACATGTCGGCCAGCCTGGACTTCGGCACCACCGGATGCGAGAAGCGTGACCTGGCGGTGGCCGCCGCCGCGGCGATCACCTACCTCAACAGCGGCGGGGGCAACCGGCTCGGCGCGATCATCGCCAACGGCAGCGACATCGTGCGGGTCCCGGCCAGATCGGGGCGCCAGCACGAGCAGACCCTGCTGCGCACCATCGCCACGACCCCGCGCGCGCCGCTGGGCGTCCGCGGTGACCTGGCGGTGGCCATCGACGAGCTGCGCCGTCCCGAACGGCGTCGCGGTATGGCGGTGATCATCAGCGACTTCCTCGGACCCGTCAACTGGATGCGGCCGCTGCGCGCCATCGCCGCGCGTCATGAGGTCCTGGGCGTGGAAGTGCTCGACCCGCGTGATGTCGAACTGCCCGACGTGGGCGATGTGATCCTGCAGGACACTGAATCCGGGGTCACCCGCGAGTTCACCATCGACGCCCAGCTGCGTGACGACTTCGCGAAGGCAGCCGAAGCGCATCGCACCGAGGTCGCACGCACCCTGCGGCGCTGCGGTGCGCCGCTGATGACCCTGCGCACCGATCGGGACTGGATCGCCGACACCGTGCGGTTCGTGGCGTCGCGACGACGCGGCGCGCTGGCCGGGCACCCGTAAGCGACGCAGCGGCTGATGGAAGAAAAGAAGAGGACACCAGCTCTCACATGACACTGCCACTGCTCGGGCCAATGTCGCTGCGCGGCTTCGCACACCCGTGGTTCTTCCTGTTCCTGCTGGCCGTGCTGGCGTTGATCGTGTTCTACGTGGTGGCCCAGCTGGCCCGCCAGAAACGCATCCTGCGCTTTGCGAACATGGAGCTGCTGGAAAGCGTTGCGCCCAAACGGCCCACCCGATGGCGGCACCTGCCCGCCATCCTGCTCATTGCGTCGCTGACCATGCTCACCATCGCCATGGCGGGGCCGACCAATGACGTCCGAATCCCACGCAACCGTGCCGTGGTGATGCTCGCGATCGACGTGTCGCAGTCGATGCGGGCCACCGACGTCGAACCCAGCCGGTTGGCGGCCGCCCAACAGGCGGCCAAGAAATTCGCCGAGGAACTCACCCCCGGTATCAACCTCGGGTTGATCGCCTACGCGGGCACGGCGACCGTCCTGGTCTCACCGACCACCAACCGCGACGCCACCAAGGCGGCCATCGACAAGCTGCAACTGGCCGACCGCACCGCCACCGGGGAAGGCATCTTCACCGCGCTGCAGGCCATCGCCACCGTCGGCGCCGTCATCGGTGGCGGCGACGAACCGCCGCCGGCCCGCATCGTGCTGTTCTCCGACGGCAAGGAAACGGTGCCGTCCAATCCGGACAACCCCAAGGGCGCGTTCACCGCGGCGCGAACCGCCAAGGATCAGGGTGTGCCGATCTCGACCATCTCGTTCGGAACGCCCTACGGCTACGTCGACATCAACGATCAGCGTCAGCCCGTCCCCGTCGACGACGAGACGCTGAAGAAGGTGGCCGAACTCTCCGGCGGCAACTCGTTCAGCGCGTCCAACCTCGAGGAGCTCAACAAGGTCTTCGAGGATCTGCAGCAACAGATCGGCTACGAGACCATCAAGGGCGACGCGAGCACGGGCTGGCTGCGACTGGGCTCGCTGATCCTGGCGCTGGCGGCGCTGGCCGCCCTGCTGATCAACCGCCGCCTGCCCGGCTAACCAGATTTCGGCCATCGAATACCGAGACGATAGGTTGACGACCATGACAGATTCCGCTGCGCCGGTGTCCGAAGGCGGTCGCCCCCCGTTCGTGTCCCGCTCGGTCCTGGTGACCGGCGGCAACCGCGGCATCGGCCTGGCGATCGCGCAGCGGCTGGCGGCCGACGGCCACAAGGTCGCGGTCACCCACCGCGGATCCGGGGCGCCCGAGGGTCTGTTCGGCGTCGTGTGCGACGTCACCGACAACGAGGCTGTCGACCGTGCGTTCACCGAGGTCGAGGAGCACCAGGGGCCGGTCGAGGTGCTGGTGTCCAACGCCGGTATCTCCCAGGACGCGTTCATGATCCGGATGACCGAGGAACGGTTCGAGAGCGTCATCGACGCCAACCTCACCGGTGCGTTCCGGGTGGCCCAGCGGGCCTCGCGCAGCATGCAGCGCAAGCGGTTCGGCCGGATCATCTTCATCGGCTCGGTCTCGGGCATGTGGGGGATCGGCAACCAGTCCAACTACGCCGCCGCCAAGGCCGGCCTGATCGGCATGGCCCGCTCGATCTCGCGCGAGATGTCCAAGGCCGGTGTCACCGCCAACGTCGTCGCACCCGGCTACATCGACACCGAGATGACCCGCGCGCTCGACGAGCGGATCCAGGAGGGCGCGCTGGAATTCATCCCGGCCAAGCGGGTCGGCACGGCCGAGGACGTCGCCGGCGCGGTCAGCTTCCTGGCGTCCGAGGACGCCAGTTACATCGCCGGCGCGGTGATCCCCGTCGACGGCGGCATGGGCATGGGTCACTGACCCGAAGTCTTTGCTCAGCAGATCTTTTCGAAAAAGGAGTCAGCACAATGACAGGTCTTCTCGAAGGTAAGCGCATCCTCGTCACGGGGATCATCACCGACAGCTCGATCGCGTTCCACATCGCCAGGGCGGCGCAGGAGGCGGGCGCGGAGCTGGTGCTCACCGGATTCGACCGGATGAAGCTCATCCAGCGCATCGCCGACCGGTTGCCGGAGAAGGCGCCGCTGCTCGAGCTCGACGTCCAGAACGAGGAGCACCTGGGCAGCCTGGCCGACCGGATCACCGAGGTCATCGGCGCCGGCAACAAGCTCGACGGCGTGGTGCACTCGATCGGCTTCATGCCGCAGACCGGCATGGGCGTCAACCCGTTCTTCGACGCGCCCTACGAGGATGTCGCCAAGGGCATCCACATTTCCGCGTACTCGTATGCGTCGCTGGCCAAGGCCACCCTGCCGGTGATGAATCCCGGCGGCAGCATCGTCGGGATGGACTTCGACCCCACCCGGGCGATGCCGGCTTACAACTGGATGACGGTGGCCAAGAGCGCGCTGGAATCGGTCAATCGGTTCGTCGCCCGTGAGGCCGGCGCGTTCGGCGTTCGGTCGAATCTCGTTGCTGCCGGGCCGATCCGGACGCTGGCGATGAGCGCGATCGTCGGCGGCGCTCTCGGCGAGGAGGCTGGCCAGCAGATGCAGCTGCTCGAGCAGGGCTGGGATCAGCGCGCGCCGATCGGCTGGAACATGAAGGACCCGACGCCGGTGGCCAAGACCGTCTGCGCGTTGCTGTCGGACTGGCTGCCGGCCACCACCGGGACCATCGTCTTCGCCGACGGCGGCGCGCACACCCAGCTGTTGTAGATCCCCGTGCAATCCTCGGACATCCAGGCGATCCTGCTGCTGTCGTTCGGCGGCCCGGAGGGGCCGGACCAAGTTATGCCGTTCCTGCGCAACGTGACCCGCGGGCGCGGTATCCCCGACGAGAGGTTGGCGCAGGTCGCCGAGCATTACCTGCACTTCGGCGGCGTCTCGCCGATCAACGGCATCAACCGGGCGCTGATCGAGCAGATCCGGGCCCGCACCGATCTGCCGATCTACTTCGGCAACCGCAATTGGGAGCCCTACGTCGAGGAAACCGTTGTAACCATGCGGGACAACGGGATTCGTCGCGCCGCGGTGTTCGCCACCTCCGCATGGGGTGGCTACTCCGGATGTGCCCAGTATCAGGAGGACATCGCGCGGGCGCGGGTCGCGGCCGGCCCCGCGGCACCCGAACTGATCAAGCTACGGTCGTACTTCGACCATCCGCTGCTGATCGAGATGTTCGCCGATTCGATCGCCGCCGCCGCGGCCACCCTCCCGGAGGAGCAGCGGGCCGGAGCGCGCCTCGTCTTCACCGCGCATTCGATCCCGGACCGGACCCGGGACCGATGCGGGCCGGACCTCTACCGGCGTCAGGTCGCGCATACGTCGGCGCTGGTGGCGGCCGCATCCGGGTACGCCGAATTCGACCAGGTGTGGCAGTCCCGATCAGGCCCGCCGCAGGTGCCCTGGCTGGAACCGGACGTGGCCGATCACCTCGACGCACTGGCCGCCCGCGGTACCCGGGCGGTGATCGTCTGCCCGGTCGGGTTCGTGGCCGACCACATCGAAGTGGTGTGGGACCTCGACAACGAGTTGTCGGAGCACGCCGCGGCGGCGGGCATCGCGTTGGCGCGGGCGTCCACCCCCAATGCCCAGCCCCGGTTCGCCGAGCTGGCGCTCGACCTGGTCGACGAGCTGCGCACGGGACGCGAGCCGTCGAGAGTGCCTGCGGTGGAACCGGTTCCGAGTTTCGGACAGAGCGTCGATGGCGCCTTCTGCACACCGGCCTGCGCGGCTAGCGCCAGGCCGAATCCAGGATCGCGCTGACGGCGGCCAGCCGGGCCGTGCGGACCACCGCCTCCAACGGGCGCAGGGCCTCGCCGGCGCACTGCGCGTCCGACGACGACTGCATGGCCGCCGGCATCAGGCCCGCGCCCACCGTGATGATGGCGTCGACCTGCGTGGCATTCTCGAGCACCCGGATCGCCCGCTCGGGGCAGTGCTCGGGAACCCGGTGGGCCATCGTGGACTCCACCAGCTGATCGATCAGGCCCCGCGGATCGTCGATCCCCATGCCGTACCCCTCGGCCCGCAGCCGCCCGAGCGCGTCGGCGGCCGAGCGGACCGCCGAGCGCAGCGCCAACTCCGCGTCACCGAGGTCGAAGTGTTCGGGAGTCGGTTCGGCGGGCAGGGAGTACACCGTCCAGGACACCGTGCACAGCTCTGGCGCCGACTCGAAATCCGGCTCCGAGTAATCGCTTTCGTCGTCGGCGTAGCCCAGATCGGCCACCAGGCCGACGGGCGTCCCGACGGTCGAGCTGACGACGATCGCCTCGCCGGCGGCCACGGCGTCCCGCGCGAACGTGGTTCCGGCCGGCAATCCCCGAACGTCGCCGGGCACCGGCAGTGCCAGCGACAGCGCCGGCCCCGGTCCGGAGCGCGAGCCCGTGGCAGTACGCAGGGTCTGGAGCAGCGAGACCGCGCCCGCGTCGTTGAGGTCCGGCCAGGGCAGTCCGGTGGCATCGGCCGCGGCCGCGTCGTAGGCAGTGACCGAATGCCTTGGCGCCCACTGCGATAGCGCGTCGAGAATGTCGTCCGGGGCGGCCTGCCCCGCGAGCCACGCGTTGGCCCACACGGTGAGCGAGGCGGTCGGGCACCACATGAAGCGCAGTGTAACGGCACAGTGTGCGCCGAGCCCGCCACGCGGACACGCCGCGCGGGTATTCTCGGGACATGCCTGCGGCCCTGATCTGGCTCGTCGCCGCACTGGGCCTTGCCGGTGCCGAGGCCCTCACCGGGGACATGTTCCTCTTGATGCTGGGTGGCGGTGCACTCGCGGCCGCCGCCACCAGTTGGATGTTCGCCTGGCCGATCTGGGTCGACGGCGCGGTATTCCTGGTGGTCTCGGTCCTGTTGCTGGTGCTGGTCCGGCCGGCGCTGCGGCGCCGGCTACTGGCAGGTCCACCGGATCAGACCGGAATCGCGGCACTCGAGGGCAAGCATGCGCTGGTGCTGGATGAAGTGTCGGTGCACCGTGGCCAGGTGAAGCTCGACGGCGAGGTCTGGACGGCCCGCACACTCAACGAGCAGGACATCTATCAGCCGGGCGACCGCGTGACCGTCATGCGGATCGACGGTGCCACCGCGGTGGTCTGGAAGAACGAATAGAGGGGGAATATTCATGAACGGTGCCGTAGCCGGACTGGTACTGCTGGCGGTCCTGGTGGTCCTGGCGATCATCATCGTGTCCAAGTCGGTCGCGCTGATCCCACAGGCCGAGGCCGCCGTGATCGAGCGACTCGGCCGGTACAGCCGCACCGTCAGCGGTCAGCTCACGCTGCTGGTCCCGTTCATCGACCGGGTGCGCGCCCGGGTCGACCTGCGTGAGCGGGTGGTGTCGTTCCCGCCGCAGCCGGTGATCACCGAGGACAACCTGACGCTGAACATCGACACCGTGGTGTACTTCCAGGTCACCAGCCCGCAGGCGGCGGTGTACGCCATCAGCAACTACATCGTCGGCGTCGAACAGTTGACCACCACCACGCTGCGCAACGTCGTCGGCGGCATGACGCTGGAACAGACGCTGACCTCGCGCGACCAGATCAACGCGCAGCTGCGCGGGGTGCTCGACGAGGCCACCGGCAAGTGGGGTCTTCGGGTGGCCCGGGTTGAGCTGCGTTCCATCGATCCGCCGCCGTCGGTACAGGAGTCGATGGAGAAGCAGATGAAGGCCGACCGCGAGAAGCGCGCGATGATCCTCACCGCCGAGGGTGTGCGGGAGTCGTCGATCAAACAGGCCGAAGGTCAGAAGCAGTCCCAGATCCTGGCGGCCGAGGGCGCCAAGCAGGCGGCCATCCTGACCGCCGAGGCCGACCGGCAGTCGCGCATCCTGCGGGCCCAGGGCGAACGGGCCGCTCAGTACCTGCAGGCGCAGGGCCAGGCCAAGGCCATCGAGAAGACGTTCGCGGCCATCAAGGCCGGCCGGCCCACGCCGGAGCTGCTGGCCTACCAGTACCTGCAGACCCTGCCGAAGATGGCCGAGGGCGAGGCCAACAAGGTGTGGTTGGTGCCCAGCGACTTCGGTTCGGCACTGCAGGGGTTCACCAAGCTGCTCGGCGCGCCCGGGGAGGACGGCGTGTTCCGCTACACCCCGTCGCCGGTGGAGCCCACCCCCGCCGAGGCCGATGACGCTGCCGAGGTGGCCGACTGGTTCGAGACCGCGGCGGATCCGGCGATTGCGCAGGCCGTCGCGAAGGCCGAGGCCGATGCCCGGGACAACTCCGCGCCGGCCATCACCGGCCCCAGCCTGGACGTCTCGTCCACCGAGATCGGTCGCGCCGCCGGCGCCGAGGTTCCGCCGCCCGGCGGCACGCACCGGGCCTGAGTGGGGGCGGCTATGAAACTCACGTCACCGGTCGTCTACCGGGCACTCGCGGTTTTCCAGGTCGCGGACGCCGCGGCGTGCGCGGCCCAGGTGCCGCCGATCCGGCAGGCTCTCGACGCGGTCAACTGTCCGCCGGAGGTGCGCCCGATCCTGCCGGTGGTCAAGACCGCCTCGGCGATCGGGCTCGCGTCGGTGGGCCGTTTCCCCGCGTTGGCCCGGCTCACCACCTTGATGCTCACCATCTATTTCATCCTCGCGGTGGCGTTCCATGTGCGGGCCCGCGACTGGAGCCCCGGACTGGTGGCGGCGAGCTCCTTCCTGGGTATTTTCGGCGCGATGACGGTGCAGGGTCCGGCTGCGTCACGGTCCGCGTAGCGGCGGCATAACCCGAGGGCATTCGGGCCCACGCACGTGCAACACAACATTTTCTCAGGTCTTTCTGGAGATATCTGGCCTGGTAGAGGGCCCCCGTGGTAGCACGGTGGAGAACGTGGGCATTCCCGAGCAGATCGTGCAGAACCTCGCGAACGCCGTCGGCGGAATATCTTTTCCGGGCAGGGAATTGCTACGATCGCCACACTCAGCCCGCCGACCTCTGAAACCGCTTCCACTGCAACGGAATCCGCCAAAACCGCCGACGTGGATGCGCCGCCGTCGGGCACCGGCGAGGCGCCGGCGAGCGCCTAGTCGGCCACCGAATCGGCGGCCGTCGTTCCGGCCTCCGCGTCGTCGATGGCGCCGGGTGCAGTGTCGCCGGGATCCTTGCGATGCTTGTACACCTCGTAGGCCAAGCCCGCGATCCCCAGCGACGCGGTGGCCAGCGAGACCAGGGCCAGCGCCGGGCTGACATTGCCGGTGAAGGCATCGCCGAGGATCACCACCGCGGCCGTGCCGGGCAGGATGCCCACCAGCGTCGCCAGCGTGTACGGCGCAACCCGAACCGCTGATGCACCGGCGGCGTAGTTGATCACCGCGAACGGCACCATCGGGATCAACCGCAGCGACAGCACCGCCAACCAGCCGCGTTGCCGCAATCGGGCGTCTACCGCTTCGACGGCCGGATGACTGACCAGGTTGGCCAGCTGCCAACCGCCGGCCCGGACCAGCACCAGGGCCAGCACCGCGCTGGCAGTGCTCGCCGCCACCGCGATCACCGCACCCCACCACGAGCCGAAGAGCAGGCCGGCCGCCAGCGTGAAGGCCGTGCGCGGGAAGGGGAACACCGTCGCCACGATGTGGGCGGCCAAGAATGCCAGCGGGAACCACGGGCCCACCGAGCCCGCCCAGTCGCGCAGCTGCACGGCAGTCGGCAACGGGACGAGCAGTGCAACTGCGACAAGGATCACAACGCCCACGACCAGCGTGATGATCCGGCGGCGGGACAGTTGCTGGGCGGTGCTGATCAGCGCCTCGCTCACATTGCGCAGCGTGCGGATGATCGGCGCGGCCACGGTTTCCAAGCGTACGGGCAGATTCGCTGGCGTGTGCCGACCGGCCTCTTCGGCCGCGAAGCCCATCATTTAGCCTGATTAGTCGAGTGCCGGTGTCGCCGGCCGCCCTGCCGCGACGACAGGAGTTGCCGGTGTCCATGGATACCCCAGTTTCGCACGAGCCCGACCTCGAACAGGGACGTGCACGCTGGCGCACGGCGGTCGCCAGCGTGCTGGCCAAGGGCCGCACCGGCGAGTTGCCCGCCGAGCCCGAACGCCTGCTGGACACCCCGACCTACGAGGGCTTCGACATCCACCCGCTCTACACCGCACTCGACGCGTTGCCGCAGGGGCCGCTGCCGGGCAGCTTCCCCTTCACCCGCGGCGGCGACGGCGGCCGTGATGTGCTGACCGGCTGGCTCGTGATGGAAGCCTTCCCTGCGGCCGGGGTGGTCGCCGGGGCCGGCAATGCCGCCGTGCTGGGCGCCCTGTCCGACGGTGTCAGCGGCCTGGTGCTGCGGATCGGCGCAGAGGGCATTCCGGCGGCCGACGTGGACCGCCACCTCGAGGGCGTCTTCCTGGAACTGGTGCCCGTCGTGCTGGACGCCGGGGCCGACCTGTTGGTCGCCGCCGACGCGGTCCTCGATCTCGTCGCCGCGCTGCCCGCGGACAAACGCGGCTCCTTGTCGATCGACTGCGGCGCGGACCCACTGATGGCCGGGTTCGCCGACGTTGCGGTGCCGGAGCTGGCGGACGTCGTCGCACTGGCGACCCGGCTCGCCGAGCACGGCGGCGGGATCCGGGCGATCACCGTGGACGGCCCGGCGCTGCACAACCGCGGCGCCAACGCCGCCCTGGAACTGGCCGGCGCGATCGCCGCCGGCGTGGCCTACGTGCGGCTGCTCACCGAGGCCGGCCTGCCCGTCGCCGATGCGTTGCGCCAGATCAGCTTCCGCTTTGCCGCCGACGACGACCAGTTCCTCACCATCGCGAAAATCCGTGCGGCCCGCCAACTCTGGGCCCGTGTCGCTGAGGTGGCCGGCGCACCCGATGCGGGAGCGGCCACCATCCACGCCGTCAGTTCGCTGCCGATGATGACGCAACGCGACCCGTGGGTGAACATGCTGCGGTGCACCCTGTCGGCGTTCGGCGCCGGGGTGGGCGGTGCCGACACCGTGCTGGTGCAACCGTTCGACGCCGCCATCCCGGGCGGCGCGCCGGGGATCAACCCCGGCTTCGCGCGGCGCATCGCCCGCAACACCCAGTTGCTGCTGCTCGAGGAGTCCCACCTGGGCCGGGTGCTCGATCCGGCGGCCGGTTCCTGGTTCGTCGAGAGCCTGACCGAACAACTGGCCGACCAGGCCTGGGCCGACTTCCAGGCCATCGAGGGGGCCGGCGGGTTCGTGGCGGCCCGGGATCTGGTGAGCGGCCGGATCGCCGAGGTGGCCGCGCGCCGCGCCGACGACATCGCCCACCGAAGGACATCGGTAACCGGGGTGAACGAGTTCGCGAATCTGGCTGAACCTCCTCTGGCCCAAGGTGATTCACTGGCGGGAGTGGCGCGGTACGCCGCCGGCTTCGAGGCCCTGCGGGATCGCTCGGACGCGTTCCTGGCCAACGGCGGTGCACGGCCGAAGGTGCTGCTGCTGCCGCTGGGCCCGCTGGCCGAACACAATGTGCGGACCACCTTCGCGACCAACCTGCTGGCCTCCGGCGGGATCGAGGCCGTCAACCCCGGTCCGCTCGATGCCGGCGGGGTGCCGGCTGCCGTCGCCGCGGCCGGCGGTCCGGCGATCGCGGTGGTGTGCGGAACCGACAGCCGGTACGGCGCCGAAACCTCCGATGTGGTCGCCGCGGCACACGATGCGGGGGTCGAGCAGGTCTACCTGGCCGGCCCCGAGCGCGCGGTCGCCGAGGCCGCCGCCAAGCCGGACGGTTACCTGACCGCGAAGATCGATGCGGTCGAAGCACTCTCGACCCTGCTCACCCGATTGGGGGCATGACCCAATGACGACGTCTGACATGACTGCCCAGGCGCTCGGCAGCTTCGCCGACGTACCGCTGCGCGGCGGTACATCGGCGACCGAGCCGACGGCGGCCGACGTCTCCGCGGCCGTCGCCGCCGCCGCCACCGCCAATGGATACACCGCCGACCAGCTGGCCTGGGCGACACCCGAGGGCATCGAGGTGCGCCCGGTCTACATCGAGGCAGACCGTGCCGCCGCGGCCGCGGCGGGTTACCCCGTGGACACCGCCCCGGGCGAGCCGCCGTTCATCCGCGGGCCGTACCCGACGATGTACGTCAACCAGCCCTGGACCGTCCGGCAGTATGCCGGCTTCTCGACGGCGGCCGAGTCCAACGCGTTCTACCGGCGCAACCTGGCCGCGGGCCAGAAGGGCCTGTCGGTGGCCTTCGACCTGGCCACCCACCGCGGCTACGACTCGGATCACCCGCGGGTGGCCGGCGACGTCGGAATGGCCGGCGTGGCAATCGATTCCATTCTGGACATGCGCCAGCTGTTCGACGGTATCGATCTGAGCGCGGTGTCGGTGTCGATGACGATGAACGGTGCGGTGCTGCCGATCCTCGCGCTCTACGTGGTGGCGGCCGAGGAGCAGGGTGTGCCGCCGGAGAAGCTGGCCGGGACCATCCAGAACGACATCCTCAAGGAGTTCATGGTCCGCAACACCTACATCTACCCGCCAAAGCCGTCGATGCGGATCATCTCCGACATCTTCGGCTACACCAGCGTGAAAATGCCGAAGTTCAACAGTATTTCGATCTCCGGGTACCACATCCAGGAAGCCGGGGCCACCGCCGATCTCGAGCTGGCCTACACGCTGGCCGACGGCGTCGAGTACCTGAAGGCCGGCCGGGACGCCGGCCTGGATGTGGACAAGTTCGCCCCCCGATTGTCGTTCTTCTGGGGCATCGGGATGAACTTCTTCATGGAGGTCGCCAAGCTGCGCGCGGGCCGGCTGTTGTGGAGCGAACTGGTCGCCGAGTTCGGTGCCAAGAATCCGAAATCCCTTTCCCTGCGCACCCATTCGCAGACCTCGGGTTGGTCGCTGACCGCGCAGGATGTGTTCAACAACGTCGCGCGCACCTGTGTCGAGGCCATGGCCGCCACCCAGGGCCACACCCAGTCGCTGCACACCAACGCCCTCGACGAGGCGTTGGCATTGCCCACCGACTTCTCCGCCCGTATCGCCCGCAACACCCAGCTGCTGCTGCAGCAGGAGTCGGGCACCACTCGGCCGATCGACCCCTGGGGTGGTTCGTACTACGTGGAGTGGCTCACCCATCAGCTGGCCGAGAAGGCCCGCGCCCACATCACGGAGGTCGCCGAGCACGGCGGCATGGCGCAGGCCATCGACGAGGGCATCCCGAAGCTGCGCATCGAGGAGGCCGCCGCGCGCACCCAGGCGCGCATCGACTCCGGTGCCCAGCCGCTGATCGGCGTGAACAAGTATCAGGTGGTCGAGGACCAGGACATCGAGGTCCTCAAGGTCGAGAACAGCCGGGTGCGCGCGGAGCAGCTGGCCAAATTGGAGCAACTCCGCGTGGAAAGGGATGAGCGCGCGACACAATCCGCGCTGGCCGAATTGACCAGGGCGGCAGGGGAGTCCGATCACGTTGGTGAAGACGGTCTGGGTAACAACCTGCTGGCGCTGGCCATCGACGCCGCGCGGGCCAAGGCCACGCTCGGTGAGATCTCCGACGCGCTGGAGAAGGTGTACGGCCGGCATCAGGCCGAGATCCGAACCATCGCGGGTGTCTATCGGGATGAGGTCGGAAGTGGTGGGAATGTGACCCAAATGAGCCGCGCAACCGAATTGGTGGAGAAGTTCGCCGAGGCCGATGGCCGCCGGCCGCGCATCCTGGTAGCCAAGATGGGCCAGGACGGCCACGACCGTGGACAGAAGGTTATCGCGACCGCGTTCGCCGACATCGGATTCGACGTCGACGTCGGCTCGCTGTTCTCCACCCCGGACGAGGTCGCGCGCCAGGCCGCCGACAACGACGTGCACGTGGTCGGGGTGTCCTCGCTGGCCGCCGGTCATCTCACGCTGGTGCCCGCGCTGCGCGATGCGCTGGCCGAGGTCGGCCGGCCCGACATCATGGTGGTGGTCGGGGGAGTCATCCCGCCCGGCGACTTCGACGAGCTCTACGCCGCCGGCGCCACGGCGATCTTCCCGCCCGGGACGGTCATCGCCGACGCCGCGATCGGGCTGCTGAACAAGCTGGCCGATCGCCTGGGTTACCACCTGAGCTAGATGCCGGATCCGAGCGAGACCCTTCCGGGGAGAATCCGTAGCGGCGATCGCTCGGCCCTGGCGCGCGCGATCACGCTGATCGAGTCCAGTCGCACCGACCATCGTGCACGCGCCCAGCAGCTGCTGCTCGAGCTGATGCCCGACGCCGGGCGGGCCAGCCATGTCGGCATCACCGGCGTCCCCGGCGTCGGGAAATCGACCACCATCGAAGCGCTCGGGATGTATCTGATCGAGCAGGGCCATCGGGTGGCGGTGCTCGCGGTGGATCCGTCGTCGACGCGCACCGGCGGTTCGATACTCGGCGACAAGACCCGGATGGCCAGGCTGGCCGCCCACCCCGCCGCTTACATCCGGCCGTCGCCCACGTCGGGCACCCTCGGCGGGGTGGCCCGGGCCACCCGGGAGACGATCGTCCTGCTCGAGGCCGCGGGCTATGACGTGATCCTGGTGGAGACCGTCGGGGTCGGACAGTCCGAGGTGACGGTTGCCGCCATGGTGGACACCTTCGTGTTCCTGACCCTGGCGCGCACGGGCGACCAGCTCCAGGGCATCAAGAAGGGCGTCCTGGAACTTGCCGACATCGTCGTGGTGAACAAGGCCGACGGTGCGCACGCGGTCGAGGCGAAGCGGGCGGCCCGGGAGTTGGCCGGCGCACTGCGACTGATCCATCCGCACGATGCTCTCTGGCGACCGCCGGTGTTGACGATGAGTGCGCTCGAGGGCACCGGGGTGGGCGATCTGTGGGATGCGGTGTTGCGGCACCGGCAGGTGCTCACCGACGCTGGCGAGTTCGAGGCCCGGCGGCGGGCCCAGCAGGTGGCGTGGACGTGGGCGATGGTGCGTGACGCGGTTCTCGACCGGGTGCTCAACGCGGCTTCGGTGCGGGCCATCAAGTCGGACGTCGAACGCCGGGTGCGCGACGGCGAACTCACTCCGGCGCTGGCTGCTCAGGAGATCCTGCGGGCGGCAGATGTCTCACAGATCGGTAACGTGCCGTAAGTCCGCTCATGGCGCGGGTGTAGATTCCCGAGGTGTGACCGAGGTTACCGACCGGCAGCGCAGCGAGGCGCTCCCGAAGGGCGTGCAGGGCGCGGCGGACCCGAACTTCGCCTGTGCCGTGCGCGCATTCGCCGCGATGTTCCCGCACCCGCGATTCGGTGGCGGCGCCCTCGCGGTCTACCTGGACGGTGAACCCGTCGTCGACGTCTGGACCGGGTGGTCGGACCGGCGGGGCCGCGTGCACTGGTCGGAGGACACCGGCGCCATGGTGTTCTCGGCGACCAAGGGTGTTGCGGCGACGGTGATCCACCGCCTCGCCGACCGGGGCCTGATCGACTACGACGCCCCGATCGCCGAGTACTGGACCGACTTCGGCGCCAACGGCAAGGCCGACATCACCGTGCGGGAGATGCTGCGGCACCGGTCCGGTCTGGCGCACCTCAACGGGGTGCGCAAGTCCGAGTTGCTGGACCACCGCCTGATGGAGGAACGCATCGCCGCGGCCCCGGTGTCCCGGCAGCGTGGGAAGCCCGCGTACCACGCGCTCACCTACGGCTGGCTGGTGTCGGGTCTGGCCCGCGCGGTCACCGGCAAGGGAATGCGGCAGCTGATCCGGGAGGAGGTGGCCGAACCGCTGAACACCGACGGCCTCCATCTCGGCCGTCCCGGACCCGATTCGCCGACCCGGGCCGCGCAGATCATCCATCCACAGCTGAATTTTCCGAACCCGTTCTTCAACATCATCGCGCCGCGGGCGGCGGTACATCCGCTGACAGCCGGATTCGGCGCCCTGTATTTCCCCGGCATGAAGGCCGTCGTGCAGGGCAACGTCCCGCTGCTCGACAGCGAGGTCCCGGCAGCCAATGGCGTCGCCACGGCGCGCGGCCTGGCCCGGATGTACGGGGCGCTGGCCAACGGCGGCCGGATGAACGGCACCCAGTTCCTGTCCCGCGAACTGACCGCGGGTCTGGTCGGCCGCCCCGACCTCACCCCAGACCGCAGCGTCGGCATGCCGCTGTCATTCCACCTGGGATACCACGGCCTGCCGATCCCGGGCGTCCTGCCCGGTTTCGGCCACGTCGGCCTGGGCGGCTCACTGGGCTGGGCGATCCCCGACAGTGGCGTGGCGATCGGCTTCGTGCACAACCGGCTGCTGACCCCGTTCGTGATGACCGACCAGGCCGGGTTCGTCGGCACGGCGGCGCTGATCCGGGCCGGCGTGGCGCGGGCGCGACGCGGCGGATTCGAGCCGATCAGGGAGTTCGGGGCGCCGTTCGCGGTGTCGAAATCCATCGCGGGCTGACCCACCGGCGACGTATGGAGGCGTGCGCGGCGAGTCGAACGGCCACACGATAAGGTGTCCGGCGTGCCCGGTCCAACGACGCTGTACATCTTCCCGCACGCGGGTGGCTCGCCGAGTTTCTACGCTCCGTTCGCCAAGACGTTCACCACGGATGTCAGGCGGGTCGCCGTCCAATACCCCGGCAAGGGGGGAACGCACGACCTGTCGTCGTTCACCACCATCAACGAACTCGCGGACGAGGTGTGCCGCAAACTCCCGCCGATCGGCGACGACTCGAAGAACGTCGCGTTCTTCGGGCACAGCATGGGCGGACTGGTGTCCTTCGAGGTGGCCCGTCGCCTGGACGAGGCCGGCCACGGCATCGGGGCGCTGTTCCTGTCGGCGATCGCGTCCCCGGGTCGCGTCGGGTTCGACTACATCCCCGACACCGACCGCGGTCTGCTGGATGCCGCCAGCCAAATGATGGGAGTCAATCCCGAATTCCTGGAGAACGAGGAGTTCGCCGCGCGCATCCTCCCGACGCTGCGCGGCCTGATGTCGATCAGCAAGTACGAGTGCGGGCCAGATGCCACGGTGTCGTGCCCGATCTATGCGTACTTCGGCGACGACGATCCGGTGGCCACCCGGGAGAAGGTTCAGCCGTGGGCCGAGCGCACCACCGACGAATGTGTATTACGGGAGTTCCCCGGTCATCATTTCTACCTCACCGACCATTTGCCGGAGTTGGTCAAGGACATCGAGGGGCGGATCTCGCAGCACTGCGGAGGAGGTTAGCTGGGGGCTCCCGCCGCTGCGGCCCCTCAGCTCAGAAATGTTACGGAGGTTAACGATCGGTTTCCTCGGGCCGATTTGCCAGCGCAATTGGAAGTGTCAGTTGTCCGCCATAAGTTACTGAGGAGTTGCGGATAACTGGGTCTTCGATCCAAACTGAACACGACCTGATTGCCGGGTGTTAGTCTCCCCGGTGGGTCAGTCCGGACAGACATGCGTGATGCATCTGGTACACGCACGTTCGTGAGCGAAGGGGTTAGTGGTCCTGTGGTGTCTAAGTCGATAATCGACGTTCTGGCGGAACGAGCCGAACAACAGCCCGATGACATCTCGTACACGTTCATCGACTATGACGTCGACCCGAGCGGGTTTGCTGAATCGTTGACGTGGGCGCAGCTCCACAATCGCGTGCAGGTGGTTGCCGGCGAGTTGCGCAAGCTGGGCAAGGTCGGCGATCGGGCCGCCATTCTGGCGCCCCAGAGCCTGGAGTACATCATCGGCTTCCTGGGCGCGCTGCAGGCCGGATTCGTCGCGGTGCCACTGTCGGTGCCGATGATGGGCGTGCACGACGAGCGCGCCACCGCCGTCCTCAAGGACTGCACCCCGACGGTCGTCCTGACGACGTCGGCCGCCGTCGACGCGGTGGTTCCGTCGCTGGCCGCGGTTCCTGGTGCGACGATCGTCGAGGTCGATGCGCTCGACCTCGATTCGCCCCCATTTCCGTACTCGGGTCCCCGGGAGCTGGCAAAGACCGCCTTCCTGCAGTACACCTCGGGTTCGACCCGGACGCCCGCCGGCGTGATGGTGACCCACGCGGGCCTGATGGAGAACATGCGGCAGATCCAGTCCGACTGGTTCGAGGATTTCGGCGGCGTCGCGCCCGAGGGCACGACGCTGGTGTCGTGGCTGCCCTTCTACCATGACATGGGCCTGGTGCTGGGAATCTTCGGAACCATCGCCTACCAGGGCATGACTGCTGTGCTGACCACGCCGATGGCGTTCCTGCAAAAGCCGGCCCGCTGGATGCAGCTGGTGGCCCAGCACACCCGGTCGGTGTCGCCGGCACCCAACTTCGCCTACGAGCTGGCCGTGCGGCGGACCTCCGACGAGGATATGGCCGGGCTGGACCTGACCGGTGTCCACTCGCTGGTCTCCGGTGCGGAGCGCGTCCACGCCGCGACCATCAAACGCTTCTACGAGCGCTTCCGTACGTTCGGTCTGTCGGAGAAGGCGTTCCGGCCGGCCTACGGCCTCGCCGAGGCGACGGTCTATGTGGGTTCGGGCCTGGCCGCACGGAAGGTCCCCATCGTCCGCTTCGACTACGAGAAGCTGGCCGCGGGCTACGCGAAGCGTTGCGAGGACGGCGCGGGCGTGGAGCTGATCGGACATGGGAAGTCGCGGTCCTGCCTCTTCCGGATCGTCGATCCGGAGACCAGCACCGAGTGCCCGTCCGACCGGGTGGGTGAGGTCTGGGTGCACGGTGACAACGTGTCCGCCGGCTACTGGCGCAACCCGCAGGCCACCGAGCGCACCTTCGGCCATCAGCTGCTCAATCCGTCGCCGGGTACCCCGGAGGGGCCGTGGCTGCGCACCGGCGACCTCGCCGTCCTGTCCGAGGATGAGCTTTTCATCATTGGCCGGATGAAGGATCTGCTGATCATCGACGGTCGCAACCACTACCCCGACGACATCGAGGCCACCATCCAGGAGGTCAGCGGCGGTCGCGTCGCCGCCATCGCGGTCGCCGACGACAACAGCGAGAAGCTCGTCGCCATCGTCGAGTTCAAGAACCGCGGCACCGCTGAAGAGGCCTCGGATCGGCTGCAGTCGGTGAAGCGGGAACTGACGTCGGCTATCTCGCGGTCGCATGGGGTGCGGGTCTCTGACCTGGTCATGGTTCCTCCGGGTTCCATCCCGATCACCACGAGCGGCAAGATCCGTCGGTCGTCGTGCATCGAGTTGTACCGCCGGAGTGAATTCGCGCGCCTCGACGGTGCGGTCTGATCGCTTAGGCTTCGTACCGGGGGTCTGGTTCTGGACCGGTTTTCATCGACGAAAGCCGTTCATCTGTTCTGAAAGGCTGAGTTGAGCGAGAAGGCTGCGGCACGTCCGGATAGCCGGTCGATCATTGCCGATGCGCTGCGCAAGATCGATGATCTGACCGAACGTCTGCAGATCGCGGAGCAGGGTGACACCGAGCCGATCGCGGTGGTCGGCATCGGCTGCCGGTTCCCGGGGGACGTCAACAACCCCGAGCAGTACTGGCAGTTGTTGCGCGACGGGCGCGACGGCGTCGTCCGCGTTCCCGAGCAGCGGTGGGACGCCGATGCGTACTACTCGCCGGACCACACGGTGCCGGGCACCATCTGCAGCCGTGAGGGTGGCTTCCTGACGTCGTGGCAGCCCGACGAGTTCGACGCGGAGTTCTTCGGCATGTCACCGCGCGAGGCCGCGGGCATGGATCCTCAGCAGCGGTTGCTGATGGAGGTGACCTGGGAGGCGCTGGAGAACGCGGGGGTGACCGCGGCGCAGATCCGGGGTTCACAGACCGGCGTCTTCGTCGGCCTGACCACCACGGACTACGCGTTCATGTCCCACTCGGCGCAGTCGGGCCCCGAGGACGTCGATCCGTATTTCGCCTTTGGCAACGCGACCAACTTCGCGGCGGGCCGGTTGTCGTACTTCCTGGGTGTGCACGGCCCGGCGATGGTGGTGGACACGGCGTGTTCGTCGTCGTTGGTGACGATCCACCTGGCGGTGCAGAGCCTGCGCCGGCGGGAGACGGATCGGGCGATCGCCGCCGGCGTCAACCTGAACCTGAGCCCGGAAGGCTTCATCGCCTGCTCGCGCTGGGGCATGTTGGCCCCGGACGGGTTGTGCAAAACCTTTGATGCGGCTGCCGACGGTTATGTCCGCAGTGAGGGCGCCGGCGTGGTGGTGCTCAAGCGGTTGTCGGACGCGCTCGCCGACGGGGACAACATCTGGGCCGTGGTGCGGGGCTCTGCGGTCAACCAGGACGGTCCCAGCAGTGGGCAGACGGTGCCGTCGGGTCCCGCGCAGCAGGCGGTGATGCGCTCGGCGCTGGCGGCGGCGCGGGTGGGCGCCTCGGAGATCGACTACGTGGAAGCGCACGGCACGGGCACGGCGCTGGGCGATCCGATCGAACTCGATGCGCTCTCGGCGGTGTTCGGTGATCGGGGTTCGGCGGCGCCGTTGGTGCTGGGCTCGGTCAAGACCAACCTGGGGCACCTGGAGACCGCGGCCGGGGTGGCCGGATTCATCAAGACGGTTCTCAGTGTGCAGCGTGGGGTCATTCCCCGGCACCTGCACTTCCAGGGGCTCACGCCGCATGCCGGTCCGGGCGCGGCGAAGTTCACCATCGCGTCGCAGGAGCTGGCGTGGCCGGCGGTGGATCGGGTGCGCCGGGCCGGGGTGTCGTCGTTCGGTGTCAGCGGCACCAACGCGCACGTCGTAGTGGAGCAGGCGCCCGAGCTCGAGGTTGCCCCGGCCGCTGCGGCGCCGGTGGTGTCGTCGTTGGTTCTCTCGGGGAAGTCGGCGGCCCGGGTGGCGGCCTCGGCCGGGGTGCTGGCGGAGTGGCTCGAGGGGGCCGGCCAGGACGTGGCGCTGGCGGATGTGGCGCACACCTTGGCGCATCATCGGAGCCGGTTCAAGACGGTGGCGGGGGTCTGCGCGCGGGATCGGGCCAGCGCGATCGCCGGCCTGAAGGCTCTGGCCACCGGCGATTCCGCGCCCGGCGTCGTGCCGCCGCGGCAGTCGTCGGGCGCCGGTTCGGGCCTCGCTTTCGTGTACTCCGGTCAGGGTTCGCAATGGGCCGGGATGGGCCGGCAGTTGTTGGCCGATGAGCCGGTGTTTGCCGCGGCGGTCGACGAGCTCGAGCCGGTATTCGTCGAGCACGTCGGGTTCTCGCTGAAGCAGATCCTGATCGAGGGCACCGAGATCAGCGGTGATGCCCAGGTCCAGCCCGTCATCATGGCCGTCCAGCTGGCGCTGACGGCGCTCTGGCGGTCCTACGGCGTCGAACCCGACACGGTCATGGGTCACTCGATGGGCGAGATCACCGCGGCCGTCGTCGCCGGTGTGCTCGCCCCCGCTCAGGGGATCAAGATCATCGCGCGGCGCTCGAAGGTGATGTCGAAGATGGCCGGGCAGGGCGCGGTGGCGCTGCTCGAACTGGACGCCGAGGCAACCGAGGCGCTCATCGCCGACTACCCCGGCGTCGAGATCACGGTGTACTCGTCGCCGCGCCAGACCGTCGTCGCGGGTCCGGTGGACCAGGTGGATGCGGTGATCGCCGCTGTGGCCGCCCAGGACCGCTTCGCGCGGCGGGTCAAGATGGAAGTCGCCTCGCACACCGCGCTGATGGATCCGATCCTGTCGGAGCTGGCCGAGGCGCTGGCCGACACCACGCCGGCCGAGCCGGCCATCCGGTTCATCTCCACCGTCACCGAGGACTCCAGCGCACCGCGGCTGGATGCCGACTACTGGGTGGCCAACGTGCGCAAGCCGGTCCGGTTCAGCCAGGCCGTGGCCGCCGCCGCCGAGCGCTGCGGGACATTCGTCGAGATCAGCCCGCACCCGACGATGACGCACGCCATCACCGAATCGCTCGAGGCCGCCCAGCCGGATGCCTCCGCGCAGGTGGTCGCCACGCTCAAACGCGACGACGACGAAACCCTGTTCTTCCACACCCAGGTCGCGGCCATCGGGCGCACCGACGCCGAGCATGTCCATCCGGGGGCGCCGGTCGTACTGCCACCCACCCCCTGGCAGCACACCCGGCACTGGATCAGCGTGGACAACGCCAGCCGGCGCTCGGGTGCGCCGCCCATGCGGGGAACCCTGCTCGGCGAGCACAGCGTGCTGGCCACCACGCCGCTCCATCACGTATGGCAGGCGCGGCTGGTGCCCGACACCAAGCCCTATCCGGGCGGTCACCGCGTGCACGGGGTCGAGCTGGTGCCGGTTTCCATTCTGCTGCAAACACTTTCTGCTGCCGCCGCAAAGACCGGGTCGTCGACGCTGTCCGATGTCCGGTTCGAGAACCCGATCGTTCTGGATCAGACCCGCCTGGTCCAGGTGGTCACCGACGGTGAACTGGTCACCATCTCGTCCGCGCTGGCCGGTGAGGGTTCGGCACAGCGCTGGGTCCGGCACGCCAGCGGACGCATCGACCGCACCCCGGCCGGCGAGCCGTCGGCAGTGCCGACCACGGCGGTCGGCACTGCCGACGCGGATCCGGGCCCGGATGCGGCTGGGGTGGCCGAGTTGATGGCCGAGTGGGGCGTCGAAGGCCAACCGTTCCCGTGGACCATCACCTCGCACCGATCGATCCCGGATGGCCTGCTCGCCGGCGTCGAGATGACCGAGCCGTCGGTGGTCGCCCTGATCGACGCCGCGGTCCACGTCGCCCGCCTGGCCGACGGTGCCAACCGGGAGCTGCTGATGCCGGCCGCCGTCGAGAGCATCACGGTGACGGCCGAGTTCGCCGACGGACACGACATGATCGAGGTGCACCGGCGCGCCACGGGTGAGGCAGGGGAGTTGGTGGTCGACATCGCGGTTCGGGGCCCCGACCACGGAGCCGGTATCGAAGTGCGCGGACTGCATTTCGCGCCCGCGGAGCCGGCCACCGCCGCGGCCGATCCGGCCGCCCTGGCGCACGTCATCGAATGGGAGCCCTGGGTACGGGAGGAGTCGCCGGAGGCCGGCGCGCACGGCGCCCCGGGAACCCTGGCGGTGGTCGGCCCCGACGCGGCCGCCGGCGCCCTGGGCGACGGCCTGGCGGCGGCCGGCTAGACCTCCGCCGGTGTGGACGATGCGCGCTGCGTCGTCTACATCGCCGACCCCGAACCGAACATCGCGGGTGAATCCGACACCGACTGCGCGGTCCGGTTGACGGCCGACATCGCCGGCCTGGTGCGTCGGCTGGCCAAGCGCCCGGGCGCCGTCGCGCTGTGGATCGTCACGCGTGGCGTCCGCGAGTGTGCGTCCGACGCCGCGCTGCGCCAGAGCAGCCTGTGGGGTTTGGCGGGCGTTGTTCGTGCCGAACAGCCCGATATCTGGGGCGGTCTGATCGACCTGCCGGATGAGCCCGCCGCCCTGATCGCCGAGCACGCCCCGGCGCTCGCGCCGGTCCTGGTCGGTCCGGTGCGGTCCATCCTGGCGGTGCGCGACGGCGCGGTGTTTGCGCCCGTCATCTCGCCGGTGCTCGGCGAACCGGTCCGCGAACCGCTGCGCTGCCGCCCCGATGCGGCCTATCTGATCACCGGTGGTCTGGGTGCGCTCGGTCTGTTGATGGCCGACTGGCTGGCCGATCTGGGCGCCCGTCGCCTGGTCCTGGCGGGCCGCAGCGGGCTGCCGCCGCGCCGGGACTGGGACAGCGAGTCCAACGATCCCGCGGTGCGGCAGCGCATCGCGGCCGTGCGGGCGCTGGAGAACCGCGGCGTCGACGTGGAGGCCGTAGCGCTGGACTCGGGCTCGGCGGACGCGGTCGGCGCCTTCCTGGCGGCTCGCGACGAGGCCGGCAAACCGCCGATCCGTGGCCTGATCCATGCCGCCGGTGTCACCGAGGGCCAGCTGCTCACCGAACTCGAGGACGACCGGCTGCGCACCACCATGTGGCCGAAGATCTCGGGCTCGCGGGTCCTGCACGAGGCGTTCCCGCCCGGGTCGGTCGAATTCTTCTACCTGACGTCCGCTGCCGGTGCGGTGTTCGGTGTGCCGGGTCAGGGTGCGTACGCGTCGGCCAACGCCTACCTCGACGGCCTGGCGCGGGCCCGGCACCGGCAGGGTTGCCGGGCGCTGAGCCTGAACTGGGTCGCCTGGCGCGGGCTCGGCTTCGCCACCGAGGCCCAGGTGGTGCTCGACGAACTCGAGCGGATGGGCTCGCGGCCGGTCACTCCGCAGGAGGCGTTCCCGGCCTGGGAGTACGTCGACACCTTCGACCTGGCGCAGGCGGTCATGGTGCCGCTCTCCGGTGGGCAGCCCGCCGACCAGGAGCCGTTGACGCCCACGCGCGCGTGGACGGAGATGGCCAGGGCCGACCTGCTGGTCGAACTCGAGGGCGAGCTGAAGACCATCCTGTCGCGTGAGCTCGGCCTGCCGGAGGCGGACATCGACGTCACCCTGCCCTTCGCCGAGATGGGTCTGAACTCGGTGATGGCGATGTCGATCCGGCGCGATGCCGAGAGGTTGCTCGGGATTGAGTTGTCGGCAACGATGCTGTGGAATCACCCCACGATCACCGCGTTGACCGTGTTCCTGGCGGACAAGCTGGTTCCCGAACAGGGTTCGGATGATGACGACCAGTTGGTGACCGAATCTGACGGAAGTGTGCTCGACGAGTTGTTCGGCAGCGTGGAATCGACCGCTGTCGGCGAAAGAGGAGTTTGATGACCGAGCCGATGGACGAAGCGGCCCTGCGCAACTGGTTGGTCGACTACCTGGTCACCAATGTCGGCTGCAATCCGGAGGAAGTCGATGTCGAGGCGTCGATGAACGACCTGGGCGTCGGTTCGCGTGACGCCGTGGTGCTCTCCGGCGAGCTGTCGGAGTTGCTCGGCCGCCCGGTGTCGCCGGTGGAGTTCTGGCAGCATCCGACGATCGACTCGCTGGCGAAATTCCTCACCGGCGTCGAGACCGACAGTGACGACGGAACGGTCTACGTGCCGTCGGTCGGCACCCTGAACGAGCCGATCGCCGTCATCGGCCTGGGCTGCCGGCTGCCCGGCGGGATCGCGGGCCCGGAAGCGTTGTGGCAGTTGCTCGCCGAGGGCGGCAACACCGTGGGTGAAGTGCCCGCCGAGCGCTGGGCGGCGTTCGACGACGGCACCGCCGAAACCGCCGCCGCGATGTCGGCCACCACGCGGTGGGGTTCGTTCCTCGACGAGATCGACACCTTCGACGCCGACTTCTTCGAGATCTCGCTGCGCGAGGCCGCCAAGATGGACCCGCAGCAGCGCATTCTGCTCGAGGTGGCCTGGGAGGCGCTGGAGAACGCCGGCATCCCGGCCACCACCCTGCGTCGCTCGCAGACCGGCGTTTTCGTCGGCGCCAGCCTGAGCGAGTACGCCTACCTGGCATCCACCGACCTGACGTCGGTCGACGCCTGGAGCAACTCCGGCGGTGCGCTGAGCATCATCGCCAACCGGCTGTCCTACCTCCTGGATCTGCGCGGTCCGTCGGTCACGGTGGACACCGCGTGTTCGTCGTCGCTGGTCGCGCTGCACCTGGCCTGCCAGAGCCTGCGCACCCAGGACTGTGACGTCGCCGTCGCCGGCGGGGTGAACCTGCTGCTGTCGCCCGCGGTGTTCCGCGGTTTCGACCAGTCCGGTGCGCTGTCGAAGACCGGCGCCTGCCATTCGTTCGACGCCGACGCCGACGGATTCGTCCGCGGTGAGGGCTGTGGCGTCGTGGTGCTGAAGCGGCTCTCGGACGCGTTGCGCGACGGTAACCAGCCGCTGGCGTTGATCCGCGGTTCCGCGGTGAACCAGGACGGCCGGTCCAACGGGATGCTCGCGCCCAACCCGGCCGCCCAGATGGCGGTGCTGCGGTCGGCGTACGGCAATGCCGGGGTGCCGCTGCAGGAGGTCGACTACGTCGAGGCGCACGGCACCGGAACCCTGCTCGGCGATCCGATCGAGGTGCGGGCCCTGGGCAGCGTGCTGGGCCGAGGCCGTACCCAGGACGCCCCGCTACTGCTGGGCGCGCTGAAGACCAACATCGGGCATCTCGAGGCCGCGGCCGGCATTTCGGGCTTCATCAAGACCGTGATGGCCGTGAACCGGGGGATCATCCCGGGCAACCTGCATTTCAAGAACCCCAACCCGCACATCCCGTTCGACCAGTTGCGCGTGAAGGTTGTTGCGGCCGAACAGAAATGGCCCGATACGGGCCGGCCGCGCCGGGCCGGGGTGTCGTCGTTCGGCTTCGGTGGGACCAACGCGCACGTCGTGATCGAGCAGGCGCCCACGATCAAACCCGCCGAGCGCGGGCCCGATCCGGCCGTCAGCACCCTGGTGGTCACCGGTGCCTCGTCCGAGCGCATCGCCGCCACCGCCGCCACGCTGGCGGACTGGCTCGAGGGTGACGGCAAGGGTGTGGGGCTGGCCGACGTTGCGCACACCCTGAATCACCACCGGGCCGTGCACGGTCGGTTCGCCACCGTGTGCGCCCGCCGTAGCGACGATGCGATCGCCGGCCTGCGCGCGATCGCCGAGCAGCGCACCGCCGACGGCGTCGGCGTCGTCGGACCGCACGACGGCCAGTGTGGTTCGGGCACCGTGTTCGTGTACTCCGGGCAGGGCTCGCATTGGGCCGGCATGGCGCGCAAGCTCCTCGACGACGAGCCGGTGTTCGCCCGCTCGATCGCCGAGCTCGAGCCCGTGTTCGTCGAGCAGGTCGGCTATTCGCTGTGGGACATCCTGTCGGGCAGCCAGGCGATCAGCGGCGACGCCCAGGTGCAGCCGGTGCTGATGGGTCTGCAGCTGGGGCTCACCGATCTGTGGCGGTCCTACGGGGTCCACCCGGATGCGGTCATCGGCCACTCGATGGGTGAGGTCACCGCCGCGGTGGTGTCCGGTGCGCTGTCCGTCGCCGACGGTCTGAAGGTCATCGGGGTGCGGTCGCGGCTGATGTCGCGGATGGCCGGACAGGGCGCCGTCGCGCTGCTGAACCTGGACGCCGAGGCCGTCGATGCCCTGATCTCCGATCACCCGGGCGTGGAAGTGGCAGGCTACCTGTCCCCGCGCCAGACCGTGATCGCCGGGCCGGTGGAGCCCGTCGACGCGCTCATCGCCGCGGTCAGCGCGCAGAACAAGTTCGCCCGGCGGGTCAACATGGAGGTGGCGTCGCACACCGCCCTGATGGATCCCATCCTGGCCGAATTGCGTTCTGCGCTGGCAGATATCACGCCGCGCAAGCCCTCGGTCCCGTTCCTGTCGACCGCGGTCGAGGACCCGGCCCTGCTGGACGCCGACTACTGGGCCGCCAACGTGCGCAACCCGGCGCGGCTGATGCAGGCGGTCACCGCGGCCGCTGCGGAGAACACCACCTTCATCGAGGTCAGTGCCCATCCGATCCTGACCCACGCGATGGGGGAGACGCTCGAGTCGCTGGGACACCACCACACCATCGGGACGCTGTGGCGGGACGGCGACGACACCGTGCGTTTCCACACCAGCCTCAATGCCACGCACACCAACCGTCCCCCGGACACGCCACACCTGCCCGAACCGCATCCGGTGCTGCCGTCCACGCCGTGGTTGCACGACCGGCACTGGGTGGACGTCACGCGGACCAGCCGTTCGGTGGGTCCCGCGCAACCTCGCGGAGCCTGGACCCAGGACGACGATGTGGTGCCGCAGGACTGGTATTCACAGCTCGTCTGGCCAGTGGTCGACCTGCCGGAACCGCCGGCCGACGCTGCGGCCGACGCCGGTCGTTGGCTCGTGATCGGTGACGCTGGCCTGGCCGCCTCGATCGGCCGGGCGGTGGGCGACACTGCCCGCGTTTCCGCGCTCCCGGCATCGGCACTCGCCGACGACTCGGGCCGGGCTGCGCTGATCGAGGCCCTCGGCGGCGTCGACCGGGTGCTGTTCGCGCCGGACCTGGTGGCCGACGGGCTCTCTGCGCCAGCGGGCTACGACCTGTTCCATGCGGGCCGGCGGCTGTCGGCCGCGCTGGCCGGAGTGGCGGGTGGGGCCAGCGGTGCACCCACGCTGTTCCTGCTGACCCGCAATGCGCAGCCCGTGAACGAGGGCGACCGCGCCAACGCCGTGCACGCGGTGCTGTGGGGGTTGGGTCGCACCCTGGCCCTCGAGCACCCCGAATTCTGGGGCCGCGTCGTCGACGTCGATGAGTCGGTGCCGGCGGGACTGGTCGCCAAATATGTTGTGGCCGAGGCTGTCGGTTCCGACACCGAGGATCAGGTGGTCTACCACGCGGGTCTGCGCCGGGTGCCGCGGATGCAGTACGGCGTCCCGTTCGCCGGCGCCCCGGTCGATCTCGCCGAGGACACCTCCGGGTGCCACCTGGTGATCGGTGCGACGGGCAACATCGGACCGCATCTGATCCGGCAGCTCGCGAAGATGGGTGCGCGCACCGTCGTCGCGGTGTCCCGCAACCCGGGCTCGCGGCTCGACGAGTTGACCAGGACCCTGGCGAAGTCCGGCACCACGCTGGTGACGGTGGCCGCCGACAGCACCGACCCGGCGGCGATGGCGGAGCTGTTCGCCCGCTTCGGTGCGGACCTGCCGCCGCTGCATGGCATCTACCTGGCCGCCTTCGGTGGCGGTCCGGTCACGCTGGCGGACATGACCGACGCCGACGTGACGGCCATGTTCGCGCCGAAGCTGGATGCGCTTGCCGTCGTGCATCCGCTGTCGGTGGAACACCCGGTTCGGCAGTTCGTGCTGTTCTCCTCGATCTCGGGACTCACCGGGTCGCGCTGGCTGGCGCACTACACCGCCACCAGCACGTTCCTGGACACCTTCGCCTACGCGCGGCGGGCGGCCGGTCTGCCGGTCACCACCGTCAACTGGGGTCTGTGGAAGTCGTTGTCCAACAACCAATCCGAGCAGGAGACCCAGGTCAGCATCGACTCCGGTCTGATGCCGATGGCCGATGATGTCGCCATTGCCGCGCTGCGTTGGGTGGGCGGCGCCGGTGCGCCGGTGCGTTCGGTCGTGGTCGAGGCCGACTGGCCGCTGCTGGCCACCGCGTACCGCACCCGGGCTGCGCTGCACATCGTGGACGATCTGCTCGACGCCGCCCCTGCCGCGGGCGCCGGCGGCGGCTCGGTCAACACGAAGTTCCGTTCCGAGTTGGGCGACGCGGAGCCGACCGAGCGGCAGGGGATCCTGGCTGCCCATATCAGTGAACAGGTTTCCGCGGCGATGGGCCTGGGGCCCCGGCAGGCGCTGGAGCCGACGGCCGGATTCTTCCAGTCCGGCATGGACTCACTGATGAGTGTGACCCTGCAGCGGTCGCTCAGCGAGAGCCTCGGTGAGCAGTTGCCGACGTCGGTGATCTTCGACTATCCCAGTGTCGAGGCCCTCACCGGTTACCTGAGCGGAGTGCTGCCCGAACTGGTCGAGGCTTCGGAGGCCGACGATGCCGACGAGTACGACGACCTCAGTGACGACGAGTTGCTGGCGCAGCTCTCGGAAAGGTTGAGTTGAGCGCAATGTCGAGTGCAGCCCCGGATCGTCGATCGATCATTGCCGATGCGCTGCGCAAGATCGATGAGCTGACCGAGCGCCTGCAGATCGCGGAGCAGGGTGATACCGAGCCCATCGCGGTGGTGGGCATCGGTTGCCGGCTGCCCGGCGGCGTCAATGACCCCGAGCAGTACTGGCAGTTGCTGCGCGACGGCGCCAGCGGTGTGATTCGGGTTCCCGAAAACCGTTGGGACGTCGACGAGTTCTATTCGGCGGAACAGCCCGTCCCGGGAACCATGTGCACCCGTGAGGGCGGGTTCCTGACGTCGTGGCAGCCCGATGAGTTCGATGCGGAGTTCTTCGGCATCTCGCCGCGCGAGGCGACCGGGATGGATCCGCAGCAGCGGTTGCTGATGGAGGTCACCTGGGAGGCGCTGGAGAACGCCGGCGTGACGGCGGCGCAGATCCGCGGTTCACAGACCGGCGTCTTCGTGGGCCTGACCACCACCGACTACATCGCGCTCGGCTACGAGCGAAAGGGTGGCCCCGAGGACGTCAATCCCTACATCACCTTCGGCAACGCCTCGAATTTCGCGGCGGGCCGGTTGTCGTACTTCCTCGGCGCACAAGGTCCCGCGGTGGTGGTGGATACGGCGTGTTCGTCGTCGCTGGTGACGATCCACCTGGCGGTGCAGAGCCTGCGTCGGCACGAGACCGATCGGGTGATCGCGGCCGGGGTGAACCTCAATCTGCTGCCGGACAACTTCATCGCCTGTTCCCAGTGGGGGATGTTGGCGCCGGACGGGTTGTGCAAGACCTTCGATGCCGCCGCGGATGGGTATGTCCGCAGTGAGGGCGCCGGAGCGGTGGTGCTCAAGCGGCTCGCTGACGCCGTGCGCGACGGTGACAACATCTGGGCAGTGGTGCGGGGGTCCGCGGTCAACCAGGACGGACCCAGCAGTGGTCAGACGGTGCCGTCGGGGCCGGCGCAGCAGGCCGTCATGCGGTCGGCGTTGGCTGCGGCGCGGGTGACGGCCGCCGACATCGACTACGTGGAGGCGCACGGCACCGGGACCGCGCTGGGTGATCCAATCGAATTGGACGCCCTGGCAGCGGTTTTCGGTGATCGGGGTGAATCTGCACCGTTGGTGCTGGGGTCGGTGAAGACCAACATCGGGCACCTCGAGTCGGCGGCCGGGGTGGCCGGATTCATCAAGACGGTGCTGAGCGTCAAACACGGGATCATCCCGAAGCACCTCTACTTCGATGCGCTGACGCCGCACGCGGGGCCGGGGGCGGCGAAGTTCACCATTGCGGCGCAGGAGCTGACCTGGCCGGCGGTGGATCGGGTGCGTCGGGCCGGGGTGTCGTCGTTCGGTGTCTCCGGCACCAACGCACACGTGATCATCGAGCAGGCGCCCGAGGCCGAAGCGGTTCCGGCTGCGGAGGCGCCGGTGGTGTCGTCGTTGCTCCTGTCGGGGAAGTCGGCGGCCCGGGTGGCGGCTGCCGCCGGGGTGTTGGCGGACTGGCTCGAAGGGGCCGGCCGCGACGTTGCGCTCGACGACGTGGCGCACACCTTGGCGCATCATCGGAGCCGGTTCAAGACGGTGGCGGGGGTGTGTGCACGGGACCGGGCCGGTGCGATCACCGGCCTGAAGGCCCTGGCCACCGGCGATTCCGCGCCCGGCGTCATCGACCCACAACTGCGCCCCATCGGCGGTGGCCGCGTGTTCGTTTACTCCGGTCAGGGGTCACACTGGGCCGGGATGGGCCGGCAGTTGCTGGCCGATGAGCCGGTGTTCGCCGCGGCGATCGACGAGATCGAGCCGGTGTTCGTCGAACATGTCGGCTTCTCGCTGAAGCGGATCCTGACCGACGGCGCCGAGATCAACGGCGACGCCCAGGTCCAGCCCGTCATCATGGGCCTGCAACTCGCGCTCACCACGTTGCTGCGTTCCTACGGGGTCGAACCCGACGCGGTGATCGGGCACTCGATGGGCGAGGTGACGGCAGCCGTCGTCTCCGGTGCACTGACGGTTTCCGACGGTCTGAAGGCCATCGGGTTCCGGTCCAAGCTGATGTCGAAGATGGCCGGGCAGGGCGCGGTGGCGCTGGTCGAACTCGACGCCGAGGCCACCGAGGCGCTCATCGCCGGGTATTCCGGGGTGAGCATCGCCGGCTACCTCTCGCCGCGCCAGACCGTGATCGCCGGACCGCCGGAACAGGTGGACGCCGTGATCGCCGCTGTTGCCGCCCAGGACCGCTTCGCGCGCCGGGTCAACATGGAGGTCGCCTCGCACACCGCCTTCATGGACCCGATCCTGCCCGAATTGCGTTCGGCCCTGGCCGATCTGGCGCCCAGCGCCCCGACCATCCCGTTCATCTCGACGGTCACCGAAGACTCCAGTGCGCCCCGCCTGGACGCCGACTACTGGGTGGCCAACGTGCGCCAGCCGGCCCGGGTCAGTCAGGCCGTCACCGCCGCCGCGGCGAACTACGGCACGTTCCTCGAGATCAGCCCGCACCCGCTGCTGACCTATAACATCGGCGACACCCTCGAAGCCACCGGATCGGCCGATGGTGTGACCGTCACCTCCGCGCTGCGCCGGGTGGACGACGAAACCGTGTACTTCCACACCCAACTGGCCGCGCTCGGCGCCCCCGGCCGGCCGGCCGGAAACGGCCGACCGGTCCAGCTGCCCCCGTCGCCGTGGCAACACGACACCAGCTACTGGGTCGAGGACCACTCGCAGCAGCGCCGGGTGGCCGATCTGCATCCGCTACTCGGGCCCCACGTCGAGATGCTCACCGGCGGCGAGCACATCTGGCAGACGGAACTCGACGCCCAGGCGCTGCCCTGGCTGGCCGACCGCATCCAGGGCCAGCCGGTGCTCTCGGCCGCGGGAATCACCGAGATGGTGCTGTCCGCCGGCCGTACCGCGCTGGGGCTGCCGGTGGCGGGGATCGAGGTCACCGACCTGCAGATCGAGCAGCCGCTCGTCCTCGACCAGCCGACGCGTGTTACCACCCGGTTCGCGCCCGACGACACCGGCTACCGCGTCGAGATCCACGCGAAGGCGGCCGGCGGTTGGCGCCGGCACGCGGTGGCGACGGTGCTCGCCACCCCGGGTCCGGTTCCGGCCGTGCCGGCCGAACCGGGTGCGGGCTGGACCGAGACCGACATCGCGCTGCCCGACGACATCCCCGGTGACGGGCAGTACGCCGTCCACCCGGCCCTGCTGGGATCGGCGCTGCAGGCGTTGGCCGCCACCATCCCGGACGCCGGTGACGGAAGCGCCCATCTGCCAACGACTGTGGCCACTGTTCGGGTGTTCGGACCGGTGGGCCGACGGGCCCGCTGCCGGGTGGAGCCGGGCCATATCCTCCTGCTCGACGATGCGGGAGCGCCGATTGCGGAACTCAGCGGGACCGAGTTCGCCGCGGTGGATGCCGGTTCGCTGCCCACCTCGCTGGACCAGATGACCTTTGCCACCCAGTGGGTCGAGTCCCCGCTGGCCGCCGGTCAGGCCGCCCCGGGCAGCTGGGTCCTGCTGACCGACGGCGACGCTGAGACGGCCGCACTGGCGGCCAACCTCGCCGCGCGGTTCGAATCGTCGACGCGGCGCCTGATCAGCGCGGACCTCGCGGACGAGCAGGCCGTGGCCGATGCTGTGGCGAAGGCGGCGGCGGACCCCGACCTCCCAGCGGCCGGCATGATCGCATTGGTCGGCAGGGGCGGGTTCGATGCGACCGATCCGGACGGCACGCTGCGGCGGTCCCGCGAACTGATCGTTCACCTGTCGCAGGCCGCCCGCGCGGCGGCCGCCGGCTGGCAGGGCAACTCGGCACGGCTCTGGTTGATCACCCGGGACGGGCTGGCGGTGCGGGACGACGAGTCGGGCGACCCGACCGCCGGCGCCCTGCGCGGTGTCATTCGAACCTGGCGATTCCCCGGCGAATTGGCCCGCACCCTGGCCGAGGAACCCGATCTGGGGGCCACCCTGGTCGATCTGGACGGCGCCGACCAGGATGCCGTGGCCGCGATACTCAGCGAACTGGCCTCGCCGGTCCGCGATGACGTGGTCGCCCGACGGGCCGGCGTCCGGTACGCCGAGCGGCTGACCCGGGCGCCCCTGGCGGCCGGCGGTGCCGATGCCGCAGTCCGGCCGGACGGCGCCTACATCATCACCGGCGGCCTCGGTGGGCTGGGCCTGGTGTTCGCCAAGTGGCTGGCCGATCGCGGGGCCGGGCGCATCGTGCTCAGCGGCCGGCGCGAGCCGTCGCCGGACGAACAGCGTCAGCTCGACCAACTGGGCGACACCGGTACCGAGATCGGTTATGTCCGTGGCGATCTCGCGGCGTCCGAGGTGGCCCAGCGCATCGTCGCCGCGGCCGAGGAGACCGGGAAGTCGCTGCGGGGTGTGCTGCATTCCGCCGGTGTGCTCGACGAGAGCCTGGTGTCCGCGGTCAGCGCCGAAGGGCTCGAACGCGTGTGGGCGGCAAAGGCCACCGGTGCGATGCGCGTACATCTGGCCACCGCCGATCGGCCACTGGACTGGTGGGTCGGCTTCTCGTCGATGGCCGCGCTGCTGGGCCTGCCGGGACAGTTGTCGTACGCCACGGCCAACGCCTGGCTCGACGGCTTCGTGGCCTGGTTGCGGGCGTCCGGTCGGCCCGCCACCGCGGTCAGCTGGGGGCAGTGGTCCGACGTCGGGATCGGCGCGTCCATGACGCTGAGCGTGCTCGACCCGATCTCGCCGGCCGAGGGCGTGGACGCCTTGCAGACGCTGCTGGGTCACAACCCGGCCCACGTGGGTGTCGCCCGGCTGCGCCTGGATCGCGCGCTGACCGCCACGCCGGAATTCCGCGACCTCGGTTACTTCGAGGCCGTGGTGGCCGAGACCGACACCCGGCGGTCCGCCGACGGATCCGCCACCGAGGACGGCGACGGATCCGTTGCGCCGGTTGAGGATTGGTCGGCCATGACCGGCGAGCAGCGGCGCGACGGGCTGAAGGCCGGCCTGCAGGCCATCCTGGGTCACGAGCTCCGGATGCCGGCCCGGTCGGTCGACGTCGAGCAGCCGTTCCCCGAAATGGGGCTCGATTCGATGATGGCGATGACGGTCCTCAAGCAGACCCAGCAATTGGCCGGTATCGACCTGTCGGCGTCGATGTTGTGGAATCACCCCACCATCGCGCAGTTGGCGAACCATCTGGCCGAACTCCTGGAACCGGACCTGGAACCGGACAACGTGCCGGTCAGCCCCCTGGAAGATACCGACGACGACGCCGGCGGACTCGGCGGCGGGGTGTTGGACGAACTGTTCGAGAGCGTGGAATCCGCTCCCGGCCGTAGTGAGAGCAGCAGCTTGTGATCAAGACGATTTTCAACCGCGTCTCGGCGATGTCGGCCGAGCAGCAGACGGCCCTGGACGAGCAGTTCACCAAGGCGTCGCGCATCGCGACCGCCGAGCCAATCGCCGTGGTCGGTATCGGCTGCCGACTGCCGGGCGGAGTCGTGGGCCCCGAGTCGTACTGGAAGTTCCTGACCGCCGGTGAGGACGCCATCGGCGAGATCCCGGCCGACCGCTGGAACGCCGACGAGTTCTACGACCCGGACACATTCGCCCCGGGTCGGATGGCCTCGAAGTGGGGTGGCTTCGTCGACGACGTCGCAGGCTTCGACGCGGAGTTCTTCGGGATCTCCCCGCGTGAGGCCGAGGCGATGGACCCCCAGCAGCGGCTGATGCTCGAGGTCGCCTTCGAGGCGCTCGAACACGCCGGGGTCTCCCCGGAGGAGCTCTCGGGTCTGCGGGCCGCCGTCATGATGGGCGTGTACTACACGGAGTACCAAGGCATTTCGGCTGCGAACCCCGACCACATCGACGCCTATTCGGCCACCGGTAACGCGCACGCGGTCGCGGTGGGCCGGATCGCCTACCTGCTCGGGTTGCGCGGCCCCGCAGTCGCGATCGACTCGGCGTGCTCGTCGTCGCTGGTGACCATCCACCTGGCCTGCCAGAGCCTGCGGCTGCGCGAGAGCGATCTGGCCCTGGCCGGCGGCGTCAGCCTGATCCTGCGCCCGGAGACCCAGATCGCGATGTCCAAGTGGGGCATGCTGTCCCCGCGCGGCAAGTGCCACAGCTTCGATGCCGGCGCCGACGGATTCGTCCGCGGCGAGGGTGCGGGCATCGTGGTGCTCAAGCGGCTCACCGACGCGATCCGCGACGGCAATCAGGTGTACGCGGTGATCCGCGGCTCGGCGATCAACCAGGACGGCCGGTCCAATGGGCTGACCGCGCCGAATACCCAGGCCCAGGTCGACGTCATCACCCGCGCGCTGCGCAGCGCCGATGTCGCCGGCAATTCGGTGAACCTGATCGAGGCGCACGGCACCGGAACCGCGCTGGGCGATCCGATCGAGTTCGAGGCACTGGCCGGGACCTACGGGCGCGGCGAGGGGCCATGCGCGCTGGGTGCGGTCAAGACCAACATCGGGCACCTGGAGGCAGCGGCCGGGATCGCCGGCTTCATCAAGGCGGCCCTGTCGGTCCAGCACGGTCAGATCCCGCCGAACCTGAATTTCACCAAGTGGAATCCGGCGATCGATCCGGCGCCCACTCGGCTGTACGTGCCCACCGAACTCGCGGACTGGCCGCAGACCGAGGGCCCGCGCCGCGCCGCGGTGTCATCGTTCGGTCTCGGTGGCACCAACGCGCACGTGGTGCTCGAGCAGGGCCCCGAGCCCGTCCCCCAGGCAACTCCGGCATCGTCGATCACCACGTTGGCGCTCTCGGGCAAGACCGATGAGCGCGTCGCATCGTGGGCGAAGGTGCTCGGCGACTGGATCGAGGGCCCGGGTGCCGGGGTGCCGCTGGCCGACGTCGCCTACGCGCTCGGCCATCGTCCCCGGCAGGCCCGGGTGGCCGCGGTGTGCGCGGGTGATCGCGCGGAGGCCGTCGCCGGGCTGCGGGCACTGGCCGAGGCGCGCCCCACCCCGGGCGTGGTGGCCCCGCACCAACCGGTCACCGGTCCGGGCACGGTGTTCCTGTACTCGGGTCAGGGCTCGCAATGGGCCGGGATGGGCCGCGAACTGCTGACCACCGAGCCGGCATTCGCCGCGGCGGTCGACGAACTCGAACCCGATTTCGTTGCGCAGGTGGGCTTCTCGCTGCGCGGTGTGCTCGAGTCCGGCGAGCCGGTGGTCGGCATCGACCGGATCCAGCCGGTGCTGGTGGGTATGCAGTTGGCGCTCACCGCGCTGTGGCGGTCATACGGCGTGGAGCCCGATGCGGTGATCGGCCATTCGATGGGGGAGGTCGCCGCTGCCGTCGTCTCCGGTGCACTCAGCGCCGCCGACGGTCTGAAGGTCATCGCCACCCGGTCCCGGCTGATGAAGCGGCTGTCCGGCCAGGGCGCCATGGCGCTGCTGGAACTGGACGCCGACGGGGCCGAGACGCTGCTGGCCGATCACCCCGATCTCACGGTCGCGGTGTACGCCGCGCCCAACCAGACGGTGATTGCCGGCCCGCCGGATCAGGTGGATGCGGTGGTCGCCGTGGTCGACGCGCAGGGCAAGTTGGCCCGCCGCGTCGAGGTGGACGTGGCCTCGCACCATCCGACCGTCGACCCGATCCTGGGTGAACTG
>RRZT010947593.1_pt1 | contig 51276 bp, 44 predicted proteins | sample 2165551 | NCBI WGS metagenome assembly RRZT01 (sample SAMN10456910, study PRJNA506462) | wastewater metagenome | biome: wastewater; feature: sludge; material: wastewater sludge; isolation source: wastewater sludge with Escherichia coli K12::gfp cells carrying plasmid... | place: USA: Moscow, Idaho... | reverse complement strand
ATCAACATATTTTGCTAATCCCTTCGTCGCCAAAACTCTGGTTATTGCCGCTGTCAAGGTCGTCTTTCCATGATCAATGTGACCTATCGTCCCTACATTGACATGCGGCTTCTTCCGCTCAAATTTCTCCTTCGCCATTTCATGTCTCCCTAGACACTATTCATGTTTCAATCGACCTTGTGCGATTGACCTACAATCTGGAGCCCACGATCGGGCTTGAACCGATGGCTTCCTCCTTACCAAGGAGGTACTCTACCGCTGAGTTACGTGGGCAGCTTACGCTATCAGTTAAAAAAATGGAGCGGGAAACGAGACTCGAACCCGCAACCCTCAGCTTGGAAGGCTGATGCTCTACCATTGAGCTATTCCCGCTCATTTATTTCCCTGACATTATGCCTTAAGACATAATGGTGGAGGGGGGAGGATTCGAACCTCCGAAGGCTCCGCCGACAGATTTACAGTCTGTTCCCTTTGGCCGCTCGGGAACCCCTCCACTATTACAAATAATCGCAAAAAATTTGACAGTCCATTATATTGCCTTTTTTTTGCTTTTTATGCAACAAAAAACTGGAGCTGGCGATGGGACTTGAACCCGCAACCCCCTGATTACAAATCAGGTGCTCTGCCAATTGAGCTACGCCAGCACTATTAAGCCAAACTTTCTACCTTTCCTTGGAAAAAAAATCAACCATAATAAGTACAAAAAGTAAGACCGGATTTCAATGTCCGGTCTTACTTTTCGCAAAAGAAAAAACGCGTGAAAATTATGAATTCAAAGGGTCTTTGACAAATGCAGATTTTCTATAGAGATCGAAAGCATAGGCAAAAGTACGATATACTATATGAGCAAACTTGCTGTAGGGAAGGTACAAGAAAAGCATAGCCACTGAAACAAGATGCAGGTAGTAAACGATGTAACCTAAAGACGGAATACCAATTATTCGCAATAATTCTGCGCCTAAGCCAGTCACGCCAACAGCTGCAATGATCCAGATGTAGAACCAATCATAAAATGTAGGTTTTGCCTTGCCATCTGCTTCCATTTTCTTTCTATTCATCCAGAGAACAAAAATACCAAAAATCATAGCAACGGCAGCTACGTTTGCCAGCCATTTTACTGGGTTCCATAGGGATATTGGCCCATGCATAGAGGGAAAGAAAATTCCTATAACGTCCTGGGTAAACAGTGAATAACAGGTAACAAAGAAAAGGGCTATGAAGGCAAGCATCAGAGGCTTATGACCTCGGACTCGGCTATAGTTTTCTTTGCATTCTTCAAAACGTTTATGTTTAACAATTTCTACAAGTGAAGGCCACAGAAACTCTTTGATAAACTGTATGCATGAAGGTCGATAAGCCACCTCTCCGACGTTGAGCTCTTTCGTCATGCCCTTCCACATCGTGGTTACACCTTTGTACAATGAATAAACTGCTATACCCAAAGCGCTAAGCATAATGATGTCAATAAAGAGAACATTCTTGGCCAGAAGGTAAAAATCCCAATGGCCAAAAAAACGCGTATAGCCGACCTTTGCAAACTCTCCACCTGCAGGGATATGCATTCCGCCGGATATGGCCCACATGATAAAAATCACGATTGATGGAATAAGCACCAAGAGAGGCAAGTTTTTCGCTGAGGTGCACAGCTTTGCCAGAGAAGTTGGCCAACCCAAGCTGGTATACACATAGGCACGGATCGCACCGAGTACATCTCCTGGTCTGGCGCCACGTGGACACATAGCTGTACAATCCCCGCACTGGTGACAGAGAAAGACATTTGGATCGTTGACAAGCTTGTCCTTCATTCCCCATTGCGCATAAATCATTTCACGTCGAGGGAAAGGACTACCATCTGTAGACAATGGGCAGGCAACGGAGCAAGTTGCACACTGGTAACATTGCTTGAGGGTATCCCCTCCTGCCTCCTTCATGGATTGTATAAATTCGCGATCTGGCTGCACATTAATTGACATTGATTCCTCCTATAACCAGCGGCAGTACGCTCTTGTGCCGGGAAGGCATGCTGTTGATAAGGCCGTTGCCAGTCTGCAACCTCTTGCTGCAGACTGGCAATGGCAAGCACCGTTTTATTAGAAGCCCTTGAACGGGTTAGGACCCATTGCAATGATTTCTTCGACAAATTCATCAATAATAGCAGGAATTTTGTCGTAATCGGAAATAGCGATTTCCCTAACCCCACATCGCTCAGGCTCAAGACCAAGAGACCCTAAAGTTTCACCGATGTTTTCCATACGGCGGCTAGCTATTTCAGAACCCTTTACAAAGTGACACTGATAATCGTCACCATATTTACATCCTAGGAGTAAGGCTCCATCCATGCCCGAAGACATGGCATCCTTAATCCAGACCATATTCACTGAACCCAGGCATCGTACTGGGATAAAGCGAACCAGCCTGTTTATCTTGTTACGGTGCATTCCCGACATGTCAAGTGCTGGGTAGGCATCATTTTCACAGACAAAGACAGCGATGCGCAGCTTGTCTTCATCGTCATCAGGCACCTCAATGGATTTAACCATTGAGCCAATCATATCGATATTGTAATCGGCAAAGTTAATAATTCTTTCAGGACAGGCCCCCATACAGGTCCCACAGCGACGACAACGAGTTGGGTTAGGTAACGGTGTGCCTTTTTCATCGTCATCTAGAGCGCCAAAGGGGCATTCTTCCGTACACCGTTTACACTGGGTGCAGCGCTGGAAGAAAAATTCAGGAAAGGTCATATCTCCTGAACGCGGATGTACAGCCACACCCCGGTTAGCAGACTCAATACACTGGATTGCCTTTAAAGCTGCTCCAGTTGCATCGTCAAGTGTTTCTTCCATAGTTTCCGCCTTACGGACACCGCCGCAGGCGTAGATGCCAGTTCTACGCGTCTCATACGGAAAGCAGATAAAGTTGGAATCGGCATACCCATCAAAGAGGTCTAGGTCAAGAAAGCCCGGCCCTTGTCGATATGCAAGGTTAATAATAGCCTTGTCAAGCGTTGTTGGCACAAGTCCCGCAGCAAGAACAACCATATCCACATCAATTACTAGATCTTCACCAAGAAGGTTGTTCACAACAGCCACTGAAAGCCCAGCTCCACTTGCTTCAACTTTGGTGACAGCCCCTTTAGTCATGTAGATGCCATCTTTTGACTGCATGGCCTTGTAGTACAACTCGGTATTACCTGGAGTACGTATATGTTGATAAAGTATATATGCCTGACCATCGACAGGATTATCCTCCACCACATAGTTTGCCTGCTTCAGGGCCACCATAGAGGTAACGGAACCGCAATAGGGGAAATCATCATCATTTTCAGTGCCACCCGGGCTCTGCACAAAGGCAACACGTGCCGGCACCTTGCCAGCTTTGGCAAGTTTTTCAAACTCAGCATTGGTGACAACATTTTTTATTTTGCCATAGCCTAAATGCTCATAACCAGAGACATCGGCAGGCGTCCAACCAGTTGCAACGACAACAGATCCAAAGATTTCGCCGTCCGGGTTAAGTTTGGTATATTTTTGCAGCCCTTTATTTGGGTCTTCCATTTCCCCGTTATTGATCATCTCCTGCTGATCTACCGTTACTCTTGCTGGCGCATCCCATTCCGTTTTCTCTCCACTTTTTCTGAAAGTAACATTGAATTGGCCTGGGGCACCGGCTACACGGGCAACTTCTGTATCCGTTTTAACAGATATTTTCGCATCTTTCTCAACATCGGCAATCATCAGCTCAATGTTTGGATTTTCCAACTCACTGTAAGGATAGGCTGTTGGGAACATTTTTCGCCAGCCAAGCGCTTTACCACCTAGTTTGGCATCCTTCTCCACTAAAGTAACTTCATATCCTGCACGGCTCGCTTCCTTGGCAGCTGTTAAGCCAGCCAACCCTCCACCCATTACGAGTATTTTCTTACTGATGCTTTCAAGTTTATAAGGCTCAGGCAATGCAGTTTTATTCGCTCTTGTCACAGCCATGCGCACGTAATCTGCAGCCATTTCCTGCAAATACTCATCAACTCCTCCACCTTCAGGAGGATCGCCAGCAGTCCAGGCGACCTGTTCGCGAAGATTACCACGCACGGTGATAGTGCCTTGTCCAAAATCAAACTCTTTTTGCATTACACGCGGCGAGCATGCGCATACAACTATTGTATTTACACCTTTTTCATTGATATCTTTCTCGATGCAGGCACGACCATCGGGTCCACACAGGCAGGCGTGCTCTTGCATTTCCATGCCAAGTTCTGACGCTGCCGACTTTAATCCGTCAACGTCCAGAACGTCGCCAATGCCGCAACCGGTGCAAAGATATGCTCCATATACCTTATTCATTGACCAATCCTCCTACCGTGCGATCTGAATTGCTTTGAGGGCGGCCGCAGTAGAAGACTGGCCACTGGTGTACACATCTACGGCCGACTTGGCGCAACCTGCTGCGAACATGCCCTTTTCTGGATTTGAAACAGCAAAACCATTTCCATCCATATCCACCCCGAGTGACTTACCTGCTTGACCAAGGGCAGGTTCCATGCCGGTAGCAAGAATGCACAGATCAACTTTTTGTGTCACCTTGTGGGCTGTGAGTGCGTTCTCGGCAACTACACTAACACCACCATCTCTCTCAGCAATAATGTCAGCGACCTTACCCTTAATGAAAACCGTATTGGCATCATGCATAAATTTTTCACGGAAATGCTCGTATTTACCAGGCGTGCGCAGATCAATATAGAAGACATAAATCTTAGCTTCTGGATATTGGGCACGAATGTAAGAGATCTGCTTAAATGTTGCCATGCAGCAAATATAGGAGCAATGCTGCAGGTGATTCTCATCACGTGATCCCGCGCATTGCACAAAGGCGAAAGACGCTGGTTCTTTTTTATCACCAGGACGTACAATTTTACCCTGAGTTGGACCATTTTCAGCCGCCAAGCGCTCCATCATCATGTTGGTAATTATGGCTGGCGAGCTGTTAAACTTTAATTGCTCAATTTTGGTGGCATCATATGGATTCCAACCAGTAGACCAAACAATGGAGGCTACCTTTAAAGTGAAACTCTGCGTCTGCATGCCAAGGTCAACCGCATTGTATTTACAGGCAGCTTTAACTGCTTCCAGGGAAGCTGTGGAGCAGGCATCCTTATCTAAGACATAACGGCGTGGAAAGGCCATCTCATGGGGAAGGTATGCAGCCTTAATCTTCCTCATGCCAAAGTTAAAGGGATCATCAATCTCATCAACACAGGCCTCAGCACAGGCACCACAGGCTGTACAGTTGGCGTTGATGTAGCGCGGCGCTGATTCGAGGCGAACCTCGTAGTTCCCTGGGCTGCCAGAGATAGAGGTAATCCTGGTGAGCGTGTATGTTCTAATTTTGCGGTTATCTTTAATCCGCTTAAAGTTGATCTCCAGCCCACAGGTGGGAGGGCAGAGTTTGGGAAAGTATTGATTGAGCTGTGCGACCCGGCCGCCCAGATAGGCATTTTGTTCGACGAGAAATACGTCGTTGCCGACTTCGGCTGCTTCCAGTGCTGCGGTAATACCACTAATACCGCCGCCCACAACCAAAACCGCACCATTGCCTGCAGTGTCACTCATGCCAGACCTCCATTACTGCTGGTAATTGATGAAAAGTGATTGCTGGTAAAACTATCCTTAACCAAAAGAAACTACTGTATTCTTCTGCTGAACACAAACAAAAAACCGATCATACAAAAAAACTCCAGACTCCGTTCGGAGTCTGGAGCTTACCATCTCAGTTTACGACTGGTACTTCCTTAGATCCAAGGCTCTGTCTCAATAATATTGATACAATCAACCTTTTCACACTTCCACTCTTTGCTCTTGGGATCAAAGGTGGAGTTAACGAAACACTTCCAGTTTTCGTCATCACATGTTGGGAAGTCAGAACGATAGTAAAAACCGGGATAACGAGATTCCTTACGGAATTCAATGTGACGAATGTGGGTCTCAACACACCAAATGCGGTGATAGTTTTCCCAAGCACGCAGCAACTCATGCAGATCGCCTGCAGCCATCTTCTCGGCATCTTCACGCATAAGGGCCAACAGATCCAGGCAGATGTTGAGCAACTTACCAGAGGTCATATAGTAGGTAGCTACACCACCACCGTATTCGTCAGTTGCCTTCATAAGGCGCATCATAAGGCCAGCCGGCTTAACGTAGTTGGGGTTAACGTCAGCTGCGGTGGATGCATCTTTGAACTGATGATACAGACGAACTGGTGCATACACTTCATCGGCAAGTTCTTTCGCTGACTGAGCCAATTCTGGTTTGAAACCAGCATTGTCACGGCAGTATTTTACCATCTGTTTGGCCACAATGCGGCCTTCAGCATGGGAACCGGAAGAAAACTTATGACCAGAAGCGCCAACACCATCACCAGCGGTGAAGAGACCATTAACCGTGGTCATACGGTTATAGCCCCATTTGTACTGATGTGAGCGAGGACCGTCTACTGTAGGTACCCAGTCTTCGCTTGGGCCAGAGGTCCAGATGCCGCAACAACCGGAGTGAGAACCCAACATGTACGGTTCGGTTGGCATAATCTCAGAACCGATCTTCTCAGGCTCAATGTTTGCACCGGCCCACAGACCAGCCTGACCAACGGACATATCCAAGAAATCTTCCCAAGCCTCAGACTCAAGATGTTTCCAGAATTTCTTTACTTCTTTCTCATCTTTTCCAGCTGCACGTTGTGCATCAAGGAAGGCATTGAGGGCGACTTCGGTTGCCATGTAGATAGGACCACGACCAGCCTTAAGCTCGTTGAGCATCAGGTGGTTGCGGAGACAGGTGGGGGTAACCGCTGACTGACCATAAGGCATGAACTTAGCAAGTTCATCTTTTACCTCCGGGCTGTTTGCATAGAACTCACCAAGACCGTTCTGTACTTTGGCCTTAAACAGCAGAAACCATGCGCCAACAGGACCATAACCATCTTTAAAACGAGAAGGTGTGAAGCGGTTTTCCATCATGGTCAGGGTTGCGCCGACCTGGGCACACATGGTGTAGGTGGAACCAGCGTTCCATACAGGATACCATGCACGTCCCTTACCTTCACCGGTGGAACGAGGACGGAAGATATTAACTGCACCACCGCAAGCTACGAGAGCGGTTTTGCAGGTAAAAACATGGACTTTGTTTTCACGAGTAGAGAAACCAACAGCACCGGCAATGGTGTTGTCTTTATTCTTATCAAGCAGCATCTTAACAATGAAGATACGCTCTAATACATTCTCTTCGCCAAGGGCTTTTTTGGCGGGCTCAGCAACGATGCACTTATAGGACTCACCGTTGATCATGATCTGCCATTTACCGGTACGAACAGGCTCGCCGCCTTCACGCAGGGTTTTTGCAGGCTTTGCACCATCAAGGTTGCTGCCATCTTCAGCGCGTTTCCAAATGGGCAGGCCCCACTCTTCAAAGAGCTTGACAGACTCGTCAACGTGACGGCCAAGGTCATAAATAAGGTCTTCACGAACAACGCCCATCAAGTCGTTACGAACCATCTTGACATAGTCTTCAATTGGATTCTCGCCGATATAGGTGTTAATCGCGGAGAGTCCCTGGGCAACTGCACCAGAACGCTCAAGAGCAGCCTTATCAACCAACACAATCTTCATGTCGGCCGGTGCCCATTTTTTGATTTCAAAGGCAGTGCCGCAAGCGGCCATACCGCCACCAACGATCAGGACATCGCAGTTATGCTCTACAATCTCCGGATCAACTACTGCTTCCAATTCACCTTTCGGCTTGTTTGGTAATGCCATATTCCTATCTCCTTATAGATATACAGTAAAATAAGTCAGAATATTACAGCCATTAGGCGATTATTTATTTGGCCAACTTTTTGGGTGTTGGCAACGCGCCTTCCAGCAACAGACATTCGTCATCCAGGTTGGCTCCAGACTGGCCAGCATAATCGTTAGCAGCGCCTTCAGCAGTTGTCCGGATAGGGAATTTAAAGCGTTTGATGTTTCCGTTACGGAATTTAACCGTCCACATGATGGAGTCAGAAGAACGCATTGGATGAACCTGGCCACCCATTGGTACAAAGTCATCATAGCCGCGGACAAAAATTGCTCCTTGCGGGCAGATTTTGACACAAGAATAGCACTCCCAGCAAGCATCCGGCTCCTGATTGTAGGCTTTCATTTCCTTTACATTCAGAACCATCAGATCGTTGGGACAGATGTACATGCAGGCGGTTTTATCTCCACCTTTGCAGCCGTCGCACTTTGAAGGATCCACGTAACTTGGCATTCAACTACCTCCTCACTTAGTTTTTCATTTATGGTTCCCTATCTGGCAACCATCACCCTTTTTGGGCACACATTTCTCAAGTTCACAATAGACGCACAGGAGTGTTCTCACGTCTATTTTTGCTATTTTTCCCGGCCTTAGAGACAGACGAAAAAATGAACAGTCACTCATTTATGACTAGTAGCAGGTTTAATTTGTCCTCAAAAGTATGTCAAGAAAAATCGTCAAATCAGGGCTGAACAGGCAAACTTAAAATAACCATCAAAATTATCTATGCTTTCATACGGGTTTTTTAAAGTTCTTTTATAGGAAAGAAAAATCATCCTAAGGGCAAGGCGAAACATCTAGGAATCATAATCGTTTCGCACCAAGACCTCCCGGGGGCGAGAACCATCGGCAGGCCCAACAATGCCTTCTCTCTCCATAAGTTCAATCATACGTGCAGCCCGGTTATAGCCAACCCGCAAACGCCGCTGCACCATGGAGATAGAAGCAACGCCTGTTTCGGTGACCACAGACACCGCCTCGTCATATTTTTCATCATACGCCTCCCCTTCTTCAGTTCCTGCTTCTGGGACAGCTTCCATTTCCCGGGCAACTGCCTCATCGTATTTTGGCTGCCCTTGACTTTTTACGTATTCAACCAACCGCTCTGTTTCCTGTTCAGAGATGTAAGCGCCGTGGATTCTCTGTAACTTTGCTGCCCCCGGGGGAAGAAAAAGCATATCGCCCATGCCAAGCAGGTGCTCGGCCCCTGAGCCATCGAGGATCGTGCGAGAATCGACCTTTGAAGACACTTTAAAGGAAATGCGGGTGGGAAAGTTGGCCTTAATAAGCCCTGTCAGGACATCCACAGATGGACGCTGTGTGGCAAGAACGATATGCATGCCAGCGGCGCGGGCCATCTGCGCCAGACGGGCAATCGATGTTTCCACATCTTTGGAAGCAACCATCATCAGATCGGCAAGTTCATCGACAATAATAACAATATAAGGAAGGGGTTCATCGGCGACCTCATTATAGGTCATAAAGGATTTGACCCGGCTTTCCTCAAGAAGTCGATAGCGGCGCTCCATCTCACGTACAGCCCAAAGGAGTGCCCGGCTGGCCATCTTTGCCTCGACCACCACCGGATGCAGGAGATGGGGGATGTCATCATAGACAGATAGCTCGATGCGTTTAGGATCTATCATCAAAAGACGCACTTCCTCCGGCGTGGACTTAAATAAAATGGAGGCAATAAAGGCGTTAATGGCCACCGATTTCCCGGCCCCAGTGGCTCCCGCAATAAGCAGATGTGGCATTCTTGCCAAATTTGCTACCACCGGCTGACCGACCACATCAAAACCAAGGGCAAGCGATAGTTTGGAGCGGGCTGTTTGATATTCCTGTGACATGAGAATATCTCGCAGATAGACCGTGCTGCGCACCGGATTAGGAATTTCAATACCTATTGCTACCTTGCCCGGAATTGAGCCGACGATACGAACGCGGTCTACCTTAAGTACCATGGCTAAATCATCCGCCAAGGAGACCACGCGGCTAATTTTAACGCCCGGTGCCGGGGAAAACTCATAGGTGGTGACAACTGGTCCTGGAGAAATCCCGGCCACTTCACCTTTCACCCCGAAATCTTGTAGTTTTTCCAGAAGAATTCGACAAACTTCGTAGTAGTGCTCCTGGTCTTGCTCCACCCCGATCTGCTCATTTTCATCAAGAAGCGATAAAGATGGTAAAGTATAATGGCCAGCTTCCCGTTGAGCAGGAGCCTTCTGGTTACGGGATTGTGCACGGACCACAGGCTTGGCTGGCGGTTCAACTTTATGTGGTTCTGGTTCCGGCTCGAACTTTTCTTGCTCATAGGCAGGCGGACTGTCTTCATCGAGCTCCTCGGGCTCATCGTCGAGCTCAACGTCTATCTCATCGGCAAAGGACTCTTTTTCATAAACTGGAATTCGCCTAAAATTGTCCTCCAAGGAGGGTGCCTGCTGTGGATCCTCAGCAAAGTAGGTAGTTTGTCCGGATTTCTTTTTTTCCTTCCGTTTTTTTCTAAATTCATTACCTGTCTGACGATTTGAACGCTGAAATAAGCGGAAGACAGAGGCCTGCAGGGCGGCCATTAAAGAAAAAACGAGCACGAAGATAAGGAACAAAACTGTGCCTACTGTCCCTAAAATCCGATCAAGCAGTTGCCAGATCAGTGTTCCCAGGAAGCCCCCGGGCTGTAACAAATCAAAGGGAGGGTGAACAGCGTTAATTCCACCCAAAAGCCCGGAAGATGCCAGGGCCAAACCACTAAATCCAAGAACGAGCAGAAGAAGACGGCGTTCGCTTTTTTGCCCACAAACAATACGGATAGTTGATAACGCTAAGAGAGACAGGGGGAAAAAAGCCGATAATCCCAAAAATGAGAAGAGGAAGTGTGCCGAGTAAAAACCAAGCGCGCCAATCCAGTTTTGTTGTGGAGCTTGCAGCTCGGGCTTGGCACCAAAAAACGGCACCAGGTAACTGATCATCCCAAGTGCAAGTAATAGGGTGCCAAAAAGCAAAAGGAGCGCGGCGACCTCTCGCCTGCGCCCCACTGACTTATCTCTACGAAGATTATAATTTTCCATGTTTCATACACTGCGACCCGCCATGCACAGTGCACGTCTTAGGATCGCAGTTTTTTTTGCATGGCATCAAGAATGCCATTAATAAAGGAAACTGAATCGCCTATCGAGTAGCGCTTGGCTATTTCCAGTGCCTCATTGATCACGACCTGGGCTGGTACATCTAAAGCCCGCTCTAACTCATACGCCGCAATGCGCAGAATATTTCTATCAACTATGGACATACGCTCAACTCGCCAGTGCTGTGAGTATTCTGCAAGGAGCGGATCGATTGTACCAAGATGCTGACAAACGCCCTGTGCGAGTAATTTCGCATAGGGTAAGGCCTGGGGGCTTACGTCAAACTGTTCGCAAAAATGCGCAATCTTCTGCTCCTGTTCCTCAGAAAACGAAGCCATTTCTCCTTGCATATCCAAACTAAACAACAATTGCAGTGCTAATTCCCGTGATTTACGCCGAAGCCCCATACTTATTCACCCAAAGATACTATTAAATAAAGCTTATGAATCGGGCCCTAAACGTATTGCGAATAATTAGTTAAGTTGGCTGAGCAGATTCGCCATTTCCAGGGCAGCTATGGCCACATCCGAACCTTTATTGCCTGCCTTGGTTCCAGCACGTTCTATCGCCTGCTCAATCGTCTCCGTGGTGAGTACTCCAAAAAGCACCGGAGTGCCAACCTCGAGCATCACCTGGGCCGTCCCCTTGGCTACTTCACCAGCCACGTAGTCAAAATGTGGAGTGGCTCCGCGGATAACGGCGCCCAAGCAGATAATGGCATCATATCGGCCGGATTTGGCCATTTTCTGGGCAATCAGGGGAATCTCAAAGGCCCCAGGCACACGGGCCACATCAATATCATCAGCCTGAACCCCGGAACGAATCAGGCTGTCCATGGCCCCTTCCAAAAGCTTTTCCGCAATAAAGGAATTGAAACGGGCAACTACAATTCCAATTTTTTTGCCGTCCCCGCGCAGGGAACCTTCAATAAAACGTGCCATCTCTCTGCTCCACTCAAAAAGTCTTGAGAATTATTTTTGTAATAGGGCTACCTATTGCGCAAAACCTATCTTTTTACTGCGCAGCCTGACGGCAATTCACCGCAGAGCTGTAGCAAGTGGCCCATTTTATCCCGTTTGGTATTTAAATATCGTTTGTTCTCTTCGCTTTCAGCAACCTCAATGGGCAGTCGGCTCACCACTTCGAGTCCGTACCCTTCCAGGCCGATTATTTTTTTCGGATTATTCGTTAAAAGACGCATTTTACGCACGCCAAGATCCCTCAGAATCTGGGCGCCAATGCCATAATCCCGCAAATCCGGAGCAAAGCCCAGTTTTGTGTTTGCCTCAACTGTATCAAACCCCTCATCTTGCAAGACATAGGCCTTTAGTTTGTTGACAAGCCCAATGCCACGCCCCTCCTGACGCATATACAAAATAACTCCAGCACCTTCCTGGGCAATCATCCGCATGGCTGCATGCAACTGCTCTCCGCAATCGCAGCGGGCCGAACCAAACACATCACCGGTCAGACATTCGGAATGAACTCTTACCATAATTGGTTTTTCCGGATCTATCTCGCCTTTCACCAAAGCCACATGTTCACTTTGATCAACATCATTTTCATAGGCTATAACGCGAAACTCTCCGGCATGCTCGGTTGGCAGTCTGGCCTCAGCGGCGCGGCGCACCAACACATCCTTGCAGAGTCGATAGGCAACAAGATCAGCAATGGTAGCAATTTTCAGGTCATGCTCCTGGGCAAAGACCTCAAGATCAGGCATACGGGCCATGGTGCCATCATCTTTCATAATCTCACAGATGATGCCAGCAGTACGAAGACCGGCAAGTCGGGCCAAATCAACGGAACCTTCCGTCTGCCCGGTGCGCACCAGTACCCCGCCCTTTTTGGCACGTAAAGGAAAGATATGCCCGGGGCTAATCAGATCGCGTGGCGTTGCATTTGGATAAACTGCCGCCGCAATGGTCCTGGCCCGGTCTGCGGCAGAGATACCAGTACTGACTCCGCAGCGTGCCTCTATGCTGATGGTAAAACCTGTGCCATAGGGTGATTGGTTGTTGCTAACCATCATGGGCAGACCGAGCTGTTCAACTATATCTGGGCTTAAGGCCAGACAGATCAACCCTCTACCGTATTTGGCCATAAAATTGATCGCCTCGGGAGTGACCTTCTCTGCAGCCATGCACAGATCACCCTCATTCTCGCGATCTTCATCATCAACTAAAATAACCATCTTGCCAGCCCTGATGTCCTCCACCACGGCCTCAATATTACTCACCACCATATCTCACTTGCCTCTTCATTCTAAGATGCTTTCACCTGCTCGCAGGCAATTTGCGCAGATACACGTTCTTACATAAACCCATGACGGGAAAGAAATTCTGAATCAATTGTTGCAGAAGTTGGTTTTTTCCCAGGAAAACGCAGCATTTTTTCCACATATTTGCCGATAATGTCCACCTCTATGTTGACGGTATCGGCAACGGAAAGGCTAGCTAAGGTTGTTTCTTTAAGGGTATGAGGAATAATCGAGACGGAAAAACTGTCAGTTGAACAGGCGTTGACCGTCAGGCTGACCCCGTTTATGGCAATGGAGCCCTTTTCCACCACGTATCGACCGAGCTCTGGCTCAAGGGAAAAGGTGAATAGAGTAAAATCTCCGGCCGGGCGCCGTTCAAGCACCTTAGCCATACAGTCAACATGCCCGCTCACCATATGACCACCAAGACGATCCACAAGACGAAGCGCCCTCTCTAAATTCACCTTTGAACCCACCCGCAAAGAGCCAAGAGAGCTGCGCCGCAGTGTTTCAGGCGAGACATCCGCCGAAAAAAAACGACCGTTCATGTCCTTTGCAGTGAGACAAACACCATCGACTGCTATAGATTCACCTTCCTGAGGCTCAATCAGCAGAAAACCGCTTTCAACGAGCAGCGTTACGCCCCCTCCAGCAGGACGACGTTCCCGCACTGTACCCAGACCCTGCACAAGCCCAGTAAACATTTATTTTTCTGCCAGCAGCTGTTCAGCCATCTGATTTAACTCTTCAGCATGGCGCTTATGGCCAAAATGTGCATGAATACCGGCCGCAGAACGGTAGGCATCCGCTGCCTTGTTCTTATCTTCCATACTGATATAGACCTCGGCCATAATCTTAAGAGTTTCCACCGCCCCCTTGGGGTTGCGGGTTACCCGGTAGTGCTCAAGCATATCATCCAGCAGCTCAAGCGCGCTGGCCATGTCGCCAAGGTTGCGATGGCAGAGCACCATTTTTTTGTTGAGAGAAAGCTGGGAGAAACTGTCTTCTTCACTCAGGCAGACGGTATAGGCCCGTTGAAAGTTTGCCAGGGCCATGGCAAATTCTCCCCGGGCAAGGCAGGCATCACCTAGACGGTCAGAGGCATTGGCAACGCCTACCTGGTCGTTCTGCTCTTCAAAACCCTGCAGGGCATTATGGAAGGAGATTGCCGCCTGGGCAAATTCATTTTTTCGCAAGAATTCCCTGCCTTCCATATAATCAAGTCTGGCTGGGTTCGTTTCCTCTATATTGTCTTCTTTACCTTGCTCAGCCATGGGTTTGAGATCGGCCATGGGCTGAAAATGCTCATTTGACATGCGAATTTTCCTGATGAATTAAAGTAAGCGCTTCCTGTGCCAGCTTGGCAACCGTGGTATTTATAGACTCTCCCCTGTCAGATAGGGTAACTTTGCTCTCATCATGCTTAAGCCCCATAACCTGCAGGCCTGCCTCCTTTGCCTGCATTCTTCCCAGAATCCGCAAAACCAGCGCCCGCATGACTGGATCATCGTGATTCAAGACGGGGAAGAGAGAATAAAAAGGGATTGTGCGAATAAGATCCGGTCTGATCTGGGCAATTTCCCCCAGCCCCCACAAAACAGCCTCCCGTGTACCCGGATCACCCATATAGGCAAAGAGATGTCGGGTAAAGGCTCCGTATACATCTGGCCGGCCAGCTATAATGGCGCCAATCCCTTCCACCATTCCCCAAGAGGAAGAAGCGGAATCAGCGCAGGCCTCAAAAAGTCGATGCAGCAAATCAGCCACAGCGCCTGGTTCCCGGGCGGCTATGCGCCCACAGACCTGCCCAAGTATCCAGGCCAGAGCATAACGCTCCTGTGCATCTGGTGTATACAGTAAACGTTGCAGGTACCGCAAGGTCTTGCGGTCATCCAAAAAAAGAAGGACAAGGCCATCAACATCTTTTGCCATGGCAAGCTGGCGCACGTTTTCCTTGCTTGCCCGCTGTTTTTTTCGTTTAGGATCAAGGCTCGGCCAGGGCGCTGGCGATTCTGCCCCGATGTGTTTACCCGCATCTCTTTCCTCTGCACCTGCATGTCCTTGTTTTTGTGCGGAACGTGCCACCAACTCTGCCATATCTCGGTGCAGACGCACAAAATACAAGACGCCCCGGACAGCCCGGCCATCCAGGTTACGTTTCTGGATAACCTGATGGGAAACATCGTCATAGTCTTCCAGTCTGCCGGTGAGGTAGTCGTCCTCAGGCATTAAATCCCAGGCCAGATCCCAGTTGTCGTTGCAGGCCGTAACCAGGCATTCCACCATGGCTGCACCTACATTATGGCCCGTGGCATCAGCCACATACACAGCGCCGCATTCACAGGTCCCCGAGGGAAATTCCCGCATTTTTCTCTTAGTACCAAAGCTCGGACGTCCGACATCCATGCCACAAAAAGTGCACCAAGGTTTCAGATGATGTTCTTGCTTGCTGCTCATTGCTCTTTCGGTAATTTCGCTTGCAGGGCTTCGGCAAAGCGGGGATCAACGCTGTAGCCAAGTTCGCGCGCCTTTTCCATGTTGCGGTGCGATTCCTGCCAGGCGCCACTAAAGTACAAGGCAACGGCCAAATTATTGCGGGCCATCGGAGAGTCGGGCTCAAGGGCAACAGCCTGACGCGCCGCCTCCACTGCCTTAACATCTTCTTCCATCATTGTGTAGGCAGAGGCCAGATTCAGCCAGGCGGTAATAAGTTTCGGATCAATCTGCAAAGCCTTGTTATAATTCTCAACAGCCTCTTCTACACGGCTGCGCTGCTGCTCAATCAGGCCAATATTCACATAGGCCTCAGCCATTTTCGGCGAGATGATGAGGGCCGTGCGGTTCAACTCTAGGGCTTTTTCGGAATCGCCGCGTTCAAAATAAATAGCGCCTAAATTAATCATGCTTTCCATGGATTGGTTGTCAAGGGCAATGGCCTTTTCCAACTGCTCCACGGCTTCATCAGTCCGCCCGGCGCTGCGATACACGAGCCCCAGATGGTGCCTTGCCATTACATTGTTGGGATTTTCCGCAACTACCTTTTCCAGGTCAGCGATCACATCAGTCAATTCTGCCTGTTTCTCTTCTTCTGCCATTCCCTTATCCCTTTATGTGAAAAAATTGAATTAAATAAGCATGTTAAAAGTCTACATCCTTTTTTTTCGGGTGACAATCTAGGCACTATAGGCATGAAGCACTTCTTTGCCAAGCGAAAGCCCCACAAGAAAACAAGGAGACTTATCATTATACCCCAGTTCACCCATTACCGGCACTCCCTGTCCAAAACTCGGTGAGCCACCTCGATATCCTTCTCGATCTGTTGTACCAGTGCCTCAAGACCACTGAACTTTCGCTCATCGCGCAGATGACGGAGAAGGTTGATGCGCAGCGGTTTACCATAAATATCGTCTTTAAAACCAAAAATGTGTGTCTCCGCTACCAGTGTTTCCTCGCCAAAGGTAGGGTTATAACCGATGTTTGAGACTCCGCCATACGTTTTACCATCATAAATAACCTGGGTAACATACACCCCTTTTTTCGGACAGAGATCCTCTTCCAGAAGACGAAGGTTGGCCGTGGGATAACCGAGCTGTTGCCCACCACGCTGCCGACCGTACTGCACTTCGCCACGAATCTGATAGTAACGACCAAGGAGTGTGCGCACATCCCGCATTTTGCCAGCGGTAACGAGTTCGCGAATATTTGTGCTGGAAACGAGTTTGCCCTGTACATACAGGGCCGGGATAACCTCAACTAGAAAATTCTTCGCCTTGCCCTGTTCTTTTAAAAATTCTGTGCCGCCTGACCTGCCCTTACCCAGGGCATAATCATAGCCAACCACTAAATCCTGCATGCCCAGGCGCTTTAAAAGAACATCATCAACAAAACTTTCGGCGCTGGTTGCGGCAATTTCTTTAGAAAAAGGGATAATAACAAGGGCATCAATACCGGCCTGTCTAATCAGCTCAATTTTCTGCTCGGTAGTGGAGATACGGCGAATGCCACGCGGGCTGAGCGCCTTGAGCGGATGAGGGTCAAAAGTGACAGCTATGCTTACGCCACCGTGTTCCTTTGCCCTTTCTACGACCCGGGCAAAGAGTTTTTGATGCCCCAGATGGACGCCGTCAAAGTTGCCAATGGTTACATGCGCCTTGGGAAAAGGTGCAGTAATCTGCTCAAGATCTGTCAGTATCTTCATGAATTCTCAATAGGCAAATAAGGACCCTGCCTCTTACACTTTATAGTAATGACGGTACCAATCAACAAAAGAACGCACACCCTTTTCTATGGAAGTATTGGGTTGAAAGCCCACATCTCGCACTAGGTCTGTCACATCTGCATAAGTGGCAGGGACATCACCGGCCTGCATGGGCAGGAAATTCTTTTCTGCCTTGCGACCCAGACAATCCTCTAAAACCTCTATGTAGCGCATCAGGCGTTCTTTGTTGTTGTTACCAATATTATAGATCCTCCAGGGACAGTAGCTTGTGGCAGGATCCGGCTCCATTCTGTTCCAGTTCGGATCGGCCACTGGCACCTTGCCCAGCACCCGCACCACGCCCTCGATAATATCATCTATATAGGTGAAGTCACGTTCCATATTGCCATTATTAAAAACATTTATTGGTCTTCCTGCAAGCATAGCATTAGTAAAGAGGAAAAGGGCCATATCAGGCCGCCCCCATGGGCCGTAGACAGTAAAAAAACGCAGGCCCGTGGCAGGAAGGGCAAAGAGATGGCTATAGGTATGGGCCATCAACTCATTTGCCTTTTTGGAAGCGGCATACAGGGAAACAGGATGATCTACGTTATCATGCACGGAAAAAGGCATTTTGGTGTTTGCGCCGTACACAGAACTGGAAGAGGCAAAGACGAGATGTTTGACTCCCCCATGGCGGCAGCCTTCCAGTATATTGGCAAAGCCAACCAGGTTCGTGTCCACATATGACTGAGGATTGATAAGTGAGTAACGCACGCCAGCCTGGGCTGCTAGATTCACCACGGCATCAAAACGATTCTCTGCAAAAAGTGCGGCGCTGGCTTCGCGATCGGCTAAATCTTGATAGACAAAGCGAAAACCCGGCATAATTTGCAGCTCTGCAAGTCTGTCTTTTTTTAGCTGCACATCATAATAATCATTGAGATTATCAAGGCCCGTTACCTCACGGCCCTCTTTAAGCAGGCGTTTTGCCAGGGCGTGGCCAATAAAACCCGCAGCACCGGTGATAAGAATTTTTTGCAAATTTTGCATATATACCTGAGTAAATACAATAAAATAGCTTAAACCATGCCCATCCAGCGAAAAGGCATAATCCCTAAATCAGTTTTCGTCTTCGTCCTGCCTTTCCTGAGCTTCAGAAAAGCTTTTTAAAGGTTTTTTGGCAAAGAGGGTGACCGCAACAATACTTAACTCATACAGTAAGACAATGGGGCCTGCCATCAGCATCTGATTCACCACATCAGGTGTGGGAGTAACAACGGCTGCCACAATAAAGGCTACCAGCACCGCGTATTTCCTGTTCTTTGCCAGAAAGGCCCTGTTGACAAGGCCCATCTTTCCTAAAAAAACCATGCAGACCGGCAAAAGAAAGATAAAACCAAAACCCAGGAAAAGCCGTAGCGCCAAGGGGAAGTACTCTTCCACAGAGGGCATGGCCTCCAAAAAAGAGTTGGAATAGCCAATGAGGAAACGAAAAGCGGGTGGAAAAACAAACCAATACCCAAAAAGCGCACCAGAAAGAAAAAAAAGGGCTGAAACAAGGGCAAAGGGGACGAGTACCCTTTTTTCATGATGATAGAGACCAGGGGCGACAAAACGCCATATTTGCAGAAAAATCACGGGAATTGCGAGGACAATTGCGGCGGCAAGGGCCACTTTTAGGTAAAAAAAAACCCTGCTTGGTACGAGGTAAAGATAAGGGTTTTACCCGCTGGCAACACCTCAACTAGCGGCTTAAGAAACCACCTGGCAATATTTTCCACCTGCCAGTAGGTCAGGACAAAACAAAGAGCCACCGCCCCTAGGGAATAAATGAGGCAAGAACGGAGTTCTGCAAGATGTTCACGTAGTGGTTGCGGAGCAAACTGTTCTGAATCGGCCATAATTTTTCTTCTTGGTAAATAGTTGCCTTTCTATGTACAGCATCTTGCCGGGCTTGTAAATGACTGTCAGGATAATGTTGACTTTGCCATGCCCAAAGCTATACATATCAACAAGGCAACCTGCACATACACTTAACCCGAGGGCCAGCTATGGCTTCAATTCTTGTGGTTGATGATGAACTCAGCATGCGCGAGTTCCTAACCATCCTCTTAGAAAAACAAGGATACACCGTTACAACGGCAGCTGACGGCGCAAAGGCATTGGCCATTGCTCAGAAGGAAAGCTTTGATCTCATCATCTCTGACATCCGCATGCCGGCCATGACAGGCCTAGAGTTACTTGCGCAACTAAAGCCCATTCAACCAGATCTGAACTTTATACTTATTACAGCCTTTGCCTCTCCGGATGATGCTGTCAATGCCATGAAACATGGCGCCTTTGACTATATAACAAAACCCTTTAATGTTGATGAGATAAAACGAGTTGTCCACGAGGCGCTCAGTAAAAAGACCCTGGACAAAGGTGAACAGGATAAAGGTTTTCCAGAGATTATCGGGCAAAGCCCAGAAATGTTGAAAATCTTTGACCTGATTAAACGCATAGCACCAACCCCGGCAAACGTGCTTATTTATGGAGAATCCGGTACCGGCAAGGAACTTGTTGCCCAAGCTATCCATAACCGCTCCCAGGTTGCAGATAAGTCCTTTGTGCCCATTGTCTGCAGTGCTATCCCGGAAACGCTTCTTGAAAGTGAACTCTTTGGTCATGTAAAAGGGTCTTTTACTGGTGCTGTTGCCGATAAGCCCGGTCTTTTTCAACTGGCAAGTGGAGGAACCGCCTTTCTGGACGAAATAGGCGAACTTACTCCCATCATCCAGACCAAGCTTCTGCGCGTACTCCAAGAGAGGGAGTACATGGCCGTTGGCTCAACTAAGCTAAAGCAGCTTAATGCCCGAATAATCACCGCCACGAACCGAATCTTGGAAAAAGAGATCATTGCCGGTAACTTCCGGGAAGACTTATACTACAGGCTTGCAGTTGTACCTATCCGTGTGCCGCCCCTGCGCGAGCGCAGCACTGACATCCCTCTTTTGGTTAATTTTTTTCTGAAGAAATATGCCACACGCCTGGGGAAAAATGTCCAGACCATTTCCTCCTATGGTATGGAAGTCCTCATGAAATATGACTTCCCGGGGAATGTGCGCGAGCTGGAAAATATCATTGAGCGCGGTGTCGCCATGGAGGCATCGAATATCATTCTCCCCGATAACCTAATTCTCTCCACCCACCGACAGCAGCAAAGTGGAACTTCTCCGCAGGCGAGCCCCACCAAGGCAAGCGAGGCCTTGTTTATCGGTGCTCACAGTGAAGAAGAGCTCTTTGACAGAGGACTTGATGAGGTGTTGGAAGATCTAGAGAAGAGAATGCTTCTGCATGCCCTGACAAAGGCCGATAACTCCAAGATGCGGGCAGCTGAGCTCCTTAAAATAAACTTTCGCAGCCTGCGCTACAAAACCAAAAAACTCGGGATAGATTGACTGAGTGCCGAGGTTCACATTCTAAACGAGAAAGTTTTAAATATAACCACCGCGCCATGTTCAAAAGAATATTAAACCTCTTTCATCCTATTCAGAGTGACGATGCTGGCACGCAAAGACATCTTTTATGGTGGATTCTCCTACGCATGTTGCTTGGCTCACTCCTCTATGGCGGGGCTTATTTTCTCCAGACAAAAGAGGTTATCAATAGCATTACGCTTCCCGTTACGTATGCCTCTTTGTTACTCCTTCTTTCATATGTCTTTTCTGTTGTCTCGGCATTTTTCCTGCAGAGGAAAAAGCCTGAAAGCCAGACTCTATGGATACTTGGTCTTTCGCAACTGTGCGTCGATGCCTTTTTTATTGCTGTTTTGGTCTATGGTACCGGATGCAGTGTTTCATTGTTTGCCCCTCTTTTTAGCCTCCCGGTTATAGCAGCCGGCCTCATACTCTATCGCTTCGGCAGCCTCTTTTTAGCTGCCGTCTGCAGTTTTCTGTACGGTTCTATACTGCTAGCCGAATTTTATGGCTATGTCCCCAGCTACTTTTTTAATCACCCTTATCAGCCCCCTACTTCCCTCCAGGAGATGAGTAATCTCTTTGCCTTTTATGGACTCTTTTTTTTCCTAGCCGCCATATTAAGCACACTAACCGGAAGTCGCCTGCATCGAACACAAAAAGCTCTGCACGAAAGAGAGCAGGCCTATGACAGGCTTGCCCTGCTCTACCGCCAAATCTTTAATGATATTTCAACCGGCATAATTACCACAGACCAGGAGAACATGATCAACTCCTACAACCAGGCAGCAGAATCCATCACCGGTTACAGCGCTGCCCAGGTCCTTGGTCGTCCCTTAAACGCCTTTTTTGGTGCGCTTGATGGTGAGGCGACACAGCCCAGGAGAAATGTTTGCGATTTCGTTAAAAAAGACGGATCGACCATCCGCTTGGGGTATTCCTACACCCGCCTTAATCTGCAAAATGGAGAAAATATTGAAGCCAAGAAGGAAAGCAAGGCCAAGGTTATCACGATTCAGGACATCAGCTTAATTGAACGCATGGAAGAGCAGATGCGTGAAGCGGAAAAGTTAGCGGCCATTGGCGAAATGAGTGCTCAGGTAGCACACGATTTCAGAAATCCGCTCACCGCCATTTCCGGCTCAGCGCAGATGCTCGCCACTGGCCTTGATTGTACTAACGGGGAACGCAGCGCAAAAACAACCAATACCCTTATTAATATTATTCTAAGGGAAACAGAACGCATGGAAAAAACCATCTCTGATTTCCTGCTCTTTGCCAGACCTACTGAGCCAGATTGCGCATGGTTTCACTTGTCAATAATGACAGAAGAATGCCTTGCCCTTTTTCGTAAGAGGAACGAAAAATACCCTCAGGTTGTGATACAAGCAAAAATAGACAAAGAGTTACTTTGTTGGGCAGACCGTCATCAACTCTGCAAGTTGATGACCGAATTGGTGGAAAATGCCTGTGCTGCCACTGCCGCTATTGTCCAGGCCGGTAAGGTGGTCATCAGGGCCAGGGCAGTTTGGAGTGAGGAAAAAGACACTCTTCTTCTTGATGTATGTGACCAGGGTGGAGGGATCCCACTTGAAATTAGAGATCAAGTATTTATCCCCTTCTTTTCCCGCAGACCTGATGGCTCTGGGTTGGGCCTAGCCATCGTACATCAGATAGCGAGGCTCCATGACGGTACTGTCATCATTATTGAAGATGAAGAGTACCATTCGATTCTGCGGGTAAGCCTGCCCCAGCCACCTCAAACTAATTGCTGATTCTTTCTACTTGGGCACCAACCGCCCGCAGCTTTTGCACCATGTTCTCGTAGCCACGTTCCAGGTGGTAGATGCGAGAAATGGTCGTTTCGCCCTTGGCTGCCAGGGCGGCAATAACAAGAGAGGCCGAGGCCCGCAGATCAGTTGCCATCACCTCGGCCCCTGATAAACATTCTCGCCCTCCACCCCGAACAATGGCCCGAGGCCCTTTTATGGCAATATCAGCCCCCATGCGGTTCAGCTCAGCCACGTGCATGAAGCGATTTTCAAAAATAGTCTCATGGATAACTGAGGTGTCTTCACAGAGGGCCATGAGGGCCATGAATTGCGCCTGCAAATCTGTCGGGAATCCGGGATATGGCTTAGTTGTTATATCTATACTTTGCAGCGGACATAAGATATTGCCTTCCTGTTCCGGGCAGCGCACCCGTATCCCTTCCAGTTCTTCCTGGAAGATGAGGCCACATTGCCGGAGTTTCTCCATGAGGGCAGTCAAATGTGCGGGTTCACATTCCTTTAAGAGTACATTGCCACCGCAGGCCGCGACGGCAATCATATAGGTTCCTGCTTCAATCCGATCTGCTATAACCTTTGATTCGGCGGCCCAAAGGCGTCGAACACCGTGCACCGTCAAGCGCGCGCTGCCCTTACCTTCAATGCTGGCCCCCATGCCACAGAGCATATCGATCAGATTGTCCACCTCCGGCTCTCTAGCGGCATTTTCAATAACGGTTGTACCCTGAGCGCAGACAGCGGCCATAAGCAAATTTTCAGTACCCGTTACCGAGGGGATGTCAAAATACATTTCTCCGCCCTTAAGGCCTTCGGTAACCCGTGCTTCGACATAACCCTGCTCCAAAAAAGTCTCCACGCCAAGCTGCTCAAAACCCTTGAGGTGATAATCGATGGGTCTGGCGCCTATGGCACACCCACCAGGCAAAGAAACCCGGGCAAAGCCAGTTCGCCCTAGAAGTGGGCCAAGGACCAGGACAGAGGCCCGCATGGTTTTAACCAGTTCGTATGGGGCTTCCGCACCACTAAGCTCATCCGTATCCACTCGAACAGTAGTGCCCTCCCACTGCCATTTGGCACCCAAGGTCTCAAGCAAATGCAGCATGGTCCTGGTATCACGCAGGTCCGGGACATTGTGCAAGATGTGACAACCCGGCGCTAACAGGGTTGCCGCCAAAAGAGGTAGCGCGGCATTTTTTGCCCCGCTTATCGGCACAGCACCATAGAGGGGCTTTCCACCAATTATGCAAAGTTTATCCATCGGTTGTATCCGTTTTCAGTTATGAAAAAAAGGTGATGGGAATGTAGTTTGCTAGCTGGGCATGCATGCCTTAAGGAGCCTTGGTCTATCTGACCAGTCAGGCAGAACTTCAATATGCCGATAAGCGTATCGAGCTCCGCGAAACAAACGGTACACATCGTCTTCCTGTGCTGCGCCAATTTCCACAAAAAGCCAGGCACCAGGATTGAGAAATTTCCCTGCCTGCTCAGCAATACGACCAATAATTTCCAATCCGTCTGGTCCACCGGAAAGCGCCAGGTTTGGCTCATGCAACCTTACCTCAGCATCAAGCGTGGCAATATCACCCTGTCGTATATAAGGAGGATTGCTGACAAGCAGATCAAAACGCTCTTCCTGCACAGGGGCAAACAAATCACCATGAATAAACGAGACAAGCTTTTCAACCCGGTGCTGTTTTGCATTTACAGCCGCCACCCCAAGCGCCTCTGGGGAGATATCGACTGCCCACACCTCACACCCCAGCTCAAGTGCCAGGATGATGGCCAGTACGCCACTGCCCGTTCCCAGATCAAGTGCCTTGGCAATGCGGGTACTGGCAACCTGTTTAAAAACCTGCTCTAAAACAAACTCTGTTTCAGGCCTAGGGATAAGGACTGCCGTTGATACAGCAAAGTTAAGGCCCCAGAACTCCCGCTCACCAGTTAAATAGGCCAGCGGTATATGGTTAATCCTCTTCTCCACAAGCAGATTAACTGCATGGACCTGCGCTTCGCTTGCCTGCTCATTTCCCCGCAGGATAAGTTGTGCCCAGTTGCAAGTAAAAACGTATTGCAAGATCTGTCTGGCCTCCACGAAGGGACTCTCAACGCCCGCCGTAGTAAGCACTTCACTACTTTGCTCAAGCAAGGAGGTTATGGTCGGAGGCACGGGTAGCTTTTTTCGCTGTTTAGCTGGTTTTTTTTAAGGTTTCGCTTTGGAAATGCGTGGTCAGTGGCAGGATAATATCATTCAACGAGCCTTCAATTATCTGATCAAGTCGGTAGAGTGTTAAATTAATGCGATGATCTGTGACCCTGTTCTGTGGAAAGTTATAAGTGCGAATCCGCTCACTGCGGTCGCCGCTGCCGACCTGGCCTTTGCGGTCTTCGGAGATACGATCATGACGTTCTTGCTCCATCTTATCAAGCAACCGGGCGCGAAGTACCTGCAAGGCTTTGGCTTTGTTTTTGTGTTGAGATTTCTCATCTTGGCAGGTGACAACCAGGCCGGTCGGCAAATGAGTTACGCGGACAGCCGAGTCCGTGGTGTTGACCGATTGCCCACCCGGGCCAGAGGATCGGTACACATCAAACTTGAGTTCATTCGGTTCAATGTGCAGTTCAACCTCATCTGCCTCAGGGATGATAGCCACGGTCACTGCTGAGGTATGAATGCGACCTTGAGTTTCCGTATCTGGAATACGTTGCACCCTGTGCACGCCGGATTCATACTTCAACCTTGAATACACCTTATTGCCACTGATGAGGCCGATGATCTCTTTATAGCCTCCAATACCGGTTGAACTTGCACTCACGACCTCAACCTTCCAGCCCTGAGTTTCGGCAAAACGGCTATACATACGAAAGAGGTCTGCTACAAAGAGTGCGGCCTCCTCTCCTCCAGTTCCGGCCCGTATTTCAAGAAAGATATTTTTTTCATCATTCGGATCCTTTGGCAGCAGCTGTACCCGTATCCCCTGCTCAAGTCCCTTCTTTTCCTCTGCGAGACTGACTAGCTCCTCACGGGCTAAATCTACCAATTCAGGCTCTTCACCAGTTGTACGGATGATCTCTTCATTATCAGATATCTGTCCGCAAATTTTCTGATACTGTCCATACAACTCTGCTAAACGGGCAACCACAGCATGCTCACGCACCAAATTTTGGTAACGATCCTGCTGAGTGACCAACTGGGGATCGGCTAGCTGTCGCTCAAGCACAGCGAGTCTTTCCCCGATATCAGCTAGTTGTTCAAACATTGCGACACACGATAAAAAAAGGCCCACTTCATTCTTACAGAATGCCAGGCCTTAGATAATTGCAAAATGAAATATTATTTCTTCTTTGCAGCGAGATGATTGGCGTATTTTTTCTTGAATTTCTCAATACGACCGGCTGTATCAATCAGTTTTTGCTTGCCAGTAAAAAAAGGATGACAGGCAGAACAAATTTCCACATGCATTTCCTTGTTGACAGATCCGAGCTCTATCTCATTGCCACAGGCACATACTGCCTTGATTTTATGATATTCTGGATGGATACCGGGTTTCATAGATCACTCCTTCAATACAATCAAAAGACACATTAATTTGGTGAATTATATATTATACAACAACTGCCTCTTTTTGGGAAGGGGGTACAATTATCTATTCATTGATGCAAAAAAATCCTGATTCGACTTTGTTTGCGACATTTTATCCAAGAGAAATTCCATGGCATCTACAGGGTTCATGGATGAGAGAAGTTTACGTAATATCCAGATCCGGTTCAACTCTTCTGCGGGCAGAAGCAGATCTTCTTTACGTGTACCTGATTTAAGGATATCAATAGCAGGATAAACTCTACGATTTGCCATTTTCCGGTCAAGTACGATTTCCATGTTACCAGTTCCCTTAAATTCCTCAAATATCACCTCATCCATGCGGCTGCCCGTGTCAATTAAGGCCGTGGCAAGAATGGTAAGACTACCACCCTCCTCTACATTGCGTGCAGCTCCGAAAAAACGCTTGGGTCTGTGCAGGGCATTTGCCTCCACGCCGCCGGAAAGGATCTTGCCAGATGCCGGAGTTACAGTATTGTAGGCCCTTGCCAACCGTGTAATCGAGTCGAGCAGGATAACCACATCTTTTTTGTGTTCCACCAGGCGCTGGGCCTTCTGAATAACCATCTCCGCCACCTGGATATGCCGTTGCGGAGGTTCATCGAAGGTGGAACTCACAACCTCTGCGCGCACACTGCGCTGCATATCAGTGACCTCTTCCGGCCTTTCATCGATAAGCAAAACTATGAGGATAATTTCTTGATGATTGGTAACGATGGAGTTGGCAATTTTTTGCATAAGAACTGTTTTACCGGTTCTTGGCGGTGCGACAATCAATCCGCGCTGGCCTTTACCAAGGGGAGCGGTAATGTTAAGAACCCGCATGGAGAGATTATCTGGTGTTGTCTCCAGATTGATCAGTTTATCGGGGTGCAGTGGGGTGAGATTGGTGAAGGTGGTTTTATTTTTTGCCTCTTCTGGCGGATCATAGTTAATGCTGTCCACTTTCAAGAGAGCAAAATACCGTTCATTATCTTTTGGCGAACGAACCTCGCCTTCCACTGTATCACCAGTACGCAGGTTAAGACGGCGAATCTGTGACGGTGAGACATAGATATCATCAGGCCCTGGCAGGTAGTTGTAATCAGGTGCACGAAGAAAACCAAAACCATCCTGCAGTATTTCAAGAACGCCACTGCCCCGCAGCTTTCCATCTTCACCAGCCTGTTCCTTTAGGATGGCAAAAATGAGCTCTTGCCTGGTCATGTTGCTGTATCCCTCTATATCAAGGGAGGCTGCGAGACTAACCAGTTCTTTTATCTTCTTGTGCTTAAGGTCAACTAAATTCATACAGGGCCATTGCTCCAGAAATCGGCTTGAAGTGTAACGAGGATGTAAGTGAGAAGGATCGAGATATATGTAAGGATATTCAGAGGTTTATCTGCAAGGTCAGGACAAAATAAGATACCGGTTGCTAAGGTGTAGACATATCTCTAAATACTCGGTGAAATACATCGTGAAAAAGACAAAAACCATATGGTCAATTCTTGTACCATCGAGCTAAAAACAGCGGAAATAATTAACAAATTGAAAATAAACGCGGAATTTGCAGCTTTGAAGGGAACAACAATCTCCAGAACTTGATATTGGGTTCAGACGCAGCTGTCAAGCACTTTCTTCCCGGCTAGGAAGAATATGCCCGGCAACCGCCGGCGCAAGCGTATCTCCCAAGGAAACCACGGCAAGCCTGGTTTGTTCCCAGTTTCCACTATTATCAATAACATAGTCGGCAAGAGTTTTTTTTTCGGCAAGACTCATCTGTGCGCCCATGGCCTGCCGCGCTGCCCTGCGGCTCACTTTGTCCCTTTGCATAATTCGACAACATTGCACTGCGGGCCTAGCGTATACCGTGAGGACCGCAGTGACCTTCGTCTGCCAACCAACCTCAAAAAGCAGTGGAATTTCAACAAAGACAAGCGGTGATTCGTGGTAGCAGGACAGTTCTTTCTGTAAGAGTTCTTGCGCTAAAGGATGAAGAAGGCTATTTAGATGTTGTCTGAAATCGGCATCGGCAAAAAGAAACTGGCGCAGCTTTGCCCGGTTTATCTGCCCCCTGTTATCAAAAAATTTCTGGCCAAACGCGGTAGACAGTGCTTCCGTACCCAGCCCTCCCGGAGTGAGCAGGTCCCGACAGAGGAGGTCAAGATCAATTAATGGTGCCAGGCAGTAACAAGCCAACAGGCGGGCAACACTACTCTTACCTGAACCGATACCACCTGTCACCCCTACAACAAAACTATTTTTCATAATGACAAGCCTCGCAGCGCAGTCAGAACATCCTTCATATCATGCCACAGTGGTGCGGTGAACCTCAGTTCTTCCCCGCTTGCCGGGTGGGTGAACTGCAGCGTGCTGGCATGCAGCATCTGTCGTTTGACATTGATTGCTGTACTACTAGTAACAGTGCCGCCATATAAGACATCGCCTGCCACTGGAAAACCGATGGAAGAGAGGTGCACCCGTATCTGGTGGGTTCTGCCCGTTTCTATTCTCACCTCAGCAAGGCACCAGCCATTTGCATACTGTTCCTGCACAGCCCATTGAGTTGCTGCATATTTACCGTGCTGCTGGATAGCCATTTTTTGTCGAGCAACCGGATGCCGTCCTAGAGGAGCGACGATTCTCCCTTCGTGCAACTCCGGAGTGCGCAGCAAAATGGCATGGTACACTTTCTCAATTTTTCTCTGTTGAAATTCTGCCATTAAACCACGCAAAACCACCTCTGTTTTGGCAACTATCAAGATCCCTGAGGTATCTTTATCAAGCCGGTGGACTATCCCTGGTCTACCAGCATTTGCACCGGGAAGATCCTGTAAATGATAGAGCAGGCCATGCGCCAAGGTCCCGCTTTTATGCCCGCACCCTGGATGAACCACCAGGCCAGGTGGTTTGTTGATGAGCAAAAGGTGCTCATCTTCAAAAAGGATATCAAAAGAAACTTTTTCAGCAGCCAGTTCTGAGGGGTCTGGTGGTGGAAGAGACAGGCTAACGACATCGCCGGACCGAAGCCGTAAGCCAGCCTTAGCAGCAGAACTGTTGACTGTTATATGCCCCTGGGCAATAAACTTGGACAAAGATGAACGGGAGAAATCAGAAAAACGGGCAACGAGAAAATGGTCTAAGCGCCAACCTTCCTTATCTTTTTCGACGTAAATAGAAGCAAGCTGTCTTTCTTGCATAGGGCTTGGATGGCTTTTCCTCACTGCTGTCAGCTACAATGTCTCTCCAATGAGAGTTCAAGGTCAACAAAAGAGTTTTTCTATTTTTTCAACCACAATAGCTTCTTCAACTTTCTCGGCAAGGGATATTTCCTTCACCAGCAGGTTCATCGCTGTATCAAGCATTTTCCTCTCTCCATAGGAGAGGTCCTTATCTTCTTTTAACAAAAAAAGATCACGCAAGACTACCGCCACTTCAAAAGCCGAGCCGGTCTTTATCTTATCCATATATTCACGGTAACGCCTGTTCCAGGTCTGCGTGGTGAGCTCCACATCTCTTTCGCGAAGGATTTTCAGCACCTCGTTTACTTCGTCCACTGAAATAATACTACGCAGACCCACATTGCCGCTGGTTGCAGTGGGAATCATGATAGTCATATCCGTATCCAAGATACGCATCACATAGAAACTTTGAACAATTCCGCCAATGGTTTTGGTTTCTATCGATTCGATAAGACCAACACCATGGGCAGGATATACCGCCATATCGCCTTGAGCAAACACGTGTCCTCGCAAAGACAAAGGGAAAAAGCAGAAACAAAAGGGGAAAACTACAGACATTAAGAGTGTACACCAAATAGGCAAAGATGGCAAAGGTTGCTTACCCTCTTGTGCTCACTGTCCTTTCATGACTCTCAGAAAACAGAAGGTACTTAGCGGCCATTTATGTGGTTCATACTGAATTCAAGGCCTTTGCCCACAAATAGTTCTATGGCCTCAATAACGAGCTCTAGCTTTTTTTCCCACTCTTGTCGTTCGGATGAAGAAATATTTCCCAAGACAAACTGCTCAGTGGAGAGGCGTGACCCTTCCAAAGACGAAGCGGGGCGTCCTATGCCAAAGCGTAACCTAGCAAAATCTTGACTGCCGAGGTGAGCAATAAGGGAGCGGATGCCATTGTGACCGCCAGCCCCTCCTCCCCTGACAATCTTGACTTTACCCGCTTCGAGGTCAAGGTCATCATGCAGCACAAGAAGATGGGTCAAATCTATATCAAAGTAATCAAGGAAGATGCGGACGCATTCTCCAGAACGGTTCATGTAGGTTTGCGGCTTCACACTTAGGATCTGCGATCCATCAAATCGACCCTGCCCGTATAAACCTTGAAATTTGAGAGACCCTATGCTCCAGCCCTGCTTCGCTGCAAAGGCATCAAGAAAATAAAACCCGGCATTATGCCGGGTCAAATGATAGGTTGGGCCTGGATTGCCCAAGCCAACCACGAGGTATTTTTCGGAAGCCATTACTTGCGCCTCTTGGCTATGGAGTCAGCATCTCCAATAGGTCGGGATTGCCTGTTCGTCTAGACTACCTGCACGCAGATCGTAGAAGGTTTATCAAGCATCTTAACGCCTTCTGGAACTACGAGATCACCATAGGTTAATCCCTTACCGCCCTGCTCCAGATTAACAATATCTGTTTCAATCACATCTGGAATATCAAGGGGGCAACCAAAAAGATTTACCTCATAGCGATTGATCTGTAAATCCCCACCTAAATCAACCCCTTTAGGTGTTCCTGTATATTGCAAAGGCACCGTAAATTTTGCCGGCTTCTGTAAATCAACCTCAACAAAATCAACATGGAGTAATGCCTCTGTCACTGGATCTTTCTGGATTTCCTTCACCCGCACATTTCTTTTGCCCTTGTCGTCACCTTCAATCTGCAGATTGACAATAGCATTGCGGCCGTGAATAAAATGCAAATCTTTGAACAGTTGCTTGGTAACGAACTGCACGGCAACCGGTTTTTGGCCGCCGCTGTACACATTGCCAGGGGTAAGCTCCTGCATTCTGAGCCGACGCATAAAACCTTTACCAAACACGGTCCGAACCGCTGAACTCATTTCTACCTGCAGCATTTGTTTTTCCTCAATGTCCCTACGAAATCAGAAAATGTATGATAACTTTTTTTCACACAAATAAATAACTAACCGAATCCTCGTCATGAATACGTCTAATCGCTTCTCCTAGAAGGTGTCCCACCGAAAGCACCGTTATCTTTTCACAGTTGCGGGCTTTCTCCGTAAAGGGAATAGAGTTGGTAACCACCAAAGACTTAAGACACGATTGCTCAATACGATCAATCGCAGGCCCTGATAGGACCCCATGCGAACAACAGGCATGCACTTCTTTTGCCCCAGCAGTCTTTAATATTTCAGCGCCTTCACATAGTGTGCCTGCAGTGTCTACCATATCATCGAGTAAGATGGCCGTTTTTCCGCTCACATTACCTATTACCTGCACAGCTTCGCATTCATTAGCCCTTTCCCGGCGCTTGTCTATGATGGCCAAATCAGAGTTAAGCCGTTTGGCAAAGGCCCTTGTTCGCTCAACACCACCTGCGTCGGGAGACACCATGATAACATCTGAAAATTGATTGCGAATATGCTGTAAAAGGACTGGGGCAGCATAGAGATGATCAACCGGGATATTAAAAAAACCTTGGATTTGACCTGCATGCAGATCCATGCACAAGACTCGACGAACCCCGACAACCATAAGCATTTCCGCCACGACCTTGGCGGTAATGGGAACCCTGGGGCGCACTTTGCGATCCTGGCGGGCATACCCATAATAGGGCATCACGGCTGTAATACGTCTGGCTGAGGCTCGCCTAAAGGCATCAACCATGATTACCAGCTCCATGAGATGGTCATTGACCGGTGTGCAGGTTGGCTGGATAACAAAAATATCAGCCCCACGCACATTTTCTCCAATTTCAACGGAAATTTCACCATCGGAAAATTGCTTCACCTCGGCAACTCCTAAGGGGAGCGAAAGATAATCACAAATTTCCCTGGCAATCGCCGGATTGGCGTTACCGGTAAAGATTTTCATTTTATTCGGCATGTCTTTCTGCTCACAACGGAAAAAAACTGGCTGGGGTGGGAGGATTCGAACCCCCGAATGCAAGGATCAAAACCTTGTGTCTTACCGCTTGACGACACCCCAGCTCATTTCGTTGACCATATTGTTTCACCACTTCAGGCTCATGAGTAATGAAGTGGATCCACTACATAGCTACCAAGAAAACGAGACCGAAACTCATGCACAGCCTTTTCAGCCTGTTTGAAATTTCGAAAGAGACCAAAAACTGTTGCACCTGAACCTGACATAAGCGCCACCTTGGCACCACTAGCCAGGAGTTCATCTCGTATTTTCCTAATAATTGGAAAGCATTGACAGGTAACCTCTTCCAGGTCGTTAAACACAGGAATCAGCTCTCCAGCATATTCCACTTTTGAACTCTGAATGTTATCTGTTGCCGTTTTACTTGTCAAGTCAAAACGCTCATAAACCCATTGAGTAGAAATGGGAAAGCCCGGGTTAACAAGGACCACTCGGTATCCTTGCAACGAGACAGCCGGAGACAAATCTTCCCCAATCCCAAGAGCCATTGCCGCCGGATAGTCTCTGACAAAAAATGGCACATCAGCACCTAATTTAAGCCCATGCAATGCCAGTTCTTCCTGGGAAAATTTGGCCTGCAAAAGCAAATTTAAGCCGTGCAGCGTGATTGCTGCATCACTGCTGCCGCCCCCAAGGCCCGCAGCAATCGGTATGTTTTTTTTCAGCACAATCTCAACTCCCGGGCAGTCGCACCCACATCTCTTTCTATGGGCCTCTAAAAACAAACGGGCTGCCTTATAGACAAGGTTGTCCTTCTCTTCGCGAAGACTGTCATCATGGCAAATAACACGCAACCCCTCGGGCTTTAATCGAAAAGTCAATTCGTCAAACAAACTGACTTTTTGCATGCGGCTAGCAATTGTATGATATCCGTCGGCTCTTCTTCCGGTCACCTGCAAAAAGAGATTAATTTTCGCTGGAGCTTTCAGATGCAGCCATTCTGTGGGCAGCATAGCACCCTGATAATCAGGAGAGGTTGACGTAGCGCATCTTTAACTCATAAAGAATTCGCGTAAGTAATTCCTTCTCATCCTGAGTCAGATTTCCTGCCGTCTTCTCTTGCAATAAAGCAATAGTATCAATGGCATGCTTGGCTAGATCCAGATCAACCGTTTTTTTGCCATCTTCCGGGTGAGCTAATTCTCCCATGTGGAAGAGCGCGGAGGTATTTAAAGAAAGTAGAAGAGAAGGAAAGGTAACGGTCGGCATCACACACTTACCGAAGGTATCCTTCACATGCCCTTCCGGGCATTCATTACATTGAGCTTTTTTATCAATCATGGCGACTGGAAATACCGCTTAGTTGCAGAGAGAATTTTCCCGCAGACTTCTATGGGTGCTTGCTCACAGAATTTCCGCAGGTCTTCTTTTTTTGTATATTTATACTGAGAAAAACAAAAGCCCACAAGCTGAAATACTTGCCACTATCGTTCTCTTACGGCCAACGTTCTTGTCATTTTATAAGAAGCCGCGCAAGCGACATCCCTTCTCCTTGAAGATCATCCGCTTAATAAGTATAGTAGCAAATTTGACGTTACTTTTTTTAACCATTCCATAGAAGCTTTGCAATAAGGAGCTCTTTATGTCCGAGGTGCGTGTTCGTTTTCCTCCCAGTCCCACAGGTTATCTCCACATTGGTGGCGCTCGGACAGCCTTGTATAATTGGTTGTTTGCCAAAAAACACAAGGGAACGCTGGTGCTGCGTATTGAAGATACGGATGAAGAGCGCTCGACCCAGGCCTCGATTGACGGCATTATTGATGGGCTAACCTGGCTTGATTTGCAATGGAACGAAGGCCCTTATTTCCAGACAGAATTTGCCGCTGAACATCTCAAGGCAGCAAACAAACTCTTGGCCGAAAAAAAAGCCTACAAATGCTTCTGCACCAAAGAGGAGCTGGAGGCAAAACGGGAGCGGGCCCTCGCAGAAAAACGGAATCCGGGCTATGACGGCACTTGTCGGAATTTAAGCCCTGAAGAAGTGGCCAGCCGCGAGGCACAGGGGCAGGCCTTTGTCATTCGTTTCAAGACACCCCAACAAAGTGGAATGCTCCACTATCACGATGAGGTCTTGGGAACTATTGAAAGGGCCTACAGTGAGATGGAAGATTTTGTCATTGTACGTTCGAACGGGGCGCCTCTGTACCTGCTCTCCAATGTCGTTGATGATATTCGTGATCGCATAAGCCATGTCATCCGCGGGCAAGACCATATGACCAATACTACTCGTCAAGTCTTACTCTACAATGCACTGGGTGCTCCGCTACCCGTATTTGCCCACATTCCGCTCACCCTGGATATACAAAAAAGAAAAATATCCAAACGGAAACATGGCGAAGTTGTCTCCGTGCAATTTTACCGGGAACAGGGCATCCTTCCCTGGGCACTGTGCAACTATTTGGTTTTATTGGGCTGGAATCCTGGAACGGATCAGGAATTTTTCAGCCGAGAAGATTTAATTGATGCCTTTTCTCTTTCCCGCATCAACCAGTCAAACTCGGTTTTTAATTTTAATCCTGATGATGAGAAATTTTTTACCGACCCAAAGCTGATCTCCATGAATGAGCACTATTTGAGAACGCTTGGGAAAGAAGAGCTGGGCGATCTGGTCCAGCCTGTTCTAGAAAAAGCAGGTCTGTGGAACGAGGAATATGCTAAGAGCCGCCAGGAGTGGTACCTTGACACCTTATTACTTATTCGGGACCGCTTCCATACTTTAAATGATTTTGCCGAGGCAGGGCGTGCCTACTTCTCAGATGAGTATGCCATTGACCCAAAACCTCTGGCCAAAAATATCACCAAATACCCGGAACTGACGAAATGGCTGCCACAGCTGGGAGAGCGTTTCAGTCAACTTGCTGTATTTGATGTTGAAACAACTGAACATACCTGCAGAGCCATGGCAGAAGAGCTGGGTATAAAACCTGGAACACTGATAAACGGCATGCGCACTGTGTTGACGGGGCAACTCGCCGGCCCATCCATGTTTGATATCCTCGTCACCTTGGGACAAAAGACGGTGATTAAGCGGCTGAGCCGTATTGACCATCTTTTCGCCCCTTGAATTTACCTGAAGAGTATCCATGAACTTGACGAATCCTGACAAGCCTCTTGATTTCATTCGCCAGATTATTGCTGAAGATCTGGCGAGCGGCAAACATAAATGTGCCATTACCCGCTTCCCGCCTGAACCAAACGGCTATCTGCATATTGGTCATGCCAAGTCAATCTGCCTTAACTTTGGCATTCCGGAAGAATTCCCGGGTCGTTGCCATCTGCGCTTTGACGACACCAACCCGGATAAAGAGTCGACCGAATATGTGGAAGCCATCAAACGCGATGTGCAGTGGCTGGGCTTTGATTGGGGTGAACACCTCTACTATGCGTCGGATTACTTTCAGAACCTCTACGAATTTGCCCTGCGTTTAATCAAAATGGGCAAGGCCTACGTCTGCCATTTAAGTGGCGATGCCATTCGGGAGTACCGTGGCACCTTGACTGAACCGGGCAAAGAAAGCCCCTATCGCAATCGAAGTATCGAAGAAAACTTAACCCTTTTTGAAGAGATGCGAAGTGGGGCCCTACCCGATGGTACCTGTGTATTGCGCGCCAAGATAGACATGGCTTCACCAAATATTATCATGCGGGATCCAGTTATTTACCGCATTCTGCACAGTGAGCATCACCGCAGCGGAAGTGCCTGGCATATTTATCCCATGTATGATTTCACGCACTGCCTTTCCGATATGCTCGAAGGGATCACCCATTCTCTCTGCACCCTGGAGTTTGAAAACAACCGGGCCCTGTACGACTGGGTACTTGATACTCTAGAGACTCCGAACCATCCCCGCCAGATAGAATTTGCACGCCTCAATATCAATTACACGGTAACAAGCAAACGCAAACTCCTGCAGATGGTTGAAGAGGGCCAAGTTTCCGGCTGGGATGACCCCCGCATGCTCACCATTTCCGGGTTGAGGCGGCGCGGCTACACCCCGGCTGCTATACGCAGCTTCTGCACAACTATTGGCATTGGCAAACGCGAATCCTGGATTGATATGGGTGTCCTGGAAAATGCCATTCGAGAAGACTTAAATGACCAGGCAACCAGGGTCTTTGGCGTTCTTGATCCTTTGAAGGTTGTTATCACCAATTATCCGGAAGGCCAAGAGGAGTTTGTTGTTGCTCAGAACCACCCGCAAAAGCCAGAAATGGGTACGCGTCAGCTCCCCTTTTCCCGCGAGGTATATATTGAGCGTTCTGACTTTATGGAGGATGCCCCGAAAAAATTCTTTCGTCTGAGTCTTGGCCGGGAAGTACGCCTGCGCTATGCCTACCTGGTCATCTGCCAGGAGGTCATAAAAGACGATAATGGGCAGATAGTGGAATTGCGTTGCACCTATGACCCTGAGAGCAGAGGCGGAAGCGCCCCGGACGGGCGTAAGGTAAAAGGAACTATCCACTGGGTATCGGCAGCCCATGCCCTTTCGGCAGAAATACATCTTTACGACAGACTTTTTAGCGTTGAACATCCTGATGCAGACAAAGAAAGGCATTTCACTGAATTTTTAAATCCCGATTCTTTGCAGGTGCTCACGAGTTGCTTGTTGGAGCCAGGCCTTGCCGATGCCAGCATCGAAGACCGTTTCCAGTTTGAACGTCAAGGGTACTTTTGCCTAGACAGCAAAAAGGCAGATGAGGGGAAGCGGGTCTTTAACCGCATCGTCACCCTGAAAGATAGCTGGGAAAAGATGAACACTGTGCCATCATGCCCATGAAAACAATCAACTTACGCCATATGGCGATCAATCAAAGCGGGACCATCTCTGCCGTCAAAGTTGGCGGAGAACTTGGCCGCCGCATTAGAGAGATGGGCCTTGTGCCCGGCACGGAGATAACCATTAAACAAAGGGCTCCTTTAAACGACCCGGTGGCTTTGCGAGTGCTGGGGGGAACGTTGACGCTTCGCAACAACGAAGCCGATTTTATTGAAGTTACTATTGTGGAACCCATTAAATAGACTCAGAACAAAAGGCAAGGCCAGCCATTACTGAGCAGTTAATTAATCCATCACTTACATAAGAGAGGTCTCAGGGTCTCTGTGACCTCTCTTTTCTTCCAGTACAAGCCCGCCTCTTTGATAAAACACTTCTTACTTTCTGCATATTTTTTTCATCATTTTCAACCTTTTATTGAAACTTTATCCGGGCAGGGCAAGGCCAGATGAGAATTTGTGGCACGTGGAAAACGAATGCTTAATGTGAAAATATTCTAATAACGACAGAAGTTCCTCGTGATCTTAAAAGGAGATTATACAATGGATAAGAAAAAAATTGCCGTTCTCATTGGCAGCTTGAAAAAAGATTCCCTTAACCGAAAGATGGCTCACAATTTAATAAAACTTGCGCCGCCCTCGCTTTATTTAGAGATCGTAGAGATTAAAGACCTTCCGCTCTACAACGAAGATTTAGAAACGGCTAATCCACCCGAGCTATGGCTTAACTTCCGTAATAAAATACGTCCTTATGATGGCGTGCTATTTGTCACTCCTGAATACAATCGCTCAGTCCCGGCGGCCTTGAAAAATGCACTGGATGTTGGCTCCAGGCCTTACGGACAAAGCGTGTGGAATGGCAAGCCAGGAGCTGTGATGTCCTTATCTCCAGGTGCCATTGGAGGTTTTGGCGCGAATCATCACCTGCGCCAGTCTTTCTCGTTTCTCAATATCCCAGTCATGCAGCAACCCGAGGCCTATGTGGGCAATGCTGCTGGCCTTTTTGATGCAGAGGGAGAGTTTGTGCATCCAGAGACCAAGGACTTTGCAGCGGCTTTTATGAACGCCTATGCTGCCTGGGTTGAGCAGATTACCGCCTAAAGCTTGCTCCATTGCTGCAAATTAAAAAGGCGTTCTCCTGGTTTGCCCGGGAAAACGCCTTGTTTTTAGATCACTGCGCCAGCGGCCAGTATGCGGCTGCGCCCTGTTCTATTTTTTTACTGTATTAATAATCAACACAAAAAAATTGTCCTTCTTAAAGAAAACCTGTTGCAAATCGTAATTGTAGTGCGGTTCAAGCTCGATAAAAAACCGAACCTTATCGCTGCCTGCAGTTTTATCCATACGGATATTCTTCACATGCCGGCCTGCTATCTTAATTGGTCCTTCCAGAGCCGGAGCCACCTGGACATTAGAAAACTCGCAAATTATTTGGGGCGTGCCAGATTCAATACTGCGCAACACGGGTGGGTAAAACCCATTTAACTTAAACTGCACGAGCTCACCTTTGGGTGAATCAGGATCAAACTGGATACCAAGCAGACTGGGCATGTCAGCGCCTGCTGCACCGGCTACGCTTTCCGTCTTTGCCGTTTCATTCTCAGTACTTTTTGGCTGTGCGGCGATCACCCCTTCTGGTGGCGGAGCAAAAGGGTTTTGATTCCCTACTCCTCGATCTGATACTGCTGGCAGTTCTTCTTTTGGAACAGCTTTTATTTCCTCTTTTGCCTTTGGCGCAGCTGGCTTCTCAAGTTTTACCTGCTCTTTTGTTTGCGGTGCTGGTTCTGGCTTGGCAGCCTTTTTCACCTCTTTTTTCGGAGGTTCCTGCTCTTTCTTTGTTTCTTTTTTGGCATCAGCATCCTTTTTCATTTTGCCAGGAGGAGCTGCCTGATTGTCCTTTTTCGCTTCGCCGCTATTAGTCTCTCCAGGACCGGCAAAACGAATGCTCAGTTGGTTGCCCTGATTGGCGGAATAGGTATATTTGAGGTTTTTTAGAGTATGCACGTCAAAGACAAGTCGCACCATGCTTTGGTCTTTATTGTGCACCCCTACCCGCACGGCACTGACCAGCTTGCCGTTCAACTTAAAATCTTTCAGTCCACTCGCCGCGGTAACACCTGGAAAATCAAAAACAACTCTAGGGTTCTCCCCGCCAATCGTAAAAACCTTCGGCTCAACTGGGCCTGTGAGATGCAGCACAATCACTTGCGACGAGCCATTGGCAGTGCCGTTTTGCTCAATTTTTTTCAGTTGAACCGGATTTGCCGCTGCGGCAAATCCACAAAACAGCAAAAACAAGAGAGTTTGCCACAAAACCGTGGTACGATAGAGATTTTTCATTGCATGTACATATGACAATTTGAAATTGAATAAGAATAATTGCATGCCCAGCAAACAATTACGGTGTTGTCAGTTAGGAAGCAAGCGTTTTTCGCTTAAACAAATGCAAGTTAGTATTTTTCCCTCTTTTGCCAAGAGATACAAGAGAAACAAAAAAAGTCTCTATCTTCCCGCCATTTTTTTAGGAATTCCATTTTTTGCTGTACAGGCCAGTATCTCTATTCTGAAACCAAAAATTTCCCTGTGATAAAAAATAAATGACCGCCTCCTCATCAATTGAATCCCTGCTGCCGCTCGTTCGTAAACCCAGTCAGTACATTGGGATTGAAACCCACCGGGCCCCCGGTGAAGTGAAAAAAGAGCATCTCAACTTCTGCCTTATTTTCCCAGACATGTATGAAATTGGCATGTCCCACCAAGGTTTGCAGATTCTCTACCATATTCTCAACAATAAAGAAGGGGTGCGAGCACACCGGGCATACACGCCAGATTCTGACATGGAAGGTCTGCTGCGAGAGAGCGGGCAAGCACTTTTTGCCCTGGAAAGTCAGCTACCTCTCGCCACCTATGACGTGCTCGGGATAACCCTGCCTTATGAGCTGTGCTATACGAACATTCTCACCATTCTTGACCTGGCCCATATCCCTTTTCGAGCAAGCGAGCGTGACGAGCGCTACCCGCTCCTTATCGGAGGCGGCTCCTGCGCTTTTAACCCTGAACCAGTGGCAGAGTTCTTTGATGCCATTGTCCTAGGTGATGGCGAGGAGATTATACTTGAAATAGCCGATCTTCTCCATACGGCAAAAAAAAATGGCCAGAAAAAGGCAGAGACTCTTGAACAATTGACTGCACTTGCAGGGGTATATGTCCCCTCCTTTTTTGAACCAAAATACCAGGACGGACGGCTGCAAGGCATCCATCCCCTGAAAGAAGGATATAACAGGGTGAGCAGAAGAGTACTTGCCACCCTTGACACGGGAAAAGATGCACAAAAACCACTTGTGCCCATCACCAGAACTGTGCATGACCGCCTGGCAATTGAAATTGCACGTGGCTGCACGCGGGGTTGTCGTTTTTGCCAGGCTGGATTTCTCTATCGTCCGGTTCGCGAACGTGACCTTGCAGACATTATGACCATCGCAGAGGAAGGCCTTCGACAAAGCGGCTTTGAAGAGGTAGCGCTGCTCTCTCTGTCTACCGGCGACTATTCCTGCCTTGAAGACCTGGTCCTTAATCTGATGAATGACTGCTCTCCCAAACAGGTTTCTTTATCTATGCCTTCTATGCGGGTAGGGACCTTATCGCCAGCTATTATGGAGCAGATAAAACGCGTACGCAAAACAGGTTTTACCGTTGCTCCAGAGGCCGGCAGTGAACGTTTACGGCAACTTATCAACAAGGGGATCAGCGAAGAGGATCTGCTCACCACCTGCAAAGATGCCTTTTCCCTGGGCTGGAATCTGATCAAATTCTATTTTATGGTCGGACTTCCTTCGGAAACAGAGGAAGACGTTGCCGCCATTGCCGACTTAGTCTACAAGGCCAAATCGCAAGGCCGTGGCAAGGGGCGGAACGTGCAGATAAACGTTGGGGTCGGCACCTTTGTGCCCAAACCGCACACACCATTTCAGTGGGAAGAACAGCTTAGCCTTGAGGCGTCCTGGCAGCGCATTAACATGCTCAAAAGACTTATTCCCAAGGGCGCCAAATTAAAATGGCATGATCCTAAGCAGTCATTTCTAGAAGGTGTGTTTGCCAGGGGCGACCGCAGGTTGAGCGTGCTTATTGAAAAGGCCTGGCAAAAGGGTGCTCGCCTTGACAGTTGGGGGGAACATTTCCATCTGGAGACCTGGACTCATGCTGCCGAGAGTTGCGGCATCCATCTCGAGGAGTATCTGAGAAAAAGAGGGGTAACAGAGGTACTCCCCTGGGATCACCTTGACTGCCGGGTTGATAAATCTTTTCTTGTGAGCGAACAAGAAAAAGCTATGGCAAGGCACTACACGCCTGATTGTCGGACCCAAGGCTGTCAAGGCTGCGGTCTCTGTGATTTTAAGACTATTAAGCCAGTGGTGCAAACACAGACACTCCAGACAAGTCCCATCCTCCCAAGCTCTCCTCTTTCTAGCCAGCAGACTTATTTCAGCTACAGGGTACACTATCGCCGTATCGGTTCCAGCCGGTTTATAGGCCACCTGGAGCTGTTACAGTGCGTGTTTCGCGCCCTGCGCCGCGCTATGATACCGCTTGCCTACTCCCAGGGTTTTAATCCAACACCTAAAGTTGGCTTCAGCCCCGCCCTGCCAGTGGGCATGGAAAGCCTGGCGGAATTTTTCGATATGGACCTGTTGCAACCGCTTAAACCCGGACAAGAGTTACTGGACCAGTTAAATAATGAGCTGCCACAGGGCATGACAGCTTATCACCTGGAAAGGGCACCGAAAAAAAATGCCCAATGCGCGCAGGCCTCCTATACTATTTATCTGCAAAAGCATGATGAAATATCCTTGCGCTCACAGGCTAAAGATTTTCTCGCCTGCGCTCATTTTCCCATCATCCGCGAGCGCAAGGCAAAACGGACGGAATTTGATATCCGTCCCTTGGTGGCACACATACAAGTCGATGATTCAGTGCTTCTCCTGGAACTGATCCACCACCAGGGTAAGCCGGGGGTTAACCCTCGTGAAGTCCTGGAAACTGTCTTTGCCTGCGATAAAGAAGAGGCTCTTGGCGCGCGCATTGTCAAAACCAAGGTTGAGGAGATTCAATCTGCCTACTGAATCTCAAGAAAGATCACATACTATGAAGCTGTTACTTACGTAAGTTTACGATATGCTGTTTCTAAAGATGCACCAGCTGGAAACCCTAAGAGATAACTGTAATTTTTCCTGATTAGAGGATTTGTGCGGACTAAGAAGGAAACTGGTCTTTTTGCGTGCGATTAACCCTAGCTCATTGCACCTGCAGGCTACTTTATACCACAGAAAACGCTTGATTCTCTTCCTAACCATGGGCAAAAGGGTAACTATCATGCCATTGCCAGCTCTGTACAACTTGTTCGTTTACAACAATTCCTGCAGAAGCTATCCTATTAACTTTCTATATGTTTTCCCATCGACTGTTTTTAATTTGGAGGCCAGATGAAAAAGATTGTACTGAAAGACGATGAGATGCCCACAAAATGGTATAATGCCATCCCCGATATTCCCGGAGGCCTACGCCCTCCCCTTGACCCAGAAACGCTGCAACCGATCAGCCCGGAAAAATTAAGTGCCATCTTTCCTCAGGGGCTCCTTGAGCAGGAGATGAGCGATAAACGCTTTATCGACATTCCAGAGGAGGTATTGGAGATCTACTCTATCTGGCGACCAAGCCCCCTGGTGCGTGCGAATAAGCTTGAAGAGGCCCTCAATACCAAAGCAAAGATCTACTTTAAAAATGAGAGCGTTTCTCCGGTGGGCAGCCACAAGCCCAATTCCGCCGTGCCCCAAGTATATTACAATAAACAGGAAGGGATTAAACGCTTAACCACGGAAACCGGCGCAGGACAATGGGGTTCGGCGCTGAGCTTTGCCACGTCCAAATTCGGCATGAACTGCAAGGTGTACATGGTGCGGGTTTCCTTTGACCAGAAGCCCTATCGCAAATTTATGATGCAGATTTATGGCGGTCAGGTGGTGCCCAGCCCCAGTGAAGACACCAAGATTGGTCGCAGGATACTGGCCGAAATGCCGGATACTCCCGGCACTTTGGGTATGGCCATTTCCGAGGCCCTGGAAGATGCCTTTTCCCGGGAAGACACTAACTATGCCCTTGGCTCTGTGCTCAACCACGTGGTCTTGCACCAAAGTATAGTGGGCCTGGAGGCAAAGAAACAGATGGAGCTGGCCGGCGATTACCCAGATGTGATTATCGGCTGCTGTGGTGGCGGCTCAAACTTTGCCGGCCTAATTGTTCCCTTCCTGCCAGATTATCTTGAAGGGAAAAGGGTATCTTTTCTTGGTTATGAACCAGCCTCCTGTCCCAGCATGACCGCGGGCAAATTAGCGTATGATGCCGGTGATGTGGCCATGATGACACCCCTTCTTTATATGCACACCCTTGGTCATGATTTTGTGCCACCGGGTTTGCATGCGGGTGGCCTTCGTTATCACGGCATGGCACCCATTGTGTCAGCACTGGTGCGGGAAAAAATCGTGCAACCGCGCGCTGTGCACCAACTTGAATGTTTCGAGGCAGGAGTGCTCTTTGCCCGCACCGAGGGAATCATTCCGGCGCCGGAAAGTACGCATGCCATCCGAGGGGCCATTATCGAGGCCACGCGAGACCCCAAGGAACCGAAGACCATCTTGTTTAATCTTTCAGGAACCGGGGTAATTGATATGCCCTCCTATGATCTGTACCTGCAAGGGCAACTCACTGACTATGCCTACCCAAAGGATGATATTCAGGCATCTCTTGCCAAGCTGCCAAAAATCAATTAAGCATACCGCTCATTTCTCATTTTCAGGCAGACACTTGTGGGGCGCAACCCTAATTGCGCCCCGACCGACCAACTTCGATCGATTTTTTTCTGTGCAATAAAGCCCCATGAACGCCAGTGCCCTCTTCTCTTGCCATGTACCTGTCCAGGAAATAAGGAAAAATAAACAAAAGATTGCCCTTATCCTTTTTTCCCCGCTCTTCTTCCTGTGCCTGTTTTCCCAAAATGCTTCGGCACAGTGTAGTTTCAGTGGAGAACTCATTAAACACGGGGCTTGGGGCGTGGCAGAGTCTACCGGCTCGCCTGACAAGGGCTGCGAATTGGATACAATGTTTCCTCCAGCAAGCGTTATTAAAATTGCCACAGTGCTGGCCGCCTTACAGATATTGGGACCAGATTACCGCTTCACCACCGAGTTCTTTCTGGATGGTGCCAATAACCTCTATATCCGTGGTTTTGGTGACCCAAGTCTGGTCTCAGAAGAAATTGCACTCATCACGGTGCGTCTACACCACCTGGGGCTAAAACAGGTAAACTTATTGTATATTGACAGCTCAGCTTTTGCCTTGGAAAGGCAGGTTCCCGGCAGAGAGCACTCTGACAATCCTTACGATGCGCCGATCGGGCCAACTGTTGTTAATTTTAATACCGCTTCCATCTATAAGGATAAACATGGCAATATCAGCTCGGGAGAAGGGCAGACCCCTACCTTGCCCCTAATGCACCAACTCGCAGCAAAAAGACCCAGCGGGCATATGCTTATCAATATCTGTGCTGACGGAGCAGAAGAAGATACGCGTATGGCGCGCTTTACCGCAGAGATTTTCCGCGCCAAACTGCAAGGAGCTGGTATTTCAGTGCGTGGCATCGGTGGCACAAGAAAAGTCCCATCTCAACTTCCTCTCTTCCACCGCCACAAAAGCAGTAAAACGCTTGCCGAGATCAGCAGCGATCTATTGCACTCTTCTTCAAATTTTATGGCAAACCTAGTTTTCCTCCAGTCAGGAGCCGCAAGCTATGGCTTTCCGGCCACCTGGGAAAAGGGCAAAATGGCTACGCAAAGGGAGTTAACAAGACTGCTAGGCAATAAAACCGCCAAAGAAATCCACATGATCGAAGGCTCTGGCCTCTCAAGAAATAACCGCATCAGTGCTCGCGCCTTGCTGGCTCTGCTTGAACATTTCAGTCCATACAAAGGTATGTTACGATTAAAAAATGGCCTGCCCATTAAATCGGGAACTCTAAGTGGCGTCTACAACTATGCCGGTTACCTGGACAATGGTCGGCCTTTTGTTATCTTGCTCTCGCAAATGAAAAATACCAGAGACGAACTCCTGGAAAAACTCCGTAAACAGTATGGCGGCAAACGCTAATAAAGACGTATTAGTGTAAAAAGGGCCCCTTTTCTTGGACAATATTCACTTTGGTCTTATCGTTGCCTAGCAGGGTATTTCCTTTTTCTTTACTTCTCCCTTCGATCCATGAACCAGAAAAACGTCGATTACTACGAATCCCTGGGACTATCCAGGGAGGCTTCTGCCGATGCAATAAAAAAGGCCTATAGAAAACTTGCACTTAAATATCACCCAGACAAAAACCAAGGTGATAAAAAGGCCGAAGAAAAATTTAAGGAAATCAGCGAAGCCTATGCCGTGCTTTCCGATCCAGAGAAGCGCAAACAGTATGACACCTTTGGCTCGGCTGGATTCCACCAGCGTTATAGCCAGGAAGATATTTTCCGCAATTTCGACTTAGATAGCATCCTGCGGCAATTTGGCTTCGGAGGCAGTTTTCGCTCGGGCCCCGGCACATTTCGCAGTGGAGCGGGCGGCGCTTCTCCCTTTGGCAACATTTTTCAAGGAGGGATGGGCAGAGGGGGCTTTTCGAGTGGTCACACACAGCCACCGGCGCAGCGGCAGAAAGGTGTTGATCTGCACTATACCCTCAGCATCTCGCTAACGGATGTCTTACATGGTGCGGATAAGACCGTAGCTATACGGCAACCGGGTGGTGAGCAGCAGAACATCTCTGTCAAGGTGCCAAAGGGGATAGAACAGGGTAAACGGTTACGCTTAAGCGGCAGGGGGGGCCCTTCGACAGAAGGTGGGCCAGCCGGTGATATGTACCTGAAAGTGGAAATTGCTCCGCACCCTCAATTTACTCGCGAAGACAACGACTTACTCGTTGAACATAATATCTCTTTCAGCGAGGCTTGCCTTGGCACGAACATTACCGTCGAGACACTTGAAGGCAAACATTTCAACGTCAAGGTGCCGGCCGGGATACAACATGATGCCAAGCTGCGCATTAAAGGCCACGGCTTACCGCCAGGCCCTATTGGTGAACGAGGGGACCTGCTTGTGAAGATCGTGGTGTTGATCCCTAAGAGCCTCACGCCAGAACAAGAAAATCTTATTCAATCACTTGCTGAAAATGGGCTTTAGCCGTGGGTAGATGTGTTTTTCGCTGTATGTGACGTGTCAATAAAAGCGCTTTTTTCACTGCGCAGCATGTGAAAAAATGAACTGGCAAGTCGGGGAACATCTGTTATTGCATGAAAGTGTTGGGAAAGGCCCATGGAGGTCATGATAACCCCATCCACAAAGGAAAGCAGGGCCAACGCGCCCAGGCGGACGTCAAAGGCAGCCGGTAGTTGCCCTTGATTGATCGCATTGTTAAAAATTGCCTCAAACCGTTCGAGACCGGCTAATCTACGCTGCTCCTGTTCCTGCATGGATTCATTACGATCCAATTGACCAAGCTTTCCCCGATCTAGAATCCACAGTTGAAACACCTGCCTTGCACGGCCTTGCTGGCTGACATCGAGAAGTAACTTTTCAATTATTTTTCGTAGATGGCCCATCGGATCAGGCTCATCCGTACGTTTGCCAATTTCTGCCAGGCTTTCATAGGGAAGAATGGCCTGGTTCCATAAGTCGTCCAACAGCTCTTTTTTATTGGCAAAATGCCAGTAAATGGCTCCTCTGGTAACCCCAGCTCCTCGAGCCACTTCCGACAGTGAGGTGTTTGCCACTCCTTGGCAGGAAAAGAGCTGAAGTGCAACATCCAAAATAGCTTGCCTTGTCTGTTCAGCGTCCTGCTTTGATTTCCGAGCCATCCTTCTTCCCTTCTCTGCTGTTCACTTAATAAATCAAGTCTTAAGGAGCAACAAACTGGAAACAGCTTACTTCTTCCATCCACCACCTAAGGCCTTGTAAAGGTTCACCTGGTTGTTTTGTTGGGCTAGTCTTAAAGTAACATAGGCTTGTTTAGCGGCAAAGAGCGAACGCTGAGCATCGAGTTGCACCAGAAAACTGTCCACACCTTCTTTGTAGCGCGCCACAGCCAGGTCATAATAATCCTGACTGGCCTGCACATAATCCCGTTGAGCCGCCACCTGTTCCGCTAAGCCTTGCTCGGCAGCCAGGGCATCGGCAACTTCATAAAAAGCACTTTGAATTGCTTTCTCATACTGCACGATAGCCACTTCTTTGCGCAGTTGCGCCACATCGAGCTGAGCGCTCAGCCGGCCACCGGTAAAAATCGGCACGGTTATGGAAGGAGTAAAGGCCCACACCCCTGTTGCGCTCTCAAATAAATCAGAAAATTCCGGAGACATGTAACCGGCACTGCCAGTAAGGCTTATGCGCGGAAAAAAAGCCGCCCGCGCTGCGCCGATATTGGCATTTGCAGCCAGAAGCGCATGCTCAGCTGCCCTAATGTCCGGCCGCTGCAAGAGGACTTGTGAAGAGAGATTAGCCGGTAAAGGTAGAGCCAGGTTATGGTCCTCCAGGGCAAGGCTAGGTCGAACCTGGTTGGGCACGCTTGTCCCGGCAAGCAGGGCCAGACTGTTGTTGTCCTGGATAATCTGCAGTTTGTACATGGCAAGATTTTTCTTTGCCGTCTCTAGAGCTGTGCGGGATTGAGCCAGCTCCATGCGGTTAGAAATACCCTCATCATAGCGTTGCTGTACAAGCTGAAATACATCTGCTTGATTGCGGGCCGTATCTTCACTGATGGTCAACAACTGTTGATCGGACAATAGGCTCAGGTAGGCTCGCGCGGTTTCAGCAACAAGACTGATAATTGCGCCTCTGTAGGTTTCTTCCTGAGCAAGATATTGCTGCAGGGCATCCTCATTTAAACTGCGAACCCTGCCAAAGAGATCTAGCTCGTATGAGGTGACACCAACGGAGAGACCGTACATTTCCCCTGTCACATAGTTGCCGCCACTTAAAGCGCGCTGTTTTGTCCAGGAGCCACCGCCATTTATTTCCGGAAACAATTCAGCCCGCTGGATACGATACTGTGCCTGCAAGGTCTCCACATTGAGGGCAGCGGCCTTCAGATCGCGGTTATGCTCAAGAGCCGTAGCAATGAGCTCCTGCAACGAAGGGTCGGCATAAAAATCTGCCCAGCCACGGGCCGCTACCTCTGGGATAGTTGACGATTCGCTGGCATTCCCTGTGGAAAATGCAGCGGGAACGGGTAAAGTCCCTGCCACCGGCATATCTGGCTGAGTATAAGTTGGGGCCATGGTGCATCCCCACAAAAAGGAGCAAAAAACGCCCGTCACAAGGCTCAGAGCTTTCTGCTGCATGATCATTCTCCTTAAACCTGCTTATTTGTTGCCTGCGCAGCTTGACGGCCTTGCTTGCTAAAAATACGTATTATCACCACAAAGAAAATAGGGACAAATATTATGGCTAAAAAGGTGGCAGAAACCATACCGCCCAAAACGCCAGTGCCAATGGCATGGCGTGCGTTGGCTCCTGCACCGGTACTGATGGCCAGCGGCAATACACCAAGCATAAAGGCCATGGACGTCATGAGGATTGGTCGCAAGCGCTGATGAGCGGCCCGTATTGCCGAGTCAATCACATCTCTACCTTTATCTACCCTGCGTTTGGCAAACTCGACAATCAAGATGGCATTTTTTGCCGAAAGGCCAATAGTGGTGAGAAGTCCCACCTGGAAATATACGTCATTTTCAAGACCCCGCAGTAGGGTAAAAAGTAGAGCTCCGATAACCCCCAGAGGAACGGAAAGAATAACGGAAAATGGGACAGACCAGCTTTCGTAGAGGGCAGCTAGGCACAGGAAAACGACAAGCAAAGAAATAGCATAGAGAAAGGGTGCCTGCGCGCCTGCGCGCTGTTCCTGAAAGGAAGTACCCGTCCATTCGAAGCCAATGCCCTTCGGCAGCTGGCTTATCAGTTGGGCAATGTCTTTCATTGCGTCACCGCTCGATTTTCCTGGCGCCGGCTCGCCTTGGATCTCAATGGCCGGATAGGAGTTGAAACGCACCAGTCGTGGCGAGGCATAACTCCATTTCCCGCTGGTAACAGTAGAAACTGGCACCATCTCGCCCTGACTGTTTCGTACATACCAATAGGCAAGATCCTCCGGCTGCATACGATAAGGCGCATCTGCCTGGACATACACATCCTTTACCCGGGCCTGATTGAGGAAGTCGTTAACGTAGCGAGAACCCCAAGCAACGGACAGTGTGTTATTCAGATCAGACACCGATACTCCCTGGGCCATAGCCTTCTCATAATCAATAACGAGTCGATACTCGGGCATATCTTCCATGCCATTGGGACGAACTCGCACCAAGTTCGGGTTTTTAGCAGCCATTCCCAGAAGCTGATAGCTCGCCGCCATCAGTTGCTCATGGCCCAGGTTACCACGATCCTGCAGATACAGATCAAAACCAAGCGCATTACCAAGCGAGGTTATAGGCGGCAGGTTAAAGGCATATACCTGCGCTTCTTTTATCTGGGAAAAGGCCATCATGGCGCGACCAATAATGGCATCAACGGATTGATCGGGCCTTTTGCGCTCCTTCCAGTCCTTCAGCTGCACAAAGGCCATACCCATGTTCTGCCCGCTACCGGCAAAGCTGAAACCAGCCACGGTAAAGGCACTTTTGACGTTCTCTTTCTCATTTATCAGATAGTGATTGAGCACCTCACTTAAAATCTTTTCCGTTCGTTCCTGGGTAGCACCACTTGGCAACTGCACCATGGAAAGCATGACGCCCTGGTCTTCGGCAGGGATGAACGAAGTGGGCAGATTCTGGAAGAGATAGGCCATGCCGCCAAGCAAGACCAGATAGATGAGCATAAAACGTCCGGCCCGTTTCACTACATAAGCGACTGTCCCCTTGTAGCTATTCGCACTGCGTTCAAAACTGCGATTGAACCAGCCGAAAAAACCTTTTTTCTGAGTGTGTTCACCTTTTTTAGGTGCCTTGAGCAGAGTGGCGCAAAGCGCCGGGGACAAGGTAAGTGCAACGACAACGGACAGCAGCATGGCAGAAACAATAGTAACGGAAAACTGCCTGTAAATCTCTCCGGTGGAACCTCCCATGAAGGCCATGGGCACAAAAACAGAGGAGAGAACCAGGGCAATACCGATAAGAGCGCCCGTGATCTGGTCCATGGATTTACGTGTCGCTTCAAGAGGCGAAAGCCCTTCCTCTTCCATGACCCGTTCCACGTTTTCCACCACGACAATAGCATCATCAACAAGCAGTCCAATGGCCAGAACCAGCCCAAACATGGTGAGGGTGTTGATGGAAAAGCCAAGGACAGACATGATGCCAAAGGTACCCAAAAGGACTACCGGTACCGCAATTGTGGGAATAAGCGTTGCCCTGAAACTTTGCAGAAACAAAAACATGACAAAGAAGACCAGGATAACCGCTTCGACCAGGGTCTGGGCGACCTCTTCAATGGAGATTTTGATGAAGGTTGTGGTGTCATAGGGAAAGACAACCTCTACCCCCTCGGGGAAGTACGGCTCCATCTCTTTGATTTTTGCCTTCACATCATCGGCCGTTTGCAGAGCATTGGCTCCGGTGGGCAGCATAATAGCCATACCAGACGCCGGTTTTCCATTAAAATAGGCCTTGCTATTATAATCATTTGCCCCGATGGCGACCCTGGCGACATCTTTCAGTCGCACCTGGGAACCATCCTCATTAACCTTGAGCAGGATATTTTCAAATTCCTCAGGCTGGGAAAGCATGGTCTGGGACATGAGCGTAAAGGAGGTCTCTTGGCCCTTCACGCTGGGCAGACCACCAAGGTTACCCACGGCCACTTGGCTGTTCTGGGCGCTGATCGCTGAAAGCACATCACTTGGGGTCAGATTGTGGCTGTTTAGCTTATGTGGATCAAGCCAAACCCGCATGGCATACTGGCCACCAAAAATCTGTACGCTTCCCACACCGGGGACACGACTGATGGGATCGCGCAGGCTGGTT
>RRZT010238497.1_pt1 | contig 51751 bp, 47 predicted proteins | sample 2165551 | NCBI WGS metagenome assembly RRZT01 (sample SAMN10456910, study PRJNA506462) | wastewater metagenome | biome: wastewater; feature: sludge; material: wastewater sludge; isolation source: wastewater sludge with Escherichia coli K12::gfp cells carrying plasmid... | place: USA: Moscow, Idaho... | reverse complement strand
TTTTCCATAAGATTTGTTTTTCCACATCTTGGACAGGGATTCCCAGAATTTGAATGACAAGACCAACAAAACATACTAGTACAGTTCTCACAAGAAAGCTTACAATGTTTACAAACATAAGTCTTTTCTCTTTTAAATTTTTGTCTATTTCCAAATAACCAAGCAAACATTTAATTCCTTTAAAAATAAAAACAAGTATATTTCAAAGAAAAGTCATTATAGATGATTTATATCAATATTGAAATCATTAAATCATAGAGTAAAGTAGTTTTGATAATATTTTTTTTAAGTCGTTTTGCTCTTTTTGACTAAGAACTGAAAAAGATTCTTGAAGTCTACAAGATGTGTTTTTTATACAATCTTCTATTAAAGAGACTCCATTTTTAGTTAATGAAACAAAAGTTTTTCTTTTATCTTCTTTTGAAATAGTTCTTTTTATATATTCCCTATCTTCAAGTTTGTTTAAAACCTTTGTCATACCACCAGATGAAAAAATTGTAGCATCATATAACTCTGTTGGCGTTAATGAGTGTTCTATATTATTAAAATACAAAGCTGCCAAAACATCAACTTCTGAATGAATTAAATCATAATTACTTTTAAAAAAACTTTCAGAAACATTATGCAAGTTTTTAGTAATGAGTAACATTGGTAATGATAAAGTAAACACTTCATGGCTTTCATTTTGTGATACTCTTTGGTAAAAATCATCTATATATTTTTTATTCATGAAGCTAATTTTAGCAAAAAAATCTTTAAATTATCTTTCTAGCAAGATAATATTAAGAGAAAAGAAGATAAACTTTTATTTTATTTAAAAGGAGTGATTTTGAAAAAATTATATTTTTCTTTTTTTGTACCTCTTTTTTTATATAGCCAAAACTTAGATGAGTTAGTAAATTTATCTATTGAAAACAAGCTAATAAATGCTTCAGCACAAAGTCTTGAAGCAATAAAAGAAGATTATAAAAGTGTACAAAGTGGTTATTTACCGAAATTAGATGTTGGAGCTGGTTATTCTATAGCAGAACATGAATCAAGTACAACTCCTCATAAAGGAGCAAATGCTTATGGTAGTGTAAACTACTTACTTTATGATGGTGGAAAAAAATCAGATGTTTATGAATCTTATGAAAATACAATAAAAAGTGGTGAAAAAAGTTTAGAAGCTCTTAAAAATGATATATCTTTAACTGTAATAAATTATTATTACAATTATTTATCACTACTTGCTAAAAAAGAGACAAAAATTCAAGAAATAAATGAATTAAATGCTCAAAAAGATAGAATCACAAGATTCTTTGATGCAGGAAGTACAACAGAAGATGAACTTCAAAAAATCATCTCTAGAGTTGAAAATGCAAAAGTTACTCTTCAAGAGATAGAACTTGAAATTACTACAATTTTACATAATCTTGAATATATTACAGGAAATCAAGTATCTATTACTGAAGGCTCTATTATTGAAGCATTAGCAGCAGAAAAAGAGAAAAATTTAAGATTTGATATTCAAGCTTTAGAATATGATACAAAAACAAAACAAAGCAATGCGAATGCACAAAAAAGTGATTATCTTCCAAAAGTTACTTTAGATAATACTTTTAATTACTATGACAGAGACTATAGCAATAAATCTAATGAACCTGCTGGTTTACAAGATCATCAAAATATTGCAAGTGCAAATATGAAATGGAATCTTTTTGCTTTTGGAGAAACAAAACATAAAGTTGAATCAAAACAAAAAGAATATTTATCGAGTAAACTTAAATATGAATATGAAAAAAATAGAGCAAACGTTGATTTACAACTAGCTTTAAAGGCTTATGATATTTCAAAAGCTAAAATTAAATCTAGTGAAGCGAATATAAAAGCTGCACAAAGTGCTTATGAAATTATAAAATCAAAATTTGAAAATGGTCTTATAGATAATGTAGCATTTCTACAAAGTTTAACTGAAAAATACGACGCTATAAGCCAACATAAAACTGCTTTAAATGATTTAGAAATTAAAAAAGCAAATATTATTTATCACAGTGGTGAAAAATTACAGGAGTATATAAAATGATAAAAAAATCAATAATTACAATGTATTTGCTTTTTGGATTAAATAATCTAATGGCAAATGAAGCACCAGGATTACCTGTGCAAACTTTCAAAGTTATAAATCAATCAAATACGACAAACAAAACTTATCCAACTATTTTAAAAGCTTATGAGCAAGTTGATGTAATGGCAAGAGTTCCAGGAACATTAACAAAAAAACATTTTAGTGAAGGTGATTTCGTAAAAAAAGGAACTCTTTTATATAGTATTGAACCTGATACTTATCAAGCTATCTTAAATGTAAAAAAAGCAAATTTTGTAAAAGCAAAAAAAGATTTTGAAAGAGCAAAAACTCTAATAGCTTCAAAAGCAATTAGTCCTCAAACTTATGATGATTACACTTTTCAATATGACAGTGCAAAAGCTGCTTTAGATGAAGCTCAAATAAATTTAAACTATACAAAAGTAACAGCTCCAATTGATGGAATTGTTGGAATTAAAAAATTTGATGTTGGAGATTTAGTTGGAAGTGGTGCAAATAATTCACTACTTGTTACTATTACAAATACAGATCCAATTCATGCCGAATTTTCAATACCTAAAGATGATATGAATAAGTATCTATCTCAAATAAAAGATAAAACTGCAAAAATAAATCTTTTAGCAAATGGAAAAAAATATGAAGGTGGAGAAGTTGATTTTATCTCTCCTGTGATCGATTCAAATACTGATACTTTATTAGTTAGAGCAAAATTTGAAAATAAAAATAGAGATTTAATAGCTGGAAATTTCACAAAAATAGAAGTTAGCAATTTATCTTTAGGTGATGTTTTTGTTGTACCTGAAAATGCTGTTTTAAGAACTGCTCAAAGTAGTATTGTAATGGTAATAGATGAAAACAATATAGCAAAACCAAGACCAGTAGTTGCTGGTGATTTAGTTCAAAATGGAGTTGTTATTAAAAGTGGGTTAAAGGCTGATGAGCAAATTGCTGTAAGTAATCTTGCAAAATTAAGACCTGATACTAAAGTTCAAATAGTAAATAAAGAGAAATAATATGTTATCTGCATTTTTTATTAAAAACCCCGTTTTCGCTGGTGTTTTGTCTATTATTGTTTTTCTAGTTGGACTTATATCTATGTTCAATCTTCCAATTGAACAATACCCAAGAGTTTTACCTCCACAAATTCTTGTAAGTACAGCATATCCAGGTGCTAGTGCAGATACTATTGCAAAAACTGTTGCAGCTCCACTTGAAGAAAAAATCAATGGTGCAAAAAATATGCTTTATATGAACTCTTTAGCTGAAGATAGTGGAAGATTAACTATAAATGTATTTTTTGAAGTTGGAACAGATCCAGATGATGCAAAAATCGATGTAAACAATAGAGTTCAAGCAGCTCTTTCATCAATGCCTGAACAAGTAAAAAGACAAGGTGTTGTTGTAGGAGAAAGAAGTCCTAGTATTTTACTTTTTGCTATGCTTCAATCTCCAAACAAAACTCATGATTCATTATATCTTTCAAACTATGCTCTTTTAAATATGGTTGAAACTTTAAAAAGGGTTGATGGAGTTGGTGATGCAATGATTTTTGGAGCAAAGGATTATTCTATTAGAGTTTGGATTGACCCAGCTAAATTATCTAAATATTCACTAGCTACAACAGATGTTATTACAGCTATTCAAGAACAAAATAATCAATATGCTGCTGGTAAAGTTGGTGCAGAACCTCTTGAAAATAAGCAAATGTACACATATACTATCAAAACTCCTGATAGATTTAGTGATCCAAAACAATTTTCAGATATTGTTATTAGAGCAAATGCAGATGGAAGTAGTCTGAAACTAAAAGATGTTGCACATATTGAACTTGGAGCTAGTTCATATAGCGTTCAAACAAGATTAAATAATGCACCATCTTTACCTATTGGAGTATTTTTACAAAGTGGTGCAAACTCTTTAGAAACAGCAAAAGCTATCAAAAAAGCTCTTGAAGAAGCTAGTAAAAACTTCCCTGAAGATATGACTTATACTATTCCTTATGATAGTACAGATTTTATTACAGCTTCTATTGAAGAAGTTGTAAAAACATTTGTTGAAGCACTTTTACTAGTTATTTTAATTATTTTCATATTCTTACAAAGCTGGAGAGCTACAATTATTCCTTTAATTGCTGTACCAATTTCTATTGTTGGAGCATTTGCAGGAATGTATGTATTAGGATTTAGTATCAATCTTTTAACACTATTTGGACTAGTTCTTGCAATTGGTATTGTTGTTGATGATGCTATTATTGTTATTGAAAATATTGAAAGACATATGGATGAAGGAAAAACTCCTCTAGACGCTGCATTTATTGCAATGAAAGAGGTAACTGGAGCCTTAATCGCTATTATTTTAGTTTTAGCAGCTGTATTCGTACCTGTTGCATTTATGGGTGGATTAAGTGGAGAAATGTACAGACAATTCGCGATTACCATAGTTATATCCGTAATTATTTCTGGATTCGTTGCAATTACTTTAACTCCTTCTTTATGTGTAAGAATCTTAAAAAATAAAAAACATGAACCAAAAGGTTTTGCAAAATGGTTTAACAACATGTGTGATAAAGCTACTACTGGTTATTCATTTTTGGTTAAAAAAACAATTAGATATTCATTTATTTCTCTTTTAATTTTTGGTGGATTAGTATTTGTTTCGTGGGATATGTTTAAATCAATGAAAACAGGTCTTGTTCCAGATGAAGATCAAGGAACTATATTTGTATTTGGATTTAATCCTCCTGGTTCATCACTATCTAGATCTTTAACTTTAAGTGAAGAAATAAATGCAATAGTTGCAAAAGATCCAAATGTACAAAATATTATTACACTTGCAGGTTATGACTTTACAACTTCAGCTGAAAGATCGCACACAGTTGCAACTATTATTAAACTAAAAGATTGGAGCGAAAGACCAAATCCTGAACAGCACGCTCAAGAAATCTTAGGAAGATTAAGTAAACAACTAATGGGTACTAGTGAAGGATTCTCTTTTGCTGTTGTGCCACCTCCAATTATGGGTATGAGTGTCACTGGTGGATTTGATATGTATGTTCAAGATAGAACTGGGGGAAGTATTGAAAATTTAGGAAAAGTTGTAAATCAAATTATTGAAAAAGCAAAAACTAGACCTGAATTAATGGGTGTTAGAACTTCACTAGCACCAAATGTTCCAATGTTTAAAATGGATGTTGATGTCGAAAAAGCAAAAGCAAAAGGTGTAAATATAAACGATATTTATAGCACTATAAATGCAACTTTTGGAAGTTATTATGTAAATGATTTCTCATTATATGGAAGAACTTATAAGGTAAATTTACAAGCAATTGACACATACAGAAATAATATAAATAATATGGAAAATATTTTTGTAAGATCAAATAAAGGTGAGCTTTTACCTCTTAGCTCTTTTGTTAGTATTAAACAACAAGTTGGAGCTGATATTGTAGAAAGATTTAACCTTTTCCAAGCAGCAAAAGTTTCAGGACAACCAGCAGCTGGATATAGTTCAGGAGATGCTTTAAAAGCTATTGAAGAAGTTTCAAATGAAGTTTTATCTGAAGGATATACAATCTCATGGGTTGGAACAGCTTATCAAGAAAAACAAGTTGGTGGAAGTTCAGCACAAGCTTTTATTTTTGGTATTGTTTTCTTATTCTTGATTCTTTGTGCATTGTATGAAAGATGGTTATTACCAATTGCTGTTGTTCTTGCTGTTCCATTTGCAATATTTGGAGCAATTTTAGCAACTAATTTAAGAGGTTTAGATAATAATATCTACTTCCAAATTGGACTTTTAGTTCTTGCTGGACTTGCTGCTAAAAATGCTATTTTGATTGTTGAATTTGCTTTACAAAAAAGAAAAGAAGGATTTAATCTTGTTGATTCAGCATTAGAAGCTGCAAAAGTAAGACTTAGACCAATCGTTATGACTTCATTAGCATTTACTATTGGAGTTCTACCACTTGCTATTGGTGGAGGTGCTGGAGCTGCTAGTAAACACTCAATTGGTACAGGAGTTATTGGTGGGATGCTTACAGCAACATTTATAGCAATTATATTTATTCCTCTATTCTATATACTTATTTCAAGAATAAGCAAAGATAAAAAAGATGAAATCTTAATAGAAGATGTAAAAAAGGAAGAGAGTTAATCTCTTCTTTTTTTTAATCCACTTAATATAATATTTTTCCTCAAAAAATTATTTTAATAAAAAAGAGTTTTTAATGCCAGAAATAAATCAACAACCAACTATATTAATTGTAGATGATATGATTACAAATATTTTAATATTATCAGATTTACTAAAAGATGAGTATGATATTAAAATTGCCAAATCTGGTTTAAAAGCGATAGAAATTGCAAATTCTCAAAATATAGATTTAATACTTTTAGATATTGAAATGCCTAAAATGAATGGTTATGAAGTATGCAAAAATCTTAAAAACTCAGAAAAAACGAAAAATATTCCTATCATATTTGTTACAGCAAGGAATAGTGAAACAGATGAAGAAGAAGGTTTAAATTTAGGAGCTATTGACTATATTACAAAACCTTTTAATAAAACTATTGTAAAGCTAAGAGTAAGAAATCATATAAAACTCAAAGAAAAAACTGATTTATTAGAGCAGCTATCAATGTATGATGGACTTACAAATATAAAAAATAGAAGATTTTTTGATGAAATTTTTGAAAAAAGTTATTATGAATCAAGAAGAAAAAAAACAAATCTTGCTTTAATGATGATTGACATTGATTTTTTCAAACCTTATAATGACAATTATGGTCATGGAAAAGGGGGATGAAGCTTTAAAAAAAGTTTCTCTAGCTATTAATAATACTTTATTATCCCATAGAGAAGATGATCTAGTCGCTAGATATGGAGGAGAAGAGTTTGTAGTTTTAATAAAAAATATTTCTTTAGATGAATTAAATAAAATTGCAAACAATATATTAGACTCTATTAAAAAATTAAAAATAAAACATGATTATTCAAGTGCTAATGAATACTTAACTGTTAGTATTGGAATAGCTAACTTTGATGGAAATAAAGATATTCCAAAAATTGAACTTCTAATAAAATCAGATGAAACTTTATACAAAGTAAAAGCATCTGGAAGAAACAATTTCTTAATCACAAATTTATAACTAAATTACTTATTAAAAAGGATAATTAATAGAAAATATTTTTAAAATGATAAATGAAGCAATTTTACAAATGAGTTATTGGGAAATTATTGCTGCACTTTTATCAATATTTTATATCTCTTTAGCAATAAAACAAAATATTTGGTGTTGGATAGCTGCTTTCTTTAGTACATTAATCTATTCTATTTTATTTTTTGATGCAACTCTACTTATGTCAAGTTTTTTAAATGCTTACTATTTGATTATGGCTATTTATGGTTGGTACAGTTGGAAAATAAGAAATAATTACAAAGATTCAAATTTAAAAATATCAACTTTGAATCTATCTGTAAATGCAAAAATAATTGTTGTTTTGTCAATTATTTCAATCGTTCTTGGATATTATATGACAAATTATACTAATGCTTCATATGCATATCTTGATTCAACAATCACTATATTTTCTCTTGTAGCAACATATATGATGACAAAAAAAATATTAGACAACTGGATATATTGGATTATAATTGATAGTGCTGCTATTTACCTATATTTTAAAAAAGAGTTTTATGTAACTTCTATTTTATACAATCTTAGCTTTTTTAGCTTATATGGAATGGAAAAAAGAATATAAAAGCTATCAAGAAATAGATAAATCTTAATTTTAAATATCCAGAATTAAATAGCTTTTAGTTAAAATCCTTTTATGAATTTAGAAGAAAAATTAAAACTGCTTCCATCAGAAGCCGGAGTCTATCAGTACTTTGACAATCAAGGACATCTTTTATACATTGGAAAGGCTAAAAGCTTAAAAAATAGAGTAAAAAGTTACTTTAAATTCAGTCCTACTTTACAAGCTTCAAACGATTTAAGTCCACGAATTTATAAAATGATTAGCGAAACTGTTTTTTTAGAATGGATTGTTGTTCCAAATGAACATGATGCCTTAATTCTTGAAAACTCACTAATTAAACAGCTAAAACCAAAATATAATGTACTTTTACGAGATGATAAAACATACCCTTATATTTTCGTAGATTTAAATGAAGATTTTCCAAGATTAGAAATCACAAGAAAAATAGAAAAAGGAAAAAATATAAAATATTTTGGTCCATATTCAAGTGGTGCTAGAGATATGCTTGATAGCATTTATGAGATAGTTCCCCTAGTTCAAAAAAAATCTTGTGTGAAAAGTAAAAAAGCTTGCTTATTTTTTCAAATAGGAAAATGTCTAGCTCCATGTGAAAATAAAGTGAATAAAGATGAGTATAAAAAGATTTTAGATGAAGCTTTAGGATACATCTATAATAAATCAAAACTATTAAATAAACTAAAAGAAAAAATGCAGTTTTATTCTGAAAATTTTAGATTTGAAGAGGCTTTAGTTTTACGAGATAGAGCGAAAACTATTGAAAAATCAGAAATTAAAACTGGAATTGATTTAACAACAAATGAAGATTTAGATATTTTTGCCATAAAATCTAGTAATAAAAAAGCTGTACTTGTAAGAATGTTTATAAGAGATGGAAAACTAGCTTCTTCAAACTATGATTTCATGAAAACAAATGACGATGTTGAATTTGATATACAAGAAGCCTATAAAAGAGCAATAATAAATTACTATTCAAATGAATTACCAATTATTCCAAAAGAGATAATTGTGGCCGATGAGATTGAAGATATTATCACGATTGAAGAATTTTTATATAAGAAATTCAATAAAAAAATAAAAATAGTAAACCCAAAAATAGATAAAAAAGCTTCTATTGTAAAAATTGCTTTAAATAATTGTGATGAGCTTTTAAGATTAGAAAATATTAAAGATGAGAATTCTATATACAATGAATTAAAAGAACTGTTTTCATTAAACTGTGTTCCAAATATAATAGAAACTTTTGACAATTCACATCTTATGGGACAGGCAACAGTTGGTGGAATGGTTGTATGGAATAAAGAAAAAGAGAATTTTGATAAAAAATCTTATAGACACTACAATCTTGAGAGCTTAGACGAATACTCTCAAATGAAAGAGATGCTATATAGAAGGGTTGAGAGTTTTGATAAAAATAATCCGCCAGATTTATGGGTAATTGATGGAGGGACGACTTTACTAAATTTAGCTTTTGATATAGTTGACTCAATTGGGGTAAATTTAGATATTATTGCTATTTCAAAACAAAAAGTTGATGCAAAAGCTTATAGAGCAAAAGGAAATGCAAAAGATATAGTGCATTTTAAACAAAATAGTGAGATTAAAAGTCTAAATTTGCTTCCTAGCGATAAAAGACTACAATTTGTTCAAAGATTAAGAGATGAAGCTCATCGTTTTGCAATTAGTTTTCATAAAAAGCAAAAAAGAAAAGAGGATAAAGAGATTTCGCTTCTACAAATTAAAGGTATTGGTGAAGCAAAAATAAAAAAATTACTCTTATATTTTGGAGAGTTTGAAAAAATCAGAAATGCTTCTTTTGATGAGTTAAAATCTGTCTTAAATGAAGCAGATGCATACAATATTATAAACTATTTTAATAATTAATAAGGAATTAACTTTGGCAAAAATATTAATAAACAAAAAAAACCTTTTTTACAATTTTGAACTTATTTCAAAAAAAGCAACAAACAAGGAAAAAGTTGCTGTTGTTCTAAAAGATAATGCTTATGGTCATGGACTTGTTGAAATTGCAAAACTTGCAAATGAATTTGGAATAAAAAAAGCTGTTGTAAGAACAATAGAAGATGCAAAAAAAATTGAAGATTATTTCCCTTATATTTTAGTTCTTGCAGATACAACTTTTCACAACTATTCACATACTTTTCACATAGCAATAAATAGTCTAGAAGATATTAATAAAGTGCCACAAAATGCTAACGTTCATCTAAAAATTGATACAGGAATGCATCGAAATGGTATATCAATAAATGACATAGAGATGGCTTTTTTAGGACTTTTAAAACAAAAAGCTAATATTACAGGTGTTTTCACGCACCATAGAGGAGCAGACACTTTAAGTACTGATTTTTTTTGGCAAAATGAAAATTTTGCTAAAGCAAAAACAAAGGTAAAAGAGGTATGTGAAAAACTTTCACTACCTTTACCACAGTTTCACTCTTGCAACTCAGCAGCACTTTTTAGACAAGAAAATTTCACTGAAGATTTTGCAAGAGTAGGAATTGCAACTTATGGTTATTTAGATAATGATGGTATTTTTGATTTTCCAAAATTAAAACCTGTTATGTCACTTTGGGCACAAAAGTTAGCAACTAGAAAAATAGAAAAAGGTCAAAGTATTGGTTATGGTGGAAAATTTACTGCAAATGAAGATATGATAATTTCTACTTATGATATTGGATATGGAGATGGTTTTTTAAGATTAAATGAAAATGATAACTATACAACTCCTAAAGGTTTTAAAATTTTAGGAAGAGTATCTATGGATAATTTATCAATAAATAGTGATGAAAAAGAGGTTTGTATTTTTGATGATGTTACCACTTTAGCAAAAATTCACAAAACTATAACATATGAAATAACTTGTAGCTTAAAAGAGAGTATGAAAAAAGAGATTTTGGTATAATGAAAGAAATTATCTAAATAGTATCGAAAGGAGAGTTGTGGATTTAGATTATTATAAAGAAAAACTAGAACAACTACAAAAACTTACAAAAACAGGTTTTTGGGAACTCGACTTGAGAACTAATACTATTATTTACTCCAATGAGATTTATAATATTTTAGAAATCGATAAAGAAAATTTCAATCATAGTTATGAAAACTTTTTAGATATTGTACATCCAGAAGATAGAGATAGAGTTAATAGTTTCTTTTTTCACTCTTTTAAAAATGTAGGAAAAGATTCTACTATTACACATAAAGTTTTTACAAAGTCTGGAAAATTAAAATATTTAGAACAAAGATATCAAATAAAATTTGATGAAAATAAAAATCCTATAGCATCTTTTGGTACAACTCAAGATATTAGTGAACAAGAATATTATAAACAAAAACTAAAAGAAGATTTAATTAAAATTGAAGATCATCAAAATGAGCTTGAAGCAATATTTAATAATACAATAGATGGTTTAGCAATAATTGATTTAAATACAAACTTTCTAAAGGTAAATAGAACTTACTGTGACATTACAGGACTGACGGAAGAAGAACTTTTAAGTACAAATTGCATAGAAATAACTGCTCCTGAATATAGAGAAGAATCTCTAAAAAGTTTTGAAAAATTTTTATTAACAAATGAACCAAAACCACTCGAAAAAATTTGTAAAATAAAAGATAGAAAAGTAGAAGTAATTTTATATCCTTATAGAATCAATGAAAATCATATTATGGTTAATATGAAAGATATTTCAAGAGATAAATTAATACAAGAGCAATCAAGACTTATATCTATGGGAGAAATGGTTGGAAACATTGCACATCAATGGAGACAACCTTTAAGTATAATAACATCTATTGCAAGTTCTATTACTATTTTAAATAATCTAAATAAACTGCCTAAAGAAAATTTAAACACTGATATGGAAAAAATCATGGAACAATCAAGGTATCTATCTGATACTATTGATGATTTTAGAAATTTTATAGTAAATGCCACTGATTTAGAAAATATTAGTATAGTAAATACTATTAAAAAATCTCTATCATTAGTTGACTCTGCAATAAAAATGAATAAAATAAGAGTTGTTACAGATTTCCAAGATGATTTAATAATATCTGGTTTTCAAAATGAATTAATACAATCTTTTATAAACATTATAAATAATGCAAAAGATGCTCTTATTCAAAATGTAGAAAATAGTAAAGATAGATTAATATTAATTTGCACTAAAGAATTTGGAAATCGTCTAAGAGTTGGAATAAAAGATAGTGGGAAAGGCATAGATGAAGAGATTTTAGATAGAATTTTTGAACCATACTTTACGACAAAGCATCAAAGTTTTGGAACAGGTATTGGGCTTGCTATGAGCCATAAATTTCTTACTCAAAGACATAAATGTACTATTGAGGTTAATAATACAACTTTTAAATTTAAAGATAATGAATATAAAGGAGCTCATTTCATAATCTTTTTTGAAGATAATTTAAATTTAGAAAATTTGAAAAAGGCTTAAAATTGTTGGTTTCGGGAAGTACAACATTAAATATTCTATTGGCAAATAACAATAAAGTTATAAGTGATGTACTAAAAGAAGCTGATGCTCAAACTCTTGAAAATATAATAAAACAAGATCCAAAAGTAAAAGCAAATGCAAGTGAAGTTATAAAAGAACTCTTCCAGAATATTAAAGATGGTACTAAATCTACAGCAACTATAGAAAACATTCTTAAGAACTCGGCTATATTTAAAGAACTAGGTAGTGTATCAACAAATCTTGTGACCCTATCAAATATGTTGCAAGAAGTTGAAAATAGTGATAACTTAGCAAAATTCAAACCACTATTAGAGAATTTATCAAAAAATATAAAAGATTTAGATGCGACAACTTTAAAGGAACAAATAAAAAGTTCAGGTGTTTTTCTTGAGAATAAAATAGCAAATACACAAAACCCTAAACTTGAAAATATTTTAAAAGATATCCAAAGCTTAGTAAAAACTGTTCAAACTCCTCTTACAAATCAAATAGATGTTCAAATAAACAAAATTTTACAAGATATTCAAAATCCAAAATCAAATGTAAATCAATCTATACAAAATCAAAATAGCCAAACAAAACCAAATTTACAAACAACTTCGCAATCAAATACATCAAGCAATCAAACAATTAATAACCAAACACCTTTAAATCAATCAGCAAATCAAGTTTTAATTAATACAAATAATATAAATCAACCAAACTCTGAAAACCAATTGAATAAAAATTTTGCTACTTCAAATAATCCAATACAAGTTATTAAAAAAGAGAATAACCAAGTAGAAATTTTACAGACAAAAATAAATACTCAAAGTCCACAAATACAAAATACAGTTCAACAAAATTCTCAAACTCTTAATTTACAATCAAAAGAGCCTATTTTAAACAATCCTTTAACAAATGATTTAAAAGTATTAACTCAAAATTTACAAAAATTAAGTGAAAATTTGACTCCAAAAGAGTTTGAAAATTTATCAAATTTAACAAAAGAGTTAAAAACCGTTGTAAATCAAGCATCTCTAGTAGAATCAAAATTTGAAAATATCTCAACAACACAACAAAAACAATCAGTGTTTAATCAGGCAAATCAAACAAACCAACAAAATCAAATAAATTCTCAACAACTAAATCAAAATATACAACCACAAGTTTCACCAAATATACAAAACCCAAATAATCAAGTTCAAAATTTGCAACAAAATATTTTTAATGCTCAAACTCAGTTAAATAATATAAATACCACTTTAGTACAAAATCCAGTTCAACAAACTATTCCAAATCAAGTACAAAGTACACAAGCATTTTTAAATCAAATTCAAAATCAAATTCAAAATCAAATAAAAGAAAATACAAATCCCAAAATAATTAATCAAAATCAAACACAAAATATTCAATCAAATTTACAAATAAATCAACCTCAAATTCTAAATCAATCTACTGAAGAAATTACAGTTAAAGAGCAAATTACAAATGAAACAAAGCAACTTTTAGTTCAAATAAAAAATGAAATAGTAAAAAATCCAAATATTGTTCAAAATAAAAATATTTTACCAATTATTGATAATTTATTAAAAATGGAAAATTTATTCATAAAGAATGAAACTCTACAAAATTTAACAGATATAAAACAGTTAAATCAGACTTTGAGTCAAAATAATCTAAATACATTTTCAAATAATTTTGCATCTAATTTATCCCCTCTTTTAAACAATTTAAAAGAAAGTTTAAATAATTTAACAAATCCAAACATATCAAATATTCAAACTCATTTAACAAAAACTATAAATAAATTAGAACATATAATCTCAAATACTGAAATTGAAAAAGAGAATAAAATATCTTCTAAAGACGATATGAAAACTCTTTTACTAGAACTAAAAGAAGAATTAAGTACAAAAACAGATGCAAAATCTAGCGAAATTTTAAAACAAGTTGATAAAATCTTAACTCAAATAGATTTCTATCAATTAAACTCTTTAATCTTAAATTCAAATCATGTCTATGTTCCTTTCTTTTGGGAAATGCTAGAAGATGGTTCAATAAATATCAAAAAAACCGAAGAAGACAAGTTTTACTGTCAAATAAATCTTACATTAAAAGATTTTGGAAAAGTTGATTTAATGCTTGGTTTATACGATAAAAATAAAATGGATTTAACAATATATGCACAAAGAGATCATTTTAAAACTGCGATTAAAGAAAACATAAAAGATTTAAAACTGGCTTTGAATAATGTTGATATTATTCCTGTTAACATAAAACTACTAGATATGAAAGAAAATTTGGAAGAAGATACTCCAACTAGCAACTATTTAAATAATAGTTATAACCAAAGTATTAATTCTGGAATAGATATTAAGGTTTAAAAATGGCTAAAAAAATAGAAGAAAACTTTATTCAAAAAGCCGTAGCCTTACAATATGATTTAGAAAAAGACAATGCTCCTCTAATTACAGCAAAAGGCCAAGGTGTAACAGCTTCAAATATTATTAAAATAGCCAAAGACAATAATATACCTATTCAAAAAGATGAAGATTTAGTTGAACTTTTATCAAAAATAGATATTGATAAAGAGATACCAAATTCTATGTATAAAGCTGTTGCAGAAATTTTTTCCTTCATTTATGATCTATCCAAAAAAAAATAATTTGATATTTTTAAGAGATTATATAATATAATCTAATACTTCAATTTACAGAGATTTTTTAAAATATGATTAGAAACCGACTTGAAAATCCGATTATTCTTTTTTTTGTTCTACTTGTAATTATCTCTATAAACCTTATTGCATCAATTAATTTTTTTCTAATAATGTTTTCAGGAGTATTATTTACTGCTTTTTATATTTTTTTAAAGAAAAGATATCTTTATTCTTTAATATTTGTAGTTATTGCTTTTTTATTTATTGAGATAAATTCCGGACTAAAGCCTTTTTCACTAACTTTACTATCTTTATTTATTTATATTTTTATTATTCCAAAGTCAGATTCTTATGGTTCGTATGATTTAGCAAATAGCTATGTTTATATGCTATTTTTTTATGTTGGTCTTATCATAATGTGGTCACTATTTTACGGAATGGATGAAAAAATATTTTTTGCCCTACTTTTAAATATACTATTTGACTTTATATTTTTTGGAGTATTTCTTTGAATTTACGACTAAATTTAATCTATATATTTATTATAGCAATAATTATAACTTTACTATCTAGAGTATATTTTCTTTCTATTAAATCAAATACTTATTATGAAGAATTATCAAAAAATAACTACATTAGTAGAGTAAATAAAGTTCCTGTTAGAGGAATTATTGAAGATAGAAATGGTGAAAAAATAGCTATAAATGAAATGGGATTTTCTATATCTATAAAACCTCATTTAAGAAGTGCTAAGAAAAGAGCTGAACTAGAAAGAATTGTAGATTTAATAGTAAAACAACTCCCTAATTTAGATAAAGAAAAACTAATTAAAACTTATTTGAAAGAAGATTCTGCATATAATCATAACTTTATAAATGTTGTTGATTATGTTCCTTATGATGAATTTTTCTCAAAATATACAATTTTAGCATCACATGAAGATATAAAAATCGATTCTTCAACAAAAAGATTTTATCCATTTAGAGATGCTGCTTCTCACGTAATTGGATATACAGGAAGAGCATCTACAAAAGATATTTTAAACAATGAAATTGCCAAGTTTACTGGAACTGTTGGTAAAAATGGAATAGAAAAATATTACAACAATAAACTTCAAGGTGAACTTGGTTACAAAGATGTAAAAGTAAATGCCTATAATAAAGAAATTGAAGTTTTAGAAGAAAAAGAACCTTCAACAGATAATAATATAAAAATATCTATTGATATTAAACTTCAACAATATTTAAAAGAAATTTTTGTGGGTAAAAGTGGTTCAATAGTAATCATGGATGCTACAAATGGAGAGATTTTAGCAGCAGCCTCTTTTCCTGAATATGATAGTAATCTTTTTGCAAGAGGAATTTCTCAAGAAGATTGGGATAAGATGAAAAATGATTTTAATCATCCATTCACAAATAAAATTACAAATGGATTATATCCTCCTGGTTCTGTTATTAAAATGGGTGTTGCACTTGCTTTTTTAGAGCATGGTATAAGTGAAAACTTTTCTGTAAATTGTACAGGTTCTTTACCTATTGGAAATAGAAATTTTAGATGTTGGAAAACTACTGGTCATGGACATATTGACTTTAGAAGCTCTCTAGAACAAAGTTGCGATGATTTTTACTATAAAGGTAGTTTAAAATTAGGAATAAATAAAATTTCTCAAACACTTGATAAATTAGGAATAGGGAAAATAACAGGTGTTGATTTAAACAATGAATTTGCAGGAATAAACCCAAATAAAGAGTGGAAAGAGAGCAAATTAAAACAACCTTGGTATGTAGGAGAAACGGTTATTACATCGATTGGTCAAGGAAATATGCTTACAACCCCTCTTCAAATAGCAAGATATACTGGATATATAGCAACTGGAAAGCTTTCAAAACCACATTTTAATAAATCACATTTTGAAGAGCCAAAAGAACTTGATATTCCAGAAAAATATTTAGAAACTATGAGAAAAGGTATGTATGATGTATCTTATGGAGATAAAGGAACTGCTAGAAAATATTTAAGTTCTAAAGTTCCAATTGCTACAAAAACAGGAACAGCACAAGTTGTAAGTATTCCTCAATCTGAAAAAGTAAGAATGAAAGAGAGTGAAATGGAATACTACCAAAGATCTCACGCTTGGATTACTAGCTATGGACCATATAAAAATCCTAAATATGTTGTTACTATTTTACAAGAACATGGAGGTGGTGGAGGAAGTGCCACTGGTGAAGTTTTAAGTAAAATTTATAATAAGCTTCTAGACCTTGGCTACATCACTTTGGAGAATTAATAAGATTTTAGATAAAATCCTAGACTTTATATTATAGGATTTTATTTGAGAATATTTTTAGTTTTATTATTTTTCTTTAGCTTCACTTCAGCAGAAACTGCGCCTATGGTAAACTTGTCTGTAGCTGCTATAGAAGAACCTGCACAATTTGTTAAAACTATTAATATTGCAATATTCCTAGCCCTTTTAGTTCTAGCCCCTACTTTACTTTTAATGGTGACATCTTTTACAAGATTTATCATTGTTTTTTCACTTTTAAGACAAGCTTTAGGACTTCAACAAACACCGCCATCACAAGTTATTATCTCTCTTGCTTTGATTATGACTATTTTTATAATGGAACCTTATGCAAAGAAATCTTGGGAAACTGCCATTTCTCCATATATAGATGAAAAGATAGGTTATGATGTGGCAATAGAAAAAGGGATACAACCTTTTAAAGAATTTATGCTAAAAAACACTAGAGAATCAGATTTAGCATTATTTTATAGAATCAAAAAAGAAGAAAACCCAAAGAAAATAGAAGATGTATCTATTACAATTTTAATGCCAGCATTTATAGTTTCAGAGTTAAGAACAGCATTTGAAATAGGTTTTTTAATATTTTTACCTTTCTTGGTTATTGATATCATTGTTGCATCTATTCTAATGAGCCTTGGTATGATGATGTTACCACCAGTTATGATATCCTTACCTATAAAAATTATCTTTTTTATAACAATTGATGGTTGGCAGCTAATTATTGGGAATTTAGCACAATCTTTCAAGTAATTAATCTATGAAAAAAATATTCTTTACATCTATAGTTTTCGTAACTATTTTATTAATATCATACTTTTTTTATTTCATTCCAACAAATAAAGATATATCTAGTAAGATTTACTTAGAAAAAAGTGAAAAAATGAAAGAGTTATTTCGTGAAGAAGTTAAAAAAAAATATGGAAAAACAGATGTTCTTACATATATGCTAAGCGAAGATAAAAAAATAGTTGAAGCTCTTATAAAAAAAAATTCTTCTTTACTAAACTATGAAAATACTTTAAAACAAATAGAAAAACTAACTGATTTTAAAAATCTTTGGATACAAATTATTGACAAAAATGGTTATAGTTTTTATAGAAGTTGGACTAATGAAGTAGGAGATTATGTAGCTTCTGGTAGATTAGATGTTGCTGAAATGATGAAAAATCCAAGACCTTTAAAAGGTATAAGTGTTGGAAGATTTGATTTAACTTTCAAAACAATGTTTCCCCTATTTCACAATGGTGAATATATAGGTTTAATAGAAATGGTTTCTAAATTTAACTCAATAGCGAGTACTCTTAAAAACCAAAATATTGAACCACTGATGATTGCTCATGAAAACTATACATCTAATTTTATAAAACCCTTTTCAAATCTTTTTATAGGAAATAACTATGTTGCAAATGTTAATGCATCAGAAGAACTAATAAAAAAAGTTGAAAAAAACGGAATTAAAAAATTTTTATATATAAAAAATTATATTCTATTTGAGAATTATTTAGTTACAACAGATGAAATAAAAGATATTCATGGTGGAGAGATGGGATTTTTTATTCTGTTTTTTGATCAAAATAATTTGGACAAATCAGCACTTACAGAATTTGAAAATCAATATTTAATAGAAATTGCAATATTTTCAATTATTTATATTTTAATTATTTTATATTTTTTAAACAGAAATTATACAAAAAAATTAAATCTAGAAGTTAGAAGAAAAACAGCAGTTATAAATGAACAAAAATCAAAACTTGAATCACTACTACAAATTTATGATAAAAATGTAATTTTTTCTAAAACAGACTTAAAAGGTTTTATTACACATGCGAGTGAAGCTTTTTGTAAAATTAGTGGTTTCTCAAAAGAAGAATTAATAGGAAAACCACATAATATAGTTAGACATCCTGACATGCCAAAAGATATTTTTAAGAAGATGTGGGAAAAGATTCCAAAAGAAGAAACAGTAACTTTCGAAATAAAGAATTTAAGAAAAGAAGGTAGTCCTTATTGGGTTCTTGCTGATATTGGACCAGAATATGATAAAAATGGAAAACATATTGGATATTTTGCTATTAGAGAAGATATTACAGCTAGTAAAGAATTAGAAGAAGTACAAAGAGATATCATTTTTACAATGGGTTCTATTGCAGAATTTAAATCAAAAGAGACTGGTGAACATATAAAAAGAGTAGCAAAATATTCAAAAATTTTAGCACTTGCTTATGGTTTAGATGAAACTGAAGCTTCAATGATTGAGCTTGCTAGTCCAATGCATGATATTGGTAAAATTGCAATATCTGATGATATTTTAAATAAACCAACACGACTAACTTTTGAAGAGTTTGAAATAATTAAAACTCATACTCAAAAAGGGTATGAAATGTTAAGTGTTTCATCGCGACCACTTTTAAAAATGGCTGCTACTATTGCTTACTCACATCATGAAAAATATGATGGTACTGGATACCCTTTAGGGTTAAAAGGTGAAGATATTCCATTATATGGAAGAATTACTGCAATTGCAGATGTTTTTGATGCTCTTTCTCAAGATAGATGTTATAAAAAAGCTTGGCATATTGATGATATTTTAGAGTATATTAAAAAAGAAGAAGGAACATATTTTGATCCAGTTTTAGTTGACCTCTTTTTCAAAAATATAGATACAATATTAGAAATCAAAGAAAAATATCAAGATAAAAATTAAATAAACATTTCTTATATTAATAAAAACGATATCTTATAATATAATTTTTATTTATAATTAAGGAGCTAAAAAGCTCTTTTTTAGGTATAATCATAGAATTATTTTATATAGGAAAATATATGAAGAAAATTTATCTAAGCTTATTAATTTCTCATTTTTGTTTTGCACAAACTATAAATTTTTCAGAAGCTTTAAAACAATCATTAGGAAATAGTAAAGATTTAAAAAAGCAAGAACTTAATATACAAATATCAAAAGAAGATACAAATAGTATTACTGCCTCAAACTATGGAGTTTTATCTCTGAACTCAAATATTAGCCGTACAAATCATGCTGGATATGTTTTTATGGGGAAATTATCTAGTAGAGAAGCTACTTTTAAAGATTTTGGGTTTTCTCAAATGAATGAAGGAATAAATACAACTCCAAAAGATTTAAATTATCCAGGTGATAGAACAGCGATAAATAACTTTGTAAGCTATGATTTACCTCTTTTTACAGGATTTAAACTAGAAAACTATAAAGATATTTCAAAATTACAAGAGAAAGCAAATGAAATTTTATATAATTTAGACAAAAAAAATTTAGAATTTGAAGTACTTAAAGCTTACAATGGTGCTGTATTAAGTAAAGATTATCTAAAAACTATGAAAAATGCTCAAAAAAATATTGAGTTCATTCACAACAGTGCACAAGAATTTCATAAAAATGGTCTTGTTACAAAAATTGATGTAAATGAAGCAAAAGTATATATGTTAAATGTAAATTCAAAACTAGTGGAAGCAGAAAATAATTTTAATTTATCACTAGCATATCTAAAATTTCTTACATCAAATGAATTAATCAATGATGTAGAAGGAATTCAAAATATCTACTTTGATTTTGAAAATGAAGAAGAGCTATATAAAAAGGCTCTTGAAAAAAGAGATGAAGTATCTTTACAGAAAATTTCAATTGATGCAAATAATAAAAATATTGATGTACAAAAAAGTTCATATTATCCACAAGTTTTCACTCATTTAGAATATGGTGTGAATGATAATAGATTTACATCTGATCAAGATAAAGATTACTATATGGCACTTTTAGGAATTAGCTTAACTATTTTTGATGGTTCAAGAAGTGCATTAGTTGAAAAAGCTAAATTAGAAGAGTTAAAATCAAAGCTAGATTATGAAAAATTAAAAGATGGTATTAAATTAGAACTTGAAAAAGCAATGCTTAATTATAAAGCAAAACAAGGAATACTAAAAGAAAAAATAGAAGCAAAAGAGCTTGCAAATGAAGTTTTAAATCAAGCTAAACTTCAATATAAAAATAGATTAATCTCAATGACTACTTTACTTAACCAAGAGACAAACTATGAAAAAAGTCAAACTATGCTTTTAGAAGCCATTTATGAGAATTCTTTGGCACTTGCAAATTTGAATTTAGTTTTAGGTAAGAATATTAAAACAGGAGAAGAAAAATGAAAAAATTTATAGTTTTAGCACTTTTAATAACAAATATTTTCGCAAATATTATAGAACTAGATGGAGTAACTGAATCTCAAAATGAAAAAATAATCTCTAGTAAAATGATGGGATACATTACAAAAGTAAATGTAAATGAAGGGGATAGTGTAAAAAAAGGAGATATTTTATACGAAATTGATTCAACAGGAATTACACATGATAGTGATATTTTAAAAAGTCAAGTTAAAACTCTTGAACTTAATCTAAAAAGATATAAAAATTTATTAGACCAAGATTTAGTTTCAAAATATGAATATGAACAGTTAGAATTAAATTTACTTACAGCAAGAACGAAACTAAATGAATTAAATGCAAACTTTAGCTATCTAAAAGTAAAAGCTCCTAATGATGCTTTAGTAATTAAAAAATCTATTAAAGAAGGAGAAATGGCAATGCCAGGAATGCCTCACCTTATTTTAACTGATTTAAATTCACTAATAATAAAAGCAAATATCGCAGAATCAAATCTAAAAAATATTAAATTAAATCAAGAAGTAGATATAGAAATACCATCTTTAGAATTTAAAACAAAAGGAAAAATAGTTGCAATTTTCCCAAATACTGTAGCAAATGCTCACTCATTTGTAATAAAAATAGATTTTAATAAAAAAGATTTCCAAATCTATCCATCAATGTATTCAAAAATATCTATAAATTTGGATAAAAAAGATGAATGAAAAAAATAGTAATAATCTAAATATTGCTGGAAAAATTGCAAAAAATTTTATCGAACATCCATTAACTCTAATTTTGGGAGTTTTTATTTTAATTTTGGGAGTTTTTTCTCTACAAATTATGCCAAAAGAAGAAAATCCACAAATAAAAGTAAGTGGAGGAGTTGTTATTGTAGCACTTCCAGATGCAAAAGCTAGTGAAGTCCAAAAGGTAATAATAGAGCCTCTAGAGAAGAAAATAAGAGAGATTAAAGGAGTTGAACATATCTACTCTTTTGCAAAAGATAGCGTAGGAATCGTTCAAGTACAGTTTTATATTGGAGAAGACAAAGAACAATCAAATCTTAAACTTTATGACCAAGTTATGAGGAATATGGATTTAATGCCAAAAAAAGCAATGCAACCAATAATAAAAACTATGGATATAGATACAGCAATTCCAATAGCAACAGTTGCATTTTATAGTGCAAAAAAAGATGATTCTGACATCTTAAGTCAAACAGAACTTTATAATATTGTAAATCCTTTAACGAAAGAGATTAATAGAATAGATAATGTAGCTTTAGTAGAGTTAAAAGGTGAAAAAAAAGAACAATTTAATATTTTAGTTGATATAAATAAACTAAGCTCATATAACTTATCTATGGCTTTTATAGCAAAACAAATTGAGGCTTTAAATTTCAATACTCCAAATATTTCAAACTATACAAAAAATGGTGAATTTACTATTTTTTCAATTGAAAAAGGAATTGAAACGATAAAAGATTTAGAAAATCTAATAATTTCATATAATTTTCAAACTCCAATATATCTAAAAGATATTGCAAAAATAGAAAAATCATATAACATCCAAAATAAAAAAGATGCTTACATTTATACAAAAAATAAATCAGGAAAATTTGAAGAAAACAATCAAATTACGCTTATGGCTTCAAAATTAAAAGGTTCAAATTCGGTAACAATAAATGAAGAAATTTTTCAGTATTTAGATAGTAAAAAAGAAGATTTAGCACAAAAAAATGTTAAGTTTACAATTACAAGAGATGATGGATATACAGCAAATAATGCTGTAAATGCTTTGGTAAAAGACCTTTTAATCTCAATTGTAATAATCTCAATTTTACTTATATTTACTCTTGGATTTAAAGAAGCTATGATAGTTTCATTAACTGTTCCTATGATTTTATCTTTAACTCTGTTTATTGGATTTTTACTTGGTGAAACTGTAAATAGAATAACACTTTTTGCACTTATAGTATCTCTTGGAATGCTTGTTGATGCTGCAATTATAGTAATTGAGAATATTCATAGGCATAAAAAAGAAAATCCTAGTTTAGATATAAGAATAATTAGTATAAATGCTACAAATGAAATAGGAAATCCTACAAATATAGCAACAATAGCTATTATTATGGTATTTATACCTATGTTCTTCGTTGGTGGTATGATGGGAGAATTCATGCACCCTCTTCCTGTTTTTGTACCAATTTCTTTAGCTGTTTCGCTATTTATTGCATACGCATTTACTCCATATTTTGTAAATAAGTTTTTAGGTGGTAAAAAATGAGTCTAGAAAAAATAGTTTTAGATATTTTAAATAGCAAAAAGAAGATATTTTTAGTTTATTTTATCACTTTAGTTCTGTTTGTATTAGCAATTTTATCTTTTCCAACAAATATTTTAAAAGCAAAAATGCTTCCAGATAAAGATTCTGATAGTTTCTCAATCTATATTGATTTAAAAGATGGTTCTAGCAAATATGATACAAAAAAAGTAGTTGATTGTGTTATAAAAAATCTTGAAAATGAAGAGAATATTTTAAATATTTCAGCTTTTTTATCTCAAGGTCAACCTATAGATTTTGCAGGAATGGTTAAACAAAGTTCACTAAAAGATAAAGAATCTCAAGCTGAACTTATGATAAATATTAAAAGATTTAAAGATAGAGATATTACAAGTTATAACTTAGTAAACATTCTTAGAGAAAAAGTTCAAAATAGTTGTCAAAAAGATGAAACAATAATAAAATTTATTCAACTTCCAGCAGGTCCTCCTGTTTTATCTTCACTTGTTGCTGAAATTTATGGAGGAAATAGCTTTAATTCTAGAAGAGATTTTACAATAGAAGTTGCAAACATATTTAAAAATCAAAATACTTTAGTAGATATTGATATTCTTACAAGTGAAGATTTTAAAACTTATATTTTAAATATAAATAGCAGTAAAGCAATTATGAGTGGTATCGATTTAGAACATTTAAAATCAACTTTATATCTTGCATTTGAAGGTATGGAGATAGCTGTTGTAAACGATAAGGATGCACAAAGCCAAATCCCAATATTTTTAAGACTTGATGATAGCAAAAAATTAAACGATAATTCAAAAGAAGCTTTAAACTTAAAATTAAACAGTCTAAAAATTATAAATAATATGGGACAAATGATTAGTATTTCAGAACTAGTTTCTATTAAAGAGAGTATCAAAGAACCAGTTATTACATCAAAGAATTTAAAGCCTTTAATAAATGTAATAGCAGAAACTTCAAATGATAGCCAAATCTACCCTCTTTTAAATTCAAGAGAAGAGATGATTGAAAAATTCTCAAATAAATATGAAATTATAAAAACCAATATGCTAAACCTTTCATTTGTACATAAAGATACAAAAGAGAGATTTGATTTAGTTTTTGATGGAGAATTACAAGTTACTATTGACACTTTCATTGATTTAGGTACAGCTTTTATAATAGCTTTAATCTTAATTTTTTTACTTATGGTTATGTATTATAAAAATTTTGCTTTAAGTGGTGCAATAGTTCTTTCAAGTTTTATTTCAATTATTGGAGTGATTTTTGCTCATATCATTATGGATATTTTTACAAAAGATATCTTTTATCTTACAGCAACATCACTTATTGGATTTATAGCATTGATTGGAATAAACTCTAGAAACTCAACTTTGATTATTGATTTTGCAAAACAGTTAGTTATTGAAGAGAAACTTGAGGTTAATCAAGCTATTGCAAGAGCAGCAGCAACAAGATCAAAACCAATAATTTTAACTGTTTTAGTTTTAGTTTTTGCAAGTAGTCTTATAGCAAATGATGCAGTTTTTGGTGGACTTGGAGTTGCACTTATTGGAGGAACATTAATCTCTTATGTGGTTTCTATGTTTTTTGTACCTGTTGTTATAAAAAATAGTTTAAGAAAGATTGTCAATGAATGAAAAAATAAAAAAAATTCTTAGAGAACTTATAAAATACACTGTAGTAATCATAATTGCTTTAAATATTGTTAGCTACTACAATTCTCTTGATTTAAACAAAGAAAAACTTGATATTAAAAGTTTTACTTTATTAGATGGCAGTGAATATTTATTAGAAAACGAAAAGCCTATTTTAATAAACTTTTGGGCAACTTGGTGCCCAGTTTGTAAACTAGAAGAAGCAAGTATTGAAAAAATCTCTAAAGATTTTCAAGTAATAACTCTTGCCACACAATCGGGAAGTAATCAAGAGATAGAAGAGTATTTAAAGAAAAATAATCTTACATTTAGAGTTATAAATGATGAAGATGGCTCTTTAGGACAAAGATTCAATATAAAAGCTTATCCAACTACTTTTATTTATGACAAAAATTTGAATCTAAAATTCAGTGAAGTTGGTTATAGCTCATATATTGGATTATATTTAAGAATGAAATTTAGTAACTTCTAAAATCTATTTTCAAGCAAATAAGAAGTATTGACATAAACTACACAAAGTTTATGATAGAATCGCTCGAAATATAAATTTTAGGAGTATTTATGCAAAATAAAAAGCTAGTTTTGCTATCAACAATTATAATTTTGGCAATATTTTTTGTTGGAATTTATATCTACCAAAACAAAGAGTCAGAAAAATATATCAATTTATCAAAAGAACAATCAACACTTTTTCAAAGAGATTACTCTTTTGTAGTAGGAAATAAAGATGCAAAAGTTCAATTAGTTGAATTTTTTGATCCAGCTTGTGAAACGTGCGCATTATTTCATCCTCATGTAAAAGAGATATTAAAAAACAATGATGGGAAAATTAAGTTAGTTCTTAGATACGCACCTTTTCATGAAAATTCAGATTATGCAGTAATGATTTTAGAAGCAGCAAGAGAACAAGGATTATTTTTAGATGTATTAGATTTTATGTTTGATACTCAAGATTACTGGGTAAAACATCACAAAGTTAATATAAAAGATTTATGGGATATCTTACCAAATGTAAAAGGTCTTGATATGCAAAAAATAAAAGAGTTTATAGATACTAAAAAAGCTGATTCAATCATTAAACAAGATTTAGAAGATGCAAAAGCATTAGGAGCAAATAAAACTCCATCTTATTTTGTAAATGGGAAACCATTGCAAGAATTTGGATTAGAAAATCTTAAAAAGCTTATTAATTCAGAGTTATAAAATATTTATAAATAGTGTTATAATCTTCTAATTAAATAGAATATATTTGTTTAATCAAAGGCTTAAAATGAAAGTATTACTTACAGGTTCAACAGGATATATTGGTAGAAGATTAAAACAAAAACTACTAAATGATGAAAATATAGAGCTATCTCTTTTAGTTAGAAATAAAAAAAGTGTATCATCTTTAAATAAAAACATAAAAATCATTGAAGGTGATACTTTTAATAAAGATTCTCTAAGAGAAGCTCTAAAAGACATAAAAATCGCGTATTATTTAATTCACTCTTTAAGTAACGAAAACTACAAAGATCTAGACAAAATTTCAGCTCAAAATTTTTTAGAAATCGCAAATGAATGTGGCGTTAAAAGAATCATCTATTTAGGTGGATTAGGTGTAAAGAACGAAAATACAAGTAAACACTTGTTAAGTCGTATTGAAACTGGAGAAATTTTAAGTTCAAATAAAAATATTCAAACAATTTGGCTTAGAGCTGGGGTAATTATTGGTTCAGGAAGTGCTAGCTTCGAAATTATTAGAAATTTAGTTGAAAAACTTCCTATTATGACAACTCCTAAATGGGTAGATACAAAAGCTCAACCAATAGCTGTAAATGATGTTTTATCATATCTTCATAACTCTTTATATCTAGATGTAGAAAGAAGTTTAATTGTTGATGTTGGAAGTGAACAATTAAGCTATAAAAATATGATGTTAAAAACTGCAAAAGTACTAGGTTTAAAAAGATATTTGATTACTTTTCCATTTATGAGTATAAATCTCTCTTCTTATTGGTTAAATCTTTTTACACCTGTAAATTTTAAAGTTGCAAAAGCTTTAATTGAAGGTCTTAAATCAGAAGTAATTATTCAAAATGATAATGCAAAAAAATATTTCCCAAATACTATTCCAATTTCCTATGAAGATGCTGTAAAAAATGCTATCAAAGAAATAGAAGATAATCAAGTAATTAGTAGATGGAATGACAAAGGAGATGGAGTTTGGGAAAAAAATCCTCAAAATGAGATATCAAAAGCTATTTTTATAGATAGAAGAGAATTAGATATTTCAAATTTAGATACTTCAAAAATTTATCAATCATTTATAAGTATTGGTGGTGAAAATGGTTGGTTTGATTTTGACTTTTTATGGGAGATAAGAGGAATTATTGATAAATTAGTTGGTGGAGTTGGATTAAAAAGAGGAAGAAGAAGCCAATGTGATTTAAGAATTAGTGATTGTTTGGATTTTTGGAAAGTTGTTGATTTAAAAGAGAATGAAAGACTTTTACTTTATGCTCAAATGAAACTTCCAGGCGAAGCTTGGCTTGAATTTAAAATCAAAGATAACAAACTAATCCAATCTGCATATTTTTATCCAAGAGGAGTTTTTGGAAGATTATATTGGTATTCTTTAGTTCCTTTACACTATTTTATATTTAATAATATGATAAAAAGTATTGTAAAAAAGGCTAAAAACATTACTTCATAAAAATAAAATAAAGAACCTTTTGGATACACTATATACAAAATATAAATAATAATTTGGGGATACAATATGAAATTTAAAGTATTTGTAGATGGGCAACATGGAACAACAGGTTTAAAAATCCATGAGATGCTTGAAAATAGAGATGAAATAGAACTTTTAACAATAGCTGAAAAAGACAAAAAGAATATAAAAAAAAGAAAAGAGCTTTTAAATAGCGCTGATTTAGTATTTTTATGCCTTCCTGATGTTGCATCAAAAGAGTCAGTTAGCCTAATTGAAAATGAGAATGTAAAAGTAATTGATGCAAGTACTGCTTTTAGAACAGATAAAAATTGGGTATATGGAATACCTGAACTAACATCTAAACAAAGAGATAAAATAAAGAATTCAAAAAGAGTGTGTGTTCCTGGTTGTCATGCAAGTGGTTTAATAGTTGCGATGAAACCTTTAGTAAAAAATAAAATAATTAGCAAAAAACACAAACTAATTTGTCACTCAATTACTGGATTTAGTGGTGGTGGTAGTTCAATGATAAGTGATTATGAAAATGGAGATTTTGAAGTTATTGGAGGACAAAGACCTTATGCTTTAAATTTAAATCATAAACATCTTCCTGAAATGAAACATGTTTTAAAACTAAAAAAAGCTCCTATATTTATACCTAGTGTTGGAAATTTCAAACAAGGTATGCTAGTAATTTCTTACTTAGAAAAAGAAAATTTAAAGAAAAAAAATGTATCAAAAGATGATTTACTAAAATTATATAAAGATTATTATAACAACGAACTATTTATTAAAATAATAGAAAATAATGATGAATACCTAGATAATGGTTTTTTAAATCCAATGAAATGTAACAATACAAACAGTTTAGAAATTTCAATTTATGAAAATGAAACTGACTTAGTAATAATATCAAGACTTGATAATCTAGGAAAAGGTGCTAGTGGTGCTGCTATTCAATGTATGAATATTATGTTAGGACTTGAAGAGAGAAAAGGTCTAAATATAGCAAAAAACTGATTTTATAAAGTAAGTTTTAAAACTTACTTTATATATTAAGAGTTTATGAAACTTTTGTCTCCATAAACTCCTCATAACTACCTTTAAAGTCAATGATAGTTCCATCTGGTTGGATTTCTATTATTCTATTTGCATAAGCATCTAGTAACTCTCTATCGTGAGATACACAAATAACAGAACCTGCATATTGATGTAATCCTTCCCCTAATGCAATAATAGCCTCTAAATCAAGGTGGTTTGTAGGTTCATCTAAAACTAAGAAGTTTCCTTGTTCTAGCATGATTTTAGATAACATCATTCTATGCTTTTCTCCTCCTGAACAAGAATCAACTTTTTTCTCTTGTTCTTGACCGTTGAATAGCATTCTTCCTAAACAATTTCTAATTTCACCAATATCAGCTTCTCTATCAAAACCTCTTAACCAGTCATATAAAGTAAAATCACCATTTATAATGTCTGTTGTATTTTGTGGGAAATAAGAGTTTTGAATAGTTGCACCCCATAAAACTTCTCCACTATCAGCTTTTAAATTATCCATTAAAATTTCACAAAGTGTTGTTTTTCCAACTCCATTTGGTCCTATTAGAGCAATTTTATCACCTTTTTCTAATGTAAATGAAACATCTTTTAATACAACTTTATCTCCGTAAGATTTACAAATGTTTTTTACACTTAATAACTCTTTTCCTACTTCTCTTTTTTGTCTGAAAATAATAGAAGGATCTCTTCTACTTGATACTTCAATTGCTTGAATATCTAATTTATCTAACTGTTTTTGTCTTGAAGTTGCTTGTTTTGCTTTCGAAGCATTTGCACTAAATCTAGCAATAAATTTCTCAAGTTCTTCTTTCTCTTTTTGTTTTTTATTAACATCAGCTTGTTGTTGTTTTGCAATTAATGTAGAAGCAATATACCAATCATCATATGTTCCACTAAACTCTCTAATTTTTTTGAAATCAACATCTAAAATATTTGTACAAACTGCATTTAAGAAGTGTCTATCGTGAGAGATAACTACCATCGTTCCATCATGATGTTGAAGTTGATTTTCTAACCAACCAATAGTATCTATATCAAGATTGTTCGTAGGCTCATCTAGGAATAAAATATCAGGTCTTGGGAAAAGAACTTGTGCTAAAAGAACTTTAACTTTATCACCACCTGTTAAAGTACTCATTAAATTTTGGTGAGTTGAAGATGGAAATCCTAAATCTTCAAGAATTTTTGTAATTTTAATATCGTATTCATAAGTTGGATCTTCTTCACAACAAATAATCTCTAATTCTGCTAATCTATTATTAACTTCATCAGTAAATTCAGGGCTCATATAAAGCTCTTCTTTTTCTTTTACTGCATCATATAATCTTTTATTTCCAATCAAAACTGCATCAAAGATAGAAAAATTCTCATATGCAAATTGATTTTGAGATAAAACTCCTACTTTTTTTCCATTTTGAATTTGAACTTCACCTTCAGTAGCTTCTTCTTGTCCTGAAAGAATTTTTAAAAAAGTAGTTTTTCCAGCTCCATTTGCCCCGATTAAACCATATCTTTTTCCAGAATCGAGCTTTAAATTAATTTCAGAGAAAAGTACTCTTGCACCAAATGCTTTTTTTAAATTAACCGTTTGAACCATTTTATAACAACTCCATATTTATATTATTTTTTGATTGATTTTTAAAATTTTAAGGATTATATCCAAAAAAAAGTTTTTCTATCTTAAGAGTGAAATTATAACTCTTTTTCAAAAGCTAATTTCATAATCTCATCTTCGCTTATACCGTCACTATTCTCTTCATTTGGTGGATTTTTTATCCATAAAACTTTAGTTTTTAATTGATCTAGTTGATATTTCGTAAGATTTTTTATAAGTTGGTCTGTAACCATCTCTTTTGTCAAAGTATTTGCATTCAACATTTTTTTAATAACTTTTTCTAAGTTCTTTTTAGTAGCTTCAAATGCTTTTTCTTCTTCTGTTAAAGATATATACTCTTCATCAAGATACTTCATAACAGAATCACCTGGATATTTGTAAGTTGTTACACCTTTATAATTATATTTTTGACATTTTAGTCTAGCTATATAAACTCCAGTGAATACATATCCAAAAACTGTGTTTATACCTTCTAAAGATCTTAATGGATTATGAGAGCAAATAAAATCACCTTTTACAGTTGTAGGAGAATTTTGTAAAGATGTAATATTGTTATGTAAAATAATAAAACTTCCTTTTACCTCTTTTGGTCCACCTCTAAGAGAATTTAACTCATTTTTATGTGCTAGAAAACTTCCATTTACTTTTACAGGACTACCTTCAAGAGAAACTAACTCATTTTCACTAATATCAAAATCTCCATCAATAACATTGAATTTTAAAGGCAGTTTATATAAATTTGGTAATCTTCCAGAAAGTCTTACATCTCCAGAAACATCAACGGAACCATCACTTAAAATCGTATAATTTTTGATATCGTATCTATTTAACCAAGTTATTATATCTTCATTGTTTACTAAAGATACAACTGGTTTATAAATATGTGCAATAACTGCACTACCTTTATACCTTAAACTTTGATCTTCTTCATTGAATTTAGACGAAAGATTATTTAACTTAACATCAGTAACCAAATCTCCCATAATCTCATCAGCAATACCATCTAAGTCACTAAGTTTATTTCCATGACAAAGGTAATCACCTTTTACAGTAATTGGCCCACCAGTTAATCTTTCTATAAAGTTATGTGAACAATCAAAATTATCATCAATATTTTTTGGTCCACCATCTAAAGAAACTAATTTATTATCATTACATTTAAAAAAGCCCTTAACAGTTCTAGGGCTTGCTTTTATAGAAGTTAACTCATTAAATGAACAATTATAATTACCTTTTACCTCTTTAGGTCCATAAGATAAATTTTTTAATAAGTTATGTGAACAATCAAACTCCCCCACTTCAACTGGACAGTCAAAAAGTGAAGTAAGTTTGTTTTTTGAGCAGTTGAAATCTCTTGCAACAACTTTTGGACAACCCACTAGAGATGTTAAGTTATTGTTACTAATATCAAAATATCCTTCAATTCTATCAAAAACTATAGGTAAATTTTGTCCCTTTAACTTATCATTTAAGTTAACATTTCCTTGTACAGAGACTTGATAATCATCAGAAATTATATAGTTATTTATTGAGTGCTCTTTTAACCAAGCTTCAATTTCTCCAAGATTCATCTTCGTTCACCTTTTTCAAATTATATATTCCCGATAATATCACAATTTTTCTTATATTTTTATAACCTTTTAAATACTCTATTTATTAGTTTTTTATCAAAAAATAATTTTTATCTTATGTTATTTGATATATTCAACTACTTCATCAAATGGTAATCTCATTTGAGTAGATTGTGGATTTATTCTATATCCAAAAGGAACAACAACACTTAATCTATATTTTGATATATCTAAGTTTAAAACTTTTTCTACGTTTTCTCTTTCAAAACCTTCAATTGGACAAGAATCAATTCCTCTAATAGCAGCTGCTGTCATCATATTTGCCATTGGAATATATGTCTGTCTAGCAGTCCATGCAAAAACTTGTTCATCATTTTGTAAAACATTTGTTACTGTTAAATGGTTTTTATATAAATTATTATAAAAATCTTTTTTATCTTGAGGCATTTCTCTTCTCGCAAATCTTTTTGCAGGAACTCCACTCTCTGGTTTAACGCTCTCAATTGCCGCTAAAATAACAACTAAATGAGAACACGAAGTAACTTGTACTTGATCCCAGCAAAATGGTCTAATTTTAGCTTTTAATTCTTCATTTGTAATAACTAAAAACTTCCACGGTTCTTGCCCAAAAGAGCTAGGAGATTTTCTTCCAACCTCTAAAATATACTTCATATCTTCTTCGCTAATTTTTTTTGTATCATCAAATACTTTACAAGCGTGTCTAAAATCCATAGCTTCAATAAATGTTTTTTCCATAATCTTCTCCTTATTTATTAATTAATTTTTTATTTTAAAATGCTCTTATATATGAGCTATTTATCTTGTCTTTTTCATTTAATTCATTTGCTGCATAAAAAACAAGATTTGGATTTTTAAGTAACTCTCTTCCATAAGCTACAAAATCACAAAATTCATTTTCAAGTAGATATTCACCCTCTTTTCCAGTAGTTATTAACCCAACTGCAATCACAGGAATATTAACAGATTTTTTAATCGCTTTAGCCCAGTTTGCTTGATAAAAAGGTTCTATTTTTGGAGCTTTATCTGTTTTTTCCATATTTCCACCACTTGAAATATGCATTGAATCAACACCAACCTTTTCTAACTCTTTACTTAAATAGATAGAATCATTTACATTCCAACCATTTTGCATCCACTCATCAGCACTAATTCTAACAATAAGAGGTAATTTTACCCTATTTTTTATCTCTTGTGCAATTTCAATAACTAATTTACATCTATTTTCTAAACTTCCACCATAAATATCTGTTCTATGGTTTGTTAGTGGTGATAAAAATTCGCATAATAAGTACCCATGAGCAGCATGTAGTTCTACCGAATCATAATCTGCTTTTTGAGCCCTAATTGCAGCATTTACAAACAACTCTTTTACATTTTTTATCTCTTCAAGTGTTAACTCTATTGGCGTTTTGTAAGGAGCCAATTGACTAAAAGCAATTGAACTTGGAGCAATACAAATATCATCATTTACTTCTGATTTTCTTCCTGCATGAGCAATTTGAATTGCGCTTTTTGCACCAAATAAGTGTAACTTCTGATTCATTTTTTTATGATTTTCAATTAAAGAGTCATCCCAAAGTCCTAAATCAAAATTTGAAATTCTTCCTTTTGGTTCAACCGCTGTTGCTTCAACAATAACTAAACCAACATCAGCAGCTGCTCTTGAAATATAATGAAAATAATGAAAATCTTTTAATTCTCCACTGTTATCACTTTTATACATACACATAGGAGGCATTACAACTCTATTTTTTAGATCTAAATTCCCTATTTTACCACTTTGTAATAATAAGCTCATTTTTACTTCCTTTTATATACTAATATTTATATTATTTTTGTAAAAAATTTTCTTTTAAAGTATTCTCAAATTTTTCTAACTCTTTAGTTAAATCTAAATCTCCTTTGAAAATATCATGAACTGAATAAGTTTTTAAAGGTTCAAAACCAACAAATTGGAAAGTTTTATGAGTAGCAACATTTGCCTCATCTAAAGATAGTCCATCAAAAAAACTTTTAGGATTACTAAATTCTGTTGTTGGACAATTGTAAGTTATACTTAACATATATTTTTTACCTTTTAAAAGTCCTCCACTTCCGTAAGTTTTAGAAGCATCACTTCTACTTCTTCCATCGCTTTCATAATGTCTTCCTTGAGTAAAAGTTTCATCAAAATATTTTTTTGTAATCCAAGGAACTCCCATCCAATATACTGGATATTGAAGTAAAACTGCATCAGCCCACTCAAATTTTTGACACTCTTCTTCTATGTTATAACCTTTTTCAATCTCTGTGTGTTTTACTTCAAAACCATTTTCTAAAAAGAATTTTGTTGCTCTATCTATATAGCTTCGAGTTAATTCCCCTTTTGCTACTACATCATAATATTGGTGACCATTAATTATTAAAACTTTTTTCATTATAGCTCCTAGTAAAATATTCGAAAATTATATATTTCATAAACTTAATTTCCCCTTGCTTTACTTTAGGTAAGTAAAAGAAATTAATATTCTTTTTGTTATAATATTTTTTCAAAATTTAAGGAATAAATTATGTATTATATAAATGATAAAGAGTACCGATGTAGCGTAGCTGTAACTCTTGATATTTTCAATGATAGATGGAAATTAGCAATTATTTGGCATCTCCTTGATGGTGAAAAGAGATTTAAAGAACTTCATGAAATAATAAATGAAATAACACAAAAAACTTTAACTATAAAATTAAAAGAGTTAGAAGAGAAAAATATCATTCATAGAGAAGTGTTTCCACAAATTCCACCAAAAGTTGTTTATAGTTTAACTTCTTGTGGAAAAAATTTAAAACCTGTACTAGAAGAGATGCATAAATGGGGTATAGATTATGTAAAAGAGTTTGGTGAGATAACTTCTGAAAATTCGTGTGAAAATAAAATTTGCGAGTAAAATATGGAAAATATAGTTTTAGTTTTATTTTCACTTTTTTTAGGATATATTTTAAACCGTTTTGGAATAATACAAAAAGATGGTGCAATAGCTTTAAATAAATTTGTATTGTATGTTTCTTTTCCTGCAATTGTACTTTTACAAACTCCAAAAATTAACTTTTCCTTAGAACTTATGATTCCTGCGATTATTGCTTGGATTGTAATGACTCTAAGTGCATTTTTAATACTTTTTTTATCAAAGTTATTTAACTTTAGTAAAGAAGTAACGGGAGCTTTAATGCTTGTTGCTATTTTAACAAATAGCTCATTCTTAGGTATTCCTATGCTTAGCACTTATTTAGTAGGCCAAGATTTTATGCCTTATTTACTAATATATGACCAATTTGGAACTTTCTTAGCTTTTGCGGTATATGGTACATTTATTGTATCAATTTATACTAGTAAAACAAAAGTTACATTTAAATTGATAACTATAAAAGTGCTTACTTTCCCTCCATTTTTATGTTTGATTATTGCTCTATTTTTTGTAGGGGTAGAATTTCATCCAACTATTGCTAAAGTTTTAGAAATTTTTGCAATTACTACGGTTCCTGTAGCCCTTGTTGCAGCAGGGTTACAACTACAACTCATACTTCCAAAAGAAGATATTAAACCTTTTAGTGTGGCATTAATTGTAAAACTTATTTTTGCTCCAATAGTTGCTATTATTGTTTGCAAAATATTTGGATGGACTGGTTTAGCTGCAACTGTATCAATTTTGGAAGCTGCTATGGCTCCAATGATAACAGCAGGTGCAATTGCAGCTATGGCTGGACTTGCTCCAAGACTTAGTTCTGCTATTGTTGGATATGGAATTTTATTCTCTTTTGTAACTACATATATACTTAAAACATTTATTATTTAGAGTAATTTACATACTCTAAATATTATCTAGATACAATACGCGCAAAAATTTAATTAAGGATAATTATGTCTTATATTTTAAAATTAATATTTCTTACTTTTCTAATAGTAAGTTCAAGCTTTGCTTCGCTAAAAGAGCTTCCTAAAACTGAAATATTAAAATTAGAAAAACTTGAACTTCTTAAAAAAAACAATATAAAAATAAATAAAGCTTTTGATATAGGAAGTTTATATATGTTAAATATCAACGTTAAAGGAAATAATGATGAAGTTTTTTTAACAAAAGATAAAAACTATCTAATTTCTGGTGTAGTTGTTGATGTAAAAACAGGGTCTCAAATTTCAGCACCAGTTGATTTATCAAATTTGAAAAATAAAGAAGCTTTAATTTATGGAAATGGAAAAGATGAATATGTACTTTTTACAGATCCTGAGTGCAGTTACTGTAAAAAATTTGAGTCTTACTTTCCTTTATTAAAAGACAAAGTAAAAATAAAAATATTTTTCTTTCCTCTAGATTTTCATGAAAATGCTAAAGACTTATCTTTTTATATAATGGGGCAAAAAACAAATAATCAAAAAATTGATGCGATGTTTGAATTTAATATTGGAGATGATTTAAGTAAAATTAAAAATCTAAAATACTCAAAAAATGAACTAGATAAATTAGAAAAAAAGCTAAATGAACATATTGAATTAGGAATTGGTCTAGATATTCAAAGCACTCCAACATTATTTGATAAAGATGGAAATAGTATTGTTTGGATAGATATGCTTCAAAAATATGGAATTGAGTTTAAAGAATAAAAGAAGTATCTATATTTAGATACTTCCTAAAAAAATAATTTAACTAAAATATATCCTAATATAATTAGCCAAATAAACAAAATCAAAGATAGATAAAAAGGTTTCATTCCACTATTTTTGAACTTATCAAAACTTGTTTCCATTCCTAAAGCACACATAGCCATAGTTAAAGCAAAGTTATCTATAAAATTTATAGTATCAATAGTGCTTTTTTCTAATAATTCTAAAGAATTAAATCCTATTGCAACTATAAAAAATAGTGCAAACCATGGAATAACAACTTTTGATTTTTCCTTTTTAGTGTGAAATCCTGTTTTAATCAACCAAAATGATAATACTATCAAAAATGGAACTAAGAATATAACTCTTATCATTTTTTCAATTATGGCATTATTTGCAACAACTGTACCCAAAGCATTACTTGCACCTACAACGTGAGCTACTTCGTGTAATATTGCTCCCAAGTAAAGTCCAATTTCATTACTAGTAAAACCAAAAATATTTAATCTATCTAGAAGTGGAAATAAAAACATTCCAATTGTTCCAAAAATTACTACAAAAGATACAGCAACAGCACTTTTATAGGCTTCATTTCTTAAAACACTTTGAGTAGCCATAACAGCAGCAGCTCCACAAATAGAACTACCTAACCTGTACTACATAAAATGGCTAATTCTTTATCCATTTTTAATAATTTAACTCCAACTATATAACCAAATATAAAAGTAAAGAATACTATACAAAAAGCTAGTAGAATTCCATTAATCCCAACTTCCTCAAGATTTTGAAAAGTTAATCTAAAACCGTAAAGTATAATTCCTAATCTTAAAATATATTTCGTAGCAAAGATTATTCCTTCTTTAAAATAACTTGGAAATTTTAATCTTATTGTATTTGCATAAATCATTCCTAAAAATATTCCAACGATTAATGGACTAATCCCTAATTCATCAAAAAATTGAAATTTTGAAATTATTGTAGATAGATATGCAATAATTCCAACAAATATAATTCCAATAAAAGTATTAATAATAATTTTATTATTAGTTTTCATAATATATCTCCTTTTATTATTGGAAGTATAATCCTATTTTTATAATTTGTAAAATATATTATTTTTAATATAATAATAAATATTTTTAATAAGAAACTTTATGACTTTAAAAGAATTGAACTTTTTCTATAAACTAAGTGAAAATCCTCAAGTTACTCAAGTTGCAAATGAGTTAAATATCAGTCAATCAGCTATTTCACTAGCTATTAAATCTTTAGAAAATAGTTTAAATGAACAACTTTTTGACAGAATTGGTAAAAAATTAATACTAAATGAAAAAGGTAAATACTTTAAAGAAAAAACTTTTCCACATTATTTAAAACTTATTGATACTCAAAATATTTTTTTGGAAAATAGACTTGTTGGAAATATAAAAGTAGCATCAAGTAAAACTATTTCTAACTACATAATGCCAAATATTTATTTTGATTTTTTAACAAAATATAAAGATGTAAAACTAGATATTTTAACTATAAATTCAAGTAAAATATTAGATTTGATTTTAAAATCAAAGCTTGATATTGGACTTATTGAAGTTAATTTTGAAAATAGTAATATAATAAAAGAAAAATTATGTGATGATGAGCTTATTGTTGTAACAAGCGATAAAAAACAAGAGAAAACTGCTTTTATAGATAGTATAAAAAAGAAATGGATTTTAAGAGAGATTGGAAGCGGTACTAGAGAAATTTTTATAAATAAAATAGGTGCAATATCAGAAGATTTAGATATTTTTATGCAACTTCAAGATTTTGAAGAGATAAAAACAATAATTCTAAATAATTCAAACACTGTAACTGCTATTTCAAAAGTAGCTGTAAAAAAAGAATTAGAAGAAGAAAAACTTTTTCAAATAAAACTAAAAAATTTAGATTTTAAAAGAGAATTTTATGTAATTTATCACAAAAAAAAGTCTAAAAACCTACTTTTTGAAACTTTTATAGAATTTCTAAAAAATAGGTTTCATTAGTTTATCTTTTATAATAAGAAATTATTGAAGCTTTAGAAATTGTATGTGAATTTAAATAATATCCAACTGTTGCTGGATTTGCATTTTTATCCAAACCTAAAGTTTCAACATCAAGTGCATGAACTGTAAAAATATATCTATGAGCTTTGTCTCCTAATGGAGGACAAGCACCACCAAAACCACTTTTTCCATAATCAGTTATACTTTGAATAGCATCTTTTGACTCATTATTTCCAAAACCTGAAGGTAGAGTTGTTTTATCTTTGGAAATATCAAAAACAACCCAATGCCACCATCCTGAACCTGTTGGTGCATCTGGATCATATACAGTAATTGCGAATGATTTAGTCTCTTTTGGAGCATTTTGCCAAGATAATTGTGGTGAAATATTTTCTCCACTACATCCAAAACCACTAAACTCTTGCTTTTTTGTAAGCTGTCCTTTTAAATCTGAACTACTTAATGTAAAATTATCTGCAAATAAAAAACTTGCACAACATGCAAAACTAAATAATACTTTTTTCATATTTTCTCCTATGCCCAATTTTTAATTATTTTATTAAATCATTTATATAACTAAGATAATTTTTAGCCTCTTTATCTAAATTATCGTCATTAATTGCAAAAGTTTCATAAACAATAAATGGCTTTTTATAATTCATTTTTGTATAACTAGCAGTTCCTTCAAATGGTTTTAAAAAATCTTCAACACTATATTTATTTCCACCATGTTCACTATATTCTTTTAAGCTTCCTCCAGCTGTTGTACAAATAGAAAAAATTTTATTCTCTAATTTATAATTCTCGCCATATGCAAAATTATACTCTAAAACTACATCAAACCACTCTTTTAAAAGAGCTGGTGAACTTAACCAGTACATTGGAAATTGAAAAATTATTACATCATGATTTAATAATAATTCTTGCTCTTTTTTTACATCTATTTTAAAATCTGGATACTTTTCATAAAGATTATTTATAGTTATACTTGGCTGATTTTTTATTATATTTAATAAACTTTTATTTACCCTTGAGCTACTTTCTAAATTTGGATGTACTACATTAATTAAAACTTTCATTTTATAATCCTTTATAATTTTGAATAATAATAAAATATTTTATATAAAAATTATTTAAATATACTTTTTTTATAAACTATTTTTCTTTTAATATTATAACTGTTGCAAAAACTGACAGTAATATTCCTATTAAAACTCCATAAGATATAGTTTGTCCTTCAAATAAAAACATAAGAATTGCAACGATTGCTGGATTTAAATAAATATATGCCATGATTTTCTTCGCACCTAATACTAAAGTTGCTTTTTGATACAAAAAAAGAGTAATAATAGTAGCACCAATAACCAAATAAAGTAATGCATACAGATGATTTACCTCTATTTTATTCCATTCATAAGAAATACCTAAAATCTCCATTGTAAGAATCATCCATATAATTCCACCAAAAATTGTTGTAAATGCTAAAACTAAAGGATCATCCTTTTGTGTATACAAAATTTTTATAAATATTGGATACAAAGCCATACAAAAAGAGGCAATTACAAAAATAATATCACCTTTATTTATTTGCAGTGATAAAAATAAATTTATATCTGCATCAAAGACAACTATACAAGTAGAAACTATTCCTAAAATATATACAAACAGTTGCTTTAAAGGTATTTTCTCTTTAAAAAAGAATATACATAAAATCGCTGTCATTAAAGGAACCAAAGTATAAATACTTCCTGTATTTAAAACAGTTGTGTATTCTAGAGCTTTTAATATTCCTATAAAATAAAGTGTATAAACAAGACTTACTATCATAGCCTTTGGAAATACTCTAAAAACTTCTAAAATTTTTTTCTTATTGAAAATAATTAAAGGTGAAAGAATTAAGAATGCTAGTAAAAATCTAAATAGAGTTAGTGAAATTGGATCAATCACTCCTGATATTTTTAAAGAAGCTAAAAAAGAACCCGCTACAAGTACTATTGCTATAATTGCTAAAATATGTGCTTTTATAATTTCATTCAAAATAAATCCTTTAAAATAATATATTGAATCTATTTTGATTCTATCAAATTATTTATAAACTCTTAGTGCGTTTCTTGAAGCTTTATCTACAAGATTAAAAATATTATCAATTTCGTCTTTAAGAATTGTTTTCTTGTGTCCTTTTACTTTTACAAAACTTATATCTAATTTATCAATTTCCTCATAAAATTTAATATATAAATCATGATTACTTATTAGTTTTCCAGTTGAAGAGTGATAGTTATTTTTTTCTAATCTTTCTTTTCTAGTTTTTAAGGAAATTATATTTTGACAGTCTGTATATACTACTATCTCATAGTCTAAAATATCTTTTTTTTGTTCTTTTATTTCATCTAATGCCCATAAAAAAGATTGTAATTCTAATTTCGTAGAACTACTATTCTCAAATTTTTTAATTTTTATAATATTTCTTAAAGCTTCTAAAGAGATAGATTTATCATCTCTTTGTAAGTAAGCTGCAAACCCTATTTTTGTTTGAGAGTTTACACTAGAATCAGTAAATAATTCAATTCTTTTATTTACTATCAATTACCTAACTCTTTTATTTTATCCTCTAAAGTTTTTGTCTGTATATCATTTTTCTTTTTTTCTGAAACTTCAACACTTTTTTCATCTAAAACTGGTTTATTTTCTAGAGTTCTATTAAACTCAGTTACTCTTTGTAACTCTTCTAATTGATTATTATTTCTTGAATCAACTATTTCTGGAGTAATAAAAAATACTAATTCACTTTGCCCTTGTCTGAATGCTTTACTTGTAAAAAGCATACCAATAATTGGAATATCTCCTAAAAGTGGTATTTTCTCTATATCTTTTGAATTATTACTTGTAATTAAACCACCAAGAACGATTGTAGAAGAGTCACTAACTACAACATTAGTTTTTATAGATTTTTCTGTAAAACTAGGTATTCCATCTACTGTATTAACCCAATCAATTTGTGTTGATTTTGTATTGATACTTAAATTAACAAAGTTATCATTTATAATATTTTCAGCTTTTATATCTAGCTGTAATCCATAGTTAATGTTTCTAACTTCTGTTGTTGGAACTCCTTGATTTGTAGTTGTAGCTATTTTTAAATAAATTGTACCACCAGCAAGAAAAGTTGCATCTTGTTTTTCTAAAGTCAATAAGGTAGTTTCATCTAAAATAGAAGCAACACCTTCACTAGCTAAATAATTTAATGTTAATCCTGCATTAAAATGTTTACCTAAGTAATTTGCTGCACCTGTTAATCCACCAGTTAGAGAAACAGCATTTGACATAATTTGATCTATTGCACCATTTACTAAAGTATTTCTTTGATTATTTACTAAGCTCATTTTATCGCTATTTACATTATTCCAAGTATTTGGAACCATACTTGTTTTTCCATCTTTATCTGTAATTTGTTTATAATCTTTCACTTGGTAATCTGCAGGATATGAATTTAATGGTTTATTGGAATAAGTGCCATCTGGATTTTTTACTTCCATATAATTTTTACTAGAAACATACCAATTATTTTTTAGTGTTAAACCTTTATTATTATTTATTTCAGCAGCATAAAGTTTAATTCTTATCATTTTTTCTGGATTTTCTAAATTTATTAAATCAATTAAATCTTTTTCTACTTCAACATTTGCTTTTTTAAATAGATCAATAATAACATTTTTAGTTTTTTGATCTTCAATTTTTCCTTTTAAAATTACTTTGCCATTGCTTTGAATAATTTCTAAATCAGGTGCTACTTGTTTAGCTACTTTGATTATATCGATAAGATTTTCAACTATATTTATATTTACATGCATTGTTGATGAGTCTACAAAAGTAACTAAAATATTACCCGTTCCTATCTCTTTTGCAAATATTTTAATTGTTCTTAAAGGCTTAGCATTGTCATCAACGAAATCTATTTCTATATTTTCTTCATTACTAACTTTTATGTTTTTAACCATTTTTTCAAACTCTAAAACTTCAAAAGAACCTTTGCTCAAAGAAAAACTTTTATCATTTAAATCTTTTTGAATTAATTCCATAGAAAAAGAAAAACTGAACATTAAGAAAAAAGCAAACAATATTTTAATTGAACCCATATAAATCTCCTAGTTAAATGAGAGTGTTAAAAAACACTCTTTTTCAAATTCATTATTTTCATTAAAAACTACAGTTTTTGAATGAATATTATTTTCTACAATTGGTAAAAAGCTATTTGCTAATGTAGTCTTTACATTTACTATAACTTGGTAATTTGAAATTGAATTATTTACATTACATAATAAATTTGTTGCATCTACTGGTGCAAAATAATCATCTTTTACCTTATTTATACCCTCTATGATATCAGCTTCATTTTTATTAAGTGCCACCATTCTACCTATATAATCAGCAATAGCATCTGTATTATCTTTTACTTTCATAACATTTGAATAATCTATTATAAAAAATAAAAAACCTACAAATATTGTAAATAATACAATCCACAACATTATTTGGTCAATTACAGCTTTTTTCATATTTTTATTCATATTTACCTAATTTTTCACTTATAAATGGTGCATCAACTTCTCTTACAACTGTTTCATGAACATATTTACCATCACACGTTTTATACCACTCATTTTGTTTCTCTACATATGGAATAATTATATTTTTATATAAAATTGTTTTATTTTCAGAATCTTTTGATGGAGATGTTCTAATAAAAAAGCTGTTAACATTTCCAACTATAAACTTATCTTTGATTGAAGAACAAGTTTCATTTGAATTGACAAAAATCTCAACATTTTTCATTTTTGATTTCTCTTTATTTTTATCATTTGAGTAATCTATTGTTGCACTTTGAGTTAAAACTGAAGTGTTTGATGTATACATTCTATATTTATGTTTTATCTCATTAATTTGTGGTTTTGTGTCTAAATTTCTAGTTTGAACAGGTGTTGATTCTTTTTCTTTTTCATCATTTTTTATATTATCATCTTCATCATTACTTTTATCTCTATAAGCTGTTTTAACCATCCAAAGTTGATTTCCCTTGTTGTAGTTTTCAGTTAATCTTAATAATACATCCAAATCTATATCAAGAATTATTTCATCAGATTTAACTTCTTCAACTACTTCAACAACTTTCTTTTCAACTGTTTTCTTAACTGTTTGCTGAGTAATGCTTTGTGATTCATGATGCCCATTTCTAATAAATCCCAGAACTTTTAAATTTTCTGCAATAAATTCAACAGCAAATTCAGGATATCTTCCTTTTGAATCTGGTTCCCCTTCAGGATAAACTGAAATAATATTTATATATTCACCTTGAACTAGAGCATAATTTGGATTTCTGAAAAGTTCAAATTTCATATTGTATGAACTTTTTTCAAAATCTATAATCTTCTTCTCCTCTTTTACAAGTTGAGTATCTAGTTTTTGTTTTAAGAAAATTTCATTTTTATATATTTTCTCATTTGTAAATTTACCTATTATCTCTTCTTTTAATAAAGGTGGATTTAAAATAAACTCTTTTGATATTTTTGTTTGAGCTAAATGTTCAATAGTCAAAAGAGTATCTCTTGGAATATCATCTTTAGCTATATAAACTGTAACTAACTCACTTTTTGCTTTTTGGGTTTGTTGATTTTTTTTGAAAAAAAACAAAGCTGCCCCAATTGCAGAAAATAATAAAGAAGCTAAAACGATTATAGCAATCAACTGCTTATTTATTTGCATAATTTATCCTTTTTAAATTTATATTCCCATAGTTATTTTTCCAGCCATAATTGGAAAAACTATAAAAGCTCCTAGAGCTGGTAAAACGAAAAGAAAAATAATTAACATTAAATACATATTTAAAGTATTTACTTTCCCTTTTATTTGATAAAATCTCTCTTTTCTCATCTCTTCTGATTGCATTGTAAAAATATTTTTAACTCCTATTCCTGTCTCTTCACTAAGAATCAAAAAATCTACAATTTTATCAACGTCTCTACTATCAACTCTTGTTTTCAAATTTTCATAAGCTACTTTTGTAGAATAATTTGTCATTTCATACTCTAAAATAGAAATCTCTTTTATAAGTTCTGGATCAATAATTCCTGCACTTCTTTTTGAAACTTCAAAAAATGCATTTTTTAAGCTTCCCCCTGCTTCTAAAATAACATTAACTAAATCAAGAAAAACTCCCAAATCTCTATTTATCTTATCAACTCTTTCTGATTTTGCAATATATAAATAGATCTCTCCTCCAAAAATTATTGCTAAAACACCAACAATAACTGAAATAACTCCTACAATTAAAGAGAAGAAAAATGGTAATACAGACATAATTATTATTCCAATAAGAGCAAAAAGTAATCTAGCTTCTGTATACTCTTTATAAGTAATTCCTGCTTGAATTAGTTTCATTGTAAAGTTATTATCATGACTTTTTTTATTTTTTTGCTGTTCAATTATATTTTTATTATCAAGTTGAGATAGCAAAATAATATTTTTTTGTTGTTCTCTTCTTTGTATAAATAATAAAATAGCCAAAATTAAAATAGCTACTAAGATTGGTGTGAAAATATAAACCATTAATTCATTCATCATTTTATCTTTGTCAATAAATTATTTATAAATATTCCAAAAGCAACCCAAAGACATATAAAAAACATTTGAACTTTTCCAATATCACTACCAAAAAAATGAGCATTTAAAGAGTTTCCTAAAGCATTATTCATCATCATATATGTGAAAACTATTAAGCCTATTATCATATAAGTACCTACTCTTATCTCTTTTGTAGAAGATGTAATCTCTTGTTTTATTTCACCTTGATCTTGCAAAGTTTTTCTTAATGTCTCAAGAGTATTAGAAAATTTTCCTCCAGATTTTCTTCCAATTGAAATTGTTAGATAAAAAATTCTCAACTCTTTTGATTCAATAATTTCAAACATTTTTTCAAAACATTTATCTTCACCAATAATTGCTTTTTCATTTATATAAATATTAAAAACATCTTGAGTTAATTTTGATTTACAAGTAAGAATAGATTTTTTTAAAGCCTGTTCAAAACCAACTCCACTTTTCATCATACTTGTAACTTTATCTATCATTCCTTTTAAATTTGTATTAAACTCTTCTTCTCTAGCCTTAATTAATTTAACTAAGAATAGATAAGGGAAAAAAGAAAATATTAAAAATGTAAAAACAAAAATAACCTTAGAATTAGAAATAAAAAATATAAAAAAGCTAAATAAAAATCCAAAAATAATACTTATTAAAATAAACACAAATTCTGCACCTTTAGCATTAAAACCTGCATATTTAAGCTTTTTACCTAACCAACTACTATTTTTTAAAGAGACATTTTCAGTTTTATTTTTATCAATAATTTTACTATGCGTACTTGAAAGTGTATTTATTATTACTCTTTTTAACTTCATTTTTGAATAATAAGTATAAAGAGTTACTAAAAAAATCTCAAGTAACAATGGAATAGTAATTATAAAAAATAAAAATAAATTATCATCCATTTTCAATCTTCTTTATTTTTTGGAAATGTGGCCATTTATGAAATAATTGAGGATCTTTTTTCACAAAATAATCCATAAAAGAGTCTTTCCATCCACACATAACAGAAGGTAAATCATCTTCTAAAGCTTCAATTAACATAGATTTAGGCATTTCAAATTTTGGGTCAAAAACTCTTTTATCAATATCTACTCCAAACATATTCATTTGGTCAATAGTTCTTGATGGAGTTGATAAAACTTGGAATTCTCCTTTTGTTCTTTTCAAATCTGTGGTATCTCTTTTAAATTGGAAAATATTATTTAAAGAAACAACTCCATTATCTTCTATTCTTTTTTCTATTTCAGAAACTGTAATAACTTTTCTCGTTCCATCAGGAAATCTTACAAGTTGAATAATTAAATCAACTGCTGAAACAATTTGTGTTCTAATAAAATTGATATTTGCAGTTGGTCTAGCTTCTAGATACATGTTTTCAATTCTAACAAGAGCTTCCTTTGTATTATCAGCATGAACTGTTGTCATAGAACCTGGATGACCAGTATTCATAGCATTTAACATAACAACAATTTCAGGTCCCCTACACTCACCAACAATAATTCTTCTTGGGCTTGATCTTAAAGCTGAACGTAGTAAGAAATCAAGAGTAATAGCTCCCTTACCCTCTTCATTTGCCATTCTTGCTTCATATTGACGAATTGAGTGACAAGGCATTTGAGGTTGCATCTCTCTTGTATCTTCAATAACCATCAACTGTTCATTCTCATCGATAAATCTAGTAACTGCATTTAAAAAAGTAGTCTTTCCACTAGATGTTCCACCTGAAACAATAATATTACATTTTCCTTTAGCAGCTTTTACCAAAAAATACGCCATTTTATAATCCATTTGCCCTGAATCAATAAGCATTTCAAGAAGTAAAGGCATTTCATTAAACTTTCTAATAGTTACACAACTTCCATCATTTGCAGCAATTGGAGGAATTTGAACTTCTACCCTTGAACCATCATTTAACTTACTTGAAATTATTGGATGCGCTTCATCGATTTTTCTATTATTTTCAGCAAGCATTTTATCTATTATTTTTCTTAATTCTTCTTCACTTCTAAAAGTAAATGGAGTTTGTACAGTTTTACCTTTATAAATAACATCTATATAATCTTTTGTGTTTATAATTACGTCATTTAATCCATCTCTAGTTATATTAAAAATAGTAGAGATATGACCAAAACCTATAATATTATTTACAATCATATTTTTTATATCATCTAAAATTTCTCTTTTTAAAAGTCTAGCTTCTTTAAAAGATAATATATACTCAGGAAGAACCTCTTCTAAGCTCTCTTTTGTTATTTTTTGGTCAGATTTTAATTTCAATAAAAAACTATCATTTATTTTAAGTGCTAAATCATATAACTCTTTATTTAAATAAAGTTCTGGAAAAACCAACTCAGAATGAGATATATACTGTTTATATTTCTCTATTTTTTCCTTAGAAATATCAACATCTTGAATCAATTCTTCTTTTTCATCAACCTTTTTATGAACAACCTCTTTTTGCTCTTGATCTTCGATTAATGTTCTCAAACTTCTCAATTTTTATCCTTTGAAAAAAAAGATGAAAATAAACTTTTTTTACTCTCTTTTTTTTGTTCTTTTTTATAAAAATTTTTTTCTTGCAAAATAGAGTCAAGTTTTCTTATAAATAATGAATCTGGATAATTTTTTGAAGCAAGTTCACAGTAATTCCAACATTTTCCTAAAACATTATAATCATTAGGAATTTTAAAACTTTCAAATTGGATTTTATCTTCACTGTTAATATTTAAAATAGAAGTAACATCTGTAACTGATATTGCATTTTTTGAATCATATCTATTTACAATAAATGAAATCTTATCTTTTAACCCTGCTCTTTTCATCAAAGAATAGAAAGTTTTTAACTTCGAAATATGTGGTAATGTCATCTCAGTAATTAACCAAAATTCATTTACAATATCATAAATAGTCGATTTTAAATTAGAAGCATTTGCCGCTCCTGTATCAATAATAATAAAATTAAAATAATTGCTAGAAGAAGATATATAATCCAATAATTTTTCTATAAAAACATCTTTTTCCAAAAACTCTTTATCTATATGCTTTTGGATACCTGTAATACAATAGAAATTTTCTCTTTTTTTAATAAGCCCATTTTCAAGATTATTTTCAATGTTAAACTCATTTGAATTTATTAAATCAATTATTGATTTTTGAGGAAGAGGATTATTCTCTAAAAAAAGATTACTAACAGCTTTTGTAGTGGATAAATCTATATATAAAACATTTTTATCAGGAAGATTATTACTGATTAAATCTGCTATATTCATAGAAATTGTTGTAGAACCAATCCCTCCTGAAATTCCACCTACTGCAATGATTTTATTACCAGATTTATTTTTATTAAACAAAGTATTTTTCTTATTTAAAATAATACTTTTTAAATTTTCAGCTCTAAATTCATTTATTGAAATATAATCTTCTATTCCAATTTTTCCACAATACATTGAAGTATGATGGCTATTTGGTCCAATTACAATGATTAACTCATTCAATACTTTTATTTTTTCTTCAATTTTTGAAATCATTTTTTCATCATTGACTAAAAAAATAATTATATGTTTTGTATCTTTTACTCTTAAAATGTCAAAATATTTTTCAATTGAAATATCTCTTGTAACATCAACATTAAATAAACCTTCTAGTCCAGATTTTAAATTTTGTGCTAATAACTCTAAATCTTCATCATGAAATAAATAAATATTAAAAGGAATTTCATTTCCGAAAAGTTTTTTTTGTACATCCTTCTCTTTTTTTAAATATTTTTTTATTTTATTTAATAATTTTTTTAAAACTGGATTTGATTTAATTCTTTGATTTATTAACAAATAACCATAAATTGTCTTTTTATCTTTTAGAATAATTTTAAAATTTCTCTTGCTATTAGTAGTATTATTTGAAGAATTAGAAGATATGTCAAACTTATGAAAATAGTCATTGTATTCATATTCATATTTATAATATGAAATAGTATTTAGATTTGTTAAATCATAAAATAACTCTACTAACTCATATATACTTTCATTTATAAAGTTGTTTTCGTAAGATAACTTTAGCTTTTCTTGATATTCACTTAATTGCATTATTATCTCCTAATATACTAATTCTATCTGTTTTGTTTTCGCAGGAACAATTACTGTATTTAAAGTAATATATCTATTATCTGGATTACTTACAGTTACAAAATCATACCCTGTAACTTTTACTCTTACAATACCATTTGCTTTTGCATTTGAATCAAGTGTTATAATATCCATTTCCATTGGAAGTTTTTCTCCTGTTGTTCCAATTAATTCATAAAGCCCACTTGATAAATGATTTATTTGTGTTCCCCATGTTGAAGTTGTATTTCCTAAATATGTACCCAATAAGCAAATTGGAGTATCAGATGTACCATTTTCGAAATTTATACTATGATTTGAATAATATACATCATCTATAAGTTTTGAATAATTACCAAATTCACTCTCTCCATGTGTTGTACAACCTGCAGATGTACTATTACAACTTTGAGTATCATAGCCTAAAGTTGAAAAATCAAATTTACTACTTAAAATAAAGGAACAATCACAATCACAATTTGTAACTATTGGATAAAAACTATTTTTATCACTATACTCTAAATTTGCACTTAAATTGTAAGTTATATCAAAAGTATTACCTATCTTAAAAGCTTGGTCATTTACAGCAAAAGGAGCAATTCCTCCTGAATAAGTTGAAGTTGGTTTATTTGTATCAACTGAAGTTATAGTAGCTTTTGATTCTACATTTAAATCAAATGAAGCTAATCCAAAAAATTTAAACCAAAAAGTCTCTTGCTTATAATTTGAAATAGTTGCAGTAACACTATTTGGCTTACTTGTAAAATCCCATTTATAAACTATTTTACCTTTAACTTCATTTCCTAAAGGTGTTTCACTCAACATATCTTGATGAACATTCTCAGCAGCTAAACTATTTTCTTCCACATTTACATAGTATTTTGCTAAAGTTAAAACTGCATTATCCGTAATTTTTTTTAAATTATAATACTTATCCCTAGCTTCCATATTATCACTAATAGTTGCCCCAATTCCCATAAGAGTAACAAATAAAAAAAGTCCTAAAAATACCTGATCAATAAAGGCTTTCTTCATATTTTTCCTAAAATTTAACTGTATAAATATCAAATTTAACTAATAACTCTACAATAAAAACTGATATAAACATCAATGGAACCATTGGTGCAATTTTTCTTTTTTCAATCTTTTGCATATAAAGTAAAGCAAAAGTTTGTAAAATTCCTGTAATTATTAAAAAAAGAGCAAAAGAACTAACCCCTAGATAAAGCCCAACTAACATCATATATTTTATGTCACCACCACCAATTATAAGTTGTCTATTCAACAACATAACAATGATAAAAAAAAGTAGGATGACAAACGCCAATATAATAGAGCTTATATATATTTTCGACTCAAAAAATCCAAAAACCAAAAGCATCAAACTCATAGTTATTATCAAATCATTTGGAACAAGAAACTTTTTAAAATCTGTATAAGACAAGAAAAGAGAAAATATATAAAAGACTATTGTAAATATTACAAATCCTTTTAGTTGTTATTAAATAAGAGGAGTAAATACCCCTCTTTAAATCAAATTACTTTGTTCCTGCCTCAGTAATTTTAGCATCAGCATCAGCTTTCATTGTATCAACTTTACCACCCATCCAAGTAGCTAAACCAACAACTGCACCAACTCCAATAATAACAAGTAATAAAGTTACTAGAATTTTATCCATAGCACCTTTTTCATTTTTTAATCTTCTTTTTAAAAAATCTAACATTTTATACTCCTCAAAGATAAGTTTATAAGTCTTCCAACATATAAAGAATAATTATTACTCTTTCGGGATAATTACACTTTAAAACTTATGTTATTATAAAATTCATACACCCTAAATAGGCTTTTTTTATAAAATTATTCAGGAAATCTTTTATTAAAAACAATTAAAATTATTTTAATAATTAACTAACTAAAAATCATACTTGAAATTAACTCATACCTAT
>RRZT010131797.1_pt1 | contig 51960 bp, 55 predicted proteins | sample 2165551 | NCBI WGS metagenome assembly RRZT01 (sample SAMN10456910, study PRJNA506462) | wastewater metagenome | biome: wastewater; feature: sludge; material: wastewater sludge; isolation source: wastewater sludge with Escherichia coli K12::gfp cells carrying plasmid... | place: USA: Moscow, Idaho... | reverse complement strand
TGCGTTGGACGCGGGCGCATCCGCGTCCGGACGCCGCCAGGGCGATGCCCTCGGCGTCCCAGTGGGGGACGGCGCGGGCGAGGAGATTGGGCGGGAACTCGCCGGCGGCGCTGGTCACCCGCCACCAGGCGACGCCGTCGCCGTGACGGGACAGGATGCGCCCGACCAGCCGGGGGCCGCAGCCGGCCACCATGCCCACAGTGCCGTAGGACGCCGTCCGTCCGGGCGGGATCAGCTCGACGACGGCCAGCACGCGGTCGACGAGTCCAGCGTCCATCACCCCCGCCTGGGGATCCGCGTGCCGTCGTGGCTGCGCAGCGTCCGGTCGCCGAGCGCGGTAGCCAGGGTCAGAGTGGTCGACTCGGTCTTGAGGCTGGCCGGTGCCGCACCCCACTGCTCCCACACGATCACGTCGACGGTGACGGTGTGAGCGTCCTCGGCGACGACCCGGCTGTGCACGATGTCGAAGGCCGCGCCCACCTGGACGTCGACCACCACTTGGTTCGGCTGGGCTCCCTGGTGCCACGACGTGGGGACAGGTCGTGAAAGTCGGGTGCCGAGGAACGCGACCAGCCCGACGATCATCAGGGCGACCAGGAGCCACCAGCGCAGCCGACTCTTACAGGGAGTCTGCTCGTCAGCCATGGGAAGAGGGTACTCGGGTGGGTGGGGCGTGCCCGGTGGACGTCCGCTGGCCCAGCAGAAAGGGCCCTGACCGGGCTTCCGCTGGTCAAGGCCCTCTGCTCACTGTGGTCGGGGTGACAGGATTTGAACCTGCGACCTCATCGTCCCGAACGATGCGCGCTACCAAGCTGCGCCACACCCCGATCGCCCCGGCATCCGGAGCCTGGACGAGTCTAGCGGATCACCGCGGAACGTCCTATTCCGCGGCCGCCACCAGTTCGAGAAGGCTGACCTCGGGTGGGCACGCGAACCGGTAGGGGGCGAACGGCGACATGCCGACCCCGGCCGAGACGTGAACCTGGGCGGTGCGGTCGGCCGATTCGTGGGTGAACAGCCCCTTCGCCCGGTCGCGGGGGAGGTCGCAGTTCGTGATCAGCGCGCCGTAGCCCGGCACACACACCTGGCCGCCGTGGGTGTGGCCGGCCAAGATCAGATCCATGCCGTCGGCAGTCATGGCGTCCAGCAGGTACAGGTAGGGCGCGTGCGTCACGCCGACGTTCACGGCGTCCTCGACCTGCGGCCCCGCGACCGCGGAGTAGTCGTCGCGGTGCTCGTGGCCGTCATCGGTGCCGCGGAACGCGAACCGGGTGCCGTTGACGGTCAGGTCGGCCCGGCGGTCGTTGAGGTCCTGCCAGCCGCTGTCGGTGAACAGCGACCGCAACTCCTCGGTGGGCAGGTCGGTCCGCACCGGACCCGCCTTGCGGGTGTTCTTCACCAGATAGCGCAGCGGGTTGCGCATCGACGGTGCCTTGTAGTCGTTGGAGCCGAACACGAAGACCCCGGGCACCTTCAACAGTCCGCTGAGTGCCTCGGCCAGCGGCGGAAGCGAGTCGGCCGCGCTGATGTTGTCGCCGGTCGACACGACCAGATCGGGTTCGAGCCCGGTCAGGGCCCGCACGAACTGGCGCTTGCGGGTCTGCGACGGCAGCAGGTGCAGGTCCGAGATGTGCAGCAGCCGCACCGGCTCGGCGCCCGTCGGCAGCAGCGGCAGGGTGAACCGCCGAACCTGGAAGTCGTGCGCCTCAACGAGGACGCCGTAGGCGACGCAGCCGACGGCTGCCGCCCCGAGCAGGGCTGGAATCACGGGCTAGCCGCCCTTCTTGGTCGTAGGAGCCTTGGTGGGCTTGGCGGGTTTGGTGGGCTTCGCGGGCTGCGACGGTGCCGTCGTGGGGGTGACCGGGACCGCCGTGATGGTCGTGCGCGGCTTCGGTGCCTTGGTCGGGCCGGCCGAGACGAGGACGCGGATCGTCGAGTATTTCTTGGCGCGACGCGACGGGCTCAGACCCAGCAGCGTGCCCTCGGGGCGGCTGGAGGCGATCTCGGACACCGAGGTGCTGAACTCGGCGCCCCGCAGCGTGGAGCGGCACTCCGACACCGACATGCCCCGGCAACTGGGCACGGTGACCCACTCGGCGGCTGGCTGCTGGCCGGCGTCAGGGCGGACGAATCGGCCGGAGGAACCGAGCTTGGCCAGGGCCACCCGCATGGCGGGCTTCCAGATGCGGCCGCCGGCCTCCGCGCCGGACCTGCCGGCGAGGCGTCCCTTGGCGATGCGCACACCCTCCAGCGACGGCGTCCGATCGCCCTTGAAGCGCGGGGCTGCCCGGTCGACGGTGATCATCGCGGCGCCCACCAGCTTGGGGGTGTAGCCCATCGTCCAGATGGTGGGGGCGTTGTCGTCGGTGCCGGTCTTGCCGGCGATCTGGTAGCCGGGAATGTTCGCCGGTGCCGCCGTGCCACCCGGGTTGAACGGGCCCTGGAGAACGTCATTGACCGTGTCGGCGATCCATTCGGGAATCACCTGCTGGCAGTTGCCGTTGGGCACCGGAATGGCCTTGCCCTCACGGTCGACGGCCGACTTGATGATGATCGGATCGCACCGCTTGCCGCGCGCCGCGAACGTTGCGTACGCGGTCGCCAGCGACACCGGCGTAATCTCGGCGGTGCCCAGCGTGAACGACGGGTTGCCGCTGTACTTGGCCGGCAGGTCGTAGCCGAGGCCGCTCTTCAGGCCGAGTTTGGCGGCCATCGTCGTGACTTCGCAGATGCCCGTGTCCTGCTCGAGTTCGATGAAGTAGTTGTTCGACGAGCGCTTCGCGCCCTCGTACATGTCCATCACGCCGGCCGACCCGGTGACCTGGTACCGGGCCCGCTGCCGAAACGTGCCTTGGCACGACTTGAACCGTTCGCCCTGCCAGTTGCGGACGCGCTCGACGTTGTACGTGCGCGAGGTGGGGATGCCCTTCTCGAGCGCTGCGGCGAGCGTGAACGCCTTGAAGGTTGAGCCGCCGGAGAAGCCGAGCGTGCCGCCCATCGGGTCGCCGTTGGCGTTCTTCCGCTCGACCGCGTAGTTGTAGAACGTGCCCGGTGCGGCGCCCATCTTCGGTCGGCTCTGGGCCATGCCCTTGATCAGACCCGTGCCCGGCTCGATCATCACGATGACGCCGATGACCGGGTCGGTGGGGACGATGAAGCCCGAGACGGCGGCCTGTGCGGCGTCCTGGAAGGTCGGGTCGAGCTCGGTCTGAATCGTGAGGCCGCCCCGGTAGAGCCGGTTGGTCCGGGTCTCGCGGTCGGGGCCCATCGCGGGCAGCGACTTGAGGGTGTTCTCGACCAGGTTGCACAGGTGGGGGTACTTGGAGTTCGCGCAACCCAGCACCGTCTTGGTGACCTTGGCCGGGTCCCACCCGGCCTTGCGTGCCTGCTGCTCCTGAGCGGCCGTGATCACGCCGAGTTTGCGCATCTCGGTGAGAACGTTGTTGCGGCGCTCGATGGCGACCTTGGGAGCCTTGATCGGGTTCGTCGTCACGGGGTTGCGCACGAGGCCGGCGAGCATCGCAGCCTGGTCGAGCGTGAGCTTCTTGGCGGTCGACCCGAAGTAGCGCCGGGCAGCCGCCTCCACGCCGTAGGCGCCTTCGCCGAAGTAGGCCTGATTCAGGTAGCGCTCAAGGATCTCGTCCTTCGTCAGGCGCTGTTCGAGGGCGATCGCATAGCGCAGCTCGAGCACCTTGCGGGCCACGGTGCGCGCCTGGGCCGCGCGGATCTGCTCGGGATCGTTGCTGCTGATCGCCTTGTCGAGCAGCACCAGCTTCACGTACTGCTGGGTGAGGGTGGAGCCGCCCTGCGTATTGCCCGCCGAGGTGCGGACGAGGGCGCGCAGCGTCCCCTTCAGGTCGAGTGCGCCGTGCTGGTAGAAGCGGTTGTCCTCAATGGCGACCTGCGCCTGACGCATCACCGGGGCAATGTTGTCGAGCGTGACGTAGATGCGGTTCTCGTCGTAGAAGTTGGTGAGCACGCTGCCGTCGGCCATCAGCACTTTCGAACCCTCAGCCTGAGGCGGAGTCTCGAGCTCGGCGGGCAACGACTGGACGCCCTCGGCGACAGCCTTGGCGGCCTCGGCGCCGACGCCGGCGGTCGGGACGATGAGTCCTGCCGCGAGCACCCCGCCCAGCGCGCTGACGACGAGGAACATGAGCGCTGAGTAGAGTCGCTGTCCTGCGGAGGGTCTCGCCATGCGCCCTAGGGTACGTGACGACACCCACGGTTGCCCTCTCCGACGGGTCGGGGCGGCGAACGTTGTCTCCGCGAACGGTACGGGGGTGTTGACCAACCGTTATCGCTCGGTTATAAATCACGTGGATCCTCTCCGCGGCGTAACCCCTCACCGCGGCGCCGAGAATTGAGGTGCAATGTCGCTCTTGGACGTCGACGACTGGACTCTGCTCGCGAAGTGTCACGGTATGCAGGATCAACTGTTTCCCGAAGGCGCTGACCAGAAGCGCGCACGAGGCATCTGCATGGGCTGCCCCGTCCGGGCCGAGTGCCTCGCCGAGGCACTCGACAACCGCATTCAGTGGGGCGTCTGGGGCGGCATGACCGAACGCGAACGCCGCCACCTGCTGCGCACGCGCACCGACATCGACTCGTGGTCGGCCGTGCTGTGCCCCGCCAAAGCTGCCCCGAACGAGCCTGCCGTCGGCTGAGTCATGGCCTAGGCTGGCAGCCATGACCACGTGGGAGTACGTGACCGTTCCGGTCCTGGTGCACGCAACGAAGCAGATTCTCGACAACTGGGGTGCTGACGGGTGGGAGCTCGTGCAGATCGTCCCCGGTCCCAACCCGCAGAACGTCGTGGCGTACTTCAAGCGCCCCCTCGCGAGCTGATGGCGACCGCTTCCGAACGGCTGAGTGCGCTCGGCCTGGAACTCCCGCCGGTCGCCAAGCCCGTCGCCGCGTACATTCCGGCCGCGTCCAGCAACGGCTGGATCATGACGTCGGGGCAACTGCCGACGCGGGCGGGCACGCTAGTCGCGACCGGCAAGGTGGGTGGCGAGCTGTCCCCGGAGCAGGCCGTCGAGTGCGCCCGGGTCGCCACGCTGAACGCCGTGGCCGCAGCGGCCGCCGTGGCCGGCGGTCTCGACGCGATCACCCGCATCGTGAAGGTGACCGTCTTCGTGGCCAGCGCCCCGTCGTTCACCGGGCAGCCAGCCGTCGCCAACGGCGCCTCCGAACTGCTGCAGGACATTTTCGGCGAGGCAGGCGTCCATGTGCGCAGCGCCGTCGGGGTGGCCGTGCTGCCGCTGGACGCCCCTGTCGAGGTGGAACTCACGGTCGAGGCGGCGTCCTGAGCGGACCCAGCTCCGCAGAGCGCGTCCGGGCAGGCCTGATCGACGACGCTCTCGCCGCGCTGTACCCCGACGCCCGAGCCGAACTCGACTTCACCAATCCGCTGGAGCTGCTCGTCGCCACGGTGCTGTCGGCGCAGTCGACCGACCGGCGCGTCAACTCCGTCACGCCCGAGCTGTTCCCCCGCTATCCGACGGCGGCCCACTACGCCGCGGCGGCGGCGTCCGAGCTGGAGGAGCTGATCAGACCGACTGGGTTCTTCCGCGCCAAGACCCAGAGCCTGATCGGCATCGGGCAGGCGCTCGTCGAGCGGTTCGACGGGGTCGTGCCCGACACCCTCGACGAGCTCGTCACCCTCCCCGGCGTCGGACGCAAGACCGCCAACGTGGTGCTCGGCAACGCCTTCGGCATCCCGGGCATCACGCCCGACACCCACCTGATCCGGCTGGCGAACCGCTTCGGCTGGGTCGCATCGAAGAAGCCCGACGACGTCGAGATCGCCGTCGGTGACCTGTTCGAGCCTGACAAGTGGGTCGACGTCTGTCACCACGTGATCTGGCACGGACGCCGCTGCTGTCACGCGCGGCGTCCCGCCTGCGGCGCCTGCCCGCTCGAGGGCCTGTGCCCCGCCTACGGCGAGGGCCCGACCGACCCGGTCGTCGCGGCGTCCCTGATCAGGGAGCCCCGCGCATGAGGACGCCGCCCGCCCTCGCTGCCCTCGCTCTGCTCGTCTGTCTGGCCGGCTGCGGACCCGCGCCCGCAGACGCGCCCCGCCCGGCGTCCACGCTCACCCCGACCGGGGTCGCGGCGCTGGCACAGACGCCCGAGATCGTGGCGGCCCGCGAGCGGGCCGGCATCGCCGACTGCCCGGTCGGACGCCCCGGCCAGCAGCCCGTCGACAAGGGCCTGCCCGACGTGACCCTGGCCTGCCTGGGCAGCGACCGGACGGTCGAGTTGCGAGCGCTGCGGGGGCGTCCGATGGTGGTCAACCTGTGGGCGCAGTGGTGTGAGCCGTGCCGGGCCGAGGCGCCGGCGCTGCGCGGGGCGTCGGAGAAGGCCGGCGACAAGGTGCTGTTCCTCGGCATCGACTACAACGACCCCCGCCCCGACCTCGCGGTCGACTTCGCGGCGCAGTCCCGCTGGCGCTACCCCCACCTCGTTGACCCGGAGCGCACCACCTCGCCCGGCCTGCGCGTGCCCGGGATTCCGCTGACGCTGCTGGTCGACGGGTCCGGCGTGATCCGGCACCGTGTCGTGGGCGGCATCGCCGACGAGCGCGAGCTGGTGCGCCTGATCAAGGTGCACCTCGGGGTGACCCTGTGAACGTGCCGGCCAGCCTGGACGCCCTGCGGGCCGGCCTGGCGTCCGGGGCCCACGGCGGGCTGGCCCGAGGGAGGCTCGCCCGGGGCGGCGCGTCGCGCAGGGCCGCCGTGCTGATCCTGCCGTTCGCGACCGGGCCCTTGTCGGCGTCCGGGCCCGACGGGCTCAGCATCGTGCTCATCGAGAAGACCGCCCACCTGCGCAGCCACGCCGGACAACTCGCCTTCCCGGGCGGCACCATCGAGGAGTCCGACGCGTCGCCCGTGGCCGCCGCGTTGCGGGAGGCCGACGAGGAGGTCGGTATCGCACCGGCGTCGGTCGATGTGCTCGGTGAGCTGCCCACCGCTCACGTACGGGTCAGCGGATTCGACGTGGCGCCGGTGGTGGGCTGGTGGCGTCAGCCGGCCCCGCTGGCGCCCCGCGACACCGACGAGGTCGCGGCCGCGCACGTCGTGTCGATGGCCGACCTCGTGGCCCCCGAGAACCGGGCCACCTGGGTCTACGCGTCCGGCTTCGACGGCCCTGCGTTCGTGATCGGCGACCTGTTCGTGTGGGGTTTCACGGCGGCGCTGCTCGACGGTCTGGTGCGGCTCGCCGGCTGGGAACAGCCGTGGGACGCCAGCCGCCGGCTCGACGTGCCGGAGCGTTTCCTGCGCGGACGCCGCGACGACGGCAGCTGATCAGCCGGGCCTGTTTGCGGCCCGCCGTGGGCCGGGCAGAATGGCGCGCATGGAACCTACCCTCGTCGATCCGTGGTGGAAGTCATCGGTCGTCTACCAGATCTACCCCCGCTCGTTCTGTGACAGCAACGGAGACGGAGTGGGTGACATCAGGGGCATCACGTCGAAGCTCGACTACCTGGCCGGCCTGGGTGTCGACGTCGTGTGGCTGTCGCCGGTCTACCGCTCGCCGATGGACGACAACGGCTACGACATCAGCGACTACCGCGACGTCGACCCGTCCTTCGGCACCCTGGCCGACCTCGACGAGCTGATCGCCGGCCTGCACGACCGGGGCATGAAGCTGGTGATGGACGTGGTGATCAACCACACCTCCGACGAGCACGCGTGGTTCGCCGAATCCCGCGACCCGGCCTCCGACAAGCGCGACTGGTACATCTGGCGTCCGGCGCGGGAGGGCTTCGAGCCGGGCACGCCCGGCGCTGAGCCGACCAACTGGGGCTCCGCGTTCAGCGGCTCGGCCTGGCAGTACGACGAGGCGTCGGGGGAGTACTTCCTGCACCTGTTCAGCCGCAAGCAGCCCGACCTCAACTGGCGCAACGACGCGATGCGCGCCGAGCTGTACGACATGCTGCGCTGGTGGGTCGACCGCGGGGTCGACGGCTTCCGGCTGGATGTGATCAACCTGATCGCCAAGCCGGAGGCTTTCGTCGACGGTCCGGTGGCACCCGGGTCGCCGTTCAGCTACGACTTGGCCGGCAACGTCGACCCGGACCTGCTGGTGCAGTACCTGGAGGAGTTGAACCGCGAGGTCGGCATCGACGAGCGGGAGCTGTTCACGGTCGGCGAGATGCCCGGCTGCGATGTCGAGCAGGCACAGCAGTACTCGAGCCAGTTCCATCCGCGTCTCGGCATGGTGTTCACGTTCGAGCACATGGGGCTCGACAGCGAAGGGGGCAAGTTCGCGCTGAAGACGCTGCACCTGCCCGACCTGAAGAAGAACCTGGCCCACTGGCAGGAGGGGCTCGCCGAAGAGGGCTGGAACTCCCTCTACTGGAACAACCACGACCAGCCCCGCGTCGTGTCGCGCTTCGGGGATGACTCGCCGAAGCACCGGGAGGCCGCGGCCAAGACGCTGGCCACGGTGCTGCACCTGCACTGCGGCACCCCCTTCGTCTACCAGGGCGAAGAGCTGGGCATGACGAACGCAGGATTGGCGTCCATCGACGACTACCGCGACATCGAGACGCTCAACCACTACGCCGAGGTGACGGGTCTCGGTGCCGACCCGGCGACGGTGCTGGCCGGCATCACGGCCCGTGGTCGCGACAACGCGCGGACGCCGATGCCGTGGTCGAACGAGCCCAACCACGGCTTCACCGACGGGACTCCGTGGCTGCCGCTGAACGCCAACTCCGACGTGATCAACGTGCAGGCCGAGCTGGCCGACGACGATTCGGTGCTGGCTCACTACCGCAAGCTGATCGCCCTGCGGCGCGACAGCGAGGTTGTCCGCAAGGGCAGGTTCGAGTTGCTGCTGCCCGACGACGAGAAGCTGTGGGTGTTCACCCGGACGCTGACCAACGAGGTGCTGCTCGTGGTGGCGAACATGTCGGGTCAGCCCGCTGGCGTCCCGGTTCGGGATCTGCCCGACCTCACGAACGCGCGGCAGATCCTCGGTGGGCCCGGCGACGTGCAGTCGCTGATGCCCTGGGAGGCGAAGGTCTACCTGCTGGAGGAGTGAGGGGGCAGCGCGGTTCCTGCGCGGCCGGTCGCCTCGACGTTGGCCTGGCCGCGCTTGATCGCGTGCTCGACGCTGGCGATGGCCTCGTTCGTGGTCTCGATCGTCTTCTCGGGGCCCGGCACCGTGACCTGTCCCTTGCCGATGAGCGCGAGGATGCCGGCGATCACGAGCAGGATGACGGCCATCGTGACGAAGCCCAGCGAATACGCCCACACCGGCGCCATCACTCCGAGGTAGAGGGCTGCCAGCGCGAACGAGCCGGCGATGAACAGCATCATCAGCGCCACGACGGCGCTGACGGCGGCCACGCCGAAGAGGCCTGCGCCGATGCCCACCTTCTTCGCCTGCGGCATCAGCTCTGCCTTGGCGAGCGCGATCTCACTACGGACGATGGTCTTGACGTCGGCGGTGATGTCGGTGATGACGTCGCTGATCGACGGGTTCTCGGCCATGGTTCTCCTTAGGCGTCGCTGGTTGCAGCGTTCCTCATGCTATCCACACCGCAGGGGGATGCGTCACCTCACCCACAAGGGGATTGACAGCCCTTCGTCGGGAAGTTCGATCGGCGTCGACAGTTCAGTGTGGTCGACCCAGGCCCGCCAGCACGACACCTTGTAGGGCAGCAGCAGCGGCTCGGGAGGCCGGGCGGACGACTCGTAGAGGCGTCCGACTTCGTCGAGGAGTTCGGTGAGCCGATCCTGCTCGAGGTCGGGGAACCGGCTCGCCACCATGCCGAGCAGGCCGACCCGCGACACCGGCACCCACAGGCGGAAGTCGTGGTGCTCGACCTCGGGGAAGTACCGGCTGTCGGTCAGGCGTGCGGTCGACTCGGCGCCGTAGCCCCCCTGCATCGCGTTGGAGTCGACCTCGCGGAGCAGCCCCAGCAGGCGACGCACCCACGGCACCGAGTCGTCGCGGACGATGTAGCTGACCGCGACGTGACCGTAGTGGGTGAGGACGCGGGCGAGCTGCCCCGACATCGCCTCGACGTCGAGCGTGTGCAGCCCCTGGTGGATGACGACGGTCTCGAACGACGCGGGCACGAACGGGAGGCGCTGCGGCTCGGCGACGAAGGTGGGGGACGCCGCGGCGTCCTGAGCGAGCTTGCGGGCACCCTCGAGGGTCGGGTCGACCAGCGTCAGCCGATGCCCCGCCCCCGACAGGTGCTTCACCACCGGCGCCGAGGGGCGTCCGAGAACGAGGACGCGGGCGCGCGGGGTGGGGACGAGCCAGTCGACCGCCGCGGACGGGAAGGACGAAGGGCGCATGGGGGCGATCGTACTGGGGTCGAGGCGGTGGCTCTGAATCGTTGCCACGGGTGGGTTATCCACAGGCAGAAAACTCGTTGACCGGTTGCGTCGGCGAATGCCCATTGTGGAGGGCGTGGAGAACGACTACGGAGGCGTCACCCTCCTCACAGGTGACGAGGCGATTTCGGACGCGGTGCTGTCCACCGCGGCGACGCTCGGAGTGAGCGTGCAGAGCCATGACGGGCGGGCGGGCGGGTTGCTGCGGCTGTGGTCGGCGGCAGGGGTGCTGCTGGTGGGCGGCGACATGGTGGCGGCTCTGGCGGCGCTCGGGCCGCCGCGGCGTCCACGGGTGTACTTGGTCGGGTTCGAGGGCGACAGCCTCGCCGGCTGGTCGGTGCCTCTGAGCGCCGAGGTGATTCCGCTCCCGCGCGGTGCGGCCTGGTTGAGCGCGGTGCTGAGCGCCGACGCCACCGTCGGTTGCCCGGTGGTGGCGGTCGTGGGCGGCAGCGGTGGGGTGGGGGCGTCGACGGTCGCGGCCGGGCTGGCGTTCGCCGCGCGGCGGCGCGGGTCGGCGTCGGTGCTGGTCGACGTCGACCCGGTCGGCGGCGGCATCGACCTGCTGCTGGGCGCAGAGCGGACGCCGGGGTGGCGCTGGCCGAAACTGGCCGGCGCCCGCGGCGAGGTGGGCGACCTGCGCGGCTTCCTGCCCGAGGTGGACGGCGTGGGGGTGGTGTCGATGGCCCGGTCGGGGCCCGACGTCAGCGCGGCGCCGCCGGGTGCAGAGGTGCTCCAGGCGGTCGTCGGGTCACTGGGACGCCACCACGACCTCGTGGTGATCGACGCCGGGCGGTTCCCGGCGCCGGAGAGCCGCCACCAGGTGCGGGCGGCCGACGTCACGCTCGTGGTCACCGGCTCGTCGGTGCGGGCCGTGGCGGCGGCGTCCGAGACACGACGACTGCTCGATCTGGAGTCCGCGCCGGTCGTGCTGCGCCAGCAGCGCGGGGCCGGGGCGGCGGCGTCCCAGGTGGCGGAGCTGCTCGACGCGAGGGTGATGGGCTCGGTGCCGACCGAGCCGCGTCTCGCGCGGCTCGCCGAGGAGGGGCGGCGTCCGGTGTTGAATCGACGCACCAAGTGGTCGCGGTCGATGGAGGCGCTGTTGGCGTCCACGCTCGACGTGGCGGGTCGCGATGATCGACCTTGACGAGGTGCGGGCGCGGTTGGCGTCCCAAGGGCAGGTTCCTGGACCGGCAGAGGTGGCCGAGGCGCTGCGCTGGCTGGGGCATCTGGTCAGCGACACGGCCGTGTTCTCGACGGTGGAGTCGCTGCGCCGCGACAGCACGGGGGCGGGCCCGCTCGATCCGCTGCTGCGGGAGCCCGGCGTGACCGACGTGCTGGTCAACGGGCCCGGGCAGGTGTTCGTCGACCGCGGGTCGGGGCTGGAGGCGGTGTCGGTGTCGTTTGCGTCCGACGATCAGGTGCGGCGGCTGGCGGTCAGGCTGGCCGCGATGGTCGGACGCCGCCTCGACGACAGTCAGCCGTTCGTCGACGCCCGACTGCCCGACGGCACGCGCGTCCACGCGGTGCTCGGCACGATCGCCGACCCCGGCACGTGTCTGTCCCTGCGGGTGCCGACGGCGAGACGGATGCCCCTGCGCGACTGGGTCACCTCGGGGGCCGCGCCACCGCTGGCGGGGGCCGTGCTGTCGGGGCTGGTGCGGGAGCGGGCCGCGTTTCTGGTGACGGGCGGCACCGGCAGCGGCAAGACGACTCTGCTGGGTGCGCTGCTGGGCGAGGTGCCGCAGGCCGAGCGGCTCGTGGTGGTCGAGGATTCGCGTGAGCTGAGCCCCGACCACCCCCACTGCGTGCGGCTGGAGGCGCGGCCGCCCAACAGCGAGGGCACGGGTGCGGTGACACTGACCGACCTGGTGCGTCAGGCGCTGCGGATGCGTCCCGACCGGCTGGTGCTGGGTGAAGTGCGCGGCCCCGAACTCGTCGATCTGCTGATCGCGCTGAACACCGGCCATGAGGGCGGCTGCGGCACGCTGCACGCCAACTCCGCAGGGGCCGTCCCCGCCCGGCTGGAGGCGCTGGGGGCGCTCGGCGGCCTCAGTCGGGTCGCGGTGCACGCCCAGGCGTTGGCGGCGCTCGACGCCGTGGTGCACGTGGCGCGCGGTGCCGACGGGCGCCGTCGGGTCGCCCAGATCGCGCCCGTCGTCGACGTCGACGGTGCGCTGCAGGTGCTCGACGGCTTCCTGTTCGGCCCCGACGGCGACGAGGTGCACGGCCCGGGCAGCGAACTGGTGTTGCGCAGGGCGGGGCTGTGAGCGGGGCGGCGGCTCTTGCCGCGCTCGCCGGTGGCGCCGCGGTCGCGCTGCTCCTGCCCGGGCGCTCGACGGTGGGCCGGTTGCGGACGCCATCAGAGGCGTCCGAGCGGGCGGGGCCGACCCCTCGAAAGCTGCTCGGGGTGGCGCTGTGGCTGGGCGTCGCGGCAGCGACGGTCGTGGCCGGCTGGGCAGGATTCTGTCTGGGCGGGGCCGCCGCGCTGGTGGTCTGGACGGCCTCCGGGCTGGTGGTGCGGCAGCGCGGCGTCCGCCGTGCGGAGCGGTTGGGCGCCGACGTCGGCCGGGCCGCCGACGTGCTGGCCGGGCTGCTGCGGGTGGGCCACGTGCCGTCGGCGGCGTTGACCGCTGCAGCGGCCGAGTGCCCTGTGCTCGCCCAGCCGGCCGCGGTGCAACAGGTCGGTGGCGAGGTCGCGCCCGCGCTGCTGGCGCTGGCTGAGCGGCATGCGTCGCCCGAGCTGGCGACGCTGGGGGTGACCTGGCTGGTGTCGCAGCGCACCGGGGCAGCGATGGCCGAGTCGATGGTGCAGGTGGCCGAAGGGTTGGCGTCCGAGAGGGAGCTGCGACACACGGTGGCGGCGGAGCTCGCCGCGGCCCGGGCCACGACGCGGTTGATGTCGGCGCTGCCCGTGGTGGGGCTGCTGATCGGGTACGCGTTCGGGGGCGATCCGGCGGCGTTCCTGGTGGGGACGCCGGGCGGTCAGGCGTGCCTGCTGGTGGGTGTCGCCTGCGCCTGTGCCGGCGCCTGGTGGGGCGAGGCGGTGGCCGGACGGGCGCTGCAGGGCGAAGGGAGTCGACCATGATCTGGACAGTGCTGGCCTGCCTGGCCGCAGGGGCGTCCTGCTGGTGGGCGATGCGGCCGGTGGGGCTGTGGCGCATCCGGGCCAGGCCCGACGTCGCCCCCGGGAGGTGGGGCGCGCTCCCGTGGCTGCGGCAACGGTTCAGGCATCTGGACGCCGCTGCCCGCGCCCGGGAGCGGGCAGTGCGTCAGGGGGTGCCGCAGGTCTGCGACCTGCTGGCGGTCTGTCTGGACGCCGGCCTGCCCCTGCGCGCCGCGGCCCGCATCGTCGGCGGCGGTGTCGATGGCCCAGCCGGAGCTGCACTGCTCGGCGTCTGTGAACGCATCGAGTTGGGCCTCGACGAGGTGGACGCCTGGGCCTGGCTGGCCGGCGAGCCCGCGTTCGCCCTCGTGAGCCGCGACATCTCGCGCTCGGTGCGCAGCGGGGCCGGCCTCTCGGGGCGCCTGCGCGCCCACGCACGCGACGCCCGATTCGACCTGGCTTCGGCCCGCCAGCAGGGGGCGCGAGCCGCCGGTGTCTCCAGCGTCCTGCCGTTGGTGGCGTGCCAGCTGCCGGCCTTCGTGCTCCTGGGGATCGTGCCGATCTTCGGCGCCCTGGTGGGGTCGATCCGGTGAGTTATCCACAGGCTGAAAATTCGTTGACCGGTTGCGTCGCGCCAGAACAACAGTGGGGGTGTGCCGCGGGGGCGGTACGAGAGAAAGGAGCCGAAATGGCTGAGATGGTGCAGACGGGTGAGCTGGCGCGGTTCACCGAGATCGAGGTGGCGATGAAGGCGGAGGCTCGCTGTGAGGCCGCCCGGCGTCGCGACGAGCGAGGCCTGACGACGGCCGAGTACGCGATGGGCGTCGTGATGGTGGTGGTGTTCATCGGCGTCGTGATCGCGGCGCTGAAGATGGGCTTCTTCAGCCAGCTGGTCCAGACGCTCGTGGGGGCGATCTTCAAGATGCTGATGGGCGTGATCGGCGGCTGACCTGGGGGCCGGGGTGGGCGCCGTGGGGGCGCCCGCCCCGGGGCCGGCCGGCCGAAGCCGATCCGATGCGAGCGAGGAGGGGTGATGGAGAGGTCGAAGGCGCTGCGGGAGCGGCAGGGGGAGCTCGGTGGGCCGGACGAGCGGGGCATGGTGACGGCCGAGCTGGCGGCGGTGACCGTCGTGGTCGCTGCAGTGCTGGCGGGGCTGCTGGTGGTGGTGGGTACGGTCTTCCAGCTGGCCCAGTGCCAGGTGGTCGCCAACGAGGTGGCCCGGCAGCTGGCCCGCGGCGATGCGCCAGCGGCCAGGCGAGCAGAGGCCGAGGCGCCGGCCGGCGCCCGGGTCCGAACCCGGCACGAGTCGGGAGCTGTGGTGGTCGAAGTGACGCTACAGGCTCCGTTCGGGGGGTTCACCCTGCCGCTTCAGGCGGGCGCGACGGTGTTGGAGGAGCCGTGAGAACGGGGTGCGGTGAGGGGCGCGACGGCGGCGCCCGCGGTCGGGGTGAGGCGGGTTCCGGCACGGTGTTGGCTGCCGGCTGGCTGCTCGTGGCGGCGCTCCTCGCAGCCACGCTGGTCTGCCTCGGGGCCGGTTGGTGGCAGGCATCGCGGCTGTCGGGGGCAGCCGACCTGGTCGCCCTGGCGGCCGCCAAGGGCCAACGGTCCGGTGTGGACGCCTGCGGCGTCGCGCGGCGGGCGTCCGAGCGGGCGAGGGTCCGCATGGAGGCGTGTCGCGTCTCCGGCGACGAGGTGGAGTTCGTGGTGCACGTGGTGGTGTCGGCTCCGGTCGACCTGCCGGGGCCGTTCCGCGGCCCGCGGCTCCGGGCGTCGGCGAACGCCGGCGTCCTCAGCCCAACAGGGCCCGCGTGAGGGCGGCGGCGGCGTGCTTGTCGAGAGGCTTGTTGCCGTTGCCGCACTTGGGCGACACCACGCACGCCGGGCAGCCGCTCTCGCACGGGCAGCTCTGCAGACGCTCCAGGGTGGCCCGCCACCAACGGTCCGCCTCGTGGAAGCCGCGTTCGGCGAATCCGGACCCTCCCGGCAGGCCGTCGTGCACGAACACGGTCAGTCGTCCGGTGTCGGGGTGCGCGACGGTCGACAGGCCGCCCACGTCCCACCGGTCGCACGGCACGATCGCCGGCAGCAGCCCGATCGCCGTGTGCTCCGCGCCGTGCACGGCGCCGGGCAGGGTGGTGGGGTCGAGGCCCTCGGCGTCCAGCACCTGGTCGTCGAGTGTCCACCAGAAGGACGCTGTGACCAGGTGCCGCTCGGGCATGGTGAGCGGGGTGGAGTCCCAGACGTCGCCGGTGCGGTTGTCGCGGCGCAGGTAGCCGACGACCTGCGAGCTGAGTTCGATCATGCCGAAGTGAGCGGCGCCGCGCCCGAACTCGCGCTTCGCGCGCACTTCGAGGATTCGGGCCCCGGCCAGCGACTGCGGCTGGGTGAACCACATCACCGGAGCGGTGCGGACGAGGGCCACCCGCTCCGACTCGTCGCGTTCCACGACCTGCCACTGCTCTCCCTGGTGCACGTAGATTGCGTCGTCGTGCAACGTCCTGTCGGTGGCCGATGGGTCGACCTGCCCGATGACGCGGCCGGTGACCTCATCGACCACCTCCCAGGCCTTGCCGTTGATCGACCGCAGATCGATGGAGTCGACTGCACGGCTGGCGTGCGGCCAGAACCACCCCGACGCCCGCTTGCGCAGCACGCCGGAGTCGGCGAGCCGCTCGGCGAGGTTGACCGTCGTCGGGCCGAAGAACGCCTCGTCAGCGGCGGTGAGCGGGCGCTCTTGGGCTGCAGCGGCCAGGTGGGGCGCCAGCACGTGCGGATTGTCGACGTGCACCACGGTGCGTTCGATCGGTGCGTCGGTGATGAGTTCGGGGTGCTCGACGAGGTAGGCGTCGAGCGGATCCTCACGGGCCAGGAGCACGGCCAGGGCGTCGCGCCCGGTGCGGCCCGCGCGGCCGATCTGCTGCCACAGAGCGGCCAGGGTGCCGGGGTAGCCCACGGTGACCACGGCGTCCACCCCGGCGATGTCGACGCCCAGTTCGAGGGCGTTCGTCGACGCGACGCCGCGCAGTTCCCCGGTCTGCAACCGGCGTTCCAGCAACCGGCGATCACTCGGCAGGTAGCCGCCGCGGTACGACGCGATGGCCTCGGGGTGGCTCGACAGCTCCTTGGCCCGCAGCGACACGAGCTCGGCCTGGACGCGCGAGGTGGTGAACGCGAGCGCCTGCCCGGCGTCAGTGAGCCGGGCCAACAGCCTGCCCGCTTCGCCGTTCAGGCCCGGCAGCGGGCGGCGCAACACCAGGTCGAGGGCAGGGGCAGGCGAGGCATCGGAGTCGACCAGCGTCACGTCGGGAACCCCTGCGAGCAGGCGGCCCACCTCGTCGGCGTCGCTCACGGTGGCCGAGGCGAACACGAACACCGGGTCGGAACCGACGGCACGGCACACCCGGCGCAGACGACGCAGCACACACGCGACGTGCGCGCCGAACACGCCCCGATAGCGGTGAGCCTCGTCGACGACGACGTAGCGCAGCCCCGACAGGAATCGCGACCAGCGGGCGTGCTGCGGCAGCAGCGAACGGTGCAGCATGTCGGGATTGCTGAGCACGAAGCTGCCGAACTCCCGCGCCCAGCGACGCTCCTCGGCGTCGGAGTCGCCGTCAAGGGCGCCGACCCGCCATTCGTCGATGCCCAGTTCGCGGCAGACCCGCAACTGGTCGTGCGCGAGCGCCTTGGTCGGGGCGAGGTACAGCGCTGTGTGGCGGTTCGGCAGGTCGAGCGTCGGACGCCCCGGGCGCTGGGGAAGTGGACAGCCGAGGCGTCCGTCGACGCCAGCGCTGATCACGGGCAGGAGGTAGGCCAGCGTCTTACCCGACGCGGTGCCGGTCGCGATGGCGACGTGCCGCCCCGCGAAGGCCGCCTCGGCGGCGTCGGCCTGATGGCGCCACAGCCGGGTGATGCCGCGGGTCGCGAGGGCATCGCGCAGCGCCGGCCCCACCCAAGCGGGCAGGTCGGCGAACTCGGCGGCCCGGGCGGGGCGGTGGTGCACGTGCGCCACCGCCTCGTCGTCGGCCAGCCAGTCGGGCAGCGTCACGGGGCGTGCCCGACTCGTCCGGCGGCGCAATGGTGCATGTCGACTCCTTCGCTGCGCATCCTAGGTCGGGCGACCGACAGGAAATCCGGGTCCGGGCGGGTGGCGCTGGAACACGGCACCGGCGGCTCGGTACCGTCGCGTCTGCCTAGGATGCGCCCATGGACCAGACCCGCCCGCCGTCCGACGCCGCACTGTCCGACGCAGCCCTGTCCGAGCTGGCCGACAGGCTCGCCCGGGCCGACTACAGCGTCGACGCCGTCGCCGACCGGCTGGGGCCCGACGGTCAGGCAGGTCTGGGGCGCAACACGACCGTCGCCGTGCGCGACGCCCTCGGAGCCGACTGCGACGCGCAGGCGAGCCTGGTGCGCCTGTGGCTCCTGCACGACGAGGTGGACGCCGCCGACGCAGAACGCGCGCTCGGCCCGCTCGGCGACCACATCGCCGCCGGGCTGCTGGAGCGCGACGGTGACGTCGTCCGCGCCGGCGTTGAGATCAGGCCGTACGCCACCGACGACGGGTTGGCCGGCTGGATCTGCCACGACCTCAACCCGGGACTCGACGGCCGGGTCGCACCCGTGCGGCCCGACTTCGTCCTGGGAGCGTCGCCGGCGTCCACCACGCTCGCACAGATCAGCGTGCGCACCCCGGTCGCCGCCGCGCTCGACCTGGGGACGGGCTGCGGCGTCCAGTCGTTGCATCTGGCCCGGCATGCCGGGCGGGTCGTCGCGACCGACCTCAACCCGCGCGCCCTCGACCTGGCCCGCATCACCGCGCGGCTCAGCTCGATCGACGTCGACCTGCGCATCGGCGACCTGTACGAGCCGATCGACGGGGAGCGGTTCGACCTGATCGTCAGCAACCCGCCGTACGTGATGTCGCCCCCGCACGGGGAGCGGCTCACCTACCGCGAGGGTCGGCTGCAGGGCGACGAGCTCGTGCGGCGGGTCGTCGCGGAAGGCCCTCGGCACCTCGCTCCCGGCGGCACCATGCAGCTCGTCGCCAACTGGGCGATCGTGCGCGGTGAGCCGTGGCAGGAGCGTCTGGCGTCCTGGCTGCGGCCCACCGGATGCGATGCACTCGTACTCGAACGCGAGCGGCTCAGCGTCTACGAGTACGTCGAGATGTGGCTCGCCGACGCCGGACTCTCCGGTTCGGCCGGGCACGCCGAACGCTACCGGGAGTGGCTCGACTACTTCGAAGCCCTGGGTATCGAGGAGGTCGGCATGGGCTGGCTGAGCGTTGCCGCCCTCGGACACGACGATCCCACCCTGCGCTTTGAGGAGTGGCCGCACGCCGTGCATCAGCCGGTCGGTGCTGCCCTGGCGGCCTGGAACGCGTCCGTCGGGCTGCTGGCCGAGCCCGACGAGGTGATGCTGGCCACCCGGTGGACCGTCGATCCTCGGGTGGTGCAGGAGACGATGGGGCGCCCGGGTGCCGAGGATCCCGAGCACATCGTGCTGCGCCAGAGTTTTGGACTCGGTCGGGCCACCGCCGTCGACACCATGACCGCGGCCGTCGTCGGAGCCTGTGACGGCGATCTGCCGCTCGGGCTGATCGTCGACGCGGTGGCGTCCCTCACCGGCCAGGAAGCCTCCGGGTTGCACGAAGCCGTGGCCGCCAAGGTGCGAGAGCTGGCGGTCGACGGCTACCTGCTGCCGGGCTGAGGTGGCCTCGTCCGGTCAGTTCTGCGGGTTCGTCCCCAGCTTCACCGTGGCGCGGTGGCTGGTACCGGCGGCGTCGGTCCAGGTGACCGCGACGGACTGCCCGGCATCGAGACCGTCGAGCACGGCCTTCAGCGCCGCCTGCGTGGTCGTCTTCTCTCCGGCGATCGAGGTGATCGTCGCGCCAGCCTTGACACCCGCGGACGCCGCTGCGGTCCCCGTCGGCACCGTCTCGACCTGGGTCGAGCCGTCGCCGGTGAGGATGACGCCCAGGTAGGGCCGTCCGCCGATCTCGACGGTGCCCGACTCCTTGCCCGAGCGGATCTGCTCGATCACCTTCATCGCGGTGTCGATCGGTACCGCAAAGCTCGTCGTCGTGACGGCGCCGCGCCCGCGGCGTCCGAGCGTCTGGCTGCCGGCCGTGGTCATGCCGGTCACTTCGCCCTCGGCGTCGAACGTGGGGCCGCCGGAGTCGCCCGGCACGGCCGCCGCGTTCGTCTGGATCACGCCGGTCAGCGTCTCGCTGCCGGTGACGTTGGCCTCGTCGGCGACCGTGACCGTCGAGCTGGTGTCGGTGACAACGCCGGACGCCGCGCTCAGATACCCCTGCCCGTTCGCGTTGCCGACCATGGTCACCGCGGCCCCGACCGTCAGAGTGTCGTTGTCGGGGGTGACGGTGGCCAGGCCCGACGCGCCGTTCAGTTGCAGCAGCGCCACGTCGCGCTGGGCGTCGTGCCCGACGACCGTCGCGGTGTAGGTCTTGCCGCCGTCGGCGAGGGTCACCTTGATGCTGGAGGAGCCCTCGACCACGTGGTAGTTGGTGAGCACCTGGCCGTCGGCCGTCAGCACCATGCCGGTGCCTGCCCCCGAGCCGCCCGGCACCACGGTGGTGATCAGCACCACGCCGCGGCTGAGGTTCGCCGAAACGGTGCTCGCCGACGCACCCCCACCCGAAGACGACGCGTCAGGCGCTGACGGTGCTGCCGGCGCGGCTGGTGCCGCAGGCGCGGCGTCCGGCTGGCCGGGATCTGTCGCGGCTGGCTCGGTCGTCGCGGGCGAGGACGCCGCAGGCTCCGTCGGGATGCTGCGGGCCGCAGCCAGCGCTGAGCCGACAGCGGTGCCAGCGAGTCCGACGATGGGCTGCACGGCGAGCATGCCGGCGGTCAGGGCTGCCGCGCCGGCCCACAGGATCGTGCGGCGCTGGTTCGTGGGGTGGGACATCGGCATCGGGATCAGGCTCCTCGGGTCGTTCGTTGCCCTCAGAACACCAGCCGTCTCCGTGGCGCGGCTGGGTGGTTCCTGTGCCGCACCTGTGAGTCAGCGTTAGTTCACCGAACTGGGGGCTGTGGTGAGTTGCCCCTTGTGGATGCCGCCCGATCGCAACCACTCGACATCTACCTGGCTGCCGGGCTCCAACATGTCGAGGACGTCGGACAGCTGGCCGCGGGTCTTGGGGGAGTGCCCGTGGATGCCGGTGAGCACGTCGCCGGGCCGCAGGCCCGCCCGTGCTGCGGGCGACCCGTCGAGCACCTGCGTCAGGTGGACGCCGTCGCGCGACGTCGTGTCACTCACCACGATGCCGAGGTAGCTCTTCGGGCCGATGACGACCGTGCCCGACTCGTCGCCGGCCTTGATCTGGTCAACCACCTGCAGGGCCGTCGCGATCGGGATGGCGAAGCTCGACCGGTCGGACGTCCCGGTGGTTCCCGCCGTCGTCATGCCGAGCACCTCGGCGTCCGCGTCGAACGTCGGTCCGCCCGAATCTCCGGGGTAGGCGTCGGCGCTCGACTGGATGACCCCCTCCAGATCCTCCTCGGGGTCGTTGGGGCCCGACCCCTTCACCCGGACGAACTGGTTGAGCTCCATCACGTTGCCCTTCGTCGTCGAGACGAAGCCCTGGCCGTTCGCGTTGCCCGACACGAAGACCGTGTCGGCGATACGCACCTCGTCGGTGTCGATCGTGACCGGCTCCAAGGCGACCCGGGTCGAGACGCGCAGCAGCGCGACGTCGCGTTTGGCGTCCCGGCCCACCATGCGGGCCGTCACGGTCCGCCCGGTGGACGCCACCGTCACCCGGATGGTGTCGCTGGAGCGCACCACGTGGTAGTTGGTCATGATCAACCCGTCGGCGGTGAGCACGATGCCGGTGCCGGCCGACGACACCGACGGCCCTTCGGCGGCGATGAGCACTACGCCGCGCTTGAAGCGGTCGCTGGTCGGGACGTTCGCCTCGGTCTCGACCGGGCGTGGCCGGTAGCTGGGGCTCGACGGCACGGTGATCGGCGACGAGGGAGGACGGGGTGGCGACACGCCGGGCGTGCTCGGGGCAACGGCAGGGGGGCGCGGCATGAGCCGGGGTGCCACGGCGACGGCGGTGATCGCGTTGCAGGCTACCGCCAAGCCGAGCACGAGCGTCAACGGGACGCCGCGGCGGGACGGTGTGAGGCTCACGGTGGGCTCCTGGGGGGAGTCGGTGCTGGCGTCCATCAAACCTCATGGCGGGCCAAGATCAAGACTCCTGTTGCCGCCATCCGGACGGTCGGCGCAGCTCGCAGTGGTCGCGCGGCACTCCGGCGCTACCATTCCGCGGTGACGCGGGGGCTACAGTAACCCGCAGTCGTCCAGCCGAAAGAGTTCCCAGTGCCCACAGACAGCCTCCGCCGCCTCGTGATCGTGGAGTCGCCCACCAAGGCGACCAAAATCGCGAGCTTCCTCGGCGACGGCTATGTCGTCCTCTCCAGCCGTGGCCACGTCCGCGACCTGCCGACGGGCGCCGCCGAGGTGCCCGCCAAGTACAAGGGCGAGAAGTGGGCGCGCACCGGCGTCAACATCGACAAGGGTTTCGAGCCGCTCTACGTGGTGTCGGCCGACAAGAAGGCGACGATCCGCGACCTGAAGGCGAAGCTGGCCGGCGTCGACGAACTCCTGCTCGCCACCGATGAGGACCGCGAGGGCGAGGCCATCGCGTGGCACCTGCTGCAGGAGCTGAAACCGAAGGTTCCGGTCCGCCGCATGGTGTTCCACGAGATCACGCCCGAGGCGATCCGCGACGCCGTGGCGCATCCCCGCGACCTCGACACTGACCTCGTCGACGCCCAGGAGACCCGCCGCATCCTCGACCGCCTGTACGGCTACGAGGTCAGCCCGGTGCTGTGGAAGAAGGTCATGCCGCGGCTGTCGGCGGGCCGCGTCCAGTCGGTGGCGACCCGGCTCGTGGTCGATCGCGAACGCGAGCGCATGGCGTTCCGGTCGGCGACGTATGCCGACCTTGAGGCGATTCTGGACGCCGGCGCCCAGGCCGATCCGCGCACCTTCCCGGCGCGCGTCACGTCGGCTGCCGGACGCCGCATCGCCTCAGGCAAGGACTTCAGCTCGGTCGGCGTCCTGACCGCCAAGGGCGGTCTGCACCTGGACCTGCCCGGGGCCGAGACGCTTGCGGACGCGGTGCGCACGGCGTCTGTGGTGGTCGACTCGGTCGAGTCGAAGCCCTACACCCGCAAGCCGTATGCCCCCTTCCGCACGACCACGCTTCAGCAGGACGCCGGACGCAAGCTCGGCTTCACCGCCCAGCGCGCCATGTCGGTCGCCCAAGACCTGTACGAGGGCGGCTTCATCACCTACATGCGTACCGACTCGGTGACGCTGTCGGGCACCGCGATCACCGCCGCGCGCGCCCAGGTCAAGGAGCTGTACGGCGCCCAGTACCTGCCCGAGAAGCCACGCGTCTACACGTCGAAGGTGAAGAACGCCCAGGAGGCGCACGAGGCGATCAGGCCTGCCGGCGAGCAGTTCGCCCGCCCCGACCAGACCGGCCTCACCGGCGACCAGTACCGCCTCTACGACCTGATCTGGAAGCGCACGCTGGCGTCCCAGATGAAGGACGCCGAGGGCTCAACCCTGACGATCTCGATGACGGCCACGCCGGGGTCGGCGATCGAAATTCCCGACGCCACCTCCGGTGAGCTGATCAGCGTCGCGACCGCCGGACTGGCGTCGTCGGGACGCACCATCACGTTCCCCGGGTTCCTGAAGGCCTACGTCGAGGGCATCGAGGAGGGCGACACCTCCGACGACGCGACGACCCGCCTGCCGTCGCTGGAGAAGGGGGCGAGCCTCGGCGTCGAGTCGGTCACGGCGTCGGGCCACGAGACGCGCCCGCCGTCGCGCTACACCGAGCCGTCGCTGGTCGCGAAGCTCGAAGAGCTCGAGATCGGACGCCCCTCGACGTACGCGTCGATCATCCGCACCATCACGAGCCGCGACTACGTGTTCAAGAAGGGTTCGGCGCTGGTGCCGACGTGGCTGGCGTTCGCCGTGACCCGCCTGCTCGAACAGCACTTCCCGCGGCTGGTCGACTACCAGTTCACCGCCGAGATGGAGGACGTGCTCGACGAGATCGCCGCCGGCAACGCGCAGCGTCTCGACGTGCTCAACGACTTCTACTTCGGCTCCGACGGCCACGCAGGCCTGGAGAAGCTCGTCAGCGAGCTGGGTGAGATCGACGCTCGCCGGTTGTCGACCTTCCACCCCGTCGGCGGCGAGGAGTCAGGCGTCGACGTGCGGGTCGGTCGTTACGGCACCTACGTCGAAGACGGTGAGGGCCGGCGGGCGAACGTCGACGACGGCGTCCCGCCCGACGAGCTGACCCTTGAGGAGGCGCTGCGTCTGCTGGCGACCCCGAACGGGGCCGAGCGCGACCTGGGGGTCGACCCGGCGTCCGGCCTGCCGATCGTGGCCCGCAACGGCCGCTACGGTCCGTACGTCACCGAGGTGCTCGGCGAGGACGCGCCGAAGAGCGCGAAGCCGCGCACGGCGTCCCTCTTCAAGGACATGTCGCTCGAAACGGTGAGCCTTGAGGACGCGCTGCGCCTGATGAGCCTTCCGCGCCTGGTCGGCACGGACGCCGAGGGCGAAGAGATCACCGCCCAGAACGGCCGCTACGGCCCCTACCTCAAGAAGGGCACCGACTCGCGGTCACTGGCCACGGAGGAGGAGCTGTTCACGATCACGCTCGAGCAGGCCGAGGCGCTCTACGCGCAACCCAAACAGCGTGGACGCCGCGCCGCGGCCGGGCCGCTGAAGGAGCTGGGCACCGACCCTGCGTCCGGTAAGCCGGTCGTGGTGAAGGACGGCCGGTTCGGTCCGTACGTGACCGACGGCGAGGTGAACGCGACGCTGCGCAAGTCGGACTCGGTCGAGGACGTGACGCTGGAGCGCGCGGCTGAGCTCCTCGCCGAGAAGCGGGCCAAGGGTCCGGCGCCGAAGCGGGCACCCGTGCGCCGCACGGCCGCGAAGAAGGCGCCGGCCAAGACGGCCGCCAAGCCGAGGGCTACCAAGGCCGCCCCCAAGAAGTAGCACGCCGCCTCAGCTGCGACGCAGCAGGCCGATCACATGTTCGGTGAGCAGCGGCGCCAGTTCGACGCCGCCGGGCACCGGGTCGAGCGGCAGCCAGCGCGTCTCGACGATCTCTGCGGACGCCGCGGGCTCGCCCGTCAGCGGGGCCGCGAACACGTCGCTGCTGATCGTCAGGCCCGGCTCGTTGGCGGCGGCCGCGCTGAAGTGGCCGAGCAGTGTGAGGTCGGACGCCGCGACCTGCAGCCCGACCTCTTCCGCCAGTTCGCGGGACGCCGCCGCGGCGTGGGTCTCGCCGGGTTCGACCTTGCCGCCGGGCAGCATGAAGCACGTGGTGCCCCTTTTGCGGACGATCAGCAGGTCGCCCGAGGCGTTACGGACGGTGACGGACACGACGAAGAGGTGCACGGGGGCGACCCTACGCCCGTGCCTCGGACGCCGACGACCCTGCGTAGGATGACGGCGTGCGAGGGACGTTCGTGGTGTTCGAGGGGGGCGACGGGGTCGGCAAGTCGACCCAGACCGCCCTGCTCGCCGACCACCTGATCGCGCAGGGCCGCGAGGTGGTGCGCACCTTCGAGCCCGGTGACACGGCGTTGGGCGCGACGATTCGCCGCTTGGTGCTCGACCCCGACACCGGAGAGGTGTCTGCCCGGGCGGAGGCGTTGCTGTACGCCGCTGACAAGGCGCAACACGTTCACGAGGTGGTGAACCCGGCGTTGGAGCGGGGTGCGGTGGTGATCTGTGACCGATACGTCGAGTCGATGCTGGCCTACCAGGGGGCGGGGCGGGTGCTGGACGCCGACGAGGTGGCCCGCATCGCCTGGTGGGCGGTGGGAGGTCTGCGTCCGGACCTGACCGTCGTGCTGGACCTCGACCCTGACGAGGGTGTGGGCCGCAAGGCTGATCACGACAAGCTCGAGGCGGCCGGCGCCGAGTTCCACGCGCGGGCACGTCAGGGCTTTCTGGACCTGGCGGCGTCCGACCCGGAGCGCCACCTGGTGCTGCACGCCCGCGACCCGATCGAGACGATCGCAGCGGCGGTGCTCGCGGCGCTGGAGCCGAAACTGTCAGAGGCGTCCGGGAGGGTGGGGCCATGACGACCGGGGTGTGGGCCGAACTCGTCGGCCAGGCCGACGTGGTCGAGACGCTGCGCGGCGCGGTGGCCGGTGGGCGCCACGCCATGACGCACGCCTGGCTGTTCACCGGGCCGCCCGGCTCGGGGCGCAGCAACGCGGCGCGCGCGTTCGCGGCGGCGCTGCAATGCCCCGAGGGTGGTTGTGGACGCTGCGAGACGTGCCGCACGACCCTCTCGGGGGCGCATCCCGACGTGACGCTGGTGCGCACCGAGAAGCTGTCGATCGGCGTCGATGAGGTGCGCGAGCTGGTCCGCAACGCGGCCATGGCGCCGACGACCGGCCGCTACCAGGTGCTGGTGGTCGAGGACGCCGACCGCGTCACCGAGCGCGGTGCCGACGCGCTGCTGAAGGCCATCGAGGAGCCGGCGCCGCGCACGGTGTGGCTGCTCTGCGCGCCCACCGCCGACGACGTCATCGTCACCATCCGGTCGCGCTGCCGCGCGGTTCGCCTCGCCACGCCCAGCGCTGACGCGATCGCCACCCTGCTGCAGATGCGCGACGGCGTCGACACCCCGCTGGCCGCCTACGCCGCCCGCGTCGCCCAGGGCCACATCGGTCGGGCGAGGGCGCTGGCCCGCAATGAAGATGTCCGCATTCGACGCGCCGAAGTGCTGAAGCTGCCGTCGCGGCTGACGACGCTCGACGCCTGCCTGACAGCCGCCGCGAACGTGGTGACCTGGGCGTCGGAGGAGTCGGCGCAACAGACGGCGTCCATCGACGCGCGGGAACGCGCCGACCTGTCCGAGGCGCTGGGGGTCGGCACCAAGGGGGCTCGGCCCCGGAACGCCGCGAGTGCCCTGAAGGAGTTGGACGACCAGCAGAAGCTGCGCACCAAGCGCTATCAGCGCGACGCGATCGACAGAGTGCTGACCGAGTTCACCGGCTACTACCGCGATGTGCTCGCCGTGCAGATGGGAGCGTCGGCACCGCTGTTGAACGAAGAGATCGCCGCCGAGATCCGGCGGGAGGGCGGACGGTCGACGCCGGAGCAGACCATCGAGCGCATCGACGCCATTCTGGGCTGCCGCACCGCGCTGGAGACCAACGTCGCCCCCGCCCTTGCGCTCGAGGCCCTGATGATCGGGTTGTCCGGCCTCGCGCGCCAGCCAGCCGTCGGTTAGTCGGGCGGAGGGCTCGCTCGGAGGTGTGACTCCGGCGCTATCGGCCGAGCGGTCTTGTTCGCTGTTCCAGTCGTGGGCGGGGGCTTGTTGCTGCAGTTCGTGAGTTGCTGCTGACGGTCGTGACTTCCCGCTGCAGTTCGTGACTTCTCGCTGCCGGTCGTGAGTTCTCGCAGCTGTTCGTGTTGCGGGCGAGGGGCTTGTTGCTGCAGTTCGTGAGTTCCCGCTGCCGGTCGTGGCTTCCCGCTGCAGTTCGTGACTGCGGGCGAGGGGCTTGTTGCTGCAGTTCGTGAGTTCCCGCTGCCGGTCGTGACTTCCCGCTGCAGTTCGTGACTTCCCGCCGCCGGTCGTGACTTCCCGCCGCCGGTCGTGACTTCCCGCCGCCGGTCGTGACTTCCCGCCGCTGTTTCTGTCGCGGGCAAGGGCCTTGCTGCTGCAGTTCGTGACTTCCCGCTGCAGTTCGTTCTCGCTGCCCGCCCCATTGAGGCAGCGACGAGAACGACCGGCAGCAGGAACTCACGACCGGCAGCAGGAACTCACGACCGGCAGCAGGAACTCACGACCGGCAGCAGGAACTCACGACCGGCAGCAGGAACTCACGGACGGCAGTAGGAACGTGGAGATCGAGTGGGGTGGCAGTGCGCGCCAGCGCGAAACCGAGATGAGGTCGGGACTGTCGGACGCCGCCTCAACGCAGGACGCGTTGCCCACCCCGTCCGAGGTTCCGCATGGCTCGCCGTCGTTGAGGTTGACCGCTCATGCCACTCGTCGGCTCGCTCGGTTACTTGCGGGCTTCCAGGACGACGTGGCGCATCGAGTCTCGACATGGCGCACCGAACCGGACATGGCGGGCGGTAGACGGCTCGCCACGTCCGGTTCGGCTCGCCACGTCAGAGCGGTGGGCCCGTGGTCGCCCAGCTCCGGCATCGTGGCGTCTCCGTCCTGGACCGTGCCCTCTCTGTCCTGGACCGGGACCCTTCTGGACCGTGGGCGTCCGCTCAGGACCGTGACCGTTCTTGACCGTGACCCCCAGCCCTGGATTGCATCGACTCGGTCACGCAGCGAGTGTCCTGCGCCGCGGTCCGTCGCAGGTTTGCGAGCATGGTGGTGCTTTCCCCAGAGAGGACTTCCCATGCCCGAGATCCGAACCAGCGACGACGACAACGAGCGCGAGGGCGTCGTCGAGTCTGACCAGCCGGCCGAGCACGAGCAGCACGAACAGCACGAACAGCACGAACAGCACGAACAGCACGAACAGAATCCGGCCGCTGCTGACGATCTCCACGAGGAGAACGAGTACATCGGCTGGCGGGAGCAGCGCCTCGACGAGGACGCCGCGAGCGCGGCCGATGCCCCCGACGGACCTTCGGTGGCCGGAGCTCCCATTGCCGCAGTTCCCATCGCCGCCGCTCCGAGCGCCACAGATCGCGAAGCAGATCGTGACGCCCACCCCGGGCGCGATGATGCCTACTACCGCGAGGAGTCCCGCACGTCCGCGGCGGTCCGCGCCGAGCGGGAGCGACTGGCCGCCGAGCGCACCGCCCGCCGTGAGGCGCGGCTCTCGGCAATGAGCCCCACCGCGGACGCCACGCCGACCCAAGTGCAGCGCGTCGTGGTCACCAAGCGCCAGACCGACGGCTTCATGGGTGCCCTGTCGATGTTCCTGCTGCGGCTCGTGGTGGCGGCGATCATGGGCATCCACGGCGTCTCGAAGCTGCTCGACATTCCTCAGGCCACCGAGGTGTTCACCAACACCGTGCTGCCGTACCCGCGCTGGTTCGCCATCGGCGTCGGAGCGGCCGAGGTCGCCATCGCGATCGCGCTGGTCTTCGGCGTCCTCACTCGGCTCGCCGGTCTGGGCGTGACCCTCATCGGGGCCGGCGCGTTGGCACTGGTGTACTGGGGTCCGTGGAGCCCGTTCGTGCCCGGCAAGCCCGGCTTCACCGGCGAGCTCGAGTTGCTGCTGACCGTCGTCGGCATCGTGCTGCTGGCCATCGGAGCCGGACGGTGGAGCGTCGACAGCGCCTTCCGCCGCCGTCGCGAGGAGGACCGCGCCGCACGCGAGGCCGGACTCTGATGCGGCTCCGGCCGTGAGACGACGCCTGGGGGCCGCCCTGATCGGGGCGGCCCTCGTCGCCTCCGGCTGCCAACCCGGCCCGCCTGCACCGACGCCGCCGGCACCCACGGCGTCCGCACCCACGGCGTCCGCGACGCCGACCCCCACCCGCCCCACCGACGCGATCGCCTGGCAGCCCTGCCTGCTGGGCGAGTGCGGCACCCTGCGCGTGCCGCTGCGTCACGAACGCCCGGACGCCGGGTCGATCGAACTGGCCGTGGCGCGGGTCCGCGCGTCTGCGTCCCCACGCCTGGGCACCCTGTTCGTGAACCCGGGCGGCCCGGGTATCCCGGGCCGCATGCTGGCGCGGCTGGCGTCCGAGATCGACGGGCTCGAACAGTGGGACGTGGTGGCCTGGGACACCCGCGGCGTCGGGGCGTCCACGGCACTCACCTGCCTGAACGCCGCCGAGGAGGAGACCTACCTCACCACCGACTTCTCCCCCGACACGCCGGCCGAGCGCGACGCGCTGCTCGCCCAGGAACGCCTGCTCGGGCAGGCATGCCGCGACCGATCTGCGGACGGGCTGGCCGCCAGCGTGTCGACCCGGGACTCCGCCCGCGACCTCGACCTGCTGCGCGCCGCCGTCGGCGAGAGCAAGCTCACCTACGCGGGCCTGTCGGCGGGAGCGTCGCTCGGGGCGGCGTACGCCACCCTTTTTCCCGCCCGGGTCGGACGCCTCGTGCTCGACGCCCCGCCCGACCCCGAGGACGCCATGTCGGAGGCCCCGCTGGAGGCCGAACTCGACCGCTTCGCCGCGTGGTGCGCGCCACGACGCTGCCTCCCCGGAACGACCCCCGACTCCGTCAAGACCGGTCTGACGGCGTGGTTGCGTCGTCTGGACACCCATCCGCTCCGCGTCGGCGACCGTACCCTCACGCAGGGTCTCGCGGCCTGGGGTGTCGCCGGCGGCCTCGTACCGGGATCGGGTGCTCGTGAGCAGCTCGCCACCACCCTGAAGGCGGCGATGACCGGTGAGGGGACCGCGCTGTTGGCGTCCGCCGACGGCATGCTCGGACGCAACCGCAACGGCCACTCCATCTTCACCACTGCCACCGCCATCGCCTGCCTGGACGCCCCCCGCCTCGGCGTCGACGCCACGCTCACCGCGTGGGGCGCCGCCCGCCGGCGGGCGCCCTTCTTCGCTTCGTTCCTCGGCCCCCAGCTCGCGTGCGCCGTGTGGCCGGATCCGCCGCGTCCGCTCGCGCCGCTCGCCTCGGATGCAGGGGCGGGCATTCTGGTGATCGGCGGCCGCGAGGACGCCGTGACCGGCTACGCGGCGGCGCCGCGGTTGGCGTCCCGTCTGCGGGGGAGTGCGCTGCTCACCCGGGAGGGGGCAGGGCACGGTTCGGTCGGACGCGGCAACGCCTGTGTGGACGCCGCTGTGGCCAGCTGGCTGTCGGATCCGCATCCGACTCTGGCCGCCCCGACCTGCCCGTGACCGCTGCTCGGCGTCGGTTTCGACGCCGCCGGGAACGTCGGTATAGTGTGTCCCCGGTCCACGGGCCAGGCCGCCTTAGCTCAGTCGGTAGAGCGACGCACTCGTAATGCGTAGGTCTGGGGTTCGATTCCCCAAGGCGGCTCCACAGTGATCCACGCCGGGCACAGTGATCCACGCCGGGCACAGTGATCCACGCCGGGCACCCGGCGTTCGCGTCAGATGCCCCAGCCCAGGTCGTCCAGGCCGTCACGCGCCCGCAGGCCGCCCTGCGCGTCGAGGGCGTCCTCGTCGGGTACGAAGAGCCCGACCACGAGCGCGGTGAACCCGACGGCGGTGATGGTCCATTCCGCGTTCCGGCTCACACCGAACGGGTTGCCGACGAAACCGGTTTCCGCCGCCTCCGGCCGCACCATGTCGGTGAGCGCCATGCCCTTGATGACGCTGTAGCCCAAGGTCGAGATCATGCCGAACGGGTCGGGAATGTCGGCGCGCGGCTTGTAGCCCAGCATCGCCGCCGCCTGGCGGTAGAAGGCGGTCATCCGGTCGGCGTACCCCTTCTCGGCGGACTGCATGGCGCACAGCATCGCGTCGTGCAGATCAGGGTCGCTGATCGACATCAGCGTCGCGTTCAGGGCGACGTAGCTGCGCCACTCGGGCGCGTCGCGCATCATCGAGAAGTTCTGCTCCGCCCCTACCCGGCACAGTTCCACCAACAGTTCGTGGCGCCCCTCGGGTGTGGCCAGCAGCGCCGCGTTGTCGGACGCCATCTTCTGCACCATCCGCACGGTCTGTTCGTCGAACGGGACCCCGCTGGGGGTGGTGAGTTCGGCGACGCGCAGCAGCAGGGACGCCGCGTAGTGTTCCTTGCTCGGCCAGATGCGGTAGACCGCGCTGCGCGAGACGCCGGCGCGTTGAATGATGTCTTCGAGTCGCAGGTGATCGACGCTCACGGTCAGGCCGGTCGTCGACAGCAGGTCGAGGCCGGCGCGGACGGTGAGTTCGCGCGTCTCGTCGTCGGAGTACCGTCGCTTCTTGAGGGTCAAGCCGCGTTCAGACCTGCCAGCCATGGTGCCCAGGGCTCCCTTCCTCCCCTAGTCAGGGTGAGACTTTCACGAGGGAGCAGGGGATCAGGAAAATCCCGTTGCCCCCACGCAGCAGCCTACAACGCGGACGCCTCTGCTTGGCCACCGTTTCGCGACGCTGGTCGCTGATCGGCACGGCTACAGCCAACCCCGCCGCCGGAAAAGGAACAGAAGCACCACCGTCGACGCCGCGATCAGGCCGGCGCTCAACCACACCCCCCACGGTTCGGAGAACCCGGGATAGGGCACGTTCTGCCCGACCAGCCGGTCAGGGCCGTCGGGACGGCGATGAGGGCCGCCCAGCCGGCCAGCTTCTTCATGATCTGGTGAGGCGCGAGTCCTGAAGCGTCAGGTTCGCCTCGAACATCGACGTCACGAGGTCGCGCAACGACTCGCTCCACTCGGACGCCCGCAGCACGTGGTCGTACAGGTCGTCGACCCACGGTTCCAGGTCGGCGTGCACCTGCCCGTGCCGCAGCAGCCCGTTGACCACTTGACGCATCGGCAGCGTCACCCGCCGCAGCCCGACCAGGTCCTTCCGCACGTCGTACATCCGCCGCACGAACTCACGGTTCGTGGTGGCCTCGCTCGAAGAGCACGTCCTCCATCGTCTCCAGCACGTCGTCGATGCGCTGGATCGCCGTGATGTGGGAGTCGACCACGGCGTCCAGTAGGCCGTGCACGAGGGCGTCCGAGCCGTGCAGCAGCTGGGGGTTGTCCTCCCACCGTTGCAGGACGTCGCCCATCGCGAACCCCCCGTCGACGCGGATGGTGACCAGCGCCGAGGGCAGCACGATGCCGAAAATGCGGTGCAGCCGCAGGCGCCCCGTCTCGCCGGACGGCCCACCTTGTCGAGCTGCGTCGCGTACACGGTGAAGAAGAGATGGGATTCGTGCCGGGTGACCTTGGGCCGCTCGTGGGGGGCCAGCGCGTCCTCGACGGCCGTGGACGCCAACCCGAGAGAGCCCACGATCTCGCCGAGCAGTTCGTGCGACGGGGCGACGAGGTCGACCCAGACCAGTGACGTCGGGTCCTTCGCGGCCGCCTCGATCTCGTCGAGGGCGACCTCGTCGTCGACGACCTGACCGCCGCGCCACGTGCGGCTCGTGGCCAGGCCGGTCGTCACGGCAGTCCTGGTCTCAGCTGAAGATCGCGACGACGACGGCCGCCGTGAGGACGACGACTCCGAGCAGCTGGCGCAGCGAGGGGGTGACATGCATGGTCAGAAGGTTAAGGCGTCCTCAGCCGTGCATCCGCCAGACACGACGGGGGGACGCGAATCCGTCGGAGCGGCTGGCTAACGTGTCACCCATGTACCCTGTCGACCCCCCGCTGGAGTGCGATCTCATCCTCAAAGGCGGCATCACGTCCGGTGTGATCTACCCGCCCGGCATCTGTGAGTTGGCCCGCACCTACCGGCTCCGGTCCATCGGCGGTTCGTCGGCCGGCGCCATCGCCGCGGCGGCCGGTGCCGCGGCCGAGCTCGGACGCCGCCGCGGCGGCTTCGAGGCGCTCGAGCGCCTCAACGGAGAGTTGGCGTCCGAGGACGCGAAGGGTCGGACGCGGTTGCTGCGGCTGTTCCGTCCCGAGCCGCAGACCAGGCGCCTTTTCGGTGTGGTCGCTGCGGCGCTCGGCGCCTCATCGTGGACGCCAACCGCTCGCGCCGCGCTCGTCGGGTACTGGCCCCACGCCCTGCTGGGCGCCGTGCCCGGTGTCGTCGTGGCCGCCGCGGGGCTTCCGCCGGCGGGCCCGGCCGGTTCGGCGGCCCTGGCCGGAGGGATCCTGCTGGCGCTGATCGGCATCGTCGCCGCCACAGTCGCCGGCGTCCTCGTCGACGCCGCCCGTCGTCTGCCCCGCAACGGTTTCGGCCTGGTGGGTGGCGCGGTTCCCGGCGACGAGCCTGCGCTCACGCCGTGGCTGCACGAACGACTGCAGCAGTGCGCGGGCCGCGCCGCGTCGGAGCCACCCGTCACCTTCGGCGACCTCGCCGATGCGGGCATCCGGCTGCGGGTGATGACGACCAACCTGACGCAGAGGCGTCCGATGGTGCTGCCGTTCGACACAGAGCAGTTCTGGTTCGACCCGGTGCGCTGGCGTGAACTGTTCGGCGCCGAGATCGTCGACCACCTGCTGGCCCACCCGCCCGCGCTGCCGACGAATCCCGAAGAGGCGTTCGAGTCGCGGGTGCGGCGGGCGCAGACGGCGCTGGCGCCGCTGCCCGACCCGCGCGACCTGCCCATCGTGGTGGCGACCCGGCTGTCACTGTCGTTCCCGTTCCTGATGAGTGCGGTGCCGCTGCACGGCGTCGACTGGGCCGACCGCACCAACCAGGACGCCGCCCGCGCCCTCACCGAGTGGCGCAGGGCCCACCCCGATGCGATGCCGGAGGAGGCCGCCGCCGACCCGGCCCTGCCCCGTCCGGTGCTGAGCCCGCAGTGGTTCATTGACGGCGGCGCCACCTCGAACCTGCCGCTGCACTTCTTCGATTCGCCGCTACCGTCGCGCCCGACCTTCGCCATGAACCTGCTGCCGTTCGTCGACGATGCGCAGCGCTCTGTCGACGAGACGCGCAACTCGCATCTGCCCCGCACGAATGCGGCCGGGCTGCTGCGCCGTTGGACGCCCCTGCCGCCCGACGCCGGCCTGCCCGGCTTCGCCGGAGCCATCCTGACGACGTTCATCGACTGGGCCGACGACTCGGTGCTGACCCTGCCGGGCTACCGCGACCGCATTGTGCGGGTCTACCACGCACGCGACGAGGGCGGCTACAACCTGCGTATGCCGGGCGCCACGATCCTGCGCCTGGGTGATCGCGGACGCGGCGCCGCCGCCAAGCTGGTCGACCACTTTGCCGGCGCCGATCCGGGAGGCGTCGAGGCGTGGGGGTGGGCGAACCACCGCTGGGTGCGGTTGCGCGCTTCCGTGACTGCGCTGGCTGACTGGCTGCAGGCGTTCGACCGCGAGTTCCACACCCACGAGGCCGGTTCGGTGCCGTGGCCCGATCTCGCCGGTCCCGGAGCCGCCGCCGACCCGCCGTCCTACCCGCTCGACTCCCACCGCGAGGCCTACAACGCCTGGGTCGGGGAGTTGCTGGCCCTGTCGGACGGCGCGGGCGAGCCCGCGCTGCGTCACCGGACGCCGCGTCCACAACCTGCGATGCGTCTGGTCGCCTACGACCGCCAGTTGGGCCCGGACGCCGACCGAACCTGGGCCGTCCCGCCCGCAGTGTGACTCGCCCGACTCCGGGAGTCGTCGAACCGGCGGGTATCCTGACGCCCGTGCCAACCCCAGACTTCATCACCGAACTGCGAGCCGCCATCGGGCATGCCCCCCTGTGGCTGACGGGTGCGACGGCCGTCGTGCTGCGCGACACCGATGTCGGCAAACAGATCCTGTTGGTCAAGCGCTCCGACGACGGCGCCTGGTCGTCGGTCACCGGCATCATCGACCCGGGCGAGGAGCCGTTCGAGGCCGCGGTCCGCGAGGCCGAGGAGGAGGCCGGTGTCGTTGTCGAGGTCGAGCGGCTGGTGTGGGTCAGCGTCACCGACATGGTCGTCTACGACAACGGCGACCAGTCGCGCTACATCGATCACACGTTCCGCTGCCGCTGGGTCTCCGGCGAGCCGCACCCGGCCGACGGGGAGGCGTCCGAGGCGCGCTGGTTCAGCGTCGACGACCTGCCCGAGATGCCACCCACCCACGAGGAGCGGGTCCGCGTGGCGCTGTTGAACGAACCCGAGACCAAGCTGGGCCGGCTGCGTCCGCGCACCGACTGACCCGTGGTCACGGGCGGGCGGAGCTCAGGTCTCGAACACCCGCCGGAACACCGACCTGATCAGGGTGGTTCCGCCCATGAACTGCTCGATGTCCTCGCCTGAGAGCGGGTCCTGCTCCCAGAACGTCCCGTTGGGCTTCATAACAAAGGTGCTGCGGTCGATCCACGAGAGGATGATCACGTCATTCTCCAGACCCGAGCGGGCGAACTCCGCACGCCGGCTCCGGTTGACGCTGAGGAATCCGTCAAGTGCGGGCAGGGTCTCGCCGCCGGGTAGCGTCTCGGCGTCCGCCCCGAGAATCCGGGAGTCGTTCACCCGGAATCCGTTGCACACCCGCAGGAACTCCACATACGCCTCCGGCAACGCGATGCCGAACTCACGCTTGGACGCCTGGTCTAGCGCCCGGATCTGCTCAACGGACGCCGGCGCGCCGATGCGGTCGCGGCGGCTGGGGGAGCGTTCACGCAGTTGGGCGAGGTCTTTCTCGTACATGCATGACAACGCTAGGGCACTGGGACCGATACGTCTGGCCGTACCAAGGTCTGGTCCGGTGGCTCCCGAGGCGAGCTAGCGTGGAGGCATGCGTCGCCTACCCCGCGTCCTGCTCGCCCTGCTCCTCAGCCTCCTCGTCGTGGCCGCGGTGCCCTCCATGGCCCGCGCCGACGACGACCCGCCCAGCGACTGGCGAATCCCGCGCTACGACGTGACCGCCGACGTCGCGAAGGACGGCACGACGCAGGTCACCATCGACATGGACTTCGACTTCGGTGGCGAACGCGGACGCGGCCCGTTCATCACCCTGCCGCTGCGCCAGCGCACCGCCAATCCCGACGAGTGGCGCATGACCGACGTCACGGTGGGCCAGGTGACCAGCCCCAGCGGGGCCAACACCGAGGTGTGGACCGATGAGGAGGACGGCAACCTTGTGATCCGCATCGGCAACGAGGATGTGTACTTCACCGGCCGCCAGACGTACCGCATCACGTACTCCATCCGGGGGCTGATCGCACTCAGGCAGGCACAGTCGGGTCTCGACGAGTTCAACTGGAACGTCATCGGGACCGGCTGGCAGGTGCCCATCGATGCGATGTCTGCCAAGGTCACCGGCCCGGTCGGTGTCGAGGGTGTCGCCTGCTTCGAAGGCTCGCGCTTCAGCGATCCCTGCACGGCCACGTCCGCAGGGTCGAGGGCGACCTACTCCGCCTCGAGCCTGAGGCCGGGCGACGGCGTCCAGATCGTCGCAGGCTTCCCGTCCGGCACGTTCGTCGGCGCGGAGCCGCGCATCACCAAGCGCTATCACGCCGGCAACGTGCTCGCGGTGACGCCGTGGACCGTCGGCGGCACCCTCGGCCTGGCGGCCCTCGGCATCGCTGCGGTGCTGGCGGCCGGCCGTCGCGGTGCCCGCGACGAGGTGTACCTGGGGCTGGCGCCCGGCATGCGTCCGGCGCCGGGTCAGCAGGGCAGTGTCGGACGCGGTGTCGGCTCCGCCCCGGTCGCCGTGGCCTTCAGGCCCCCCCGTGACGCCCGCCCCGGCGAGATCGGCACGCTCGTCGATGCGACCGCCGACAACGTCGACGTGACCGCCACGATCATCGACCTGGCCGTCCGCGGCCACATGACGATCGCGAAGGTCGAAGGGGAAGCGCCCGTGTGGGAGTTCACCCGCGTCCGCGACGTCGACGACCCCCTGCAGCCCTACGAGAACACGATCCTGCAGACGATGTTCAAGGGGAAGGGCGACACCGTCACCACCAAGAAGTTGCGCAACAAGAAGTACCACCGGCTCATGCCGCAGGCGCGCGACGACCTGTACGACCGCGTCACCAAGCAGCTCAAGTGGTTCACGCGTCGGCCCGCCGAGACCAAGGCGGCGGTCGTGGTGGCCGGCATCGCCATCATCGTGGGCGGCATCGTGCTGGGTGCCGTGGCCGGCTTCCTGTGGGGCTGGGGGCTGATCGGGCTGGCGTTCCTCGCGATCGGCATCGTGCTGCTCGCCACTGCGAGCAAGTTCCCGGCCCGCACCGCGGAGGGGTCGGCCGTGCTGGCCGAGGCGAAGGGGTTCGAGCTGTACCTGCGCACCGCCGAGGCCGACCAGATCAGGTTCGAGGAGGGCATCGACGTCTTCTCGCGCTACCTGCCCTACGCGATCGTGTACGGCGTCGCCGACCGCTGGGCCGGCGTCTTCGAGAAGCTGGCCCGCGAGGGCGCCTACGTGGCCGACACCTCGTGGTACATCGGCTCCGACCTCGGGTTCCGGGTCGGGTTCATCTCGTCGATGAACGATCTCAGCCGTCAGATGAGTTCGGCGATGACGGCGGCGACGGCGTCCCAGACGGCCGCGACCTCCGGCTCCAGCGGCGGCTCCGGCTTCAGCGGCGGCGGCGGATTCGGCGGCGGTGGTGGCGGCGGCTGGTGAGCACGGCGTCCTCACTACGATGAGGCGATGACCACCAGACCACTGCCCAGGTCCACCTCCGCCGCGCAGGGGGTGGACGCCGGCGGCGTCCTGCAGTTCCTCGACGGCGTCCGCGACGCAGGCATCGAGCTGCACAGCCTGATGTTGCTGCGCCACGGCTACGTCGTCGCCGAGGGCTGGTGGCGTCCGTACACCGCCGACGGCGTCCAGTTGGTGTACTCGCTGTCGAAGAGCTTCACCAGCACGGCGCTCGGGTTCGCGGTCGCGGAGGGGCTCGTCTCGCTCGACGACCGGGCGATCGACCTCTGCCCGGAGGTGACCGGGCCGGTGTCGCAGCGGTCGGCGTCCATCACCCTGCACCACCTGGCGTCGATGAACACCGGGCACAGCACCGACACCCTCGACGCGTTCTGGCGGCTGGCCACCGGGCCGTCACCCCGGACGTTCGAGCAGGAGTTCTTCGCCATCGAGCCCGACCACGAGCCCGGCGGCATCTTCTGTTATCACAACGGGGCCACGTTCCTGCTGGCGCTGATCCTGCAGCGGCTGAGCGGACAGACGCTGATCGACTACCTGACGCCGCGGCTGCTGCGGCCGCTCGGCGCGCGGCGGGTGGGGTGGCAGACCGACCCGTTCGGACGCCAGCTCGGGTTCAGCGGCATCCATGTGGCGACCGAGACGATCGCGGCGCTGGGGCAGACGTACCTGGCCGACGGCGCGCTGGGCGGACGCCGGGTGCTGCCGCCGGGGTGGGTGCGGTTGGCGTCGCAGCGGCACACCGACAACTTCGCGGGGACAGAGGCGTCCGACTGGGAGCAGGGCTACGGCTACCAGTTCTGGCTTGCCCGCCACGGCTACCGCGGCGACGGTGCCTACGGGCAGTTCTGTGTGATCCTGCCCGAGCAGGGCGCCGTGCTGGCGCTCACGGCGTGTACCGAGAACATGCAGGGGGTGCTCGACCTCGCGTGGCAGCACCTGCTGCCGGCGTTCAGGTCGGACGCCGACCCGGCCCGTGAGGCCGAGCTCGCCGAGCGGCTCGCCGGGCTTGAGCTGACGCCGGTGGCCGGCGCGGGCGGCGTCCCGACCGGACCGCTCACGTTCACCGCCGAGCCCGGCGCCTTCGAGGATCTGGTCGACGTCACCGTGACACCCGAGGGTGACGCGCATCGCCTTGACCTGCGCTTCGTGGACGCCGCCCCCGCCACCGTGGTGGTCGGCGACGGCCGGTGGGTGCCGGGGATGCTGCCGGGGCTCGGCGTGCCCGACGTCGTGGTGCAGGCCAGCGGCGGTTGGTCCGGCGACACGTTCACCGCGCACCTGATCGTCGCGACGAGCCCGCACCGGCTGGTGCTCACCGCTCGGGACGCCTCTGTTGCCAGCACCTGGCTGCTGCCGCCGCTCGGCGCGCAGGATCCCCGCCGGCTCGGCGTTCAGGTTGTTGATCTCGACACCGACTGACGCGCTGGGGCAGGGTGGGTGGCATGTGCCGCAACATCCGACCCCTGTTCAACTTCGAACCGCCGAGCACCGATTCGGAGGTGCACGCGGCGGCGCTGCAGTACGTCCGCAAGGTTTCGGGTTTCACGAAGCCGTCGGCGGCCAACACCGAGGCGTTTGACGCCGCCGTGGCTGCGGTGGCCGACGCCACCCAACAGCTCATCGACGCCCTCACCACGGCCGCGCCGCCCAAGGACCGCGACGAGGAGGCCGCCAAGGCCCGGGCTCGCAGCCTGGCGCGGTTCGGTGCCGCGTCCTGACGGACCTGCGCCCGACCTGGCCGGTCGGGCGTCCGAGGTGGCGCCTCGGCTGCTGGGCTGCTGGCTGTGGTGCGGCGACGTGGCGGTGCGACTGGTCGAGGTCGAGGCCTACGAGGGGGAGATCGACCCGGCGTCCCACGCCTATCGGGGCCGGACGCCGCGCAACGCGACCATGTTCGGCCCGGCCGGGCACCTGTACGTGTATCAGATGCACGGCCACCACTGTTGCAACGTGGTGTCCGGCGACGAGGGCGTCGCCTCGGGGATCCTGCTGCGCGCCGGCGAGGTGGTGGCCGGCCTCGACGAGGCCCGGACGCGTCGTCCGGGTGTGCCCGACCCGCGCCTCGCGCGCGGGCCGGGCAACCTGACCCGGGCGCTCGGCATCACCCGCGCCGACGACGGCTGCGACCTGACGGGTGGGCGGGTGCGGCTTGTCGTCGGCGAGCCGGTGGCGGCCCCGGTGGCCGGTCCGCGGGTCAACGTGTCGCGTGCCGCCGAGGTGGCCTGGCGGTTCTGGGACGCCGACTCGCCGAGCGTGTCGGCGTTCAAGCAGCATCCGGCGGCGCGGCGTCCGGCTCTGTAGGAATGGGGTCCGTGCGTCGTAGGATCCAGCGAGGGCACACCGGCCCGGGATGGGGGCTGCCATGATCATTACCGTTGCGGGAACGCACGCCGTTCGGCGGGCGCCGGACCTGGCCCGGTTGAATCTCGCCGCACAGGCGAAGGAGTCGACGGCGGCAGCAGCATTGGACGCGGCGTCCGGCGCCGCCAACGAGATCGCCGGCGTGCTGCGCACCCTGACCAAGGAGGGCACGGTGTCGGGCTGGACGCTCGAGCCGGTCACCACGAACTCGTGGACGGAGACTGACGGGCGGGGGCGTCCGCGCGGTGAGGTCTTCGAGGCGACCGCGTCGCTGACCGCCGACTTCACGAGCCCGCAGGCGCTCGCGGCGTTCGCCGCGGCCGTCGGACGCCGCCAGGGCATCCGGTTGCAGTGGACCGAGTGGCGGCTGTCGGACGACACGCGCGACTGCGCCGACGAGGAGGTGCTGGGCGGTGCGATCGCGCAGGCCCGCCGACGCGCCGAGATCATGGCCCGCGCCGCCGGTCATGCCGGCGTCGAGCTCGTCGAGCTGTCGGACCCCGGCATGGCCAGCGCGGTGCCGATGGCGGCGAACCTGCGGTCGATGAAGGCGTACGGTGCGGCCGACGAGTCGGCCGGCGAGGCGGTCGACGTCACGCCGCGCGACCTTGAGATCTCTGCCACCGTCCAGGCCCGCTTCGAGACCCGCTGACATGGTCAACGCGCCGCAGCCCGAGGTGTCCCGCCTCACCCCTTTCGCGGGTCATCCGCTCGTCGTGGGAATCGTGCCGGGGCAGGCGGAACTGGTGGCGCGCACCGCACTGGCGTTGGCTCAGGCGATGCCAGGCACCGCGTTGTGGTTCGCCTACGTCGACCCGTCGCGCACCACCGAGGAGGAGTTCGCCGACGGCACCGTGCGGCACGGGGCACTGGCCCCCGACGACCTCGACGACGCGTGGCGAGACCGGGAGGCGATGCTCGGTGACTGGGTGGCCAATCTGATGGAGCGCACCGGTATCGACTGGGAGTTCCGCTACCTGGCCGGACGCCCCGACCGGGCCCTTACGCATCTGGCCAGGCACATCGACGCCGCCGCCTTCGTGGTCGGTACGCGTTCGGCCGGACGCGGTCGCGTGATGCGCGAGTTCTTCGACGGCGCCGTCGCCACGCGGCTGGCCCACCACCAGCACCGGCCGGTCCTCACTGTGCCGCTGGCGGTCGTCGACTGGGAGGCGCGGACGCCGTGGCAGTGAGCGCCGGCGTCCCGTCGCTGCCGAGCCGCCCGGCGCGTTGGACGCCGCCGCCCGCGTCGCTGCTGGGGCTCGTCGTGCTGGGTGGCGCGGTGGGCACGGGGGTTCGCTACGGCCTGTCGACGGCGTTCCCCGCCGGTTACGGCGAGTGGCCGTGGGCCATCTGGGCGATCAACATGGGCGGGGCGTTCCTGCTCGGTTTCCTGCTCGAGGCGCTGGCTGCGACAGGGCCGGACGCCGGGTGGCGTCGCGCGGCCAGGCTGGGGCTGGGCACGGGCGTCCTGGGTGGCTTCACCACGTACAGCACGTTCACGGTCGAGACTGTCGAACTGTGGCAGTCGGGGCACGTGCCGCAGGCGGTCAGCTATGTCGGCCTGAGCCTGATCATCGGCGCGGGCGCCGCCCTGCTGGGGTTGTGGAGCGGACGCGGCCTGGCGGAGGCGACGCGATGACCTGGCTGTGGGTGGCCCTGGCCGGTGGGGTCGGGGCCGGACTGAGGCTGTTGGTCGACTCGTGGGTGGCCTCGCGCAACACCTCGGACGTGCCGTTGGGCACGATGACGGTGAACACGCTCGGTTCGTTCGGACTGGGCGTGGTGACGGCTCTGGCGGTGGCGAACCCGGCGCTGGGGGAGGCGCGCCTGATCGTGGGGGTCGGCCTGTTGGGGGGATTCACCACGTTCAGCACCGCTTGCGTCGAAATCGTGCGCCTCGGGTTGCGCGACGGGTCACGCGCGACGCTGACCTCGTTCATCCACTCCACCGGCATGGTGGTGCTGGGCCTACTGTCTGCCGTGCTTGGGCTGTGGCTGGGGACACTGGTGTCGTGACCGATGGGTACTGGTTTGTTGATGTGTCGGGCCTTACGGAGAACGAGGCGTCGTCTGGTTGACCTGTCACCTGTCGGACAGCCCCGGCGTTGTCGAGAGGGGCCGGCCGAATGCGTGTCAGAACCCACCTTCCGACGGCCCCCTTTCACCATGGGGAAGCGACCACCTGTCCACGGCCCCGGCGTGGCGAGAGGGGCCGACCGAATGCGTGTCAGAACCCACCTTCCGACGGCCCCCTTTCACCATGGGGAGCCGCCCTGGAACTCGCTCGTGCCGTCGAGCTTGTCGCGACCGGGTCGTTGCCCGGTACGGCAGCAGCGACCAGTTTGGGTCGCCCGCACCTCGGGTTTCTCGAACTTGCCTCCGGATCCCGGTGGGTCAGCGTGCTGCGGCTGCCCTGGCGGCCACGCGCTCGGCGGTGTCGTGTGGCGTGACAGGAGGGTGCACGGCCTCGAACTGCGTCAGCGGCACGGCGGTCACCACCACCTGGTCGGCATACAGCGACACCAGGCTGAACCCCTGACCGCCGGCCTGCCCGCGCAGGGTGCGCCCGGCGGTGACGTCCTGGGTGTAGGCCATCGACGTCCCGACCCACACCGGCACGCCCGCGAACGAGCCCGACGCCGTCTGATGGAAGTGCCCCGACAGGATCAGTCGCACGTCACTGCCCCGCACGATGTCGGCGAGGGCGTCCTGTTCTTCTAGTGACCAGAGGACCGTGGCGTCCTGCACCTGCGGCAGGGGAGCGTGGTGCATCACCAGCACCGTGCCGTCCGGTGCCGGGTCGGCGAGCCGGTCGGCAAGCCAGGCCAGCGACTCGGGCGCGACCCGCCCCCAGGACGCCCCGGTCACGTTCGTGTCCAGCGCGAGAACTCGCAGGTCGCCCAGCCACCACTCCCGGTCGAGTGGGGCGTCCGAGGGGTCCTCGCCGAGCAGCGTCTCTCTGAAGGCCAACCGGTCGTCGTGGTTGCCATTGCACCACAGCACCCGCGCCCCGGCCGCCTCGGCGGCGGGGGTGACGACGGCGTCCAGATGCTCGTAGGCCTCAGGATGCCCGGCGTCGGCCAAGTCGCCTGAGAACACCCACGCCTCGGGCTCCAGGTTCCAGGAGCCCAGGACGCCGAGGGCCCGCGCCAGCGTGGCGCGCGTGTCGACCAGCCCGGCGACGAGCGGGTCGTCGGCCGGCCTGATGTGGGTGTCGCTCAGGTGCGCGAGCACATGACTGGGACGCCGCGAAGGCACTGGCATGTGGGGGCGACTCGGCGATCGGTCGGGGCCCTCACGCCTCCAGTTCGGCCGGCGGGGTGAACTCGTTGGAGAAGTCGGTGCCGCGCGCCCGCTCCCAGCTCGCCCGGATCTCCTTCTCGGCGTCGGCGCGGCCGACCCAGACGGCACCCTCGACCGACTTGCCCGGTTCGAGATCCTTGTAGACCGCGAAGAAGTGCTCGATCTCGAGCAGGCTCAGCGGCGGGATGTCATCGAGCTCGGTGATCGCCGACTGGCGCTGATCGGCGGTCGGGATGCAGAGCACCTTGTCGTCACCGCCCATCTCGTCGGTCATACGGAACATGCCGATGGCGCGGCACTCGATGAGCGCACCGGGGAACGTGGCTTCGGGGAGCAGCACCATCGCGTCGAGCGGGTCGCCGTCCTGGCCGAGCGTGCCCTCGATGAACCCGTAGTCGTTCGGGTACTGCGTCGAGGTGAACAGGGTGCGGTCGAGACGGATGCGACCGGTGTGGTGATCCATCTCGTACTTGTTCTTCGTGCCCTTGGGGATCTCGACCGTGACGTCGAACGTCAGGTGCGGCTGGATCTTCGGACGCGTGAATGAATGCTTCGCTGGCTTCACTGGTCACCTTTGGCTCGTGAGTGTTTAGGCTGTGGGGCATAGCCTAGCGACCAAGAGCCCGGACAGACACCGGGCTAGACCCGGGGGGACCGTGACCCAGAGCCGATCGAGCCGGCCACGCCTCGCCTGGTTGGTGCCCGGCGTCCTCGGCGTCCTGTGTGCGCTCGTCGCGGCCGGCCTTCTCGTGCGTCCCGAGGTCGTCACCGGACTGTTCGGCCGTGACCCGCTCGTCGTGGGTGGCTCGAGGACGCCCCTGCCCACGGCCAGCACGCCGCCACCGGTGCTGACCTCGGTCCCGGTAGTGGCCGAGCCGGTGTCCGCCGCAGCGATCACCGCGAGGGTCAACTCCGTCAAGGTCGAGGGTGTCACGGACGTCTCCTGGACGGTTCTGGACGCCAACAGCGCGGCCTACGCGTCCTCGATGCCCCGTGGACGCCCCATGGTGCCGGCGTCCAGCATGAAGGTCCTGTCGGGTTTGGTCGCCCTTGACGTGCTCGGCAACGACCGCCGCTTCACCACGCGGGTCGTGGCCGGAAGCGCCGGCAAGGTCATCCTGGTCGGCGGTGGAGACCCGCTGCTCACCTCGGCTCCCAACCCCGGCGGCGCGTCGCTGACTGCCCTGGCCGACGAGACGGCCGCCGCCCTGAAGGCTGCGGGACGCTCGCAGGTGGCTCTCGGGTACGACGCGACACTGTTCACCGGGCCGGTGTGGCTGCCGATGTGGCCGCCGTACTTCAGTTCGTCGGTCGCGCCGGTGTCGGCGCTCACCGTCGACCATGCGCGTCCCGACCTGAACCGTCTCGACCGGGCGACCGACCCCGCCAGGCATGCGGGCGACACGTTCGCCGCACTGTTGAAGGCACGCGGCATCACCGTGTCGTCGGTGGCGCCGGCCAAGGCCGCCACGAGCGCCGCCGTGGTGTCCGCGGCGAGGAGCGCACCCGTGTCGTCAATCGTCGAACACACCCTTCTGGTCAGCGACAACGACTCTGCCGAGGTGTTGATGTGGCACGTGGCGATCGCACGGGGCAAGCCCGGCTCGTTCCTCGGCGCCGCAGCGGTCTTCCCGGCCGAGCTGAAGCGCCGCGGTCTGCTGTCGCCGGGCATGGTGCTGCAGGACGCCAACGGCATCTCGGTCGGTAACCTCGTCAGCCCCAATTCGCTGGCCAGCGCCATCAAACTGGGGCTCAACGACCCGCTGCTACGGCCACTGGTGACAGGGCTGCCCGTCGCAGGCGTCTCCGGCACCCTGGAGCGACGTTTCGTCGATCCGACGGCCACCGACGCCCGCGGCATCGTGCGTGCGAAGACCGGGTCGATTCGCGGAGTGAACTCGCTCACCGGCTTCACCCGCACCGCTGATGGTCACGTCCTGGTGTTCTCGCTGATGGTCAACAATTCGCCGGCCAACGGAGGGGCGAAGGTGTGGATCGAGCGGGTCGCGGCCGCGCTGACCCAGTGCGGTTGCCAGCGCTGAGACGGGCGATTGCCAGTGGCAGTGTCAGGTTCGATAACATTCAACTGCCGGGAGCTTCCTGCCCGGTCTGCAAGTTGGGAGTTTTTCGTGGGGCGTCGAGAGGACTCGTTTGTCCGGCAGCCGTTGCGCTGCTGGTCGCGCCTCCACATCGACATGATGCGCGCCTCGTCGCGTCGCTGTCGCTGACCCCCGCGTCACCGCGTCCACCGCGATCCGCTGGACGCCGCCCAACTCACACCCATCCAAGGAAAGAACCTCATGCGAATCACCCGTACTCTCGCCGCTGCCGTCCTCGCGCTCACGATCGCCCTGGCCGGCTGCACGCCCTCGGCCCAGCCGTCGGCGTCCACCGACCCCGCCAAGCCCATCAGCATCGGTGTCGTCGGCGCGTCCCAGGACCAGTGGTCCATCTTCAAGGCCAAGGCCGAAGCCGCCGGCGTGAAGGTCGAAATCCGTGACTTCACCGACTACACGACCGAGAACCCAGCCGTCAGCGACGGATCGCTGACCGCCAACCAGTTCCAGCACATCCTGTACCTGGCGCAGTACAACAAGGACAACAACGCCAACCTGGTGCCGATCGCGTCGACCGCGATCTACCCGCTGGCGCTGTACTCCAAGAAGTTCACCGCTGTCACCGACATCCCGAAGGGCAGCCAGATCGCCGTTCCGTCGGACGCGACCAACAAGTCGCGGGCCATCCACGTTCTGGCGGACGCCAAGCTGCTCGTTCTCAAGGAGGGCACTGGGGTCATCGCCGGCGAAGAGGATATCGACGCGGCCGCGTCCAACGTGACCGTCGCCCCGATGGACGCCCAGCAGACCGTGACTGCACTGCCGTCGATCGCCGGAGCCGTCGTGAACAACGACTTCGTCAACGACGCCGGCCTCGACCCGAAGTCGGCCCTGTTCTCCGACAACCCGAACTCGCCGGCGGCCCAGCCGTTCATCAACGTCTTCGTGGTGCGTCCGGCTGACGCCACCAACGAGAACCTGCTGAAGCTCGGCCGCATCTTCCACGACCCCGAGGTCGTGGCGGCCCTGCAGAAGAACTCCGGCGGTTCCGCGGTCATCGTCGACAAGACGCCCGCCGAGCTGAAGAAGATCCTCGACGACGTCACCGCGTCGCTGGCGCAGGGCTGATCTTCTTCCATGGTCGACCCCATCATCACGTTCGACCGCGTGCACAAGAACTTCGGCGATGGTCCGGGGGCGGTGCACGCGGTCGACGACGTGAGCCTTGAGATCGCGCCCGGAGAGATCTTCGGCGTCATCGGCTTCTCCGGAGCCGGAAAGTCCACGCTGGTGAGACTCATCAACGGCCTCGAATCCACCTCGTCGGGACGCATCGTCGTCGACGGATTCGAGGTGTCGGCCACGAACGAGGATCAACTGCGCAAGGTCCGCCCCGAGATCGGCATGATCTTCCAGCAGTTCAACCTGTTCAACTCCAAGACGATCGCCGAGAACATCGCCTACCCGCTGCGGCTCGCGAAATGGGACGCCGCCAAGCGCGACGCCCGCGTCAACGAACTGCTTGAGTTCGTCGGGCTCACGGACAAGGCCAAGGCCTACCCGTCGCAGCTCTCGGGCGGCCAGAAGCAGCGCGTGGGCATCGCCCGGGCACTCGCCACGAAGCCGAAGATCCTTCTGGCCGATGAGAGCACGTCGGCGCTCGACCCGCAGACGACCCGCGAGGTGCTCGACCTGCTGCGACGCGCCAACGATCGGCTGGGCATCACGATCGTGCTGATCACGCACGAGATGGACGTGGTGCGCTATCTGTGCGACCGCGTCGTGATCATGGAGAACGGCCGCGCCGTCGAGATCGGCGACGTCTACAGCATCTTCGCCACCCCGACCCAGCCGGTCACCCAGCGGTTCGTGCGCACGGCGCTGCGCGATCGGCCGTCGGGCGAAGCCCTGGCCCGGCTCGCCAGCAGCCACCCGGGTCGCATCGTGACCATTCCGGTCACCGACGACACGCCGGGCGACCGCAGTGCCGTGTTCACCCGGCACGGGGTGGCGGCGCAGATCGTGTACGGCGGCATCATCGAAATTTCCGAGCGCCCCTACGGTTCGCTCACCTATGCCATCACCGGCGACGACGCCGCCGTAGACGCTGCCATCGCCGAACTCGCCGCGTCCGGTGGGGTCGAGGAACACGACCTGGAGGGTCTGCGATGAAGTTCGACTTCGCCCGCGACGGGGACGTGTTCCTCCAGGCCATCGGCACCACCCTCTACATCGTCGCCACGGCCATCGGGGTGGGCGGCGTTGTCGGGTTGGTGCTCGGCGTCACCCTGTTCATCTCCCGCAAGGGCGGCCTGCGGCCCAACGCGTTCGTGTTCAACCTGCTGAACGTGCTGATCAACTTCTTCCGGCCGATCCCGTTCATCATCTTCGTGGCCGCGATGGGTCCGCTGACGCTCGCCGTCGTCGGGTCCAGCATCGGCACGAACGCCTTCATCTTTCCCGCCGCCCTGATGGTGTCGTTCGCCTCGGCTCGCCTGGTGGAGCAGTCGTTGGTCGGTCTCGACCCGGGCGTGGTCGAGGCTGCGCGCTCGATGGGCGCGTCCACCTGGACGATCATCCGCACCGTCGTTATCCCCGAGGCGCTCGCGCCGTTGATCCTGGCGTATACGTTCCTCTTCGTCGCCGTTGTCGACATGTCGGCATTGGCTGGCATCGTCGCCGGCGGTGGGCTGGGCGCGTTCGCGCTGTCCTACGGCTACCAGCGCTTCGACTGGACCATCACCTGGATCACCGTGGCCGTCATCGTGTTGCTCGTGCAGTCGGTCCAGTATCTGGGCAACTGGCTGGCGCGTAAGGCGCTGCACCGCGGCTGAACTCCGAACCGGACGCTCGGCATCGGCGGTGTTCTTGCTGCCGGTTAGCGGCAGCGGGCCGAGCCTGCGGGGTCCGAGGTAGACCCCGCACGGCCGACTAGGGTGATCCCATGAGCAGCCTGCCGCTGATGGACCTCGAGGTCGCCGCGTCCGTCGGATCCCGCGGCCCGTCGGGACCGCGTCTTGGCCCGGGAGAGATCTCCGACGTCGTCGCGGGGCTGCGGGACGCTCTGGCGGCGTCCGTCGAGCCGGTCTGTGAGGTCGCGCAGCTGAGCGCCCCGACCGGTGGACGCGTGCTCGTCATCGACCGTCCCGCCTGGGTTCAGGTCAACACCCGCATGGTCGCCACCATGCTCACCGAGGCCACCGGCGAGCCGCTGCGTTCGCCCGACGACCTCCTCCAGGAGGTGGGGGCGAGGCTGAACGGCGTCCAGCTCGGCGCAGTGTTCGGCATGCTGGGCGCCCGCATCCTTGGCCAGTACCTGCCGTTCCTGACCGAGCCGCTGCTGGTCGTGGTCGCGCCCAACGTCGCAAAGGTCGAGCGCGAACTCCGCGTCAACCACGCCGACTTCCGGCTGTGGGTGTGCCTCCACGAGCAGGCGCACCGCCTCCAGTTCGCGGCCGCGCCCTGGCTGCGCGGCCACCTGACCGGTCTGATGGGGGAGTTGCTGCGCGACGTGCCGGCCGATCCCGACGCCGCCGCCGCAGCCGGTTCCCGGCGTCCAGGACGCCCCAGCTCACTCGTCGACGTGCTCGCCAGTCCGGCGCAGCGGGTCTACTTCGACGAGGTCGCCGCCGTGATGTCGCTGCTCGAGGGGCACGCCGACGTGATGATGGACCGGGTCGGGCCGGCCGTCGTGCCGACCGTGGCCACGATTCGTCGCGCGTTCGACAAGCGGCGCGGACGCGGCGGCTGGACCGCCGTCGTCAACAAGGCCCTCGGCATGGACCTCAAACTTGCCCAGTACCGCGAGGGCGCAGCATTCTGCCGCGCCGCCATCGACGCGGTCGGGGTCGAGGGCCTCAATGCCGTGTTCGTCGGCCCCGAGAACCTGCCGCGCCCCGGCGAGATCGCTGATCCCGGCCGCTGGGTGCGGCGCGTCCACGGCTGATGGCCCGCCGGGCGTTGACCCCCTCCGGGCTGGCGCTGGTTCAGGCGCTGAGCGTGGTGCCCAGGGGGCCGTGGCTGGTGGCGTGCTCGGGCGGCGCAGACTCGCTCGCGCTCGCCTGGGCGGCGGCCCACGTCGTCGCGTCAGCTCGGACGCCCCTGCGCGCCGTGGTCGTCGACCACGGCCTGCAGGCCGGCTCGGACGCCGTGGCGTCCTCGGTCGTGACCACGCTGGCCGGGCTGGACGTCCCGGCGACGGTGTGCCGCGTCGCGGTGGGTGGACGCGGTGGCCCCGAGGCCGCCGCCCGCGACGCCCGCTACGCGGCCCTCGAGGCCGCGGCCGAGCCGGGGGAGCGGGTGCTGCTGGGCCACACGCTCGACGACCAGGCGGAGACGGTGCTGCTCGGCCTGGCGCGGGGGTCCGGGACGCGGTCGCTGGCCGGCATGCCCGCCGAACGTGGCCCTTTCGTCAGGCCGCTGCTCGGGTTGGGTCGCGAGGTCACGGCCGCCGTCTGCGCCCAACTCGGCCTGCCGGTGTGGCACGACCCCCACAACGCCGAGCGGCGTTTCGCCCGCGTCCGCGTCCGGGACGCCGTGCTGCCGCTCCTCGAGCGCGAACTCGGCCCGGGCGTCCGGGAGGCGTTGGCGCGGACTGCCGCGTTGGCGCGGCAGGACGCCGACGCGCTCGATGCGATCGCGGCGTCCGAGCTGGCGTCCAACCCCGAGACGTTGTCGTGCACGCGCCTCGCCGGGTTGTCGGACGCCGTACGGTCGCGGGTGATCCGTGGCTGGCTGCTGGCCCGGGGCGCCCTGGAGGTCGCGGCAGTGCAGACGGCCGCAGTGTCGGCGCTGGTGTCCGACTGGCGAGGCCAGGGCCCGCTCGACCTGCCCGGCCTGCGCGTGGCTCGATCGGGCGACGAACTGAGGGCGATGCCGCCGGCGGCGGCGGTGGGCTAAGCTCCCTTGTCGTGGACGCAGCAGACATCACGGGTGAACTGACCAAGGTCCTGTACACCCGCCAGCAGGTCGACGACCGGCTGGTCGAGGTGGCCGGGCAGATCGATCGCGATTACGAGGGCAAGGATCTGTTGCTCGTCGGCGTCCTCAACGGCGCCATCATGGTGATGGCCGATCTGTCCCGAGCCATGAAGTCGCACGTCGAGATGGACTGGATGGCGATCTCGTCGTACGGCTCCGGAACCCAGAGCTCGGGCGTGGTCCGGATCCTCAAAGACCTCTCGGCCGACATCGAGGGGCGCCACATCATGGTGGTGGAAGACATCATCGACACCGGTCTCACGTTGGCCTACCTGATTCAGAACCTGGCGTCCCGCAAGCCGGCGTCCATCGAGATCATGACGATGTTCCGCAAGCCGGAGGCCCTGCGCAGCCCGGTCGACGTGAAGTACGTCGGCTTCAACCTGCCGAACGAGTTCGTCGTCGGCTACGGCCTCGACTACGCGGGTAAGTACCGCAACCTCACCGACGTCGGCACCCTGTCGCCGCACATCTACTCCTGACGCCGGCGGGCCTGCCGGCCGGGCCTCAGGCCTGACCGGCGATGGCCCGCAGAGCGGCCAGATGGCCCTCCCAGACGCGGCGTCCTTCAGGGGTGAGCGAGAGCCACGTGCGCGGACGCTTGCCCACGTAGCCCTTCCTGATCTTCACGATGCCGGCGTCCTCGAGCTGTGAGGCCTGCCGGCTGAGCACCGAGTCGCTGACCTGCAACTGGTCGCGGGCGGCGCCGAACTCCATACTCTCGGTGCCGTGCAGTGCGGCGGTCAGCGAGAACCGCACGGGGTGGGTGAGTACCTCGACGAGTTGGTGGCGGGGGTGGGCGGTTGGCTCCTGGCTCATCGTCGGGTCTCCGCCCAGGCTCCCGCACCGGTGATGGCCAGAAGGACGCCGGCCGCGGTCGCAGGGACCCACACCTGGTCGGTGAGTGACGTCACCGCGAGCACGCCGGCGATCCACGCCACGGCCCATGCGCCCATGGTGACGCCCCAGCGGCGTCCGAAGCCGACTTTGGCGGCGCGCCCGAACGTGGTGCCGAAGAGGATCGAGAGGCCGATCCAGGCGAGCACGGGAATGAGAACCAGGAGGGTGTGGCTACCGCCGGCGCGGGCGTCCAGCCAGAGGGCGATCAGTCCGATCGAGGAGGCGCCGCCGAGCCCCATCAGGGCCACGGTCCAGGGCCAGCTGGCTCCGGACGCCGCGGCGGCGCTGGCCTTGTCTGCCTGAGCGAGCAGGTCGCGTGCGGTGGTGGGGTCGGGGGTGCTCATCGCACGGCCTCCTTCTTGCGCTGGGTGGTGAGGGCGGTGGCCCACGAGGCGCCCACGCCGGCGAAGGCGGCGGACGCGGTGACCGACATGATCGGCTGGCCGGTGGCCAGGCCGACCACGAACAGCGCAACCATGATGAGGGCGACGACGCCGCAGGTGACGTTGATCGCGGTGGCGGTGTGGGTCATGACTTCTCCTTCGTTCGGTGGGGCTCTCTGCCCCGATGACTCAAAGCTAGCAACTACTTTCCGAAGCTGCAAGTACTTCCGTCACGACAATTTGTTGAGTTAGTCGCACTCGGCGGGCTGTGCGGGCCGGCCGGGAGGGTCGCGGGCAACGCGAAACCCGGTTGCCGCCGTC
>RRZT011143049.1_pt1 | contig 51984 bp, 42 predicted proteins | sample 2165551 | NCBI WGS metagenome assembly RRZT01 (sample SAMN10456910, study PRJNA506462) | wastewater metagenome | biome: wastewater; feature: sludge; material: wastewater sludge; isolation source: wastewater sludge with Escherichia coli K12::gfp cells carrying plasmid... | place: USA: Moscow, Idaho... | reverse complement strand
TTTATGTACTTACAGACAATTTTGGCATTAATCTGCTTGTTATGAATGTGCGGCAGGAAAAAACAATGATTTTTGGCCCTTTCCTGCAAGCACCCGCAAACGAAGCCTTTTGCGAAAAAATTTTGGCGCAAAATCACCGTTTGCTTATTACAAAAGACGCGCTTTTGTATCATTATAACATATTTCCAGTGTGCCAGCAGGCTTTTGCAATCAGTGCAGCGCGGTTATTTTTAAACCATGAATATGAGCTGCCGTTCAACGCACCGCTGTGTGAAATTTCTTTATTTGGTGGCAAAAAAATGCGCACGGATCAGCTGGCAGAGGATAACTGGGATGTAAAAAAAGGCTTAGAACGGCGGTACAATTTGGAAAACGCCCTAATCAACGAAGTAAAAAACGGAAACTCGGTGGCGGCGCATCAATTTTTGCGCGAACTGCTGGAGGATATCAATCACAATGTTTCTTACTTGAATAATCCCGTTTTAAATCAAAAAAAGCTGATGACTATTTTGAACACGCTGCTGCGCAAGGCGGTGGAGTACGCCAAAGTGAATATCTATTTGATTGATCAAATCAGCACGCGATTTTCGTATGAAATTGAAACTACCAGTACGCTGAATGAACTTTTTACGTTGCAATACACCATGGTTGCAGCGTATTGCGATTTGTCTAACAAGCATACGCTAACAGGTTTTAATCCTGTCATTCGTCGCGCCATCAATTACATTACCGTCAACTTAACGAAACCGCTGCGCCTTGCCGACATTGCAGAAAGCTGCCGTATCAGCCCCAACCATCTTTCAAAGCTGTTTAACAAGGAGATGGGGCAATCGATTTCCAGCTATATTAACCAGCGCCGTATTGAAAGCATGGCAAATCTTTTGCAAACAACCACCATCGATATCGCCGAAGCCGCTGCAAGCGTGGGCTTTTCGGATCTCAATTATTGCATTAAGGTGTTTAAAAGCATCAAGGGCGTTACACCGGGCAAATTTAAGCGTTGATGTGTAAAAAATGGCAAACACCAAATGCGCCATGTTTTACGATTGCATAGCGGGGAACAGTGCTGAACGGCTGGGCATGGGGCAGCGGTATCCATCGGGTACAGTAGGGCGCATGGCCCACGTTCTGCTGGCGTGCTTGCATCTTTTTTGTTTTACTATTCTACGGTTTTATACTATAATACAATTAAAGTGATTTTTAACGGGGGCTTGGCGCGGCTTATCAGAATGGCACGGTTTTAGCGCGGCTTACCGTATGCTGCGCAACGCGTTTTGTAAAAATGTATAGCGCTTTTGCATAAAGGCGATTGAATAAACGGCAAATTGCAAAAAGGGGGTGGGCGGATGCTGCGGCTAATCTTGGGCGTTTGCGGTACAGGCAAAACGCAAACCATTTACACAGCGCTGCGCGAGCGCTCTGCAAAAGGGCAAAAAAGCTTGCTTTTAGTGCCCGAACAATTTACCTCCTCGGCCGAGGCGATGGTGTATAAAGCGCTGGGCGACGCGCAAAGCGCGTTTGTTACCGTTACCAGCTTTACCGGCTATGCCGAGCGCATTTTAAAACAATGCGGCGGCGTGGCAGTGCAAACGCTGTCGGATGCGGGGCGCGTGGTATATGTGCGCCGCGCATTGGATGCGCTTTCGCAGGAATTGTGCCGCTATCAAAAGCAAAGGCGCTCGTTTGCATTTTGCACCATGTGCGCCGACATGATTCGGGAATTGAAAACAGCGGGCGTGGACGGTGCGGCGCTGGAGGGCATTGCGGCCAATGGAGAGGACGCTGAAAAGCTGCGCGAGCTGGCGCTGATTTATCGTGCGTACGATGCGCTTTTAGAAAACAGCGTGATGGACACGGCCGACCGTGCCTGTGCCGCAGCCGAAAAGCTGGAGCAAGCATTTTTGGCCGACACGGCGGTGTTTATCGACGATTTCGACGGGTTTACCGCGCCCGAATATAAAATGCTGGAAAAGCTGCTTTTGGCCGAAAGCTGCACGGTGGCGCTTTGCGCAGACGGCCTTGCAGATCAAGACGGCGGGTTGGGGCTTTTTAGCGCGGTTAAGCAAACGGCGGCGCGCTTGCGCGCTTTGGCGGCACGTGCGGGTGTTGACGTGGCGCTTCCGCAGCTTTTACAAACCGATTATCGCCATGCGGCATCGCCCGGCCTTGCGGCAGTGGCAGAGCTTTTGGCGTTTGCACAAAGCGAAAGCGCCAATACCGAGCATGTATTTATTACGCCCGCACGCGGCATCTATCCCGCATGCAAGGCGGTGGCGGCGCGCATTGCCGCACTGGCGCAAAGCGGCGTGGGATATGGCGAAATTGCCATTATCTGTCGCTCGCTAGACGGCTATGCCCCCGCGCTAAAATACGAGCTTTCGCTGTTTAATGTGCCGTATTTTTTGGATGAAGCAGGCACGATGGATCATTCGGCACCGGCGGCGTTTTTGCGCGCGGCGCTTTGCCTTGCGGTGCGCGGGCTTGGCACCGAGCCAATTTTGCGCCTATTAAAAACAGGGGTGTGTGGCTTTGCCGAGGAAAGCCTTGCGGCGCTTGAAAATTATGCCTACACATGGGCGCCCGGCGCAAAGGAATGGCGCGAGCCGTTTTGTAAAAACCCGGCGGGCTTTGGCGAGATAACAAAGGAAAACGAGGCGCTTTTGGCGCTGGCCGAGGCCTTGCGCAGTGAATGCGTGCCGCATATCGAGGCCTTTATACAAAGCACAAAAAACGCCAATGCAACAACCATATCGCGCGCGCTATATGCGCTAATGCAAGCGTTTCACGCGCCGGAAAACACGTTGCAGGCAGCTGCGCGTTTGCGCAGTGAAGGGGCGGCGGGCGCTGCCGACACGCTTTGTGCCACTTGGGACGGCGTGATGGGCCTTTTATCGGAAATAGAGGGGCTTTTGCAGGGCTGCGATGTGAGCGCGGCAGAATATGACGAGCTGTTTTTATTGCTGCTGCGCGCGTGCGAGGTGGGCCGCGTGCCCGAAACGCAAGACAGCGTCATTATCACCACCGCCGACAGAATGCGCCTTGACGCGCCGTCGGTTTGCTTTGTGCTGGGCGTAGAGGAAGGGCAGTTTCCAAAGCCTGTGGGCTATAGCGGCCTTTTAACACATGTTGACCGCGAGGCCATTGCGGCAAGCGGCGCCACCTTGCCCGGCAGCTTTGAATATCGCAGCCTTTTGGAACAAATGTTTTTTTATCGCGCGTTTACCGCTGCGTCAAAGCAGCTTTATGTCAGCTATGTGCCCGCCGCCTTTGGCGGGGCGGCTATGTCTGCGCCGTTGCAGCAAATTTATGCTGCGCTGCAATGCCCGCAGGATGTGCTTTCCACACAGCAGCTTGCCGCAACACCAAAGGCCGCGCTGGATTTGCTTGGCGCGCGCTATGGCGAAAACAGCGCGCAAACGGCGGCTTTAAGCGAGGCGCTATGGCGCGAGGGCAGCGAAAAGCCCAGCCTTGCCGCCATGCAGCGCATGGCGCAGCAAGCGCAGTTTGCCATTGAAGCAAACGGCCTTGTGCGTGAGGTGCTGGGCGACAAGCTGCGTTTATCGCCCACAAAAATTGAGCAGTATTACACTTGCGGCTTTGCGTATTTTTTGCAATATGTGCTGGGGGTGCGCGCGCGCAAAAAAGCCGAGCTATCGCCACTGGAAAGCGGCAGCCTTGTGCATTATATTTTAGAAAACGCGCTGCGGGAATCGGGCGAAGCGTTTACGGCGCTTTCTGCGCGCGATATCGAGGCGCTGGCCGCGCGCATTGCCGATGAATATGTGGCGGCCAATATGCCCGAGGGCGCCGCGCGCTTTACGTATTTAATCACCCGCATCAAACGCTCGGCGGCGCGCTTGCTTTTATATGTGCAGGATGAGCAGCGCCAGTCCTCGTTTCATCCCGTAGCGTTTGAACAGGTGATTGGCAATGGCGGCATAGAGCCGCTTGTGCTGCAAACCGCCACGGGCGAAACCGTGCGCGTAGTTGGCAAAATTGACCGTGTGGACGTGATGCGCCGCGAGGGCAAGGCGTATGTGCGCGTGATTGATTACAAAACAGGCGAAAAGGCGTTCAGCCTAGATGAAGTGTATAACGGCCTCAACACGCAAATGCTGTTTTATCTGTTTACACTGTGCCAAAGCGGGGCAGCGGGCTATGAAAACGCCGTGCCCGCGGGTGTTTTATATCTGGCGGGGGATCCCTCGCCCAAAACACTGGATGCACGCAAAGACAGCAGCGGGCCTGTGTTTAAGCTGGACGGCCTTGTGCTGGATGACCCTGCGGTGGTGGCGGGCATGGATAAGGGCGGCAGCGGCCTGTTTGTGCCGTTTACCTTTAAAAATGATGGCACGCCAAAAGCCACCAAAAAGCTGGCCAGCCTTGAAAAGCTGGGGCAGATTGCCACGCATGTGGAAGGGCTTGCCGTAGAAATGGCGGCAAGGCTGTACGGCGGCGATATTGCCGCGCGGCCGCTTGTTACCAAAGCGCGCCGCCCATGCGATGTTTGCGATTATCGCCCTGTTTGCCGCCACGAGGACGGCGTGAACGAGGGCTGTTTATTGGAAAATACGTTTGCGTAAAATGCACGTTAATACACGTTTATGCACGCTTATGCGCGGCAACGTGCGCGGCGCAAAACATAAAAAAGGAGGTGCGATATGAACTGGACACCGGCGCAAAGCGCTGCCATTCAAGACGAAGGCGGCACATTATTGGTTAGCGCCGCCGCAGGCAGCGGCAAAACAGCCGTGCTGGTGCAGCGCGCGGTGCGCCTTTTGGCAAACCCCGAGCGCCCTGTGGCGGCAGACAGGCTGCTAATCGTTACCTTTACGCGCGCTGCTGCCGAGGAGCTGCGCGAGCGCATTGATTTGGCGCTTGCCGCCGAGGAGGCCAAAAGCCGCAGCGTATATCTGCGCCGCCAGCGCATTTTGCTGGGCCGCGCCAATATTTGCACCATTGATGCATTTTGCATGCAGCTTTTACGGCAATATTTTTCCGAGCTTGGCATCCCGCCCGATTTTGACAAAGCGGATGAAGCCAGCGTATTTGCCTTACGCGCCGAAAGCTTGGCAAGCGTGATGGAAGATATGGCAAGCGACACCGATTTTTGCGATTTTGCGTCCTTATATGGCCGTGCACGCACAGATGCACGCGCGGCAGATGCCGTGATGGGGCTTTACGATTTTTTGCGCAGCTTGCCGTTTTTTGATACTGCGCTGGATGCAATCTGCGCCGATTGGCAAGGCGATGCGCCGCTATGCGAAACTGCGTGGGGCGCGGCGCTGCTGGCCGAGGCGGCAAAGCTTTTACAAAGTGCCGAAATGCTGTGCAAAACCGCACTTTCCACCGTGCGCGAGGAAACGGCGCTGGCGGCTTATGCGCCCGCTTTTGAGGAGGATATTGCCTTTGCGGTGCACATGCAAGAGCTTGTACAAAAAGGCAATTGGGATGCGGCTGCGCTGTATGCACAATACAAGCCCGCCGCATTAAAGCCTGTGCGCGGGTACGAGGGCAATTTGATTGACGCAGTAAAAGCCATGCGCAAAAAGGCTAAAGATTTATTTGAAAAGCTGCAAAACGATATTTTTATTTGCACCGAAGCAGAATTTGTGGCAGACCGCGCGCGCAGTGCGCCAATGGTGAACGCGCTGGCAAAGGCCGTGCGGTTATTTGCGCAGCGCTTTTACGAGGCAAAGCTGCGCGGAAAAATTTTGGAATACAGCGATTTTGAGCATTTGGCACTGCGGCTTTTGTGCGATGAAAACGGCGTAAAAACCAAAGCGGCACAAACCATTTCGGCCAGATTTGAGGCCGTGATGGTGGACGAATATCAAGACACAAACGCCTTGCAGGCGCTGTTATACCGCTGCCTTGCCAACCAAGACGAGAACAATCTTTTTTTGGTAGGTGATATCAAGCAGAGCATTTATCGGTTTCGCTTGGCAGAGCCTGCAATCTTTTTGCAAAAAAAGGAAAGCTTTGCCCCATACGAAAGCGGCACGCATCCCGCCGTGCTGCATCTAGGGCACAATTTCCGCAGTGCAAATAACGTGATTGACCAAATCAATTATTGTTTTTCCACCGTGATGAGCCGCGCGGTGGGCGGTGTGGACTACAGCACAGACGAACGCCTTTACGCCGGCACGCAAGACGCGTATGACGGCGGCGCGGCGTCGCTTTTGGTGGTGCAGGGTGATACAGATGCACCCGCTGTGGCAGAAAAAATTGCGCAAATGGTGCAAAGCGGCTTTGCCGTGCGCGAGAAAAACGGCGCGGTGCGCCCTTGCACCTATGGGGATTTTTGCATTCTTTTGCGCACGCGGCAAAAATTTGTGCAATACACCGCGGCGCTGGAGGAACGCGGCGTGCCGGTGTATGCAGACAATGCCGAAAATTGCCTGCAAAGCCCCGAGGTTTTGCCGCTTTTATCGCTTTTGCGCGTGATTGATAATCCCGCGCAGGATGTGCATTTAGCGGCGGTGCTTTTGTCGCCGCTGTTTGCCTTAACGCCAGACGAGCTGATGCGCGTGCGTGCCGAAACGCCGCGCGGCAGCTTATATGCGGCGCTTTTGCACAGCCAAAGCCCATACGTAAAAGCGTTTTTGCATACGCTGGCGCATTTTCGCATGCTGGCGCAGGCGGTGCCATGCGCCGAGCTTTGCGATGCCATTTTTGAAAAAACGCAATATTTTGCAGCCGTAGGCGCAATGAAAGCGGGCGAGGCGCGCCGCGCTAATTTGCGCGCTTTTGTGGCGTGGGTGGGTGTGGCCACGGCCGGGGCGGGCGGCCTTTCGGGGTTTTTGCGTATGCTGGAGCTGATGGGCGATAAGGCCGTGGCCCCCGCAAGCGAAACGCCCGCCATCCCCGCCAACACCGTGTCGGTAATGACCATTCACCGCAGCAAAGGGCTGGAATTTCCTGTATGCATTCTTGCAGATGCGGCGCATGGATTTAATCTGCGTGACATTGCCCAGCCGGTGCTGTTTCACGCGCAGCTGGGGCTTGGGCTAAACCTGCGCGAAGCAGACGGCGATTTGTATAAAACCGCCGCGCACCGCGCCATAGCCCTTGCCAAACGCGAGGAGGCCGTCAGCGAGGAGATGCGCATTTTGTATGTGGCATTAACGCGTGCGCGTGACAAGCTGGTCATCGCTTTGCCGCTGGAAAACCCGCAAAAGCAGCTGGCAGATTTGGCAATATCGCTTGCGGGCACGCATGGTGCCTCGCCCGCGCTGCTTGGCGGCGCGGCCAGCTTTGCCCCGTGGCTTTTAACGGCGGCGCTTTTGCATCCCGATTGCGATACTTTGCGCGGGATGACAGGCGTGGTGCTGCCTGTAAAAGACACAAATTGCCGTTTTGAAGCCGAGATGATTGTGCCACTGGATGCCAGCACAGCCCCCGCTGAAAAAGAGCTGCCCGCACAGCCAAAGCCCGATGCGCCGCTGTGCGAAGCGCTTTTGCATGCGTTTTCCCATCAGCAGCAAAGCGCCAAAACGCATTTGCCGCGCAAGGTAAGCGTGTCGGCATTGGCGCACAGCGGCGAAGAAGCGCGCACACTTTCGCGCCCGTCGTTTTTATTTGCCGGCGGCCTCACGGCGGCCGAGCGCGGCACGGCGCTGCACAGCTTTTTGCAATTTGCAGATTTTGCCGCCGCAAAGGCCAATTTAGAGGGCGAAATTGAACGTTTGGTTGCGGGGCGCTATTTGGCAGCGGATATCGCAAAGCAGCTTTCGCGCGCAGCGGTGCAAAGCTTTTTCTCATCGCCGCTTTTTGCCCGCATACAAAGCGCCGACAGCGTTTTGCGTGAATACGATTTCATCACGGCCTTGCCTGCACAGGATGCTTTTTTTGAACAGCAGATGCCATCGCCAGAGGATGCCACGCGCGAAATTTTGGTGCAGGGCATTGCCGATTTGGTGCTGATTCAAAACGGCGTGGCAGAGCTGGTGGATTATAAAACCGATCGCGGAAAAACAGCCGAGCAGCTGCGTCAAACCTATCAAAAGCAGCTTTTGCTTTATCGAGATGCGCTGCAAAAACGCTTGGCCTTGCCGATTACCGCCTGTACCATTTATTCCTTTGCGTTAGCGGCAGAAATTACCGTGCCTTGCGTGCAAAGGGGAAAGGATTTACCATGCTAAAAAAACGCTTCTTGGCGGCAGTGCTGGCTTTATGCCTGCTGTGTGCCTGTTCTGCAAAGCAGGGCGAAATTGTGGTAAGCGAGGTTGGCGGCACCTTAGCGCACGCGGCAGATGCGCTGTTTTTGGCGGGCGCGGGCGGCGTAATGGCCGATTGCCCTGCCGCGCGGGAAAACGCAAACGACCTTGTGATGCTTACCGAAGAAAGCATGAAAGAAGCCGTGCGCCTTATCAAAGAAGCGGTGGTGCAGCCGGCTGTGATCAGCGAAGTGCCGGGCGCAGCGGGCGAACTCGTTTTGGCCGCAGGCGCAAATTCGGTGCGTGTATATCAGCTACCGTCCACACATCCAAAATACCCAGACAAAACCTTGCTTTGGGCCGAGGCAAGCGGTAAATCGGCCAGCTATGTAGCGGATGGCACGGTGTACACAGCGCTTTTAGCGCTTTTAGACGGCGCGGTGCAAACGCAGCTGCCCAGCATGACGGGCGTGTATACGGCTGTGCCCTTAATGCGCGGGCGCGATATACCCGCGGGGTTTGCAGTAAAGGGCAATATTTTGGTGGCGGGCTACACATCGTTTGACGGCGCGGGCGTAATAGATTTTATCGACATGCGCGAGGGGCGCGTGGCAAAATCGCTGGACGCGGGCGAACGCATTTTGCGTTTGGATATGGGCACAAACGGGCGTGTGCGCTATTTTACACAAAGCGCCGTGCAGTATATCGACATGGAAAAGCAGGAGCATGCAGCGCGCTATACCCCGCCTGCCGAGCTGCGCATATCTTTGGGCGACAGCTTTGATGTGGACGAAAAAGCGGGCCTCATCACGTTTATTCGCGGCGATGCCCTGTATGTGGCCAAGCTGCAAGACGGCGCAGAAGAGCGCAAGCTCTTTACTATCAAAGCAGTGGAGCAAAGCCTTACCAGCGCAACGCGCACGGCCCTTGCGGGGGCAAAAAGCAGCTTGCATTTTGTGCGCCCGCGTTTTACAGGGGGCTTTGCGGCTGTTACCACGGCGTGCGATTGGCAGGGCATGCCGTGCGTGGCGGTTTCGGCAATGCATGTAAAAGCCGAGGATGCAGCGCCTTTACACTATGGTGATGTGTTTGGCACGCTGGGCGGCATAGCGGATTACGAGGGCGGCGTTGCGATGATTCGCGACGAAAACCGTTTGCTTTTTGTAGATTTTGCGGCCAATATGCAGTGGCAAGTGCCGATTGTGTCGCGCGAGCGCGCACTGCAATTATCGGGCGGTATGGTGTGTGAGGACGTGTGGGAGCAAACGGATAAGGGCAGCTTGGAACATAATATCTATGCCTGCCGCCGCGAGGGCATGGTGGATAAAGCGCTTTTGCTCACCACCGTGGGGCTAAATGTGGAATTGCAGGGCACAGCCGATGGGCACGTGCTTGTGCGCAATCAAAACAGCGATACGCTGATTGTTTTATCGGTGCCGATGGTTTAAAATCGAATTATCAGCCAAAATAAAAGGGGCAAAGCGATGCGGCTGCATCGTTTTGCCCCTTTGTGTTTTTCTCTTTGAAAATTTACTGTTCTATTCGCAAGTTTGCCCTTATGATTTTTTCTTGTAAGTTTCCCTTTTGCAAATTTGCCTTTGTGTTTTGCCTTTGTCAATTTCACGCTTGTAATCAAGCGCGTTACACAATGCGCCAGTATTGCACGCTATACGGCGGCAATTCGCTGCCGCCGCCAAAATCGTGCATTTCGCCTGTCAGCAGGCTGGCGGCGCGCCCTGCATTTGCATTAAAATGCGCGGTATATGGCGTATCGGCGGCGTTAATGGCAACGATAACGCGCTCGCCCTCAAACGCGCGTTCAAAAACAAATTGCTGATTGGTGAGTAAAAGCATCGTATAATTGCCGTAGCACAGCGATTTTTCGGTTTTGTGCGCATGTGCCATTGTGGCAATGGCTTTGGTAAGCGCGTTTTCCATCGGGCTGTCATAGCAAAGGCGCAGCGCTGCGTCGCCGTCCGTTTTATCACCCTTTGCGCCCCATTCGCTGCCATAATACACGCATGGGATGCCCGGCATCGCAAACAAAAGCCCATACAGCGGCACAAGATGATTTTCGTTTTGCAATAGGCTTGCGATGCGCGATACATCGTGATTATCCAAAAAGCATAGCAGATGTTTACCGCGATACAGCGTCCAATCCTCGGGGCCAAATTGCCGTGCAAGGCTGTGCCCAATTTCAAATAGATTCATGCTGTTAAAGCTGGAAAAAAGGCCTTTATAGCATTCGTAATTGGTGGCGCTGTGCAGCATGCCGTCGTTTACAAGGCGCTTATAATCGCCGTGCAGCATCTCGCCCAAAAGCAAAAAATCGGGCGCAAGGCTATTGGTAAATTCCCGCAAACGGCGCACAAAGCCTTCGTCTAGGCAATATGCCACGTCAAGGCGCAGGCCGTCGATGCCAAATTCCTCATGCCAAGCGCGGATGCAGCTAAATAGATGCGCCACCACGTCATCATTGCGCAAATTCAGCTTTACCAGCTCAAAATGCCCCTCCCAGCCCTCGTACCAAAGGCCGTCGTTGTAATTGCTGTTGCCGTTAAACTGTATATAAAACCAATCCTTATATGCCGATGCCTCGCGATTTTTTAGCACGTCCTGAAACGCCCAAAACCCGCGCCCCACATGGTTAAACACCCCGTCCAACACCACGCGCAGGCCGTTTTGGTGCATAGCGGCGCACACGGCGGCAAAATCGGCGTTGGTGCCAAGCCGGCAATCAATCTTGCGGTAATCGCGCGTGTCGTAGCCGTGCGCGTCTGCCTCAAACACCGGCGAAAAATATACGGCGTTTGCCCCAACCTTTTGGATATGCGATATCCAATCGCACACCTTTGTAATGCGGTTTTTCGGTAAACCGTCGTTATTTAGCGGGGCACCGCAAAAGCCAAGAGGATATATTTGATAAAACACGCTTTTTTCAAACCACATCATACAGTTTGTTCCTTTCCCTGTGCGCATTGGCGCATTGTGTAGAAATCCTGTTTATTATAGCAAATATAGTAAAAATATGATATACTAACGACAAAGTAATTCATATATCATAGGCGGATGCCTCACGCGCATGAAATATACAGGAGGACAGCGGCAATGGAATATCGCAATAATCCCAAAAATGGCAATCGCGTTTCGCTTTTGGGTATGGGCTGCATGCGTTTGCCCGTGCTTTGCGGCGATGGCGGAGCAATAGACGCGGCGCTGGGCCAGCAAATGGTGGATGCGGCCTATGCGGCCGGTGTAAACTATTTTGACACGGCATATCCGTATCACGGCGGCAAATCAGAGGCGTTTATCGGCAAGGCGCTTTCTAAATATCCGCGCGAAAGCTATTTTTTGGCCGACAAGTTTCCTGTTTGGAAGCCGGAAACCGAGGCCGATTTGCAGCCGATTTTTGAAGAACAGCTTGCGCGCTGCGGTGTGGAATATTTTGATTATTATTTATGCCACGCCATCGGTGCCGAGCGCTTTGAAAAAGTGGAGCGCTTACAGCTTTATGCGTTTTTGCAACAAAAAAAGGCCGAGGGTAAAATCCGCAATATCGGGTTTTCGTTTCACGATGATGCTGCGGTGCTTGACACTATCTGCGCCGCGCACGAGTGGGATTTTGCGCAGCTGCAAATCAATTATCTGGATTGGGAGCTGCAAAACGCCGCCGAGCAATATGCCATTTTGGCGCGTTATGGCATCCCGTGCGTTGTGATGGAGCCTGTGCGCGGCGGGGCGTTGGCCAATCTTGCAAAGGACGCAAACGCCGTTTTAAAGGCGCAAGCGCCCGATAAAAGCATCGCTTCGTGGGCGCTGCGCTATGCAATGAGCCTTGAAAATGCGTTTTGCGTGCTTTCGGGCATGTCAGACATGGCGCAAATTACCGATAATCTTGCCACTGTGGCCAATTTTGCGCCCTTGTCAAGCACGGAACGCGAGGCGCTTGCAAGCGCTGTGCAGCTGCATAAAAAGGCCAAAACCGTGCCGTGCACAGCCTGCCGCTATTGCATGCCCTGCCCCGTGGGCGTAGATATCCCGCGGGTGTTTGCCGCGTTTAACCGCGCGGCGCTGGCCAATAGCCCGCAGCAGTTTCAAGAGGCATTGGCCAATATGCCGCCCGCGCAAGCGCCCGTTGCCTGCATTGCTTGCGGCAAATGTGCCGAGGTGTGCCCGCAGCATATTGCCATCCCCGAAAAAATGCAAGCGTATTGACAGTAGCGCACATCTGCCGATATCCCACGTGCCCATAAGGCAGAGATTATACAAACAGGCAAAATATCTCTTGACAAAGCCCGTGGTGTGCGGTATACTAGCTTTTGTAAATAAAGTAGCTAAGGCTTGCAGCCGCTCACCTTGTGTGCCGTGAGGCATCGGGTTCATTACGAAACTGTTATGCTTTATCGGCATAAGCTTGTTTGTTGTGTACGGCCTGCATTTTGCGGCCGTACTTTTTTTAATTTAATAAACGGAGGTGCTTTACGATTAGCGCAAACAAAAAGGAACTGGAGATCAACGAAGAAATTCGTGACAAAGAGGTGCGTCTTATTGACGCGGACGGCAGCCAAATGGGTGTTGTGCCCCTTAGGGACGCAATGAAAATGGCCGAAGACAAAAACCTTGACCTTGTAAAAATTGCTCCGCAGGCGGCCCCGCCCGTATGCAAGATTCTTGACTACGGCAAGTATCGCTTTGAGCTGCAAAAAAAGGACAAGGAAGCCCGCAAAAACCAAAAGGTTGTAGAAATTAAAGAAATCCGTCTTTCTCTCAACATTGACTCGAATGACTTTAACACAAAGGTTGCTCAGGCGATAAAGTTTTTATCAAAGGGCGACAAGGTGAAGACATCCATTCGTTTTCGTGGACGCGAGATGGCGCACACGGAATTGGGCTTAGAGGTGCACAAGCGCTTTGCCGCTGCGATTCCCGACGCTGTTATCGAAAAGCAGCCCAAGCTTGAGGGACGCAGTATGCAAATGTACCTCACACCCCCGCAGGCGAAAATTTAAGGAGGATTTACTAACATGCCTAAAATCAAAACACATTCCGGTGCGAAGAAACGCTTTAAGCTCACAAAAACCGGCCGCGTGAAGCGCGGACACGCCTTCCGCAGCCATTTGCTGAACGGCCACGGCAAAACACGTAAACTCAAGCGCGCATACCGCAAATCCGCATACGCCGATAAAACCAATGCGGCGGCAATCAAGGCAATGCTGCCTTACGCGTAAGCCTTTTGGGCACCGTGTGATTGCCCGACACATTAAATTTCAGCAATTAAAGGAGATATAGAATATGGCTCGTATCAAAGGCGCTATGATGACGCGCAAAAGAAGAAAGAAAACCTTAAAGCTCGCAAAGGGCTATTACGGCAGCAAATCGAAGCATTTTAAAATGGCCAAACAGCAGGTGATGAAAAGCGGTAACTACGCTTTCGCCGGCCGCAAGCAGAAAAAGCGTGATTTCCGCAGCCTGTGGATTACACGCATTAACGCCGCTTGCCGCGCCGAGGGTATCAACTACTCCACCTTTATGAATGGCCTGAAAAAGAGTGGCATTGAGCTGAACCGCAAAATGCTTTCTGAAATGGCAATACATGATGCTGCAAGCTTTTCGGCCCTGATTGCTACTGCAAAGGCCGCAAAATAGAACAAAAGTGAGCGCCCGCGCAAAATTTGCTCGGGCGTCGCTTTGTATTTACCCCTTGCAAATTTTGCACTTTTTTGCACGCTTTTTATGCAAAAATGCAGGCGATACAAGCTGCAATTTGGCAAAAAATATCCGTGTGGCAGCTTTGTGTTTTTGATAAAAGCGTGCGAGGGCAACGTTTGTTGGGTTTTCAAAAGGGGGTACAACCATCGTAAGCCAAATTCAAAGCAGAGATAACGAAAAAGTGAAATATTATTGCAAGCTGAAAGACAGCGCGGCCTTCCGCCACGAGGAACAATCCTTTGTGGCAGAGGGCTTGAAGCTTTGTCTGGATATTGCCGCACACCTTACGCCAAGCCAGGTGTTTTTTACCGAACATGCACAAGAAACCGCGACGACGCTGTCGGGCGAAGCATTTTGCGTAACCGAAAGCGTTGCGCAAAAGCTGTCGGACGTGCGCGCGCCGCAGGGGCTGTTCTGCGTGTTTCCGATGCCGCAAATTGTAGATAACGCGCTAGAGGACGGCAGCTGGCTTTTGCTGGACCGCGTGCAGGACCCCGCCAATGTGGGCGCAATGCTGCGCAGCGCTGCGGCGTTTGGGTATCGGGGCGCGGCGCTGTCGTCGGGCTCGGCAGACGTGTTTTCGCCAAAGGCGCTGCGCGCGTCTATGGGCGCGGCAGTAAAGCTGCACATTATCGAAAATTGCGATTTTGCAAAGGCGATTCCGCTTTTAAAAAGCCGCGGCGCGCTGACGCTGGCGGCATGCCTTGAAGATTCGGTGCCGCTGCACAGCATATCGCACGGCACGCGCAGCACAGCGCTTTTAATTGGCAATGAGGGGCAGGGCGTAAGCGAAGCGGCAAGGGCCCTTTGCGAAGCGTGTGTGCGCATCCCAATTGCGCCAGCGATTGAATCGCTGAACGCGGCTGTTGCCGCAAGCGTGCTTTTATGGCATTTTAGAGAAAGCGAATGCGGCAACACCCCTGCGCAGTAGCGCACAGAAAACGAATAAGGATATTTTAGCGGTAAAAAGGGGGCTTTTGTGTTGAATCGGGAAAACTGGCTTTGGTATGCAAATGTGCTGGGCTTTTCGGCACCCAATGCGGGCGCGGCTTTGCGCGAATATGAAACGCCCAATGCGCTTCTTGCCGCTAAAAACGATGCGGTATTGCCTGTTTTAACGCCCATGCAGCAAGAGGTGCTGAAAAGCACATCCCCTCTTGATTTTATCAAAACCCTGCAAAGCTGCGAAAAACAGGGCGTGGGCATTGTAACCTATGCAGAAAGCGCATATCCCGATGCACTGCGCGAGATACCCTCGCCGCCCCTTGTGTTATACTATAAAGGGGATATCGGCATTTTAAATCAATATTTTTTATTTGCCATGATTGGCACGCGCCGCCCCTCGGGCTATGGGCAAGAGGTTACGCGCGATTTGTCTAAAGCGCTTACAGCAGCCGGATTGGTGCTGGTGTCGGGCCTTGCAGACGGGCTAGACAGCGAGGCGCACCGCGCCGCCGTTGCAGCCGAGGCACCCACAGTGGCCTGCCTTGCGTTTGGGCACGGGTTTTGCTATCCGGCGGCCAATCGCACGCTAAAGGGTGTTATCGAGCAAATTGGCGTTACAGTAAGCGAATATCCGCCCGATATCGGGCCGCAAAAGCAATATTTTTTAGCGCGTAACCGCATTATCGCAGGGCTTTCGCGCGGGCTGTGCGTGGCCGAGGCACGCAAGGCCTCCGGCACGATGAACACCGTGGCGGCTGCGCTGGAATATGGCAAGGACGTATTTGCGGTGCCGGGCAGCATCTATTCGCCACTTTCCGAGGGCACAAACGCGCTTTTGCGCGAGGGCGCAACGCCCGTAACCTCGGCGCAGGATATTTTGGATGCCTATGCCATATCCTATGCGGGGGATGATGCAGGCAAAGCATCTTGCCTTGATTTTTCGTTCAGCGCCGATGCGCTTTTGGTAAAGGCACACCTTTCGCCCGTGCCAAAATCCATTGAAACACTTTGCAATGAAACAAAGATGCCGCCCGCTAAGGTGATGGCATGCTTAACAGAGCTTGAGCTGTCAAACGCTGCAAGGCAATTGGCGGGGCGCCAGTTTATTATAGGGGATACCGCGGCTGCGCAAGACGCAGACGAAGAGGAATTTGAATAAAGCGATTTTATAGCGAATCTATAGGGAGCATCCCGGAAAGTCAGGAAGCATATGTCAAAATTAGTGATAGTGGAAAGCCCGGCAAAGGCAAAAACCATCCGCAAATATTTGGGCGAGGGCTACGAGGTAACCGCGTCTATGGGGCATATCCGCGATTTGCCCGCAAGCCAGCTGGGTATTGATGTGGAGCATGATTACACGCCGCAATACATCAATATCAAGGGCAAAGAAAAGCTGATTAAAGAGCTGAAAAGCGCCGCAAAGCAAAGCGACGAAGTGTTTCTCGCGACTGACCCTGACCGCGAGGGCGAGGCAATCAGCTGGCATTTGGCCAATTTGCTGGGGCTGGACACTGCGGGTGTCAACCGTGTTACCTTTGGCGAAATTACCAAAAAAGGTGTTACGGCAGGCATGGCCAATCCCCGAACGATTGATATGAATTTGTTTAACGCACAGCAGGCGCGCCGCATTTTAGACCGCCTTGTGGGCTATAAGCTTTCGCCGTTTTTATGGCGCAAGGTGCGCCGCGGGCTGTCTGCGGGGCGCGTGCAAAGCGTGGCGGTGCGCTTGATTGTGGACCGCGAAAAAGAAATTGAAGCGTTTGACCCACAGGAATATTGGAACGTGGATGCAATTTTCTCGCCCATAAGCGCAGCCGCCAAGAAATTTTCGGCACGTCTTTTTGGCAAAGAGGGCGGCAAAACAGGCACTGAAAAGATTACCGTTACCAACGAAGCGGATGCAAAAGCGATTGAAAAGGCGCTTGATGGTGCGAGCTATCATGTGGCCAACGTTACAAAGGGCAGCCGCAAAAAGGTGCCCGCCCCCCCGTTTATCACCTCCACTTTGCAGCAAGAGGCCAGCCGCCGATTGGGCTTTACCGCCACGCGCACAATGCGTGCTGCGCAAACGTTGTATGAAGGCGTGGACATGGGTGTTGAGGGCACTGTGGGCTTAATCACGTATATGAGAACCGATTCGCTGCGCCTTTCGGATGAAGCCGTGGCCGAGGCGAAAGCCTATATCGAAAGCGAATATGGCGCCAAATATGTATGCGCGGCAAAGCGCGTATATAAATCCAAAAACGCCACTGCGGCGCAGGATGCGCATGAGGCAATACGCCCCACCATGACATCCCTTACGCCCGACGAGGTTGAAAAAAGCCTTTCGGGCGACACCGCAAAGCTGTACCGCTTAATTTGGAGCCGATTTATCGCCAGCCAAATGACCGATTGCGAAATGGATACCGTGTCTGCCGATATTGCGGCGGCGGGCTATATCTTCCGCGCGTCGGGCTTTGTGGTAACGTTTGACGGCTTTACGGCGCTGTACGAGGAGGCCACCGAGGAAAAAGAAAAAAAGGAAACCGCGCTGCCGCCGCTTTCGCAGGGCGATGCGCTAAAGCTGCGCGACTTAAAAAGCGAGCAAAAGTTTACCCAGCCGCCCGCACGCTACACCGAGGCCACGCTGATTAAAGCGCTGGAAGAAAACGGCATTGGCCGCCCGTCTACCTATGCGCCCATTATCACCACAATTATCGACCGCGATTATGTGGAGCGCGACGCCAAAAAGCTAAAGCCCACCACGCTTGGCACGGTGATTAACGAGCTGATGATGCAGCAGTTCCCCAATGTTGTTGACGTAAAATTCTCGGCCGACATGGAAAAGAATTTGGATACAGTGGAAAGCGGCAAGGCCGACTGGCATAAAACCATTGATAATTTTTATCAAGATTTTGATAAAACCCTTAAGCAAGCCGAAGAAAACATGAAAGATACCAAAATTAAAGTGCCCGACGAGGAAAGCGAAGAAGTGTGCGAGGTGTGCGGGCGCAATATGGTGATTAAAACAGGGCGTTTTGGCAAGTTTTTGGCTTGCCCAGGCTTTCCTGAATGCAAAACCACCAAGCGCATCGTAAAGGATACCGGCGGCCTTTGCCCAAAATGCGGCGGGCGCATGCTGATTCGCCGTTCTAAAAAAGGGCGCGTATATTACGGCTGCGAAAAATATCCCGCATGCGAATTTATGTCTTGGGACGAGCCAACGGCAGAGCAGTGCCCCGAGTGCGGCAAATCCTTGTTTAAAAAGGGCGGCAAATCGGGCACGCTGTATTGCGCGGGCGAGGGCTGCGGCTTTTCAAAGCCGTTTGGCAAATAGCAGCGATGCGCAAACCATTGTGAACGGGAGAAACAAGTGATAGAGAAAATACGCGATACAATTACGATTATCGGCGCAGGGCTTGCCGGATGCGAGGCCGCGCTATATCTTGCACAGCAAGGCTTTATGGTGGATTTGTATGAGCAAAAGCCGCATACATTTTCGCCCGCACATAAAACCGCGCAATTTGCGGAGCTTGTGTGCTCCAATTCCTTAAAAGCCGACCGATTGGCAAGTGCTTCGGGCCTGTTAAAGGCAGAAATGCAGCTTTTGGGCGATGTGCTTTTGCCCATTGCAAACGCTTGCCGTGTGGCGGCGGGCGGCGCGCTTGCCGTAGATAGAGCCGCTTTTTCGCACATGGTTACCGCGGCGGTGTATGCCGAAAAAAACATCACCGTGCACCTTGAAGAGGTGACAACCATTGCACAGGGCGGCGGCATCACGTTGGTGGCTACAGGCCCGCTGACAGACGGCGCGCTTGCCGCGGAAATTCGGCGTTTAACAGGCACCGAGGCGTTGGCGTTTTTTGACGCGGCAGCGCCCATTATCATGGCAGATTCGATTGACCGCGCGGATGTTTTTGCGGCTTCGCGCTATGGGCGCGGCGGCGACGATTATATCAATTGCCCGTTTGATAAAGCGGGCTACGAGGCATTTTATGAAGCGCTAATCGGTGCCGAACGCGCCGAGCTACATGCGTTTGATGCACAGCCGGACGTGTACGAGGGCTGTATGCCGATTGAAATTATGGCAAGGCGCGGGGCAGACACGATGCGCTACGGCCCGCTGCGGCCGGTAGGGCTGATAAACCCAAAAACGGGGCATCGCCCCTGGGCCAATGTGCAGCTGCGCGCCGAGGATGCCGCCGGCACGATGTATAATATCGTAGGCTTTCAAACCAATTTAAAATTTGCCGAGCAAAAGCGCGTGTTTTCCATGATTCCGGGCCTTGCAAATGCCGAATTTGTGCGCTATGGCGTGATGCATCGCAATACATTTTTAAACGCACCACAGCTTTTGGCTGCGGATTTATCCTTAAAGGCTGCGCCCAATGTGTTTTTTGCGGGGCAAATTACGGGCTTTGAGGGATATGTGGAAAGCATGGCAAGCGGCCTTTTGGCAGCACGGTTCATTGCGGCGCGCCTTCGCGGCGAAGCGCTGCCCGCGCTGCCCAGCGGCACCATGTGTGGCGCGCTGCTGCGCTATATTGGCGCAGAAAACGCGCATTTTCAGCCAATGGGCGCGAATATGGGGCTTTTGCCCCCTTGCGAAACGCGCATCAAGGATAAAAAGCTGCGCTACGAAACCGTGGCCAACAAGGCGATGGATGCGCTGCAAGAAAGCTTACAGTTGATTTAGATAAGGAGCTGACTACATGAAAATCATTATTGACGCAATGGGCGGCGACAACGCGCCGCGCGAGATTTTGCAAGGTGCAAGCGAGGCCGTGCGCGAATACGGCGTGGACATTATCGCCGTGGGCAATAGCGAAAAAATTGCCGCTTGCGTGAAAGAACATGCAATTGATATGGCGCATATTCGTGTGGTAAACGCCAGTGAAGAAATCTCCATGCACGACGAGCCCACCGCGGCAATCCGCAATAAAAAGGATTCCTCTATGGTGGTGGCTTTGCGCATGCTGGCGGCAGGCGAGGGCGATTGCATGGTGAGCGCAGGCTCTACAGGGGCGCTTTTAACGGGCGCTACATTAATTGTAAAACGGTTAAAGGGCGTGAAGCGCCCTGCCATCGCAACGCTTGTGCCCGCTATCGAAAAGCCGTATCTGCTGTTAGACAGCGGCGCGAATGCTGAATGCCGCCCCGAAATGCTGGAGGCATTTGCCGTTATGGGCAGCATTTATGCCGAAAAGGTGCTTGGGCGGGCAAAGCCGCAGGTGGCGCTGGCCAATATCGGCGCCGAGGAAACCAAAGGCACACCCACGTATATTGAAACCCATGCGCTTTTGCGCAAAAACCGCGACATTCATTTTGTGGGCAATATCGAGCCAAAGGACATTCCGTTTGGCAAGGTGGACGTGGTGGTGTGCGACGGGTTTACAGGCAATGTAATTTTAAAGCTTACCGAGGGGCTTGCAAAGGCCTTAATGGGTGAGATTAAAGGCGTATTTACAAAAAACCTGCTTACAAAGCTTAGCTTTTTATGCGTAAAGGGCGGCCTGCGCACCTTTAAAAAGAAGCTGGATGCCGACGAAACAGGCGGCGCGCCGTTTTTGGGCGTGACAAAGCCTGTGATTAAGGCGCATGGCTCCTCCAGCGCCAAAGCGTTTAAAAATGCCATTCGCCAAGCAAAGGAATGCTGCGAAAACAAGGCCATTGAAGCGATGGCCGAGGCGCTGCAAACGCGCGTTATAGACGACGCAGAGGAATAAGGCACACTGCAAAGCATTGCCATCTTAGGGCTGCGCACAGCAAAGCGCTTACCGCAGTGCATCGCCTGTTTTGCCAAGCGAGCAAAACAAGCAAAACGCGCACACTGCACAAAGCACCCTTGCAAGCCATTCGCTTTTGGCTTTTTGGAAAGGAAGAAACACCATGACCGAGCTTGAAAAAAACATCGGCTACACGTTTAAAGATAAACAGCTTTTGGAAAACGCGCTTACGCATACCTCTTATGCCAATGAAGCGCGGCACCATCTGCGCAGCAATGAACGGCTGGAATTTTTGGGCGATTCCGTGCTGTCAATTGTGGTGGCAGATTATTTGTACACACATAAAAATCTTGCCGAGGGCGAATTAACGCGCATGCGCGCAAGCCTTGTATGCGAAAGCGCGCTGTTTGAATTTGCCAAAAAAATTCATCTTGGCAGCTTTTTGCAATTGGGGCGCGGGGAAGAAAAGGCGGGCGGGCGCGAGCGCGCAAGCATTGTTTCGGACGCGTTTGAGGCAGTAATCGCCGCCATTTATTTAGATTCCGGCCTTGAGGCCGCACGTGCATTTATTTTGCCGTTTGTCACCTCCACGCTAACGGAATCTGCCGCCGAAGAGGATTATAAAACGCGCTTGCAAGAAATTGTGCAGCAAAACCCCGAGGAGCGCCTGCGCTATCATGTAGCTGCCGAGCATGGGCCCGACCATAACAAAAGCTTTACGGTGGAAGTGTATTTAAATTCCAATCGTATCAGCACTGGCGAGGGGCACAGCAAAAAAGCTGCCGAGCAGGCCGCCGCAAAGGAAGCGCTTTCCTTAATGGGCTATTAAGAAGCGGAAACAGTATGAAGAAACATGCTAATTTAAGCATTTTTGTGCCGCACGCGGGCTGCCCTGCGCATTGCAGCTTTTGCGACCAGCGCGCCATCACGGCGCAGCAAGCGCCGCCCACGCCCGAAGAAGTGACGGCGCTGTGCGAACGCTTTTTGCCAAAAGCCGCCGATGCCGCCGCACAAATGCAATCCGCCGCGCAACCGCAGGCCATCGCACACGCCGATGCCGCCGCGCACACACAGGCCGCGGCAAACACCGAAATTGCGTTTTTTGGCGGCAGCTTTACGGCCATTGATGCGGCATACCGCCGCGCGTTGCTGTGCGCGGCGCAGCCATTTATCAAAGCGGGGCGCTGTAAGGGCATTCGTATCTCCACGCGCCCCGATGCCATTGATGCGCAAATTTTACAAGAGCTGTCCTGCTTTGGCGTTACGGCCATTGAGCTGGGCGCGCAAAGCATGGACGACACCGTGCTGCGCAAAAACGCGCGCGGCCACAGCGCCGAGGATGTGCGCTGCGCCGCACGGCTAATTAAGCAAGGCGGTTTTTCGCTGGGTTTACAGATGATGCCGGGGCTTTATGGCGAAGAAAACGCGCGCGACGGCGCGGTGAACACGCTGATGCAGCTTTTGCAGCTTGCACCCGACACCATGCGCATTTATCCTGCCGTTACGCTGCGTGGCACAGCGCTTGCGCGCCTTTATCAAGAGGGCGCATATACCCCACTTACACTGCAAGAAGCGGTGTCTATCTCGGCGCAGCTGCTTTTGCTGTGCGAGGGCGCAAATGTGCGCGTGATTCGCATGGGGCTTGCGGCCGATGAAGGCCTTTGCGCGCGCGTGGTGGCAGGGCCATATCACCCTGCGTTTCGCCAGCTGTGCGAAGCCGAAATATATTATGCCGCAATCGCAAAAAAGCTTTACGCCGAAGCCGCTGGGCGGTATAATATTACTGTTGCTCTCGGTATGCGCTCGAATGCGGCGGGGCAAAAAAACGCAAATATACGCCGTTTTCAAGAAAACGGCTATCAGATAAGCATTACCGAAAGCCCTGCGCTTACCGGCAGGGCTTTTACATGGCAAAAACAATAGGCCGTCGCCGCGCAGCGGAACAGGCCGTGAAAGGAACGGTATCGGTATGGTATTAAAAGCACTGGAAATACAAGGCTTCAAGTCGTTCCCAGACCGCACAAAGGTAACGTTTGATAATGGCATTACCGCTGTGGTAGGCCCCAACGGCAGCGGCAAAAGCAATATTTCCGATGCCATTCGCTGGGTGCTGGGCGAAACAAGCTCTAAGCAGCTGCGCGGCGGCGGCAAGATGGAAGACGTAATTTTTGGCGGCACGCAAAAGCGCAGCGCAATGGGCTTTGCGGCTGTTAATTTAATCGTGGACAACACCGACAGGCGCGTGGACGTGGACAACGATGAAGTGATTATCGGGCGCAAATATTATCGTTCGGGCGAAAGCGAATACAGCATTAACGGGCAAAATGTGCGCTTAAAGGATATCTACGAGCTGTTTTTGGATACAGGGCTTGGGCGCGACGGATATTCCATCATCGGGCAGGGGCGCATCTCGGAAATTGTGGGCGCAAAAAGCAATGAGCGCCGCGAAATTTTTGAAGAAGCGTCCGGCATCGCGCGGTATCGCTATCGCAAAAATGAGGCCGAGCGCCGTTTGGCAAGCGCCGAGGACAATCTTTTGCGCTTGCGCGACATTTTATCGGAGCTGGAAGAGCGCGTGGGCCCCTTAGAGCGCGACAGCAAAAAGGCAAAGCAATTTTTAGAACTGTCCGACAAGCGCAAAAGCTACGAGGTAACGCTTTGGGTGGACACAATACATAAAGCAAAGGATTCCGTGCGCGACCAGCAGCGCAAAATTGAAATTGCTACGCAGGATTACGACAGGCAAAGCGATGAAATGGACAAGCTGGACGCAGACACCGCCGCCGTGCGCGAGGAAATTCAGCGCATGATTGTGGATATCGAGCGTTTAAACGCCGAAATCCGCGCTATTACCGAAGAGGCGTCGGGCTGCGACGCGCAGATTGCTGTTTTAAACAACGATATTGCGCATAATAGTGAAAGCATTGCCAATTTAACGCAGGAACTTAGCGAGAGCGCGCTTGGCGGCGAAGCCATCGAAACAGAGGCCACCGCGCATAAAACGGCCATTGCCGCGTGCGAAGAAGAGATTGCCGCGCTACTTGTGCGCATCCAAAAAACCGATGCTTTGCTAGAGGAGCTGCTTGCCAAAAGCGCCGCCACGGGCGAGAGGCGCGGCGTGGTGGCCGCGCGCATTGTGGAGCTGTCAACCAGCATCACGGCCAATAAAGTAAGCGCCGCTGCGGCGCAATCCGGCGCAGAAGCGGCCAAGCAGCGCCTTGCCACAGCCGCCACACAAAGCGAAGAAAACGCCGCTGCACTTGCCGCATTGCATACCGAAAAGGCCGAAACAGACGCGTTTTTGCAAACAACCACCGACACGCTTTCAAGGCTTGAAAATATCAAAACAGGCCTTTCCATGAAGCTGGAAAGCCGCAAAAAGCTGCTGGCAGCCGCCGATGAAAAAGAGCAGGGCATTGCCCGCGCTATTGAATCTGCCACGCAGCGCGCCGCGATGCTGCAAGAGCTTGAAAAAAATCTTGATGGCTTTCAAAGCAGCGTAAAAACCGTTATCAAGGCTGCGCGCGATCATCGCTTGCGCGGCATTTTGGGGCCTGTATCCTCGATATTAACCGTAAAAAGTGGCTACGAAATCGCGATAGAAACCGCGCTGGGCTTTGCACTGCAAAACGTGGTGGTGGAAAACGAAAGCGCCGCAAAGGCCGCAATGGCCATGTTGCGCGACGAAAAGGCTGGCCGTGCCACATTTTTGCCGCTGGATACCATGAAAGGCAGCTATTTTGACAAATCCAAGCTTTCCGGCTCTGCGGTATGTGCGGCCGAGGTGGTAAGCTATGATAAACGCTACGAAAACGTGGTTTCCAACCTTTTGGGCCGCATCATCGTGGTGGACGATATCAACGAAGCATCGCGCATTGCGCGCGCGCTCGATTATCATAACCGCATTGTTACGCAGGATGGGCAGGTAATCAATGCGGGCGGCTCGTTTACGGGCGGCAGCGTGTCGCGCTCGGCGGGGCTGTTCTCGCGCAAGCAAGAGATCGACGATTTGCGCGCCGAGGTAGCAAAGCTGACAAAGCAGCGCAGCGAAGCCGAGGATGCCACCGATACAGTAAAGGCCGAGGTGAACGCGCTTACCGCCGAATTAACGGCAACCGACAGCGAGGCCATCACGGCGGGCGGCGATAAAATCCGCTGCGAAGTGGAGCTTTCGCGCATTACGGCAGCGCTGGCCAATGCCAATGCCACGATGCAAGCGCTGGACGCAGAGCGCAAAGGCCTTGAAAAGCAAATTGCCGATAGCGCCGCCGCCTTTGAAAAGGCGGAACAGGAAATGCAAACGGCCAATGCAGAAGTGACGCTTTTGGAAACAGAAATGTCGGCCATTTCGGGCGACGATGATGGCTTTAACGAAACGCGCGCGCGCCTTGCAAACGAGCTTTCCGACCATAAAATGCAGCGCCTTTCGCTGGAAAAAGATATCGATTTGCACAAAAGCGCGCTTGTAAGCCTTGCGGGGCGCACAGGCGAAAGCGCGGCACGCCGCGTGGCCGTGCAGGAAAATCTTGCGCGTTTAGATGCGTTAAATGCAGCCAATACCGAAAAAATTGCCGCCATACAAGGCGCAGTGGCGCAAAGCCGCGCGCAAATACAGCAGCGCGAAGAGCAAATCCGCGAAACCACGCAAAAACGCCTTGCAAAAGAGGGCGAAATTACGGGGCAAACCGCGCTTGTGCGCCAGATTACCGATAAGCGCGAGGAGCTCTCGCGCGAGGTGGCGCGCTTAACCGAGCGCAAAACGGCGCTTGAAACCGAGTATGACCAAACCATCGCAAAGCTTTGGGAAGAATATGAGCTAACACTCGGCGATGCGCAGGGCCTGTGCGTAGAGTTTGACACGATTACCGAGCTGCGCCGTTTGGTGGGCGAGGTGCGCGGGCGCATCAAGGCGCTGGGCAATGTAAATGTGGGCGCCATCGAAGAATATGCCGAGGTGTCGCAGCGATACGAATTTATGCGCACGCAGGTAGGCGATGTAGAGAAAAGCAAGGCCGAGCTGGAGAAAATGATTGCTGGGCTTTGCACCGAGATGAAAGCGATGTTTGCAGACAGCTTTGCCAATATCAATAAGAATTTTAAACGCATCTTTACCGAGCTTTTTGGCGGTGGCACGGCAGAATTAACGCTAACGGACACCGAGGATATCCTAGAAAGCGGCATCGAAATTGAAGTGGCGCCGCCGGGCAAAATCATCAAAAATCTGCAAAGCCTGTCGGGCGGCGAGCAATCGCTGGTGGCGATTTCCATTTATTTTGCAATTTTGGCGGTAAATCCTGCGCCGTTCTGCATTTTGGATGAAATTGAAGCGGCGCTTGACGACGTGAACGTTACGCGCTATGCGCAATATCTGCGCCGCATCACAGGGCATACACAGTTCATTGTTATTACACATCGGCGTGGTACAATGGAAGAAGCGGATGTGCTTTACGGCGTTACCATGCAAGAGGACGGCGTGTCGAAGCTGCTGAAGCTTGACCTTGCGAATGTGGATGCCAGCCTTGTTTCGTAATTGCGTGGGCGGCTTTTACACCCGCGCGTAAATGTATGGGCGGAATCCATATCCGCCCGCAAACGTAAAACACATGGACGGCTTTGCATATCCACCCGCAAACACATCCTGTAGGGGCGGATTCCATATCCGCCCGCAAATAAAACACGATAGGGGGCGCGCTATGGGCTTTTTTGATAAACTGGGCGAGGGTTTGCGCAAAACGCGCAACAATATTTTTGGCGCTATCAGCGAGATGGTGAATGCAGGCGAAATCACCGACGAGCTTTATGACGAGCTGGAAGAACAATTAATTTTGGCCGATACAGGCGCCGATATCGCAGCAAAGCTTGTGGAGGAGCTGCGCGGCGAGGTGCGCCGCAATTTCATCAAAACAGGTTCCGGTGCGCTGGAGGCGCTGAAAGAGATTATTTTCAAAATGGTCAACAGCGACACCGAAATGCATATGGATGGCATGCCGGCTGTTATTTTGGTCATCGGCGTGAACGGCGTTGGCAAAACCACATCCATTGCAAAGCTGGCGCATTTGTATAAAGAAGAGGGCAGGCGCGTGATGCTGGCGGCGGGGGATACCTTTCGCGCTGCGGCAAGCGAGCAGCTTTGCGTTTGGGCCGAGCGCGCAGATGTGCCGGTAATCAAACATGCCGAAGGGGCTGACCCCGCGGCGGTTATTTTTGATGCGGTTTCTGCGGCGGCATCGCGCGGGTATGATATTGTAATTTGCGATACAGCGGGCCGCCTGCACAACAAAAAAAACTTGATGGACGAGCTTGCTAAAATTAGCCGCGTGGTAACAAAGGCATGCGATAAAGCCAGCGTGGAAACCCTTTTGGTGCTGGACGCCACAACAGGGCAAAACGCCATCAATCAAGCCGAAAGCTTTATCGAGGCGGCAAACGCCACGGGCATTATCTTAACAAAGCTGGATGGCACGGCAAAGGGCGGCGCGGTAATCAGTGTAAAAGCAAAGCTTGGCTTGCCTGTGCGCTTTGTGGGCGTGGGCGAGGGCATGGACGATTTGATGCCGTTTGACGCAGGCGCGTTTGTAAATGCGCTGTTTTTGCGCGAGGAATAGGCGCAAGGCGCAAAACGCCTTTACGTCCCATTTACGTCCGCTTTTGTGCCCGCATTTACGCCCGCTTTTGTGCCCTGCACAAGGCAGCGCGGGGGCAAAACGGCACAAGCCCCAAGAAAGGAACAGATTTTACATGGAATTTATTGCAGCCACCAATAATCAAGGCAAGCTTAAGGAGCTGCGCCGCATTTTAGTGCGAATGGGGCATACTGTATGCAGCCTGCAAGAGGCGGGCCTTGCCGTAGAGGTGGAGGAAACGGGTGAAACCTTTAGCGAAAATGCAAAGCTAAAGGCCGACACCATTTGTAAGTTAACAAATAAGCCCACCATAGCGGACGATTCGGGCCTTGAAGTAGAGGCGCTGGGCGGCGCGCCGGGCGTGTATTCGGCACGATACGCGGGCGTGCATGGTGACGACGAAGCCAATAACGACAAGCTTTTGCTTTCTATGCGCGATGTGCCTCAGGATAAACGCGCGGCGCAATTTGTTAGCGTGGTGGCCGTGACGCTTCCTGGCAATCGGCATTTGCTTGCCAAAGGCGTGTGCAAAGGCGAGGTGGGCTTTGCCCGCAAAGGCACAAACGGCTTTGGATATGACCCGATTTTTACTGTGCCGCAATATGGCGGCAGAAGCTATGCCGAATTATCTGACGACGAAAAAGACACCATTAGCCATCGCGGTAAGGCGCTTGCGGCGCTGGAAAAAGCGCTGCCCGCCCTGATTAGCGAGGCGCACGCGTGTGCGCTTTCCGCTGGCTTTACCGAAACATAAACGAGCGATACGAAATAAAATTTTAGGAGAACAATATGTTAACCAGCAAAGAACGCGCAATTTTGCGCAAGGAAGCAAACGGCCTTGATCCAGTATTTCAAGTGGGCAAAGGCGAGATTGACGAAATGCTGATTCGCTCTGTTGTGGACTGCTTGGCAGCAAGAGAGCTGATTAAACTAAAAGTGCTTGAAACCAGCGCCTATTCCGCAAGGGAGGCCGCAGACCTTTTGGCCGAGGCCGCCAATTGCGACAGCGTGCAGGTAATCGGCTCTAAATTTGTGCTGTATAAGCAAAAAGAGAAAGACAGTAAATTTGCGGATTTATTGCATCCGTCTAAAGCTGCGCGCAAGCCCAGCGCTAAACCCGCCGCTAAATCTGGCGCCAAATCCGGTGCCAAATCTGCCGCAAAACCAGCGCGCAAAGCCCCGTATCAGTCCGATTACAAAAAAGGCGCGGCGTCGGACACAAAGGCTTATCAAAAACGCAAATGATGCAGAATATATTGCTGTTTGGCGGCACGTTTGACCCTGTGCACAACGGGCACGTATCGCTTTTGCAAAATGCGCACGCGCTGGTGTCGCCCGACAAAACGCTGGTGATTCCCGCGGCGTTGCCGCCGCATAAGGATGCCGCGAAAACATCGGGGGCTTTGCGCCTTGCCATGTGCGAGGCGCTTGCCGCTGCCGTGCCTGGCGGCGAGGTAGAGCCGATGGAGCTTTTGCGCGGTGGGCGCTCTTACACAATCGATACTGTGCACACGCTGATGCAAAACTATCCGAATGCGCGTTTCTATTTTTGCATGGGCGGCGATATGCTTTTATATTTTACCGAGTGGCGCGAGTGGCAAACACTGCTGGCATGCGTTACATTGGTGGTGCAAAATAGGCAGGATGCCGACATGCGCGCGGTGCGCCTTGCGGCAAAGGCGCTTGCGGCCAAAGGCGGGCGCGTGCTGCTTACAAAGGCAGAGCCTGCGCCCCTTTCGTCCACGGCTGTGCGCGAGGCGCTATGCCGCGGCGCGGATATCACGCAGCTTGTGCCGCCGCAGGTGGCAAAAATGATTGCACAGCATCAGCTTTACAGCGAATGCGCACAGCAATAAACACCATATCACCATAGCGCGCAAAGCGCGCCGCCGCCAATGATGCTGCAAAGCATGGGTATTTGCAAAATGTATATAAAATGGGGAATCGGATTTGATTACAAAAAAAGCGGCGCGTTCGCTTGCTAAAAAAAACTTATCGCAAAAGCGATACGAACACACACTCTGTGTGGAAAAAATGGCGGTGCAGCTGGCAAAGCTTTACGGCGAAGACACCAATAACGCGGCGATTGCCGCCCTTTTGCACGACATTGCCAAAGAACGCCCCAAAGCGGAATTATTGCAGATTATTGCAAATGATGCTATAATAACGGCTGACGACCCAAAAGCGCAAGCCATCGAAACGCGCCCGCCCTGTGTGTGGCATGGTGCGGCGGCGGCGGTGCTGGCCAAAACCGAATATGGTGTTGTCGATACGGATATTTTAAACGCAATATGCTATCATTCCACAGGGCGCGTGGGCATGTCGCGTTTGGAAAAAATTATTTATATGGCCGACATGGTTAGCGCCGAGCGCGAATATCCCGAAGCAGAATATCTGCGTGGGCGCGTTTTAAAAAATCTGGACGAGGGCCTTTTAGAGGCGCTGCGCATCTCGATTGAATGGCTGCGCGAAGAGGGCAAGCCCCTTGATGCAGTAACCGTGCGCGCTTATGAAGCGCTGAAAAGTGCCTATTTTGGAGGAACTGCTTTTGAACAATAATCAACCACGCAATATCAATACAGCCAAAGCGGCGCATGCAAGCACCGCCCGTTCTGCCCCTGCGCGGCAAGGCGGCGCCCGACAGGGCAGCGCAAACGGCAAACGCCGAAAGAAAAAAAGCAATACGCGCGGATGCCTTGTGGCGATGCTTTGTGTGCTTTTGGTGGTGCTTGTGCCGCTGGGCGGGCTATATATTTGGCTGGGCGGCAGCATTAACAGCGGCGAAGAGGGCATAATTAAAGACGAAATCAAAACAGCCCCCGAATTTAAAGGGGATGTTGCCAATATTCTTGTGCTGGGGCTCGACTATGAAGAAGGGCGCAGCGCCAAGATGACCGACATGATTTTATATGTCAATTTTGACGTGAAAAACAATCGATTTAACATGCTGCAAATCCCGCGCGATTTGTTTGTGGGCGAGGGGCTGTCAACGGGCGGCACGGGCAAAATCAACGCGCTTTATCACAATGCGCCCGATAAAAGCAATCCGGTTGGCGCGATTGCCGATGTAATTCACAACCAATTTCAATTGCCCATTGATTATTATGTCACGGTTGATATGGACATGCTGAAAAATCTGATCAACACCTTTGGCGGCATCGAGGTGTATGTGCCGCGCGACATGGAATACAAAGGCTCTAAGCTAGAAAAGGGCATGCGCAATCTGGACGGCGACGCGGCAGAATTTTTTGTGCGTAACCGCCACGGCGCGGGCTTTGAACGCTCGGATATTGACCGTTTGGAAATGCAGCGCTATTTTTACGCGGGCCTGTTTCGCAAGTTCCGCGAGCTAACGGTGAAAGACGCAATGATGATGATACCCTATGTGGCCACCTACATCAACGCGTCGGTGCCGATGAACGAATGCGTCGGCCTCGGCCTCAAGCTGTTAAACGTGCCAAGCGAAAACATTATGATGTGCCGCATGCCCGTATACGGAGCAGCCGAAAACTATGGCTCTAATTCCATTGTGGTGGGCGCACAGGCCGAAACGGCTGAATTGCTGAACACCTATTTCCGCGCCTACACAGAGCCAGTACCCGCCGAATCGCTTAATCTTGCCAAATGGCCCACCAGTGGGCCGGTGATAGAGGCCGCCGTTCAGTATATGGGCGAAATTGAGGCAAGCGAGGCACCGTAACGCATGCATTGCACACGCGTATACAAAAGCGCCAATGGGCAGCCATAAAAAGCCCTTTTGCGCCGCACCCCATCATACGAAAGAAGCACGGACAAGAAAAATCGTTTTTCTTGCCGCACAATCCCCATATAAGGAAGGACTATTAAAATGGATTCAAAAGAACTTGCAGTTTCTATCGCAAGCATTTTAGACAATAAAAAGGCCACGCGCGTTAAGGTGCTAAAGGTGCGCGATTTAACCGTGATTGCCGATTATTTTGTAATTGCCAGCGGCACATCCTCCACACATGTAAAAAGCCTTGCAGAAGAAGTGGAGTTTCAGCTGAAAGAAAAAGACATCCTGCCCGTGCGCACAGAGGGCTTTGGCACGCAAAACTGGTTTGTGCTGGATTACGCCAATGTAATTGTGCACGTGTTTAGCCCCGATGCGCGTGATTTTTACGATTTAGAGCATCTGTGGGCCGATGGCGAGCCCGTGGAGCTGGGCTTTGGCGACGGGGAAGCATAGTAGCTATACCACCATAAACAGTGCGCCCTGCGGCAGCGTTTCTAGCATGCTGCGCTAGCATTCATCGGAATGCACATTTGATTTCGCAATTCTCTGCCTTGCCTTGCCAAAAAGCTTTGCCGCAGAATGGCAAATTTTTGAATGGTGCAAGGCATCGGCGTTTTAACAAAACAAGCTTGGAGTGACGGTTTTGAAATACGATTTTAAAAGCATCGAACAAAAATGGCAACAGGTGTGGGATGCAGAAAACACCTTTGCCGCAAAACAAGATTTTTCTTTGCCCAAATTTTACGCGCTGGTGGAATTTCCGTATCCGTCCGGGCAGGGGCTGCATGTAGGGCATCCGCGCAGCTATACGGCGCTGGATATCGTTGCGCGCAAAAAGCGCCTTTGCGGCTATAATGTGCTGTATCCAATGGGCTGGGACGCGTTTGGCCTGCCCACGGAAAATTACGCGATGAAAAATCATATTCATCCCGAAATCGTAACACAGCAAAATGTGGCGCGCTTTAAAAGCCAGCTGAAAAGCCTGGGCCTTTCGTTTGATTGGACGCGCGAGATTAACACCACCGATCCCGATTATTATAAATGGACGCAGTGGATTTTTTTACAGCTGTTCAAAAAAGGGCTGGCTTATAAAAAAGAAATGAGCGTCAATTGGTGCACCTCTTGCAAAGTGGTGCTGGCAAACGAAGAAGTGGTGAACGGCGTTTGCGAGCGATGCAGCGGCGAGGTGGTGCATAAGGTAAAAAGCCAGTGGATGCTGAAAATTACCGAATACGCAAACCGTTTGGTGGACGACCTTGACGGCTTAGAGTTTATCGAGCGTGTGTCCACCCAGCAAAAAAACTGGATTGGCCGCAGCTACGGCGCAGAGGTGCGCTTTGGCACCACCGCGGGCGACGACCTTGTGGTGTACACCACGCGCCCCGACACGCTGTTTGGCGCTACGTATATGGTTATCGCGCCTGAACACCCCTGTGTGGAAAAATGGGCCGATAAACTGACCAATATTGACGAAGTGCGCGCATACGTTAGCGCTGCCAACAAAAAAAGCGATTTTGAACGCACAGAGCTGGCCAAAGAAAAAACAGGCGTGCGCTTACAGGGCGTTGCGGGTATTAACCCTGTAAACGGCTGCGAAATCCCTGTTTTTATCTCCGATTACGTGCTGGCTACTTATGGCACAGGTGCCATTATGGCGGTGCCCGCGCACGACGAGCGCGACTATGCGTTTGCAAAAGCCTTTCAGCTGCCCATTGTTGAGGTGGTGGCGGGCGGCGATATCGACAAAGAAGCCTTTACCGATTGCGCCACGGGCACAATGGTAAACAGCGGCTTTTTAAACGGCCTTACCGTGGAAGAAGCCAAAAAGAAGATTACCGAATTTTTAACCGAAAAAGGCATTGGCGCCAGCAAAACCAATTTTAAACTGCGCGACTGGGTGTTCTCTCGCCAGCGCTATTGGGGCGAGCCGATTCCGATGGTGTATTGCGAAAAATGCGGCTGGCAGCCATTGCCCGAAAGCGAGCTGCCGCTGCGCTTACCCGAAATTGCCGATTTTGAGCCCACAGGCGACGGCGAAAGCCCGCTTGCGCGCTTAACCGAGTGGACAAAAACCACCTGCCCGCATTGCGGCGGCGAGGCAAAGCGCGAAACGGATACGATGCCGCAGTGGGCTGGCTCGTCTTGGTATTTTTTGCGCTATATGGATCCGCACAATGAAAACGCGCTTGTTTCGCCCGAGGCTGTGCAATATTGGGGCCCGGTGGATTGGTATAACGGCGGCATGGAGCACACCACGCTGCATCTCTTATACAGCCGCTTTTGGCATAAATTTTTGTTTGATATCGGCGCTGTTAATACCAGCGAGCCATACGCCAAGCGCACCAGCCACGGCATGATTTTAGGCGAAAACGGCGAAAAAATGTCTAAAAGCCGCGGCAATGTGGTAAACCCCGATGATGTAATCGAGGCATACGGTGCCGACACGCTGCGCCTTTATGAAATGTTTATCGGCGATTTTGAAAAATCTGCGCCGTGGAACACCGCATCCATCAAGGGCAGCCGCCGCTTTTTAGAGCGCGTATGGGCGCTTGCCGATTGCATGACACCGCAGGAGGGCTATTCAAAAGAGCTGGAGGGCGCATTTCATCGTGCCATCAAAAAGGTAACGCAGGATATCGATGTGCTTAAGATGAATACGGCCATCGCCTGCCTAATGAGCTTGCTGAATGAAATTGCCGAGCAAAAGCGCATTACCCGCGGCGAATTTGCAACCTTTCTTTTGCTGTTAAACCCGTTTGCGCCGCATATCACAGAAGAGCTGTGGCAGGTTTGCGGCTTTAAAGGGCAGATTGCACAGGCAAAATGGCCCGCATATGACGAGGCAAAGTGCGTGGAAGACACAGTGGAGCTTGTGGTGCAGGTGAACGGACGTTTGCGCGCAAAGCTGGCAGTGGATGCCGCCATATCCAAAGAAGATGCGCTGGCACTGGCAAAAGCCGATGCAAGCGTGGCGAAAGACCTTGCAGGGAAAACCATCGTAAAAGAGATTTTTGTGCCGGGTAAACTGGTTAATATCGCTGCCAAATAGCGAAATTATCCATCGGCTAAAAAATAGTAGTTGACATTAGGTAGTGTTACATTGTATAATTTTATATGTTGATTAAAACCCAACTCCTACCTAAGGATAAGGGAGGGACAAAGATGTCGGAAATCAGAATCAAGGACAACGAATCATTAGATAGTGCGCTGCGTCGTTTCAAACGCTCCTGCGCTCGATCTGGTGTTCTTGCTGAAGTGCGTAAGCGCGAAGCCTACGAGAAACCTTCTGTAAGGCGCAAGAAAAAGTCCGAAGCTGCCCGTAAACGCAAGTTCAAATAGTGCGCGGGCACGCGGTAAATACGCGATGAAGCGGGCCTTTCTAAAGGCCCGCTTTTTGTTTCGTATACCGCATTGTATGTTTGTAATTTTTAATACATAGTAAGGGCGGCGTGAAACCGTTTTTCACGCGGGCTTTGCGCTTTGCGCGGCAAAGTGGCGCATGCTCGGCTTTGGCTGAAACGGCGCAATGCCCCAGAAAGGAATGAATGTAGATGGCGCTGTTTGCACCCGATTATATTTTTGAGCGCGTGGAGGCCATCACACCTGCCTTTTTGGCCGCACATGGCATTAAAGCACTGGTGCTCGATGTAGACAACACCCTTACGGCGCACGGCAGCCAGGCGCTTTCCCCTGCGGTACAGGCATGGCTTACCACCATGCGCAAGGCGGGCATCGGCATGATGATTGCCTCTAACAATGTGCCAAAGCGCGTGCAGCCCTTTGCAAAGCGCGTGGGGCTTGCATACGAGGCCTTTTGTGTAAAGCCCTCGCCCATCAAGCTGCGCCGCATACGCAAACGCCTCGGGGTAGAACGGGGCGAGCTGGCGCTGGTGGGTGACCAAATTTTCACCGATGTACTGGCGGCCAATTTTTATGGCATCACCATGCTTTTGGTGGAGCCGATGCAAGAGGACCATGTGCCCACCATCCGTTTTAAACGCGCGTTGGAAAAGCCGTTTATAGCGCACTATTATAAAAAGGGCGGGCAACGAATTGCCAAAAACCCAAACGAGCAAGTATAGCCGATGAAGCGCATGTAAATGCGCATACCCATATAAGGAAGGATTGATTTGTAATGAATGAACGTATAAACGCGCTGTTTCAAAAGCTGCCCGCATGCGAAGCGGCCTACATAAAAACGGATGAAAACCGCTTTTACTTTTTAGGGCTTGACACGGGCGATGCCGGCACGGTGTTGCTGTTAAAAGACAAGGCCTATTTTATCATTGATTCGCGCTATATCGAGCACGCGAATGTGCATGTAAAATGCGCCGAGGTTGTGCTGGAAGATAAAGCCCTTGTGCAGGTGCACGAGCTTTTAAAACAAAACGGCATCAAGACTTTGCATGTCGAAAATCTGCTCACGCTGGGCGGGGCTGAAAAGCTTGCAAAGGAGCTGGGCGGCGATGTTGCCCTTGACACCACAAGCGCCCTTACCGATGCCATCACCGCGCTGCGCGCCGTGAAAAGCAAGCAGGAGATCGACGCAATGCGCCGCGCGCAAAAAATTACCGATGATTGCTTTTCGTATATGTGCTCGTTTATCAAGCCCGGCATGCGCGAGATTGATATCGCGCTGGAAATGGAAGTGTTTATGCGCAAGGCGGGCGCGGGCAAGCTTGCGTTTAACACCATTTTGCTTGCGGGCAAAAAAACCAGCTTGCCGCACGGCGAGCCGGGCGAAAATGTGGTGCAAAAGGGCAATTTTATTACGCTGGATTTCGGCGCAAACGTGGATGGCTATTGCACCGACATGACGCGCACCATCGCGGTGGGCGGTGTTACCGATAAGCAGCGCCACGTGTACGACACAGTGCTGAAAGCGCAGCTGGCCGCCTGTGCTGCCGCAAAAGCGGGCATGCGCGGATGCGAGGTAGACAAGGTGGCGCGCGACATCATTGCCGCCGAGGGGTACGAGGGCAAATTTGGGCATGGGCTTGGGCATTCGCTTGGCATCGAAATCCATGAGGAGCCGCGCTTTTCGCCACTTTGCCAAACGGTGATAGAGCCGGGCATGATGATGACGATAGAACCGGGCATCTACCTTGCGGGCGAATTTGGCGTGCGCATCGAAGATACCGTGCTTATAACCGAAAATGGCATCGAAATTATGGCAAAAAGCGATAAAAACCTGATTATTATCTAGCGAACGGCGCAAAATAGCATTTAGGGCTTGAAAAACTGCGCACAATACTGTAGAATTAACTAGATACGTAAGCATTTGCTGCGTACAGCATTTTATTGACTCATTTCAATTTACTGGAGGATTATTTTATGATCTCAGCTGGCGAGTTTCGCAACAATGTCACCTTTGAGGAGGACGGCAACGTTTTTCAAATTGTTGAATTTCAGCATGTAAAGCCTGGCAAGGGCGCCGCTTTTGTGCGCACCAAAACACGCAATGTGATTTCGGGCTCCGTGGTGGAAAAAACCTATAACCCCACTGCCAAATTCCCCATTGCCGTCATTGACCGCCGCGAGATGCAGTATCTTTATGAGGACGGCGGGCTATACTATTTCATGGACACCGAAAATTACGAGCAGCAGCCCGTCAACGCGGCAGATTTATCCGACAGCTTCAAGTTTGTAAAAGAGAACGAGCTTGTAAAGATTTTGAGCTATAAGGGCAAAGTGTTTGGCATCGAAGCGCCCAACTTTGTGGAACTGGTGGTTGTTACAACCGAGCCGGGCGCAAAGGGCAACACCGCCACCAACACATTAAAACCCGCCATTTTGGAAACCGGCGCCGAAATCCGCGTGCCGCTTTTCATCAACGAAGGCGACAAAATCCGCATTGATACCCGCGTGGGCGAATATATGGAGCGCGCGTAAATACAATACCGCCACGGGGCGCAACCCTGCACCCTATGATGTTTACCACAAAAAATTAAAGGAGGCAACACAATGAACCTTACCGAAAAAACCGCCTATATCAAAGGGCTTATGGAGGGCATGGAGCTCGATGCCAGCAAAAAGGAAACCAAAATCCTGAACGCAATGCTCGACCTTTTGACCGACCTTGCAAACGACGTAAGCGACCTGAATGAGGACGTTTCGCAAATTTACGACGAAATCGACGCAATGGACGAAGACATGGATGATTTGGAAAGCTATGTTTTTGGCGAAGAAGACGATGAAGAAGAGGACGACGAGGAATATGAGGACGGCCTGTTTGAAATCACCTGCCCGAACTGCGGCGAAGTAGTGTGCGTGGACGAAGAAATGTTGACAGACGAAAACCTTGCCTGCCCGAACTGCGCCACCAAATTTGAACTTGATTTTGGCGACGATTGCGACTGCGGCGACTGTGACTGCGGCTGCCACAAAGAGTAAGCAAACCAAATCCTCCGCGCCGAAAGGCGCGGGGGATTTTCTGTGTGCGGCAATAAAGCATGTCGTTTACGGTAATATAGCATGTCGTTTGCGGCAATAAAGCATGTCGTTTATGGCAATAAAGCATGTCGTTTGCGGCAATAAAGCGTGTCGTAAAGTGCTTGCAACAATGATAAAAAATGCGGCCGCGTGTAGCGGCCGCATTTTTGGTTATTGGTTAGCACTGCGCTTTTGGCTTTGGGATAGCACCGCATTTTTGCCTGTGCGGTAAGCCTGTTTAATATCGCTTTGCAAACGGCACCAATATGGTCAGTGCTGCCCACGCAGTTTGAAACAGCATCACTGCGGCAAGGCTAATGCCCACAAGCCCGCCGGATACGCTTAAAAGCACCGAAAGCACAACGCCAAGCAGGATGGAGGCACACTGCACAAGGCTGGCCATATGCTCGCCAGAGGCCGCGCCCGCTGCCGCGCGCAAGCCGCCGATAAAGCTGGCAAACGTGCCGATATGCGTTAGCACGCCTTCGCTTTCGGGCAAGTACGAGGTTTTCACGCCTAGCGCCTCGCGCTCTGCGCCGGAAAGCACTTTTACGCTGGTTTCGGGCAGATTATATACATCGGATACCAAAAACGAATTAATGTTAAAATCGTCGGATTTCACCAAAAGCGATATGCCGCTTTTGCGCAGCCCCTGCACCACATCCATTGCGTCCTCGTCGGCACAATAGCTCACAACAAACATGCCAAACAGCTTGCCCGAAACGGCAAGATAAATGGGGCAGCGCTCGCCTTTGGTGTACTTCATTTCGTAATCAAGCGATGGGATGTTGATGCCGCTTTTGTCCATCATTGCGCGGTTGCCCAGCACTACACGGCTGTGCTCAATCCACGCGGTAAAGCCATATCCAGGCTCTGCCACCACGTTTTCCACTTTATACAGCATATCGGTTTTGTTTTCAATCACGCCCAAAAAGATGTCGCGCAATGTGTCGCAGCTGTCGATAAAAATGCTGGCGGCGTATAGGATGGCAATGTCGATGCGCTCTTTTTCAAAGGTTTTGATGCCGTGCAAGCGCACGGTGGCAGGCGGGAATAAATCCCGCGCATTCACCAGTGTTACATTTGTTTCGCGTAGTGCCGCAATGGCGCTCCAGCCGGGCACCACTGCGCCCACGCGCGCCGCGCTGCGCTGCAAAAGCGCGCTTGGCACGGCGGAAAGCAAGGTGCTGGCAAGCGGGCTTGCAAAGCAGGTAACGGCGGCAAACGCCGAAAGCGCGGCAAAAACATTTTTGGCTGAAAGGTAGGTGATTACAGCGCAGGCCATAGCCGCTGCTAAAATGATATAGCCCATGATACGGGCTGTGCCGTCGCTTTGGCGCGCTGAAAAGCTTTGGCGCAAAAAGCCACGCACCAAAGCCGTGGGGCGGCTGACAAGCAGCGCAGGCTCCGGCTCGGCAATGCCCTCACACACATGGTGCGCAAGCTCGCGGTCGCGGATTAAATAGGCGGCCGCATGCTCGTGCCCCACGCTGACGGTGTCGAAATTGCGGCACACGATGGTGCAATGCATGCGCTTACCGATGGCATTGGCCAGCATCAGCAGCGCCGCTACCGGCGCAAACAATGTAATTTTTTCGGGCTCGAAAGAATCGGGCTTAATGACAAACGCCAAATTTTGTGCAAATGCGCCCACAAGTGCCAAACACGGCAGGGTATCTGCGCTGGCCTGCGAAAACAGGCCGCTGATGCCCGTGGTTAGCGTGGTAAACGAAACCAGCGCCGTAATGCACAAAAGCACAAGATTGATGATTAAAAATAAAAACGGCTCGTTTGCGGGGTTTAATACGGGGATGGAGGGCAAAAGCCCTGTGCGGGCCGACAGCCCAAGATACAGCAGCAAAAGCGTAATCAGCGCAATGGCCACAACACGCAGTGTGCAATTGGTGCGCATGGATTTTAAGGTGGCCTCTACGGCAAGCGCATCAGACGGCGTGTTGTAATCGTCTAGGCTTTCGCCTTCTTCGTCCTCGATGGGCGGCAAATCGATATCACCGGTTAGCTCGCCTGTTTCTGCGCGGCGCGCACCAAACAAACCACGAAACAGCTTGCCGGCTTTTTTGCCGCGCAAGCCGCGTTCCAATTCTTCGCGGTCCACGGCAACGGTTTCGCCAAAAAATTCCCGAAAGGTTTCATCCACCTCGGAAAGGCGCATTGTGCCCGTGCGCTCCAAAGCGGCGCGCGCCTCTTCCTCGTAATTGGGGCGTATCACAAACGTGGGGGATTTTTCGCGGCGCTTGTGCACGGCGGCTTCCTCCGGCGAAACAAATTCCACCGTGGACTCCTCGTCGCTTTCAAGCTGCGGCTCGCAGTGCTGTGCGTTTTCAGCGGGATGCACGGGCTTGTCCGCTTGTAAAGGCGCAGCCGTTTTTGGCAGCGGCGCGTAGGCAGCGCCTTGTGCAGGCTCTTGCGTAGGCATTTGTACACTGGCTTGTGTACGCTCGTGTAATGGCTCTTGCGTAGGCATTTGTACACTCGCTTGTGTACGCTCTTGCAAAGGCTCTTGCAAAGGCGTGGCAATGGACGATTGCTCCCATTGCGCCTCAATAGCAGCTTGCCGCGCAGCGGCGGCCTTTGCCGCTATAGCGGCCTTGCTGTCGGCAAGTGCTTTGGCCTCGGCGGCAGCCTCGCTGGCGGCGCTTACGGCAGGCGTTTTGGGCGCAGGGGTATACACGTCGGCAAATTCGCTGTCGTCGTCATCTTCGTCGCTGTCCCAGCCGGCGGGCACCGTTTGTAAAAGCTTTTCTTTAAAGCTCTTTTTTGCGATAGGGGCATTTGCAGACGGCTCTTTCGCAAAAAACGCATTGTTGGCAGGGGCAAAGGTGTCGGCAAACGCAGCATCCTTTAAAAAAGCGTTTTTTGCATCGCTGGCTGCGTTGGGCGTTTCCAAATTGTCTTTTGCAGATGGTGCTTGTGCGGGCGCATGCAGCGTATGAGGCGCAAGGCCTAAATCTGCAAGGATATCTTCTACATTATTTTCTTTGCCAAAGCTTGTGGCGGCTTTGCTTTTGAGAATATCGGCCAAAAGCGCGTCCAGCTCCTCATGGCTGTTTTTGTCCTGCAAGCGCAGCACCTCCATACGGTATTTAATACGGATTGTGATGATAAAAGCTATTTTGTGCGCTGGCGCATAATCTCATAAAGGATGATGCCCGAAGCCACAGACACATTAAAGCTGTCGATATCGCTGTTTGTAACGGCCATCGGCAAAGATACAGCGCCGTCGCACAGGCTTTTTACCAGCGTGGATACGCCGCTGCCCTCGCTGCCAACCACCAGTGCGATAGCACCCGTAAGGTTTTCGCTATAGGCGGCGCGCCCGTTCATATCGGCACAATACACAAACACATTGTCGTTTTTTAAGCGCCGCACGCATTCGCCAATATTGGCCACGCGCGCAATCGCAAGGCGCGCGGCAGCACCCGCGCTGGATTTTAAAACCACAGGCGTTACGCCCACGCCGCCGCGCTTTGGAATTACCACGCCGTGTGCGCCCACCAAATACGCAGTGCGCATAATTGCGCCTAAATTGTGCGGGTCCTCCACGCCATCGGCCAAAACCAAAAAAGGCGCTTCACCACGGCTTTTGGCAATGGCAAGCAAATCATCTAGGCTTTTATAATCCACACTGGCGGCCCATGCGGCCACGCCTTGATGTGCATCGGTGCCGCACATGCCGCGCAGCTTGGCTGCGTGCACGCGCTTCACCACGGCGCCGGCCTCTTTGGCAAGGGCAGTATAATAAGAAGCGGTAGCGGCGTTCATACTGTCTTGCACAAACACAGTATCCACGGCGCCGCCGCTTTTGAGCAGCTCGGTAACGGCGTTTTTGCCGTAAGCAAGCGTGGTTTCATCGCGCAAATCGTTGTTTTGAAAATCCATAGTAAAAATGATTCCTTTCTCGGGGGGCAAAATAGCGGTAAAAACAAGACACGACACGGTTTTGCTTTATACGCGAACATATATATAAGGTATTATAGCATATCTGCTATGGCATTTCTACCTATTTTGCAAGTTCCCGCGCAGAAATAATCACGCCTAAAAAATCCAAATGCCGCCGGCCAAAAGCGCCGCTGCTGCTACACAGATGCCCATTAAGGCGCGCGTTTTTGTAAGCCACGGCAGCCTGCGCCAACACACAAGCCCCGCCACATACTTTTCGGCCTGCGCCTTTTGGGTGGAAAGCTTCATATTTGCGGCGCCGGGCTTAAAAAACACAAGCACGCGCTCAATCGCCTCGTTTTCTGTATCTACAATTTCAATCACACGTCTGTTAATGCCTTTCATTATCGTCCGTTCCTTTCTTGGGGGTTTTATTATCGCCTTACAGGGTGTTGCTGCGCTTTTTGGGTATCGCAGCGCAGCAAAAGCAAAATGCTGTGCAAAAAGCATATTTTGCCGCAGTGCAGGGCATTTGCACATACCCTTTTTTATTCTCGGCGGGAATAATGGCTTTAATCATTTTGTCAAGTAAAAGTTTTGGGGCGATTGTGTGTGAACGTAAAGGTCATTATACATAATGTAATCGACAAAAATTTTTATTCTGCAAACGTTCTATGTTGAAAACTCTGTTGAAAGTGTGGACAAAGTGCCGCTACAAGCGGGTAAATACAGGTTTTTTGGGTGTGGAATGATGAGTTTTCAACAAAATGTTAAAAGTTATCCACAAAACAAGGCGTTTAATTATTTCTGTCAAGTTGGGATTTTGCTGTATTTACTGCTTTGATTGCGCTTTTTTTCTACTTATTCGCTAAAATAATTGCCAAAAAAATCCTATCCAGTAAATGGATAGGATTGTGGTGTACTTATTTACTTTTTGTTGCAGGGCTTTGTTTTGTCGTAGCAGTACTGGATGATGTCTTTGCGGCGCACAATGCCGATAAAGCTGTTTTTATCGTCGATAACGGGCACAAAGTTTTGGCTCATGGCGGCAACCACCAGTTCCTCCATAGTGGTGTCTACGTGCACGGGGGTGTTGTCGCGCTTATGCGGAAACTCGGTAATAGGTACGTTTTCCGCTTCGCGTATGGAAAGCGCATATTGCTGTTTTATGGCCCACAGGATATCCCCCTCGGTGATGGTGCCCACGTATTCCCCCTTGCGATTTAATATAGGGATAGAGGAATAGCGATGGTGCTCCATTTTTTCTAGTGCCTGCCGCAGTGTAAAATCATCAAACAGATAGGCCACTTCATTTTTAGGCGTGAGGAAAAACAGAATATTCATAATCGTATCCTTTTTTATGATAAATGTAGGAAAGCGCTGTGCTTGCACAGGGAAAACCATTTTGGCATATTGTGTAGCAGCTTTATTATAGCACATTTTACATTTTGGTGTATGAATGAATTGTAAAAGGCGAAAAAATATTTATATTATTGGCGAAAACTAGGATTATTTGTTGTATAAAAAGGGCTTTGGTCAAAGCGGTAAAAAAAGATTGTATTTTGCAAACTTTCGTATTATAACAAGCTTATTGGAAAAATATGCTATTTTGCAAGCAGCATAAATACAAGAATCGCAAGCGCTTTTGCACCAATATATAGAAAGGGTTGGCAAGCATTATGAAACAGGCTTTTAAACAAACAGGATGTCAAAAGCGATTTGCCTTGCGCGCCACACGCGGCACCGCCAGCGAGTGCTGCCGCTTGCTTTTAGCGCACAGCGGCGCCGAGCTATTTGCATGGCATGACACAAACGATGGCACGTATGCGGCGGCATTAAAACGCAATTTTGCCGGAAATTATGATACGCGCGACGTGCTGCGTGTATGGCTTGAGGATGCCGTTGTGCACGAACAGGACGAGCCGATTTTGCGCAGCTTTTATGATAACATGGCGCAAAAACCCGCAGAAACCATTCGTTTGCGCTTAAAAACCATTGTGGGCACCTTTTTATGGTGCAAGGTTAGCCTTTCGGTAACGCTAAATGCGCAAGGAAAGCCCGTTCGCATAGTGGGCGCGCTCAACGATGTGGATGATGCCGTTACCTCGCGCTTAATGCTGGAATATCACGCGCTGTATGACACGCTGACAGGCATTTACAACGCCCAATCGTTTTACACAAAAGGGCATTCGCTATTGCGTGCGCATCCAGAAAACACCTATGCCATTTTGCGTTTAGACATCGCGCGCTTTAAATTTATCAACGAGCTGTATGGCATGGACGAGGGCGACCGCCTTTTGTGCCACGTGGCCGCCGCGCTGGAGCGCGCCGTGCAAAACAAAGGCATATGCGGGCGCATCAACAGCGACATTTTTGCCCTTTGCGTGGCATATGAAGAAATGCGGGATTTGCCCCGCCTCATTGCCGCGCTGACCACCGAGATACAAGGGCTGGGGCCTGGCTGCGCCGTGCACGTGTTTTTTGGCATTTGCATTGTGGAAAACCGCACAGCGCCCATAAACGTGCTGTGCGACCGCGCGGGCCTTGCGCTTTTAAAGGTAAAGGGCAGCCTTTTGAAAAACTACGCATTTTACGACAGTGCCCTGCGCGCGCGCGAAATTAGCGAGCGCACCATAGAAAACGAGATGGAAAACGCGCTGCACTCCGGCCAGTTTGAGGTGTTTTTGCAGCCCAAGCACAGCCTTTTATCGGGCAGCCCCATCGGGGCGGAAGCGCTGGTGCGCTGGCGCCATCCTGTGCGCGGGCTTTTGCCGCCAGCCGAATTTGTGGCCTTGTTTGAAAAAAACGGCTTTATTATCGAGCTAGACGAATTTGTGTGGGAAACGGTGTTTCGGCTTTTGCGTAAATGGCTGGATAAGGGCATTTGCCCGCTGCCCATTTCGTTAAATGTGTCGCGCGCGCATATCTATAGCCCCGATTTTGCCAAGCGCACAATGGCGCTTTTGCAAAAATATGGGGTGCCGCCATATTTGGTAGAGCTGGAGCTTACCGAAACCACCTTTGTGGAAAATCAGACCAGCCTTTACAATTCTATGCGCCTTTTGCAAGAAGAAGGCCTCAATTTTTCTATCGATGATTTCGGATCGGGCTATTCTTCGTTAAATATGCTAAAAAACACCAGTGCATGCATTTTAAAGCTGGACCGAGAGTTTTTATGCGCCACGGGCGACGACGCAAAGGCGCAGGCTGTGGTGCGCCACACGATATCAATGGCAAACGGCCTTGACATGCAGGTGGTGGCCGAGGGTGTGGAAACGCGCGCGCAGGCCGAGTTTTTGGCTTCGGCCGGATGCCTTGCGGCGCAAGGATATTATTATTCGCGCCCCATGCCGGTGGAAGATTTTGAAAAGCTGATGAGCTACACATAAAATATTGCGCGCGTTTGTGTCTGGTAGATGCAAACGCGCGTTTTAATAGTATGCGGGCTTTGCTTACAAAATACTGCATAGCCACGCTGCAATTTTTTTCATCATAGCCGAAACGGGATAGGTGATACTGCCAAAGGCAAATGCGTGCTGTTGCATTTGCTTTTTGTGCAAAAATTCGCTATAATAGATGAATGCAGCGTGCAGCATTGTGGGCGTAAATCGCAGGCAAATCCTTGCTTTGGCGCTGCGCCGCTGGCCTTAAGCCTTTGCTGCTGGCGGCGTGCAAATGCCCTGTTAAAGAAAGGATGGCGGCCGATGAACACTTGCGGCTTATTTGTTTGCCCTGTATGCAAAAGCGGCCTTGCCAAAAACGGCGGCAGCTACCGATGCGAACAGGGGCATTGCTTTGATATTTCGGCGCAAGGGCATGTCAATTTGCTCTTGGCCAATCGCATGAATTCTCATGCGCCCGGCGACGATAAAGACATGGTGGCCGCGCGTGCGCGTTTTTTAGCAAAGCACTATTATGCGCCACTGCAAGAAGCCATTGGCGCGCTTGTGGCAGATTTTGCGCCGCAAAATGCCGCTGTGCTGGATTTGGGCTGCGGCGAGGGCTATTACACCAGCGGCGTTTGCGAAGCGCTTGCTAGCGCGGGCAAGCGCGGCAGGGTAGCCGGTGTAGACATCTCTAAAAGCGCGGCAAAGCTGGCGGCAAAGCAGTGCCCAAGCGCAGAAATTGCCGTGGCATCGGTGTTTCATCTGCCGGTGGCAAACGCCGGCTGCGACATCGTGCTCAATTGCTTTTCGCCGCTTTGCCTTGCAGAAATTTTGCGCGTTTTGCGCACGGGCGGATATTTTATATATGTTGTGCCTGCCGCGCGGCATTTATGGGGGCTTAAAAGCGCCGTGTATGAACATCCCTATGAAAACGAAACCCAAGAAACGCCCTATGACGGCTTTACATATGTGCGCATTGAAACGGTGCGCAAAACCATTCGCCTTGCGTGCCAAAGCGACATTCAAGATTTATTTGGCATGACGCCATATGCGTGGAAAACCGCGCGGCAAGACAAGGCAAAGCTGGCGGCGCTAGACACGCTGGATACAGAAATTGCTTTTGATATACATGTATATCAAAAGCAATTGCGCAAAAATTGATTGGCAAACGGCCACAAATGCTTAGGCAATGGCCAAATAGTGGGGGAAGAAGGATAAAGCGCATGCATTTTATCAAAAAAATCAATTGGGGCATAGCGGCGGCATGCTATTGCGCGCTTATGTGCCTAATTGTAGTGATAACCAGCCTGCCTTATGGCGCGCGTGGCGAGGGCACGGCGCAATCCGCGGTAGATTTTTCCAAAGGGTGGACGGTGTATGCCGATGATAAGCAGTTGGCTACTGATGCATCGCTGCCGTTTGTGCTCGACAACAAAGATTTATTGCACATTGAAATTCGTAATCAAATTCCGCCATTGCCGTTTGCGGTGTCGATGCTGGAAACAATGATTTTCCAGCGGGATTTTGCAGTATATGTGGACGGCACGCTTGTGAGCGAAAAGGTGTTTTCGCAAAAATATTTTAATCAAGATACACCGGGCTCGGGCCGCGTTTTTGTGCAGCTGCCGCAGGATAGCGCCGGCAAAGAAATTGTAATTAAAATGTACAAGGCTGTGCCACAGGATGAAAGCGCCATCGCACAAATCCGCATTATGGACGGCGTTTTAAACGAGCGCAATATCGTGTCGCTTTCGGGCTCGGCCTTTGTGGCAACCATTTTGATGTTTTTTGTGGGCGTGTGCCTTTTGATAACCTCTATCGTATATGTGTGCGGCGGCATCAAAATTTATTCGCTTTGTTCCATGTCCATGTTTGTTATCACTTCGTCGCTTTGGGTGATGTGCAACAGTAAGGTGCTGCAATTTTTTACGGATAACTGGGTGCTGATGCACAATTTAGAATATATGGCCTTTTACTCAACGCCCCTTTGGCTGTGGATTTTTTTATACTACAACTGGGAAAAGCATGAAAAAACCTGCAAAGTTGCCATTACAATTTTAACGGTATTTTCTATGGCCGTGCTTACGGCAAAGGTGTTTGGCATTTGCGATTTTTATGCCTCGCTGCGCATATACCATGCGCTGGCGCTGGGCAATATTGTGGTTATTTTAATTTTAGGCATCAAGGAGTTTCGGCGCCAATCCAAAGCACTCAAAATTTTCTTTTTGGGCATTGCCTGTTTGTGCCTCACCTCCTGCCTTGACCTTGTGCGATATTACACATTGTTTTCGCCCGACGCGATGGCCGTGTTTTTCATCTTTGGCGTAATCTTTATGGGCTTTTGCCTTTTTTTCACCTTTATTATTATGACAAAGGATTCCTTCACGGCCACCGTGCAAGCCAATATCTATAAAGAAATGGCGTTTTCGGATATTTTAACAGGTTTGCAAAGCCGCACCAAATGGGAAAAGGATATCGCAGATATCCAAAATCGCCCTGGCTCTTACACCACCGTTACGGCCGTAATGATTGATGTAAACAAACTAAAACGCATGAACGACCAATACGGCCACCACACAGGCGACCAAATGCTCATTGCGGTGGCAGATACATTAAAAACGCGCTTTGCGGGCATCGCCAGCACCTATCGCTTAGGCGGGGACGAATTTTGCGTCATTGCCCTTAATCAAAACGAGGCCGACATTAAGCCCATTTTGGCACAGATGGATGCCGAATTGCAGGCGATTCCCTTTGCCGAAACCGTGTCGGTGGCGTGGGGTTGCGCTTCGTGTCAGCATGGCACGTGCACGGATATCAACGCCTTAATACGCGAGGCAGATAACCGCATGTATGAATCCAAGCGCAAAATGAAAGAATGCGCGGCGCCCGCGTGCCAATAGCTGCACGCCTCGGCTAGAAAACAAAAACGGATTGCATCGTGCAATCCGTTTTTTTTGATATGTGTGGTTACTCCCAACCACCTAAATCTGTTCCACCGGTACCATCGACACCAACAGATTGGCTATAATAAAGTCCGCAGACAGGGCATTGCCCTACATCGCTCCCATTTCCATGATAGTGTTGCTTTTCTGCGGGTGGGGGCGGGGGAGGTGTAGTTCCACCGCCCGTGTTGCCGCCCGTGTTGCCGCCCGTATTCCCGCCAGTGGAGCCGCCTGTAGCGCCACCTGCCGTGCCTGTTGTATTGCCGCCTGCGGGCTTGTTGGGCGCTGTGGGCTTCGGCGCATTTTGTACCGTTAGCGTGTATTCCGCTTTTATCTTGCCGTCCGTGGTGGAAACAGTCATTTTTGCGGTGCCCACCTTTTTTGCGGTAATTACGCCGTATTTTAGCGTGGCAATGCCCTCGTCGCTGCTTTTCCACACAAGCGGCGTGTCTTTCGCTTCGGCGGGTGCAACCGTCGCTTTTACCGTTACGCTGCCGCCCACAAATAGGATACCCTCTGTTTTATCAAGCGTTATGCCTGTGGGCGCTGTGGTTACTGTTACTTTGGTGTCGGCGCTACAATTGCCCATTGTGGTGGTAATGGTCGCTTCGCCATTTGCAACGGCGGTTACTGTGCCGTCTGCGCTAACAGTGACCACTGTTTCGTTGCTGCTTTTGTAGGCAGCGGCCTTTACGCTGGCGTTTTCGGGCATCGGCTTTGCGTTCAGCTTTGCCGTGTTTTCGCCGTTTATCGCAAGCGCCAAACTTTCGGGCACAGCCACGCCCGTGCAGGGTACAATCACGTTCACCTTGCAAGCAGCCTTATAGCTTTCAAAGCTTACGCTGATTTCCGCTTCGCCTGCCGCAATGCCCGTCACCGTGCCTTTTGCATCAACCGTGGCAATGCCCTCGTCGCTTGAAGCCCAAGCAAGCGCCAGCTTTTCTTTTTGCGCCGCAATATCTTCTGCGCTTACTTCTTTATTAAAGGTAAGTCTAATTTCAAGCGCCGCGCTTTTGCCTGCCTCCAACGTTTCGGGGCCTGTAAGCGCCGCGCCTGTAATCTTTGCCCCGCATCCCGCAAGGCCAAAGCAAAGCAATGCGGCGCAAATGCCAGCCGCCAATTTCTTTTTCATATCCGTTACCTCCGATATATCTATATGGCGCAATTTTGCCGTTTTTCGCGCTTTAGGGCTTTTCTACACTATAGCACAAACGTGGGGAAAGATAAAGAGGGGATTGCAAACGGCAAAGCGGCTATTGGCGCGCAAAGGCATGTTGGTTTGCCCGCAAGGAGCACGAATGGGCATACTGCGGCCGCTGCGCGCAAGGCTGCTGGCAGGCGGCGCAAAAACAAAAAAAGCAGCGTACAAATCTTGCGATTTGAACGCTGCTTTTTGGCTCCCCCTGTTGGACTTGAACCAACGACCCTGCGGTTAACAGCCGCATGCTCTACCGACTGAGCTAAGGAGGAATATGAAGTTGCCGCCGCTCGTCTAGCGGGTACTTTAAAAGTATACTAAGTTCCGCAATGTTTGTCAATGCATTTTTTAAAAAACTTTTAAAATTTTATTGTTGTGCGCTTTTGCATGCTTTGGCAAAATTATGATTGAAATCTTCTGCTTTTTTAGGTATAATGAAAATAATAGACAAGCGAGGGGAAAAAATGCGAAAAAACGATTGGTTTGCCATTTCGAAAAACCTTGTGTATCTTACACAGGTGGGGCTTTCCGTGGCAAGCCCTATTGTTCTTTTGCTTTTAGGCGCGTCATGGCTGCAAAGGCAGTATGCTTTTGGCGCTTGGGTTTACCTTGTGGCAATTGTGCTGGGGCTTGGCGCGGGCACCGCGGCGTTTATAGATTTTATACGCACATTTTTGCGTAAAATGAACAGGAAGTGATTCGCTTTTGAAAATACAAAAGGCGACAAAGCAAATGACAATCCGTGTCGCCATCGGGGTTGCCGCTTTTTGCCTTGTGATGAATGTGGTTTTTGCCGTTTTGGGCTATTGGGATTACACAGTGCTTACAGGCTCGGTTTTGGGTGGCGTGTATGCAGTGGGCAATTTTTTATTAATGGGGCTTACCGTGCAAAAGATGGCAGCAGACCCCGACATCAAGCACGCAAAGCAAATGTTTCAGCTGTCTTACAGCGTGCGGCAGCTTGTGATGGTGGGCATTGTGATATTGGCCTTTGTGGCGCCTGTGTTTAATGGGCTTGCACTGGTGATTTCGCTTTTGTTTCCAAAGTTTACAATCTTGCTTTTGCAGGCAAGCGGCAAATTTAAGGCCGATGCGCAAGGAGAGGATGAAAAGCTTGACGGATAAATCTTTTGCGTCCACGCGCACACGCCGCCGGGCGATTGGTGCTTTTGTGCGGGTTCAAACCGACACGTGCGCCGATCAAAACCTTTACGGCATTGAAACAACGCGCTGCACAATATTCCGAAAGAAAGGAATGGGCATATCAAATGAATGTTGACATTACCGGCGCAAAAATATTATTTAACCTTGGCGGTATCCCCATTACAGAAACGGTAACCAATTCGATATTGGTGATGCTGGCGATTTTAGGCGTGGCCATTTTTCTCACACGCGGGATGACCGTGCGCGGCACGGGCACAAGGCAGGTTGTGGCGGAATTTTTGGTAGAAACGGCACAAAAATTTGTAAATGGAAATATGGGCGAACGCTTTGCCTATTATTCGCCGTTTATTGCGGCGCTGTTTGCGTCGTCGGTGCTTTCCAGCCTGTTAAGCCTTGTGGGCATGTATCCCCCAACGAGCGATTTAACCACCACTTTATCTTGGGCGCTTTTGGTGTTTGTGCTGATTACGTACACCAAAATCCGCACGGGCGGCGTGGGCGGCTATTTACTGGGCTTTACAAAGCCGATTTTTGTGTTGACGCCGTTTAATATTTTAAGCGAGCTTGCAACGCCAATTTCGATGGGCTTTCGTCATTTTGGCAATATCGTTTCGGGCAGCGTTATTACGGCGCTGGTGTATGCGGCGCTGGCTGCATTGTCCACAGCGGTGTTTGGCTGGCTGCCGGGCTTTCTTGGCACCATCCCCATTTTTCAGCTGGGTATTCCGGCGGTTTTGTCTGTGTATTTTGATTTATTTTCCAGCGCAATGCAGGCGTTTATCTTTTGCATGCTTACCACGCTGTATATCGCAAACGCAGCAGAGGAATAGCGCTTTTGCACTTGTTTGGGCGCGTGCCCATTACTATTAGTTACCCTTAAACTTTAAAATATAAAATTTTTAGGAGGCAATTTCAATGGATGCAATGATGAGCAAAGCAATTATTATGGCTGGCTGCGCGGTGGGCGCGGGTCTCGCGTTAATCGCGGGTATTGGCCCCGGTATCGGTGAAGGTTACGCGGTAGGTAAAGCGTGCGAGGCAATTGGCCGTCAGCCCGAATGCAAGGGCAATGTTACGTCCACAATGCTTTTGGGCTGCGCGATTGCGGAAACCACTGGTATTTACGGCTTCGTTACAGGTCTTTTGCTGATTTTCGTGGCGCCCGGCATCTTTACAGGCCTTCTGTAATAGGCGGCAGCATAGCAGCCTGTTTCACACAAAGGGCAAAAAGACCCAGGCAAAATCCCCGAGGAAAGGAATGGACACGCAGTGAAAGAGTTTCAGGATTTAGTAACAATCAATGTTTGGACTTTTATTTTCACCATCGGCAACTTGCTGATTTTAACAGCGGGCTTAAAGCATTTCCTGTTTAAGCCAGTGCAACAGATTTTGGCGGCGCGTAAAAGCCAGGTGGACACGCTGTACACAGATGCCGAAACGGCAAAAACAGCGGCCGAAGATATGAAATGCGAATACGAAACGCGTTTGGGCGAGGCGAAAACCGAGGCGACGGCGATTGTGAAAGACGCCACCGCCACGGCAGCTGTGCGCGCAGACGCGCTTGTGAACGAAGCGAAAAACGAGGCGGCAGCCGTAAAGGCAAAAGCCGAGGCAGATATCGAGCGCGAACGCAAAAAGGCCGCAAGTGAACTGAAGAACGACATTTCGGCGCTGGCGCTGGATTTGGCGGGCAAGGTTGTGGAAAAAGAAATTAATCCCGATACACATAAGGCCCTTATCGATGCGTTTATTAATAATGTAGGTGATGCGTCATGACCGGCGAAAAGGAATTTGGCACCGCGCTGTATGACCTTGCGCGAGAAGAGGGTAAAGAGGATGCTGTGCTAAGCGGCCTTGAAACGGCGCTTGCGGTTTTTGCACAGTCGCCCGATTACTTAAAGCTGCTTTCAAATCCCTCTGTGGATAAGGCAGAGCGTGTAGCTTTGCTGGAAGCGGCATTTGGCAATAAAATTGAACGATATACCGTAAACTTTTTAAAGATTTTGTGCGAGCGCGCATCGCTTTCTGCGCTGCGGGCATGCACCAAAGAATTTAAAGCGCGCTTGT